>Ga0209958_1000911_pt1 | contig 32076 bp, 19 predicted proteins | sample ThiBio_inoc_plan_FD_183942 | JGI IMG/M metagenome (GOLD analysis project Ga0209958, IMG submission 183942) | Wastewater bioreactor microbial communities from Cape Town, South Africa - Thiocy_inoc_plan (SPAdes) | ecosystem: Engineered > Bioremediation > Thiocyanate > Unclassified | place: South...
GACCCGAACCCGCCGAACTCGCCGGAGTTGTACAACAACACGGTGCTGTCCGAGCTGGGCGACATGATCAGCACGTACAACCTCCAGCACAAGAAGCCGCCGCAGGGGGTGAAGGACCTGGCGGTGTTCGCCGAGTCGCTCCCCACCGGCCTCGGCGCCGCCCGCCGCGGCGACGCCGTCGTCCTCTGGGGTGTCGCGCCGGTCGAACCCGGCTCCTCGGGGGCCGAGGGCCAGGAGATCCTCGCCTACCTCAAGGAGGCCCCCGAATCCGGCGGCGGCGTCCTGACCCGCGACCTCCAGGTCAAATCGCTCACCGCCGACGAATTCAAGGCCGCCCCCAAGGCCGCCGGCAAGATCGAGGACGTCTCCAAGGCCGGCAAGAAGAAGGGGGGGTGATCGCCGGCCCCCGCGTCACGCTCCGCCCCGCACCCGCGCGGGGCGGAGGAGGAGGCTCAGGACGCAGGCGGCGGACAGCAGGGCGCCGGAGAGGATGAAGGCGGCGTCCAGGCTGCCGGTGGCGTCCTTGATGATCCCCGCCGCCTGGGGGACGAAGAACGCGATCCCCCAGCCCAGGAAGACGAACCCGTAATTGAAGCCCAGGTTCTTCGGCCCGAAGAAGTCGGCCGTGAACGCCGGCATCAGCGCCAGGGCGCCGCCGTACTGCCAGTACGCCACGCCCACGGCCAGGAACAGCAGCGGCACGCTCCCCGTCGCGATGATCTTCGGCATCAGGAACAGGCACGCCGCCGAGACCGCCCCGTTCAGCAGGTAGGCGTTCGCCCGGCCGATCCGGTCGGAGTACGACCCCGTCCCCACCCGCCCCGCCGCGTTCACCAGCCCGCCGAACGACGCCAGGATCCACCCGTTCGCCGCGAAGAACGCCAGCGCCCCGGCCGTCTTGTTCAGCAGCGGCGCGGCGTTCGCGATCACCAGCAGCCCCGACTGCGCCGAGCCGATGAACAGGAACACCAGCGCGTAGAACCGCCACGTCCCCAACATCTCCGACGCCGTCCGGTCGACGGCCGCGGGGGCGGAGTTCGCCATCGTCGCGACGGCCGGCCCCGGCGGGACGTATCCCGGCGGCGGGAAGACCAGGAACCGCGAGGCGACCAGCACCACCGCCGCGAACAGCAGCCCCAGGCCGATGAAGCTCCCGGAGAGCCCGTATCCGGCGATCAGCGACCTGGCGAGGGGCGCGATGTAGATAGCCGCCGCGCCGTAACCCGCCACCACGATCCCGGCCACCAGCCCGCGACGGTGCGGGCCGAACCACTTCACGGCGGCGGGGGTGGTCGCCGCGTAGCCGAAGCCCATCCCCATCCCCCCGAGGACGCCGAAGCCCAGCAGCAGGCCGAGGTACGACTTCATCAGCCCCGCCACGATGCACCCCGCCGCCAGGCACAGCCCGCCGAGCGTCGCGCCGAACCTGGGCCCGTAGCGGTCCTGGATCCGGCCGCCGGGGATCATGGTGAGGGCGAAGATCATCCCGCAGGCGGCGTAGGCGGAGGTCGCCTGGGCGTCGGTCAGGTAGGTCCAGCCGGCGTCGCGGCCCGACATCGGCGACCCCGGCGGGTGCGCCGCGTCGCCCACGAGGTTCGCCTTCCAGACGCTCCAGGCGTAGAGGATCCCCAGGCAGAGATTCACCGCCATCCCGGCGAACGTCACCCCCCAGGCCCTCGCCGGGACCCTCGCCGCCGCCCCCGTCGTCGCTTCCACAGGATCGCCCCCCGCCGATGTTTCGAAATTGGCGGCGCAGCATCGCCGAGCCGCCGGCCCGACGCAAGGGGGACGCGACGGCCCGTTCAGTCGCCCTCGTCGAGCGGCATGGACGAAAGGCCCCACCCGCGTCGGATCCAGCGGGCCATCAATTCCGACCGCGATTCGACTCCGAAGTGGGCGAAGATCCGCCGGACGTAGAAGTTCACCGTATGCCGGCTCAACTCCAGGCGCGCGGCGATCTGCTTGTCACCGTCCCCTTCCAGCAGGCATCGCAACACCTGCCGCGCCCTCGGCGCCAGGTCGTCCGGCGACGGCTCGTGATATCCCGCCAGCGGCCCTTCGATCTGCGAAACGATCTGCGAATGCAACTCCGCCACGATCGTCCGGGCGCGGGGGGTGAAGTCGGGCTCCCTCGCCGGACGGACCAGGAAGAAGGCGTTAATGAGGCCCTTCCGATTCATGGGCAGGATGCAGTACATCATCGCATCCCCACCCATAGACCTATGATAATTCCGATAATAGTCGGATCCGTACCAATCGCGCCCGGAAATGAGATCGGCCCGAGTCAGCGCCGGCCCGTATCCCCGTCGCAACGCTTCGAAGTACGGGACGATCATCGGCTGATAGTCGCTCCCCCTGGTCACGAACTCTACATGGACCGCATCCCACGCGGAGCGGTCGAAGCCCCCCTCCCATCCCCTGTCGGTCACCCCTCCGACCCGTATGGCGTCGATCGGAAGATCCATATCCCAACGTGCGTCGTAGTCGATCCCGACGCCGGCCCCGAGCCACCGCGACGCCTCGTCCAGGAGGTGCGACCGCCACGCCGCCGCCGAGTCCCCCAACTCGCGGCATTCCCCGACGAGCCGATGGATCGAGCGCAGATCCTGGAGCCGCAACCGGGCCGATCGGGCCATGCCGGGGACCTCCTGAACAAGACGCCACCACTCGTTTTCGCGGATTGCGGTCAGCCGCCGCCCGAGGCCCAATGTACTGCCCTCTCGGGAGGATGCAAGCAAAGGACTCGGCGATTCACCTACGTTCACAGGAAGATCACTGAAGATGAAAACGCGATCGACGATCCGCCTCGCCGGGGCCTTCGCGCTCCTGGCCTCCCTCGCCGTGCCGCTCACCCCCGCCCGCGCCGGCTTCTCCTACTTCGCCGGGACCGGGAATTATTACGGACTCACGACCTCGGCGATGAACTGGACGCAGGCCGAAGCCGAGGCGGTCGGGCTCGGGGGGCATCTGGTCTCGATCACGAGCGCGGCCGAGAATGCCTTTCTCGCCTCGACCTTCCTGAGCGTCGCCCAGGGTCAGGCGGTCCCCTACTGGATCGGTTTGAATGATGCGGCCTCCGAGGGCCAGTTCGTCTGGTCGTCGGGAGAGGCCGTCACGTACGCCAACTGGGCGTCCGGCGAGCCGAACAACGTCGGCGATGAGGACTACGGGGCGCTTTCCTGGCATTTCGCGCGCGGCGATCAGGTCTCGCCCGGCACCTGGAACGATACGCCGCTCAACGGGACGAGCGGATACGGCGGCAACAGCAACGGCCCGTACTTCGGCATCATCGAGCTGAGCTACAACCCGGCAGCCGTCCCCGAGCCGACATCGCTCTTCATGGCCGCTCTGTGCCTCTCCCTCGCACTCATCGCGACGTCGCGGCGCGGCCGTCGCCCGAGTCGCATGGCGACGGCCGTCGTACTCGCCCCGCTCGCCGCGTGCCTCGCGCCTGCGAGTGCGGAGGCGGGCTCCATCGCCATCGCCAACGCCAGCTTCGAGGAGCCGTCCGGCCAGATCCACGGGCCCGCTTCCGGGTGGACCCCCATCAGCAACGATGATCCCGCCAATCGCTACAACCCCTTCCAATTTTGGGGGCCGAACGCCTGGTATCTGGGGGCGAACCCCGACACCGATCCTGGGGTCGGTGGGACGGGCTATCAGGGCATCGACGGACGCTCGCTGGCGTTTGCTTACGAACAAGACCCCGGCACGGGCATCCAGCAGACCCTCGACGCGTTCCTGGAAGCGGGGATGAGCTACACTCTCACCGTCGCAGTCGGTCACCGAAACGGCGCAGAATTTGGCGCGCCGACCCTGGGCTCACTCATCGAACTCCTGGCCGGTGACACGGTCATCGCGAGTTCCCGAGACGATATCGGGCCGGATGCAGGCACGTTCCGGGACCAGGTGGCCTTCCTTGCCGATTCCGATGCCTTCGCCGACCTCATCGGCGTAAGGTTGTCGATCCGACTGACCACCACGCTCCCCTTCACGGTCACCTACCAGGCGACGGATTGGGACAACGTGCGTCTCGTCGCGACCGCCGCCGTCCCCGAGCCGGCCGGCATCGCGATGCTGGCCGTCGGTGCGATCGCGGTCGGGATCGCGGCGCGGCGGCGCGGGCGGTGATCGGCGGTTGAACCGAGCGGGGGGCCGGCGTCGTCCCCCCGCATCATGCGCCGCGCCGTTCAGAACTCGACGTCGAACGGCACGTCGATGAACGGGAGGCCGGCGCGGGTGGAAGCGTCGCGGACGAAGTCGCGCCAGTAGGGCCAGGCCTGGGCGAGGGCGGCGTCGCAGAAGACGTCCAGGACGGCGTCGTCGATCCCGGGGACGGCGTCGGGGTGGACCTCGTATTCGAGGAGGAACGCGGCCTCCACGATCAGCAGGGGGATGGCGTCCCCCCTCTTCTTCCGGTCCGCCGTCGCCCCCCGCGACGCGGTGAGCCGGCAGTGGCAGGTGACGCGCAGCCTGCGCGATTTCGGGTCGAAGTCGTACACGCTCTCCGGGGGGTCCAGGCTCAGCGTGTTCGGTCCGTCGTCGGCGAGGCCCTCGGGGTCGGCGACGACCTGGGAACGCTGCAAGATCACGCGCCTCGTCCGGATGGCGCCCATGAGCCTCGCGGCCCCGCCCAGCATCCCGGCCAGCTCGTCGGGGACGTCGCCCGGGAAGGGGATCACGGCCGGGGCCTTGCCGGGGGGCTTGGGCGTGCTGCGCTTGCGGGCCATTGTTCTGCGAATCCTCGGCGTGGGCGGGTCGTCCGATCGACTCTCGCAGGCTACCGCGCGGGGGGAGGGGCCGCAATCGGCGGGCGTCGACGGCTTGAGGGCCCCGCCGCCAGGCTTTATGATCGGGCCGTGCGAGGGGGCCCGCGCGCGAAGGCGGCGGGCCCGGATCATTTCGGCGCGCCCGCTGGGGAAAGAAGCAGAACGATGGCGAAGACGACGGATTACCTGGCGCTCGACCTGGGCGCCGAGAGCGGGCGCGGCATGCTCGGGCGGTTCGACGGCGATCGGCTCGGCCTGGAGGAGATCCACCGCTTCCCCAACGGCCCGGTGCGGATGCTGGACACCCTCTACTGGGACCTCCCCCGCCTCTTCGACGAGATGAAGGAGGCCATCCGCAAGACCGTCGCCGGCAAGGCGTCGCTCGACGCCATCGGCGTCGACACCTGGGGCGTCGACTTCGGCCTCATCGGCCGCGGCGACACCCTGCTGGGCAACCCCGTCCACTACCGCGACCCCCGCACCGACGGCATGCTCGACGCCGCCTTCGCGAAGATCCCCAAGGAGCGCATCTACGAGATCACCGGCCTCCAGTTCCTCCCGTTCAACACCGTCTACCAGCTTTTGGCGCTGAAGCAGGCCGGCTCGCCGCTGCTCGACGTCGCCGAGACGATGCTGATGGTCCCCGACGTCCTCGGCTGGCTCCTCACCGGCGTCCGCGCCGCCGAGCGCACCGACTCGTCCACCACCCAGCTCCTCGACCCCCGCACCGGCCAATGGTCGGACGAGATCTGCACCGCGCTGGGCCTGCCGCGGGCCATCCTGCCCGACCTGATCGAGCCGGGCAGCGAGTTGGGAACCCTGCGGGCCTCGGTGATGGAGGAGGTCGGCCTGTCGAAGCCCGTCACGGTCATCGCGCCGCCCACCCACGACACCGCCAGCGCGGTCGTCGCCGTGCCGACCGCCAGCGCCACGGTCGGGACCGACTCGCCGCCCGACTGGTGCTACCTCAGCTCCGGGACGTGGTCTCTGCTGGGCGTGGAGGTCCCCCGGCCGGTCGTCAACGAGGAGACGTATCGGTACAACTTCACGAACGAGGGGGGCGTCCTGGGGACGACGCGGCTGCTCAAGAACATCATGGGCCTGTGGCTCGTGCAGGAGTCGCGCCGGACCTGGGCGCGGGCCGGCAACGAGATGAGCTACGAGCAACTCATGGCGATGGCCATGTCGTCGTCCCCGTTCGGCCCGCTGATCGACCCGGACGACCCGTCGTTCCTCTCGCACGGCGACATGCCGGCGCGGATCGTCGCCTACTGCAAGAAGACCGGCCAGCCCGCGCCGGAGTCGGAAGGCGCGCTGATCCGCACCTGCCTGGAGAGCCTGGCGCTGAAGTATCGCTGGACGATCGAGCGGCTGGAGGCGATCCTGGGGACGACGATCAAGACGATCCACATCGTCGGCGGCGGCTCGAAGAACACGCTCCTCTGCCAATTCGCCGCCGACGCCTGCGGCCGCCCCGTCCACGCCGGCCCCGTCGAGGCCACGGCGATCGGCAACATCCTGATGCAGGCCCTCGGCCGCGGCCGGATCGGCTCGCTGAAGGACCTCCGCGCCATCGTCGCCCGCTCGTTCCCGGTCACCGTCTACGAACCGCGAAACTCCCACGCCTGGCACGACGCCAACGGCCGGTTCCAGGAGTTGGTCCGGTCCTGAGCCGGGCGTCGACGATATGACACCAGACTGCGCCGGACCCATCGACGGGCCCGGCGCGGACGTGGTCCGGCGGGGCCGTCGGCCGCGTCTATAAGCGGCTCATCACCTTGAAAACCGACGAATTTACTCCGAATGATCGCGGCTGGCCGGACCTGCGATGGTCTTTCACCGACCATGGCGAAGGTGAGGGATGCCGGTTGGCGTCCGCCGAATGCACCCCCGCTTCCCACGACATCGTTCTCCTCGACCGCGACATCGCCGGGCCGGCCTATTCGGCCATGCTCGACTTGGCCCGCAGGCATTCCCTCGCATTCTCGCTGGTCTGGCGAGACGACACGTCCTACGGCCCGCAGGCCCACACATTGCTGCGGAGCCTGGGCCCCTATTTACGCTACGAGCACCACACCCATGAATGGCGCGGCACGACGCTGATGCGGGCCAAGGCATGGGTGAGATGGTTCAGGGCGACCGAAGAATCCTTGGCCCTCATCGCCCGGTCCGAAAGCCTCTTCGCCTGGCACGGGCCGGGACTCCCCGAGGACATGGCCTTCTACGCCGAGGACGGCCGGGGGTGGCTGGGGTCGACCGCGCACGAAAGCCTCGCCTGGATCGACATGACGGCGATCGACCGCGACGCTTCGACCGACTTCCTGGCGATGCTCCCCCTCCTCGATCGATGACCGCTCCTCGCGATTTCATGGCAGATCCGAGGCTCCGCGCCCGACTCCACGGGTGCGCCTCCGGAGGGAGATCGGCGTCATGAATCCCGCAGCCCGCAAGGTCGCCGGCGCGTCGGCCGTCGACGGCCTGTGGATAACTCGCGCCGGGGCCGCGCGCCGGTCGGGGGGCGATCCACAGGGGGCACCGGGGGCGCGAGCTTGCTGCACACGACCACGAACCGAAGCGCGCGGGCCGTCCACCGCGCCGTCCACCGGGTTGTGAACGGGGCGGGTTCGGCGTTGCGGCGGGGTAAGTCTTTTGGTATGCTGGACTTCGTCGGCGGCCTTGGAAGTTATCCACAGCCCGCCCGCCGTCCTATGATTGTTACGGCGGTGTCCCTTTTCATTTATGAAGAACGGGGACGAGCCGGCCCGAGTCCCCGGGGTGAGGTGCTTCGCCCGTCGACCCGGGCGAGCCGGCGGGTCGTCCGGCCGCGAGCCGCGAATCCCGACGCGAGGGGGCTTCGCCGAGGCCACGGTCGTGGTATGATGGACCGGGAGTGGACCATTCGATCCCGATAGGGGAGCGGACGCGGGCGGCCCGGTCCCGTCCCCCCACCCCGCCCGACGTCGCGGCCGAGGCCCCCACGCCCGGCGACGCGGGCCCGCCCCACCTTTTCGGCCCGTCGGGAGCGACCGAGGCCGACCGATGCGACGTCGGCGAACGTCCCAGCCAGAACGAGGCACGCGCATGAGGGCTCTGTGCAACCGCGAAGGACTGCTCACCGCATTCAACATGGTCAGCGGCGTCGTGCCCGCGCGGAGCCCCAAGCCCATACTCCAGAACGTCAAGCTCGTCGTCGACGACGAGGAGGGGTCGGTCCTGATGGGGACCGACCTGGAGGTCGGCATCCGGCATAGGGTCCTGGGCGTGAAGGTCGAGGAGGCCGGCTCGGCCATCCTCCCCACCGCCAAGATCGGCCCCATCCTCCGGACCAGCGGCGACGAGGACCTCCTGCTGGAGACCGGCGACGAGCACCTGCTGGTGCGCGGGGCCCGGTCCAGCTTCAAGCTCCCCCTGGAAGACCCCACGCTCTACCCCGAGGTCCCCGACTTCGCCGGCGACAAATACCACGTGATCCTGGCGCGGGACCTCAAGAAGCTCATCCGCCGCACGGTCTTCGCGACCGACCTGGAGAGCGCCCGCTACGCCCTCGGCGGGGTCCTCGTGGAGCTGAAGCCCGACGGGATCGCCATGATCGGCACCGACGGCCGTCGGCTGGCCAAGATGGCCGCCCCGGCGCAGTCGGAGAACGACCCCCCCGCCCCGTCCGGGACGCCCGTGATCCCGGTGAAGGCCCTGAAGCTGATCGAGCGCAACCTCGTCGACGACGACCTGCTCGTCCACCTGACGATCCAGTCGGGCGCGGCGGCCCTGGTGCGGACCGAGGGCGCCGTGATCTACACCCGTCTGGTGGAGGGCCGGTTCCCCCGCTACCAGGACGTCTTCCCGACGAGCGTCGAGACCAAGGTGCCGATGGCCGTCGGCCCGCTCCGGCTGGCGGTGGAGCAGGCGTCGATCGTCACCAGCGACGAGAGCCGCGGCGTGGACTTCCAGTTCGGCCCCGGGGCCCTGAAGCTCTCCAGCCAGGCGGCCGACGTGGGCTCGGCCCAGGTGGACATGCCGCTCGACTACGAGGGGAAGGCCGTCGAGATCACCTTCGACCCGCGCTACCTGCTGGACGCCCTGAAGACCCTGGACGACGACGCCGAGATCACCGCCGAGCTGATCGACGCCCGCAACGCCGCCGTGTTCAAGACCCCGGACCAGTATACCTACGTCGTGATGCCCCTGACCCGCGACCGCTGAGCCCCCGGGCCGAGGCGAGCCGCGGGGCCCGGGCCCGGAGGACGGCCCGGTTCCCCGACCCAGGACGTCAGACCCGCATGCCCCAACCCGACCCGCGCGGCCCCCGGCCCCTGTCCGACGTGCTCGGCGAGCTGTTCGCCCTCCGCGGCTACGGCCGGCTGCACGCGATGCTGGAGCTGCAATCCGCCTGGGACGCCGCCGTCGGCGAGGCCCACCGGGCGCGCACCAAGCTGGGGGACGTGCGCCGCGGGGCCCTGACCGTCACCGTCGACCATCCGGCGCTCCTGGAAGAGCTGTCCGCCTATCGCAAGCACGAGCTGCTCCGGGCCCTGCGCGAGGCCTGCCCGGACGCCCGGATCGCCGACCTGAGGTTCCGGATCGGCCGAGTCGACGACTGAACGTGAGGGGCGGAAGCCAGGGGGCCCGTCGACGGACGGCCGATCGTTGTTTCCAGGGGCCCGAACGGGGAGAGGAGGCCGGACCATGAAGACTTCCATCGCGCGGGAGATCGACGACTCGATCCTCTACCCCGACGACGACGGCGAGCCGATGTCGGACAACACGATTCAATTCCGATGGATCTGCACGATCGTCGAGGGCCTGCAATTCCTCTTCCGCGACCGCCCCGACGTGTTCGTGGCGGGGAACCTGCTGTGGTACGCCCAGGAGGGGTCGCAGGAGGTCCGCACCGCGCCCGACGCGATGGTCGCCTTCGGCCGGCCCAAGGGCGAGCGCGGGTCGTACATCCAGTGGCGCGAGGGGGGCGTGCCGCCGCACGTCGTCTTCGAGGTCCGCTCGCCCGGCAACACCGAGCTCGAGATGGAGCGGAAGTTCCACTTCTACGAGGATCGCGGCGTCCAGGAATACTACTTCTTCGACCCCAAGGCCGGCCTGCTCCGGGCCTGGATCCGGCGCGAAGGCCGGCTGGAGGAGGTCGAGGACGTGAGCGGCTGGATCAGCCCCCTCCTCGGCATCCGTTTCGAGCCGGAAGGTCCCGAGGGCCTGACGCTGTACCATCCCGACGGCTCGCCGTTCAGCACCGCCCTGGAGGCGCGCGAAGCGGCCCTGGAGGCGCGCGAAGCGGCCCTGGCCGAACGCCGTCGCGCCGAGGCCGAACGGCTGCGGGCCGAGGCGGAGCGGCTGCGGGCCGAGAAGCTGGCGGCGCGGCTGCGGGAGCTGGGGGAGTCGGTGGACTGAAGATCGACCTTGGCAGGCCCCGGGTGCCGGGATCGAGACCGGATCACACCGCAACGGAAGCGGCGAGGAAGCACGACCGAGGGATGGGACGAACCGAGGAACAGCCGCGATGGACTTGACCAAGAACGAAGGCGTCGACGCGAACGGGGTCGTGGCCGAGGACGGCGCGGCCGTCGGGGGCGACGGGTCCTACACCGGCGCCAACATCCGGGTGCTGGAGGGGATCGAGGCGGTCCGCAAGCGCCCCGGCATGTACATCGGCGACACCACCGCCCGGGGCCTGCACCACCTGGTCTACGAGGTCGTCGACAACTCGATCGACGAGGCGATGGCCGGGCACTGCAGGAACATCCTGGTGACGGTCCACGCCGACGGCTCGGCGTCGGTCGTCGACGACGGCCGCGGGATCCCGGTCGACGCCCACGCCTCCGGCAAGAGCACGCTGGAGATCGTCCTCACCAAGGTCCACGCCGGCGGCAAGTTCGACCACGACACGTACAAGGTCTCCGGCGGCCTCCACGGCGTCGGCGTCACGGTCGTCAACGCGCTGTCGGAGTGGCTGGAGGCCGAGGTCCGCCGCGACGGCCAGGTCTGGCACCAGCAGTACGAGCAGGGCGTCGCGATGGGCCCGGTGAAGCCCAAGGGGCCGGCGAAGACCACCGGTACCACCATCCGGTTCCTCCCCGATCCCACCATCTTCACCACCGTCGAGTTCTCGTACGACGTGCTGGAGAAGCGGCTCCGCGAGCTGGCCTTCCTGAACAAGGGGGTGCGGATCCGCCTGGCCGACGAGCGCGGGGAGGAGCCCCGGGCCGACGAGTTCTTCTCGTCCGAGGGCCTGAGCGAGTTCGTCGCCCACCTCAACCGCGCCCAGACGCCGTTCCACCAGCCCGTGCTGTTCAGCGGCCGGGACGACGAGCGGGCCGTCGAGGTCGACGTCGCGATGCAGTACAACGACTCCATCAGCGAGATGGTCGTCTCGTACTGCAACAACATCAACACGATCGAGGGGGGGACCCACCTCACGGGCTTCCGCGCCGCGCTCACGCGGACGCTGAACCAGTACGCCAAGGCCGCGGCCCCGGCGAACAAGAAGGACCTGTCCATCACCGGCGAGGACTTCAAGGAGGGCCTCACCGCCATCGTCAGCGTCCGCGTGCCGGACCCCCAATTCGAAGGCCAGACCAAGACCAAGCTGGGCAACGGCGAGGTCGAGGGGATCGTGACCCGGATCGTCAACGAGAAGCTGGCCGAGTACCTGGAGAACAACCCCGGCACGGCCAAGAAGATCGTCGCCAAGGCCCTCCTCGCCGCCGAGGCGCGCGAGGCGGCGCGGAAGGCGCGGGAACTGGTCCGCAACCGCAAGGGGGTCCTCTCCGGCGGCGGACTCCCCGGCAAGCTGATGGACTGCACCAGCCACGACCAGGACGCCAGCGAGCTGTTCCTCGTCGAGGGCGACTCCGCCGGCGGCACGGCGGAGGGGGGCCGCGACCGGATGTACCAGGCCATCCTGCCGCTCCGCGGCAAGATCCTCAACGTGGAGCGGGCCCGGCTCGACCGCGTGCTGGGGAACGAGGAGGTCCGGAACATCATCACGGCCGTCGGCAACGGCATCGGCGAGGAGGAGGACCCGGCCAAGCGGCGCTACGGCAAGGTCGTGATGATGAGCGACGCCGACGTCGACGGCTCGCACATCCGCACGCTCCTGATGACGTTCTTCTACCGCCAGATGCCCCGCCTGGTGGCCGAGGGCCACCTGTACGTCGCCCAGCCGCCGCTGTACATGCTGGCCGGCGGCAAGAAGGGCCGGCGCTACGTCCAGACCGAGGAGCAGATGCAGGGGATCCTCATGTCCGCCGGCCTGGCCGACGCGGCCCTGCTCCCCGCCGACGCCCCGGCCCCCGCCGAGGGCGAAGGCCCGGCGTCGACCCCCGGCGCGATCGACGGCGAGCGGCTCAAGCACCTGGTCGACCTGGGGATCGCCGTCGAGCACGGCCTGCGGGCCTTCGGCCGGCGGAACCGCTCGCTGCGCGAGTTCCTCGCCTACGCCCACCCCGCGACCGACCCCAAGGCCGACCCCAGGGCCGGGCTCCTGCCGCTCTACCTCATCGAGGACGAGCACGGCAAGGAGACGCCGTACTGGTCCCAGGAGGAGTACGAGGCCGCCCACCCCGCGAGGGCCGAGGCGTCGGCCGAGGCCGAGGCGGCCGCCGGCGGCGTCCCCGCCTCGCACCGGGTCCACGAGTTCCTGGAGGTCAAGACCCTGAACAAGAGCCTGGCCAAGCTCCGCGACGAGTACGGCCTGCGGGCCGACGCCCTGCTCGCCCGCGAGGTCACCGGCGACGAGCCGCCGCCCCGGTTCATCCTCCATCGCGACGGCGAGGAGCACCCGCTCCTGGACCTGCGGGCGCTGGCGCCGACCGTCCGGAAGCTGGGCGAGAAGGGGATCAAGATCACCCGCTTCAAGGGCCTCGGCGAGATGGACGCGGAGCAGCTCTGGGAGACCACGATGGACCCGTCCCGGCGCACGCTGATGCAGGTGCGCCTCGACGACGTCGCCGCCGCCAACGACCTGTTCACGACCCTGATGGGCGACGACGTGGAGCCGCGCCGGGACTTCATCGAGAAGCACGCGCTGGAGGTCAAGAACCTCGACGTCTGACATGACGCGGCGTCGGGGCGAAGGACGAGGCATTCTGTGACCCAAGCAGGAGAAGGGAGCATCCCCCCGGGGGCGGGTCGGCCCCGCGGCCGGTGCGCCCCGGGGTGGGAATCGATGATGGGGATAGCCCAGAAAGTCGGCCGCAACTTCAGCGACGCCGTCCGCGCGCGGGGCCAGTCGTACTTCTCGAAGGGCCGCGTCAGCCTGATGTCGGCGAAGCCCAACGAGGTCGTCGCCCGGGTGCGCGGGACCACCAAGTACCGGGTGCGCGCCCGCCTGCGCGGCGCCCGGCTGCTGGCGACCTGCTCGTGCCCGTACTTCGGCCCGCTGGGCGAGCCGTGCAAGCACCTTTGGGCCACGCTCCTGCTGGCGGACTCGCGGGGATTCCTCCAGTCGCCGCCGAACATGGCCGTGCGGCTGGTCGCCGAGCCCCCCCGCCGCCCCGGCGCGCCGGCCCAGCCCCCCGGCGGCGGCCCCGCCCCGGCGGTCGACGCCTCCGACCTCCTGATGGACGACCGCCCCCGCCCCGCCCCGCCGCCTTACGACGGCCCCGTCGCGCTCAACCCCGACTACGGCCGCGACGTCATCATCGGCGCGCCCAGGCCGCCGCAAGGGCCGGCCCAGCGCCCCGCCCGGGGCCGGAACGCCAAGGAGCGGAACAAGGCGGCCCGCGCCCGCGACCCGCGCCACGGCGAGCGCCCCCACGCCCCGGGCCACGGCCACGGCCAGCCCGGCCCCGAGGGCGCCCCCGCCGGCTGGACGCCGACCACCGCCCGCGAGGCCCGCGCGGCGCGGAACAAGGCGCGTCGCGAGGCCGCCGCCCGCGGCGAGGCCGCCGGCGGCCCCGCCGGCGCCAAGGCCGTCAACCGCAACGCCAAGCGGCTGCTGGTCTACGTCCTGGACGTCGCGGCCACCCTGGCCCACAACCAGGTCGTCATCGACCTGGCCCGCCGCCAGCGCAAGCCGACCGGCGAGTGGGGCCCGCTGCGGCCCTGGTGGTACGCCCCCAAGGCGGCCCACGTCAAGTACGACCCCGAGGACCGCCTGCTCCTGGCCCTGCTGGACGAGGCCCACCACGGCGTCCCCACGCTCACCGCGGGCGTCGCCGCCGAGATGGCCGGCGCGGGGGGCGCGGCCGCCGCCGCCAACGGCCACGGGCCCGACCCCGCCCCTCGCGACCGCCCCGGCGGCCGGCGCAACCCCGCCTCCGAGCTGCGCGGCACCCGCCGCTTCATCCTCCGCAAGGACCACGCCGCCCTGGTCGAGCGCCTCGCCCGCAGCGGGCGCCTGCGCCTCCGCCGCACCGACGGCGAGGACGAGCCCCCCACCATGCGCTGGGACGACGGCCAGCCCTGGCGGTTCACGCTCGACGTCCGCACCGAGGCCGGCGGCAAGCGCTGGGCCTGGCGCGGCGGCCTCCGCCGCGGCGACGCCCGCATGGACCTGGCCGAGCCCCTCGTCCTCCTCCCCGGCCTCCTCGTCCTGGGCGTCGGCCGCGCCGCCCGGTTCGACGATCTCGGCGTCATGGACTGGATCGTCCGCCTGCGGTACGAGAAGGAGATCAGCTTCGTCGAGCCCCAGCAGGACCTGATGCTCGGCCGGATCCTCGCCCAGGCCCGCGTCCCGGCCCCCGAGCTGGTCGACACGATGCCCCTGGAGGAGATCGCCGCCAAACCCCGCCCCAGCCTCACCCTGCGCACCCCGCGCCAGAACTGGGGCCTGGCCGCCGACAAGCTGCTCGCCGAGCTGGAGTTCGACTACGACGGCGCCGTCATCCCCGCCGGCCGCACCACCCCCCTGGCCGTCTCCACCGAGCTGGGCCTGGTGATCCGCCGCGACCCCAAGACCGAGAGCGCCGCCGACGTCAAGCTGTTCGAGCTGGGCTTCCGCGAGGCCAAGGACCCGCGGCTGGACCCCAACACGCTGGAACTCCCCGCCAAGCGGATGGACGCCGTCACCAAGGAGCTGGTCCTGGCCGGCTGGCGCATCGAGGCCGAGGGGAAGCTGATCCGCCCGGCCGGCGAGTTCAAGCTCGCCCTCTCCACCGGCATCGACTGGTTCGACCTCGACGGCGGCGTCGACTACGGCGGCCAGAGCGTCAGCCTCCCCGACCTCCTCTCGGCCGCCCGCCGCGGCGAGACCATGATCGAGCTGGGCGACGGCTCCATGGGCATGCTCCCGGAGGAGTGGCTCAAGAAGTACGGCCTGCTCGCCGACCTCGGCGCCGCCGAGAACGGCGCCCTGCGGTTCAACGCCTCCCAGGCCGGCCTCCTCGACGCCCTCCTGGAGAACCAGCCCGAGATCCAGATCGACGAGGCGTTCTCCAAGGTCCGCCAGAACCTCCGCCAGTTCCAGGGCGTCGTCCCGCTCGACGCCCCGCCGGGCTTCCACGGCGAGCTGCGCGCCTACCAGCGCGAGGGCCTCGGCTGGCTCGACTACCTCCAGCGCTTCGGCTTCGGCGGCATCCTCGCCGACGACATGGGCCTCGGCAAGACGATCCAGGTCCTCGCCCTGCTCCAGCGCCGGCGGTTCCGCCGCCAGGCCAAGGGGCCCACCCTGGCCGTCGTCCCCCGCTCCCTCGTCTTCAACTGGCTCTCCGAGGCCGAGAAGTTCACCCCCCGCCTCCGCGTCCTGGACTACACCGGCCCCGGCCGCCACCCCCTCCGCGCCGAGTTCGAACAGTACGACCTCATCGTCACCACCTACGGCACCATGCGCACCGACATCGCCGAGCTGGTCGAGATCGAGTTCGACTACGTCATCCTCGACGAGGCCCAGGCGATCAAGAACGCCGAGAGCCAGTCGTCCAAGGCCGTCCGCCTGCTCAAGAGCCGCCACCGCCTGGCCATCAGCGGCACGCCGATCGAGAACCACATCGGCGAGCTGTGGTCCCTGCTGGAGTTCCTCAACCCCGGCATGCTCGGCAGCGACACCGTCTTCAAGCGCTACGCCGGCTCCTCCAACGTCGAGGGCGAGGACCGCGGCATGCTCGCCAAGGCCCTGCGGCCGTTCATCCTCCGCCGCACCAAGTCCGAGGTCGTCAAGGACCTCCCCGACAAGACCGAGGCCACCCTCTACTGCGACATGGAGGCCGAGCAGAAGCGCACCTACGACGAGCTGCGCGTCCACTACCGCGACGCCCTCCTGAAGAAGGACTCCGACGAGCTGAACCGCTCCAAGATCGAGGTCCTGGAGGCCCTGCTCCGCCTCCGCCAGGCCGCCTGCCACCCCGGCCTCATCGACGCCGAGCTGAACTCCAGCCCCAGCGCCAAGCTCGACATGCTGCTACCGTCGCTGGCCGAGGTCGTGGAGGAGGGCCACAAGGTCCTGGTCTTCTCGCAGTTCACGTCGTTCCTGTCGATCGTCCGCGAGCGGCTCGACCAGGAGAAGATGACCTACGAGTACCTCGACGGCCGCACCCGCAACCGCGCCGCCAAGGTCGACCGCTTCCAGAACGACCCCGACTGCCCGATCTTCCTCATCAGCCTGAAGGCCGGCGGCCTGGGCCTCAACCTGACCGCCGCCGAGTACGTCTACCTGCTGGACCCCTGGTGGAACCCGGCCGTCGAGGCCCAGGCCATCGACCGCTCGCACCGCATCGGCCAGACCCAGCACGTCTTCGCCTACCGCCTCATCTGCCGCAACACCGTCGAGGAGAAGATCCTCGAACTCCAGCAGAAGAAGCGCGACCTGGCCGACGCCATCCTCAACGCCGACAACCGCATGATCTCCGGCCTCACCCGCGAGGACCTGGAGTTCCTCCTCTCCTGACGACCCCGCCGCGGGGCCCCGACGTGTTGCGAAGCCGCGCGGGCCGGGTTAACCTGGCCGTCCCACGAACCGAACGTGCGAAGCCGCAACACGCAGGGAGCCCCGCCATGTCGTCGCCGCGACGCCCCGCCCCCACGGCCCTCCTCTCCATCCTCGCCCTGACCCTCGCCGCCCCGGCCTTCGCCCAGGAGCCCAAGAAGGAGGAGCCCGCCCCGGCCCCCGCCGCGCCCCCGGCCGACGACCCGGCCAAGCTCAAGGAGCAGATCGCCGCCCTCCAGAAGGAGGTCGCCGGCCTGAAGCTCAAGGTCGCCGGCCTGGAGCTGGAGAAGTTCGGCGCCTCGCTCACGGTCGACAAGGGGAAGGACGGCGCGGAGGTCGCGACGGTCAACATCCTCAAGAAGTGGTCCGGCGACAAGGACGGCTTCGCGCTCCTGAAGACCATCCCCAACCTCCAGGTCGTCTACATCGACAACCCCCAGGTCGGCGACGCCGCCCTCCCCGCCCTGAAGGAGCTGCCCGGCCTCACCGCCCTGACCCTGATGAGCCCCGCCGTCACCGACGCCGGCCTGGAGCAGGTGAAGGAGCTGAAGAACCTGACGATGCTGTTCCTCACCGGCAGCAAGGTGGGCGACAAGGGGCTGGAGCACCTCAAGGCCCTGCCCAACCTCCAGGTCCTCGCCCTCAGCCGCACCGACGTCACCGACGCCGGCCTCGACGTCCTCAAGGACGTGAAGACCCTCAAGTCCGTCTACCTCATCGGCGCCAAGGTCTCCCCCGAGGCCGTCGACAAGTTCAAGGCCGCCGTCCCGGGCGTGGCCGTCTACAAGTGAGCACGACCGACGTCCCCTCCTCGCGCCGGGCGAGGACCGTCGGAGTTCGGAGGGCGTGACGCGGGCGCGAAGCGCGAGCCGACGCCGAGCATCCTTCTCCCTCAAGGGTGCTGCGTCGAAAATATGGGAAGAGGCCGATGACAAGCATCCTTCTCCCCTCGTGGGAGAAGGTGGCCGAAGGCCGGATGAGGGGGCGACCGCCGCCGTATCCCACGGCCGGCGTGGACTCTGACGTCCGCGGCCCCGGTCGCGCCCCCCTCACCCGCCCCTCCGGGGCACCTTCTTCCACGAGGGGAGAAGGGGGAATTCATGCTCGCTTTTCGATGTTTTCGACGGAGCATCTCAAGGGGAGAAGGGTTCGATCGCCGCGGCCGTTCCGAGACCCGGCGACCCTCACCCGCCGCTGCGCGGCCGCCCTCTCCCGGCGGGAGAGGGGACGGAATGGGTGTCCCGCGTCGACGCAAAGCCATCAGGAGCGTATAGGCGGCCCCGAAATCTCGCTCGTCGAAGGGCGATGCCGATCCCGCTCGATGTCCGCCAGGATCCGATCGTCCTCCTCCGTCCAGTGGTCGGCCTGCGCCCCGGCCGCCGAACTGAAGACGCCGGGCCGCCAGCCCGGCGGCGGGCCGGGCGGCGTCTTGTGGGAGCGGACGACGACTTCCACCCGTCGCCCATCCTCCACCCCGACCTCCTCGTCGAACTCGATCGTCCGCCCTCGGACGACGCCTTGTAGCGCCTTGACCATGAGCAGGGCCCTCCCCAGGTTGATCTTACGGGGCGGGGCCCCTGCCCGGGAAGTCGCTTCACGGCCGGACGCAGACCGCGCCGATCTCCGCGGGCCGGCCGTCGATGGTCAGGGCGACGCCCAGCCGGAAGGCCGTCCTCGGGGGGAGGTCGCTCTCGCCGTAGAGGTCGAACGCCTGGCGGCCCGAGAACGCGCCGATCGGCTCGGCGAAGCCGGGGATCGCCGGCCGGCCGTCGCGCTCCACGCCCAGGAACCGGGAACGGCCGTCGGGCCGGGTGCCCCAGCGGTGTTGGTCGTCGTCCACGGCCAGGCTCATCTGGTCGACCGTCGTCCCCGGCGGCAGGTCCAACTCGACGTAGAAATGCATGTCGTTTCGACCGTCGGGCCGCCCGGCGGACCCTCCGCCGGTCCCGACGCGGTCCTGCGCGGCATCGACGAAGCGGAAGTTCGCGATCATCGCCCCGGCCGCCGTGGCCGGCAGCACGACCGGCCGGCCGTCGCGCATCGGGACCAGCCGATCCGCCCCGGCCGCCGCGGGATGGGCCTCCTTCACCGGGGCCTTCGCCGTCGCGACGGCCGCCGGCGCGGGGGCGGGCGTCGCGGGGGAGGCCGCGCGGGCGGCGACCTCCCGCAGCCACGCGATCGCCTTCGGGATGCCGGGGTCCAGCATGCTCTCGTAGTGGTCGCCGCCGGGGATCGTCTCCAGGCGGACGTCCTTGCCGTACGACCTCAGCGACCCGGCGAACGCATGGGTGTCCGCCGCCGGGGCGATCTCATCCCCCTCCGCGTGGAACAGGAAGACCGGGCAGGCGATCCGTCGCTCCCGGCCCTCGTTCATCGGCGAATAGCGATCGACCAGGTCTCCCCAGCCGTTCGCGCCGATCTCCGGCAGCGAGGGGCCGAACCGCTTGATCAGGTTGGTCGCCGGGGCGTAGGCGACGCACCCCTTCAGCCGCGGCTCCTCCTCCGCGAAGATCAGCGCGGCGGTCCCGGCCGAGCTGTGCCCCGCGGCGAAGATCCGATCCGGGTCGACCTGCGGGACCTTCGCCCGCAGGAACTCCATCGCGACGTGCGCGTTGACCAGGCCGGCGCGCGCGGCCAGGAACTTGCGGGCGGCCTCGCGGAACCGCGCGTCGCCGGGGTTGGGCCTGGCGTCGCCCGGGTCGCCGTCCATGTCGTAGGCCAGGACGGCGAACCCCGCGCGGACGTACGGGACGTGCTCCGGCCGCGAATCCTCGCCGATGGAGTTGCCGGTGAGCAGCGTGCTCCCCGCGGCGGTGATCATCACGCACGGCAGCGACCGCGGCGCGTGCTCGCCCTCGGGCAGGTAGAGCCAGAGCTTGCCCCCCCACCCCGGGGCGTCCCCGCCCGGCAACCTCGATTCGTGCAGGACCACCCCCGGCTCGATCGCCCTCCCCGGCCCGACCTCGGGCAAGGGCGGCATGGCGATCGGCCCGGGGGCCGAGGCGGGCGCGTCGGGCGACGGGGAGGGGGCCGATGCCGTCGCCGTCGTCGCGCCCCCCTGGGCCCGGAGGTAACGGCGATAGATCCGGCCCCCCAACCCCAGCACGAACGCGACCGTCAGCACGGCCGAGACCGCCGTCTTCTTCCAGTCGGCTTTTCCCTCCGCCATGATCGGCCCGGGTCGCCGTCGGACCTTCGGCGGGGCTGCCGGCGTCGGCATCGCCCGGGGCGGCGGCGCGACATCCTCCACCACCACCTCGAATTCCGACGACGGTTCGGGTTCCGGCTCCCGCGCGGGCCGGGGCCGAGGCTTGGCCTTCGGGGGGGCCTCGGCCTTGCGAGGGGCGGGGATCGGCCCGGGGAGGACCACGGTCGCGTCGTCCCGGGGGATCCGGACCAGCGGCCCGTCCCCCTTGGGCATCCGGTACTTCTCGCCGCATCCCCCGCAACGGACCTTGCGGCCGGCCACGTCGAACGGCAGTTCGTGGACCTTGCCGCAGCACGGGCAGGTCAGCTTCAACGGCGATCCCGGCCCCGCCGAGGGCGCCACCGACCGCGTCGCCATCATCCCCGGGGCCCGGAACGTCTCGCGACATCGCCCGCAACGCACGCTCCGGCCGGCCACGTCGACCCGGGGTAGGTGGACCTTGCCGCAGTGCGGGCACGTCAAGGTGGCGGGCATGTCGGGCCTCGCTGGACGCCGAGTCGGATTTGATAGATTTCATGAAATCTATCAAATCCAACCGGCCCGTCAACGGGACGGCCGCTTCAGCGCCTTCGCGACGGTCTGCTTGATCCCCTCCCCGCGCATCCCGCGGTCGACGACCTTGCCGTCCGGGCCGATGAGGAACAGGGCCGGGATGGCGCGGACGCCGTAGGCGGCGTTGGGGCCGCTCGCGATCCCCCCTTTGGCCCAGCCGACCGTCCAAGGGAGCTTGCGCTCTTCCTGGAACTTCCGGGGGGCGTCGATCGCGTCGTCGAGGCTCAGGCTGACGACCGCCAGCCGGCCGTCCTTGCCGAATTCGTCGTAAGCGGCGCGGATGTGGGGCATCTCGCCGAGGCAGGGGCCGCACCACGTCGCCCAGAAGTCCAGCAGGACGTACTTGCCGGCGAAGTCCCCCAGCGAGAGCGGTTTGTCGTCCAGCGTCGTCGCCTCGAACGCCGGGGCGACGGCTCCGACCTTGGGCGCGACGTTGAGGAAGATGGCGTCTCCGCCGCTGCCGGAGCCGAGTTGCAGGGTCCCAACGTCCATGGGGCCCGGTCGCGAGGGCTGGACGACGCCCGCCGAGGGATAGAAGTTCTCGCCCTCGATGTTGATACGGTAGGTCTCGCCCACCACCAGCGACGGCAGCGTGAACCGGCCGTCGTCGTCGGTGACGACCGCTGGCGCGAAGGCGTTGTAACTCGGGCCGTCCGGGTCGTCGTTGCAGGGGATGCGGCGTCCCCAGTGGAGCTTCTCCCGCCGTACGGGCTCGCCATTCTCGTCGAGCAGACGCCCGGTCGCCGTCGCCGTAGGGGCCAGCACCAGGCCGAGTTCGGCGTCGTCGGGGCCGATCTCCACCAGCGCTCCCAGGCTCCCGTCGGGGCTCTTGGCGCAGACGAACGTCCGGAGCAGCCGCCGCTCGGTGGCGAACCGGCCGTCGGCGTCGGTCGTCGCCAAGACACGGGCGCCGGCGAAGTCGACCGGCGCGAACTCCACCGAGGCGTCCGCGACCGGCCTGCCGGCCGAGTCGATGACGCGACCGGCGATTGGGCCCCGCTCCGGCCGGGGCATGTGGACGTCGTGGATCAGCTCGGGCTGATCCGCGATCTCGATCTCCACCCACTTCATGGCTCCGGGCTCCAGCAGGCTGTACCGTCCGGGGCCCAGCCGCAAGGCATAGCGTCCCCGATCGTCCACCTTGCCCGAGGTCGACCAGCGGACCCGGTGGCCGAACCGATCCCCCGGCTCGCGCAGGTCGTCCGGGGCGTCCATCCCCTCCTGCTGAATCTGGACGTAAACTCCCGTCGCCGGGCGATCGTCCTGGCCGAGGGTCACCGTGCCTTTCAGCACCGTCCCTTGCGCCAGGTGGAAATCGACCCCTTCAACCGGCCGGCCCCGTCGGACGACCACGTCCATCCGCGCCGCCGCGGCCCAGTCCGGCTCCTCGACCCGCACGGCGTAGGCTTCGTCCGGGGGGACGGCCATCTCGTAGCGGCCGTCCGCGGCCGTGACGGCCGATCCCCGGCCGTTGTCCAACTCGCGGCCGGAGCCGTCGGCCTGGACCTTCACCCCCACGGCGGGCGAGCCATCGGGCAGGACCACCCGGCCCCGGATCGCGACGTTCCGGACCAGCCGGGCGACCACCTCGGACTGGTCCGGCTCCACGACGACCCTGCGGCGCGCGATCGCGCCGCCTTCGGGCCAGAATTGCAGCAGGCCCTTCGAGCTTCTGGGGAGCCAGTCGAACACGGCGACCCCGTCCGGGCCCGCCACCTCGCGTTGGAGCCCGCTCCCGTAATTGACCTCTCCCTGTTTCCCCTCCTTCTTGAGCAGCCAGAGGCTGAACGAGGAGCCCGCGACCGGGGTGCCGTCGTCATCCAGGGCCCGGATCTTCACGGTCCGAGGCTCGCCCAGCGTGAGCGCGACGAACGGGGGCAAGTCGGCGGCCCGGACGCCCTCGCTCCGGCCGGGATACTTGTCGAAGTCGCCGAACTCCGCATAGTCGCAGCCGACGGCCGCCTTCTTCGCCACGATCCATTGGACGCGGTGGTCGGCCGGGATGGCGATCCGGACCTCTCCGGCGGCGCTCGTCGCGCTCGCCAGGGCGGTATAGTCGCCCGCGGCCTCGACCGTCGCGCCCTCGACCGGCTTCCCGGCCGAATCGGCCACGCGGACGAGGACTTCCTTGGCGGGCTTCGCGACGATCCGGGTCGGGGCCGCGGGCGGGGTCAGGTCGAATCCGTAGGTGAAGGTCCCGAGGAGTCGGCCGTCGCCGGAGCGGGCCAGGATCATCTGGAGCCCGACGTTCCGGCCCGGGGACGTCAGGGCGTAGGAGCCGTCCGGCCCGGTCCTGACCCCGACCTCGCGCGGGGTGAAGGGCATCAGTCGCACCTCCGCGCCCGCGAGCGGCCGGTCGGCCTCGTCGACCACGACGCCGCGGAGTCGCAGTTCGCCCGCCTTCGCCCCGGGCTCAGGCCCCTCGGCCTGCGCGGGGACTTCCGGATTCGGGCCGCCATGGGACAGGCCCCAGGCCAATCCGGTGGTGACGACGAGGACCCCCAGCGCCGCGGCGGAGGCGGCGGCGAGGGCCTTGAGCTTGGCGGCGGACAGCATGGCGAGGACTCCTTCGGCGACGGCCACGGCCGCCGAGGCCGTCCCGGGCGGTCCGTGCAGGGATGGTGATGCGAGCATCAGGCGGACGGAGGCGTCGGCGAGCGCGTCGAGGCCGGCGGCCTTCGCCGTCGGCGCGAGCGCGGCGCCCAGGGCGCCCACGGCCAGGCCGCGCCGCGCCAGGCGGTCGCGCAGCAGCGACCTCCCGCGGGCGAGGCGGCTGGAGAGGGTCCCTTCGGCCAGGCCCAGGCGCTCGGCGGCGTCGCGGCGCGAGGCGCCCTCCAGCTCGCAGAGCAGGATCGGCTCGCGATACCGCCCCGGCAGCCGCTCCAGCTCCTCGTCGATCGCCGCGCGGAGGTCGAACAGGTCGGCGTCGGCCCCGGGCGCGGGGAGGTCGGCGAGCGCCCCCCCTTCCCTGGCGCGGATCCGCGCCGCGCGGCGGCGGGCCTCCTTCCCGGCCTTCACCGCCACGCCGTAGAGCCACGGCCGCAGGTCGTCGGGGCGTCGCAACGAGCCGGCCTTGCGGGCCAGGACCAGGAACACGGCCTGGAACGCGTCGTCGGCCCCGGCGCGGTCGCCGTCCAGCATGCGACGGCAGGTCGACAGGACCATCGGCCCGTGCCGGCGCACCAGGGCCGCGAAGGCGTCCTCGCGGTCCAGGCCCTCGCCCGCCGCGAACCGCCCCAGCAGCTCCGCGTCCCCCAGCGCCCCCAGCGGCCCCGTCGCATACAGCGCCTGGATCCGCCGCTGCGTCCGATCCGCCGTCCCCCCGCCCATCGACGACCCTCGCGACCTCGTTCCCATCCCCTCCCCAATCTACCGGCCGCGACCGCCCCGGCGCGTCCGGGAATCTTCGAGATTCCGCGCCGGGGGGGCGGCGCTTTTCATCGCCGGCGCCGGGAGCGATGATGGAGGACGAATTCGTAAGGAGGTCCGCATGAATCGACGCCTGGGCTTGCTGATTGTCGCCACGACCCTCGCCGCCGCCGCGCCCGCCCGCGCGGAGGAGGTCGGCGACTTCTACAACGTCGCCGCCCCGGACGGGGCCGACCCGTTCGTCTACCGCCACGCCGACGGCTGGTATTACGACGCCCACTCGACCGGCGGGGAGGTGTTGCTGCGGCGCTCGCGGACGATCTCCGCCCTGGGGGGTGGCGAGGACCGCGTCGCCTGGCGGCCCCCGCCCGGGACGGCCTACAGCCGCGAGCTGTGGGCCCCGGAGGTCCACTTCCTCCGCGGCAAATGGTACATCTACGTCGCGGCCGACGACGGCGACAACGCCAACCATCGCATGTACGCCCTGGAGAACCCCGCCGCCGACCCCTTCGAAGGCGAGTTCACCCTCAAGGGGAAGGTCGCCGACCGCGACGCCGACCGCTGGGCCATCGACGGCACCGTCCTGACGACGGGCGAAGGCGACGCCGAACGCCTGTACTTCGTCTGGTCGGGCTGGGCGGGCTCCGTGAACGTCGACCAGCGGATCTACATCGCCCCCATGAGCGACCCGGTCACGATCTCCGGGCCCCGCGTGGAGCTGTCGCGGCCGACCTTCGACTGGGAGAAGGCCGCCGGGCCGCCGACGATCAACGAGGGCCCGCAGGCGCTCGCGCGCGACGGCCGGACGTTCCTCGTCTACTCCGCGGCCGGGAGCTGGAGCGACTCCTACTGCCTGGGCCTGCTGGCCCTGGAGCCCGGCGCGGATCCGCTCGACCCCAGGTCCTGGACGAAGTCCCCCCGGCCGGTGTTCGAAAGCGGCGGCGGGGTCGTGGCGCCGGGGCACTGCTCGTTCACGAAGTCGCCCGACGGCTCGCAGGACTGGATCGTCTTCCACGCGGCCAAGCGCGCCGGCTCGGGCTGGTCGCGGTCGGTCCGGGCGCAGCCGTTCGGCTGGGGCCGGGACGGCGCCCCCGACTTCCGCCCCATCCCCCTCCCCGCCGGCGAGCCGGGACGGCTGCGGCTGGAGGCCGAAGGCGCGCGGCTGGACGGCGGCGCGCGGGCCGTCGCCGACCCGACTTGCTCGGGCGGCTCGAAGGCGGCCCTGGGAGACCCGAAGGCCCGCGCCGGGTTCGACGTGACCGTCGCCGAGGCGGGCGTCTACGTCGCGGCGATCCGCTATCACGCCGACACCGCGAAACGAGGGGGCCCGCGCCTGAACATCCTGGTCGACGATCGCCCGGCCGCGACGGCCCCCCTGCCGGACTCGGGCGGGCGATGGTCGAACGCCTTCGTCCGGCTCGCGCTCAAGCGGGGCCCTAACCGGGTCGCCGTCGCGGCGGAGGGGGGCCGGGCCGGCGTCGACTGCCTCGACGTCGTCCTCGACCCGCTGGCCGGGGTGCCGACGCCCGTCGCGCGGGGCCGGGGACGGCGGTGAACGTCATCGCCCCGCGGGGCCGGTCAGGCCGCGCGACGTCGCCGCGCCGACCACGCGAGCGGGGCCGCGCCCAGGCCGAGCATCAGGATCGCGCCGGGCTCGGGGACGGCGGTGGAGATCGTCACGGTGTCGCCCGTCTGGTCGTATCTCGCGCCCCCGATCGTGTGCGCGTGGATCTCGTAACCGAAGGTCATCGAGAAGTTCGGGCCCAGGTCGGGGAGGAGCGCCGTGTAGACCTGGAAGATCCCCAGGAACAGGGGCGTCGCACCCGGATCGTCCGGGACCGAGGCCGGGCCCGCATCCCCGGGCACGAACTTGAAGGTGACGTCGGTGATGGGCACCGTCGGCGGCGGGTCGCCGGGGACCCAGGGCGTGGGCCAGGGACCCGAGTCGGCAGGGTCGGACATGCGGTGGGAGATGACCCAGCCGGCGCCGGCCAGCTGGCCGACCTCCCCGGCGTAGTCCGGCGCGTACGTGCCCGTCACCAGCGGCGCGCCGAGCAGCCCCTTGAGGATGATGCTGTCGCCCAGATGCAGCGAATACCCCGGCTGGAGGTAGGCCGCGAAGTTGTAGATGTACACGGGGTCCCCCACCGGGGTGATCCCCGGCCTGTTGGGGGGCTGGGTGATGATGACGGCCTTCAGGCCCGCCGCGCGGGCGTCCGAGGCCAGCATCGTCGCCAGCGCCGCCGCCAGCACGGCCGCGGACGGGCGAATCAAGGGCCGGTGCGTTCCATTCATCGATGTCTCCCGGTCGTCGAAGGAAGGGCGATAAACCAGATGAGGCTTGCGACGTCGCCGCCGGGCTCCATCCCCGGCGCGAGGGAGGGTGGAAGGTGCCGGGCGCCTCGGCGCCGGCTCGGCGTCGCGGAATCGTCCGCGACCGGAGGCGTATCGTTCATGGCCCCCGCATTCTAGAAGGCGGCCTGCAATCCTTGCAAGGATGCCCATGCGTCTGCGATGCGAATGATCAACATCGGAGCCGAGGTCGTTCCGCCAGGATGCCATGAAATGAGGTTTGGAATCGATATCGTCAAAAAAAGGCGATCGCCCGCGGAGCCTTGAATCCGAGCTTCGGGCCGTGTGACGTTCCCGATGTCCCGAGTGACATTTTTCAGGAATCCGACGCTCCAGGCAAGAAGTTTTAGGATGATTTTTGGACGATCTCTCGCCCCGCGCGATCTGGGGCGGTCGGCGTCCGTCTCGGCGCGACGCGCGTCGAGGATCGTCGACGCGCCCCGGCCCCGGCTCGGAATCCTCGGGCCGATCGGCCATTCGCGACGTAATGTTCTTTCAGGAAGCTCGACGCCAATAGGCGAGCGGCCGGTCGACGACGACGGCCCGACACCCTCGCCATTTCGGCGCCCTGCGGGCCCGTCTCGGGGCCCGGCGGCGCCTCCACACCGACAGGAACCTGACATGCCTTCCACGACGGGTTGGAAGTCCGCGCTCGCGGCTGCGCTCGCCTGCCTGGGGATCTCCGCGACGGCCACGGCGGGCCCGCTGGGGGTCGCCGGCGGATACGGCGAGTTCGTCTTCGGCGACCTGACGCGGCAAAACACCAGTTCGGGAGGGGCGATCGCCGTCGGCGGCGACGCCACCCTCGCCAACATGAGGATCGGGGGCTCGCCCTCGGCGGGCCTGGTGGTCGGCGGCGACCTGAGCTGGAAGCAGGGGAGCCTGGGGAGCGGCGCCGTGTCCGTGGGCGGCGGTGCCTCCACGAAGAACGTGAGCCTGCCCGGCGGGACCAAGGTCGACGCGGGAGCCCTGCCCATCGACTTCAAGTCGGCCCGATCCTACCTGGAGGAATTCTCCCGGGCCCAGTACGGCCCCGGCGACGCGAAGGCGTCGTACGACGGCTATTACTGGTACAAGTTCGGCTCCGCCGACGCCAAGGGCCTCCAGGTGGTGGAGGTCGACGCCAAGGCGCTGGGCGGCAAGGGGTTGCAGGTCGCCGGCCAGGCCGGGTCGACCGTGATCGTCAACGTGCTGGGGGATGCGGCCTCGTTCAGCAACATGCAGGTGCAGCTCTCCGGCGGGATCGCGGCGTCGAACGTCCTCTGGAACTTCGTCGAGGCCACCTCGCTGAAGCTCTCCAGCGTGGGGTGGGCCGGCACGATCCTGGCGCCCCGGGCCCTCGTGACCTTCGACAACGGCCAGCTCACCGGGGCGATGATCGCCGCCGGCCTGAAGGGGACGGGGACGGTCAACGTCGATTCCGGCGGCAAGTCGGCCCTGTTCGCCGGCGACGCCCGGTCGTTCCAGGCGGTCGCCTCCACCCCGGAGCCGGCCGGGATCGCCATGCTGGGGACGGCCCTGGCCGTCGGCCTGGGCATCGCGGCCGGGCGGCGGAAGTGAGCGGGCCGCGGGCGGAGGCCGCCGCGAGGGGTCGCGGCCGGCCTCCGAAGGCCGCGGCTCAGGGGGCGGGCTTGCCGTTGAAGGTCGCGGGCCTGCCGGCCGTCTCCGGGTTGCGGGCGAACTTCAGGGCCACGCCCTCGGGGGCCGTCGCCTCGATCGCCAGGACGCCCTTCTCGTCGACCTTCCACGAGACCGAGACCTTCCCCCTGGGCGTGACGACCGCCCCGCGGGCCCACGAGAGGCCGGACGGCCTCGGGTTGATCTCGAACGCCGACGAGCCGGGGGCCGTCGGCCGGATCCCCAGGATGATCCGAGGCAGGTAGAGGTTCGGGGCCGACGACCAGGCGTGGCAGTGGCTGCGGGTCGGGAAGCCCCCCGCGCCGGTGGTCCCGCTGGCGAAGCTCTCCCACACGGTGCTGGCGCCGGCCTCCAGCATGGGGAGGTAGTTCTTGTAGATCTCCGCGACGATGGCGTCCTCGCGGCCCAGGGCCTCCATCGCCCCGTAATGGTACAGGGCGGCGAACGGCGACCCCACGCGGACCATCCCCTCGGGCGGCGTCAGGACGTTCCGCGCCGCGGCCTCGCGGTTCGCCGGGTCGATCGCGCCGAACAGGATCGCCAGGAAGCTCGTGTGCTGGCTGACGGAGTCGCTGGCCTTGCCGTCGTCGTGGACCGAGTCCGGGTACGCCCCCTTCTTCGCGTCCCACAGGGCGTTCACGCCCGCGACCAGCCGGGCGCGGGTGGCCTTCAGCCAGTCGTCGTGCGCGCGGTCGCCCAGCGCCTCGGCCGACTTCAGCGCCGCGTCGATCGCGCCGATGAAGAACAGGCTGTTGTGCAGCACGGTCTTGCGGTTCTGGTCCAGGCCCGACCAGTCGAAGAAGTTCCAGAACGGGCCGCTCATCAGGCCGTCGGCGCCGATCATCTTCTCCGCGCCTTCCAGGTTCTTCAGCGCGGCGGGGTGGAAGGCGCGCAGGGTTTCCAGGTCGCCGGTGTACCAGTAGTAGTCCCAGATGGAGATCCCCCAGAGGAAGCTCCAGGCCGGGATGAGGACGTCCCAGCTCGACGGCGTCTGGCAGCCGGCGATCGGGTAGCGCCCCAGCGACTCGGCCGTGATCCGGATGCAGCGCCGGGCCAGGTCGGCCGCCCCGAAGACCTGGAACGCCAGCAGCGACTCGTTGCGGGCGTCGCCGACCCAGTGGGTCTGCTCGTACAGCGGGCAGTCGGTGAACGTGTCCTCCATGCAGAGCTTGAGCGTCCGCGTGGAGATGAACCAGATCCGGTCCAGCCGCGTGTCGCTGCACGCGAAGCTCCCCGCCTGGTCCACCGGGTAGGTCGACTCGATCAGGCGGAAGTTCCGGATCGTCGCCGGGGTCCTCTGGTTGCGCAGGGTGATGAACACGTAGCGGCCCGACCGGCGCTTCAGCGATGTGAACGTGTTCACGCCCCGCTTGGTGACGTAGCGCATGCCGTTGCGGTTGCCGCCCGGGAACTGGACGCGGCCGTCGGGGGCGATGTACTCGACGCTGAAGACGTCGACCGCGACGCCGGCGTCGGCGACCAGCTCGAAGTCGTAGTAGCCGACGTTCTGCACGCCGAGGTCGTACATCAGCTCCACGTCGCCGTCGGGGCTGGGGTTGACGACGGTCGTCGTCGGGGACTCGTGGTTCAGGGCCTGGGGGTCGACGACCAGCTCGTCGGCCTTGCCGACGACCCTGCGGCCGGTGAACTGCCAGTACGGGTCCTGCACGAACATCTCGTCGAACGGCAGGCGCCTGACGCGGTCGCCCAGCTTCGCCTTCAGGTCGTCGGCCGTCTTCACGGCGGCCAGCAGCTCGGCCTTCTCGGCCTCGTAGCCCCGCTGGGCTTTCGCGGCGGCGGGTCGGAGTCCCAGGTCGGGCCAGGCCAGGTCGTCCTCGGCGACGTCGTACCCGGGGAAGGCGACGTAGCAGAACGGGTTCGACGGGTCGTCGCCGGCCGGGTTGGCCAGGCGGAAGCCCTTCGGCTCGACGAACCGGACGGCCTTCTCCTTGTCGTGGCCGAAGATGTTGCGGACGATCCCCAGCAGCAGGTGCCTGCCGGCCGCCAGCTTGAAGACGCCGTCCTTCGCGCGGGCGCCGTCGACGGCCACGTCGACGTTCTCGTCCTGCACGCGGACCTCGCACGGGGCGTCGTTGACGATCATCGTGGCCAGGCCACCGGCGCAGCTCACGTTGCGATTCGCCTCGATCAGCCCGGGGTGGGCCAGGCGGGCGGCGGGCAGGCAGAAGTTCCAGCCGTCGGCGCGGACGACGTTCGCCCCCAGGAAGGTCCGGAAGGCGAACGGCTGGCGGGTCATCAGGGCGACGTCGCGCGGGTTGAGCCCCTGCCACGGGCCCCCCTCCGTGGTCGCAACGACCTTCGCGGGCGCGTACCGGGGGGCGGCCTCCAGCGTGGCGTCGTACAACTCGGCCGGCTCCATCTGGATGCTGACCTTGGGCGTGTTGCGGATCCACGCCTCGGCCGGCGCCGCCTCCCACGACTCGTCGCTGACGACCGTCACGGTCCGCTCGTCCCCCTGGCGGACGTCGAGCTGCACCAGCAGCCCCGGACGCCGGGGCACGCGGTGGAAGTCGCCCACGCCGTAGTAGCGGGCCACCACGGAGACCTCGTTGCGGCCGTCGCGCAGGTAGGGCGTGACGTCGAAGTCGTCGTACTGGAAGTGCTCCGGCCAGGCGCGCCCGGGGCCGTCGTTGACCCATCGGCCGTTGATCGACAGCCGGTAGAAGCTGTCGGCCGAGATCCGGATCCGGCCCCGCAGCGGCAGGTCGATCGTGAATTCCTTCCGCGCCAGGATGGTCTGGTTGTAGGGGTTCGTCTCCTCCTGGTCGATCCAGATCCAGCCCGCCGTCAGCGGGCCCCCCGGTGCGGCCGGCTCCGCCCCCCTCGCCCCGACGACCCCCGCCGAGGCGGCCAGCCCCAGACCCAGCCACAACGCCAACGCCGCTCGCCACGTTCTCATCGCGATGCCTTCCGTGCCGTGCCCAACTTGCCCCGCGGCGACCGCCGCGCCTCGCACCGGGCCGATGATACACCCCCGGCGGGGCCGATCCCAGGCGTCGGCGCGACTTCGGAAACTTCCCGAGCCCGCGCGGAATCCTGAAATCCCCTGCGCCGCCCCGGCGACCGTACCTGAGACCGCACCGTTCTTTGACAACCCGGAGGGCATCGAGGAAGACGTCGCGGCGTGGTGATGCCGTGGGATGAGCGTGCTCCGTCGAAACCATGGGAGCGTGAGCATGAATCCCCCCTTCTCCCCTTGAGGGAGAAGGACGCTTGTCATCACCATATTCGAGGTGTTCTCGACGGAGCGTCACGAGCGGAGAACACACATCGATTTCGACGAACGAACCCGACTGAATTCGCTGCAAGTCGAATCTGAATAGTGATTTGCGTCGAAGCAAGCTGGCGGGTTCGTCGCGAACGGAGCCAGATCGGGAGCGTGTCGGCCTATCTCGCCGTCATCATCGTCGTCATCCGAGATGGGAACCGCGCGCGGGGGCGGAATTTTTCAAGTGGGGGGGCTCACACGCCGATCCTGGTTGGACAGGTCCGGGCGCGAATATGCCGATGGAATCGGTCGGGGGGATCGCAATGGTGGTCCGACCGGATTCGCGCCGGGTTTGCCAGGAGCCGGGAGGCGAGGAAGTCATGTCGCACGAGGAACTTGCGGGCGGCCAGGCCCGCAACGCCAAGCGTCGCAAGGTCGAATTCCGGACCACCCTGGAGGATCTGGAAGGGCGCCTCCTCCTGTCGGCGGCCCGGGCCGTGCGGCCGAAGCATGCGGTGCCCCTGGTCCGCCAGCAGGGCCAGGGGGCGACGGCCCGGCTCAAGGCCCAGGCCCTGCAACGCGCCGCCATGACGGCCGCCCGCCAGCAGCAGGCCGCGACGCGCCTGGCCGCCATGGGCGGGATGCGGATGCGCGGGGGCTTCCGGGTGAACGTCAACCCGACGATCAACGTCAACCCGACGATCAACGTCGGCGGCCCGACGTCCAACTCGAACAGCAATCCGAACGTCAACGTCCCCGTCACCACCGCCCCGGCCGCCGGCTCGACGACCACCACGCCCCCGGCGTCGCAGACGGCCCCGACCACGACGACGCCGTCGACCACCACCCCCGCGACGACGACGCCCGCGCCCACCACGCCGACGACCCCCACCCGGCCGACCCCCACCCGGCCCGGCAACACCGGCTCGTGGACCGACATCACCCGCCCCGGCGGCTCGACCCCCAAGCCGACGACCCCGACCACGCCGACGAAGCCGACCACGCCCACGACCCCGACGACCCCGACCACGCCGACGAAGCCGACCACGCCCACGCCGTCGAAGCCGACCACCCCCACGCCGACCACCCC
>Ga0209958_1000912_pt1 | contig 32021 bp, 26 predicted proteins | sample ThiBio_inoc_plan_FD_183942 | JGI IMG/M metagenome (GOLD analysis project Ga0209958, IMG submission 183942) | Wastewater bioreactor microbial communities from Cape Town, South Africa - Thiocy_inoc_plan (SPAdes) | ecosystem: Engineered > Bioremediation > Thiocyanate > Unclassified | place: South...
GGGATCATGATCGCGCTCCTGTCGAAGAACGAGGCCGATTGCCTCACTCGCCAACATAGACAGGGGCGCGATGTTTACTCTGTGTCAGGGCCTTCGCGGCGGGCTACCGCGCGAGCGGTTTAGTCCACTGACGGAATTCAGCCCCGCGGCGAGAGACGCTATCCAGCCCTAAGCCGAAGTTAGGGCTTTCGATAGCGCTTCTGACGTTCGCGGTGGATTTGCAGATCGTCGGACATCGATTTCGACCTTCCAGCGCCAAAGATGGAAACCCAGCCTGCAAACAGGGAAAGCCCGGCGGGGAGAAGAATCGCCGTGAGACCCATGCCATCTCGCGCCAACTTGAAGGCCATTGCGGCAAGTACCAACGCAATGCCTCCAACAACCAGGCGCCTCGCCCAAAAAAACGTCCCGTGCATAAGGCGCTCTGCGCGAGAGACAGGCTCGTTGGAGCCTAGCTTGTCTTCAAAGAACGCCTGCCAGAAGACCCAGAAAATAATGGGAGCCAGCAGTATTGCGAAGAAGGCTCTCTCCCCATCCATCACAAGCCAGGCAGAGAGAGAAACCAAGACGATGCCTTCTGCAATGAGAACTCTGCGCTCCATAACTTCCCAGCGCTCCATGCCTTCTCCTCGATGAGTGGGTGAACGTCCGCTCCTAGCCGAATTCTGCCCGACGGCGAGGAACGCAATCGGACCCTTCGGAGCCACGGCTACGATGACGGCCGCCGGCCCAAAGCGCCCTATCACTGTGCTCGATCAGCGACAGGCAGCCACCCACCTTGAACCCCGCCCTCGCATCTGCAACGGGCAGCAGTGGAAAAATCAAGTCCAATTGGCCCCTAGCGCTTATTCAACAAGCGCCAGCAGCTATCAAATCAGTAGCTTCTACCAAAAACCCGTAGCACTCTTGTACTTCTTGCCACTGCCGCAACGGCACGGAGCATTGGGACAGGACATGTGGCGATGCCGTGCACGGCGACAAAAGGGCCGGCAGCCAAGCGCTGGGCCTGCTGGGTGTGCTGCAGGGCTGGTCGCCTTCGCTAAAACGCCAGCGGCCCCCTCCCCGCTCAACCGACCACCCCTCCTTTCGCACTGGCCGGAGCGACATCGCTCCCCATCCGATCAATCAGCACCGCGCTGGCCTCATTGAGCCCCAGCACCTGCACCGTGCAGCCATGGTGGCGCAAGCGCTCCACCACTTTGTCGAGCGCTGCGACGGCGGTGATGTCCCAGAAGTGGGCGTGCGTCACATCGATGACCACCGCGCGGCCTTCGGCGCCCAGCACGTCGAACGCCTCGATGAACGCGTCGGCCGAGGCAAAAAACACCTGGCCGGACACGCGCCAAGTGCGCTGGCCCAAGGCCGTGGCACCAGCGCCATCTGCGTGATCGGCGCCATCCGCATCGTCGTGCACGCGCACCTCCAGCATGTGCGAGACCTTGAACGCAAAGAACACCCCGCTGAGCACCACGCCCACGGCCACGCCAGCCGCCAGGTTGTGGGTGGCGATGGTGACGGCCACGGTGGCCAGCATGGCGGCGCTGGACAGGCGCGGGTGGCGCACCAGGGCGCCGAGCGACTTCCAGTCGAACGTTTCGGCCGACACCATCACCATGATGGCCACCAGCGCAATCACCGGCACCTTGGATACCCAGTCTTTCAGCGCCACCATGAGGATCAGCAAAAACACCCCGGCAAACAACGTGGACAGGCGCCCGCGCCCGCCGTACTTCACGTTGCCCACGGCCTGGCCGATCATTCCGCAGCCCGCAATGCCGCCGAACAGGCTGGCCGCGATGTTGGCCACGCCCAGCCCCGCACATTCGCGGTTCTTGTCGCTGGGGGTGTCGGTCAGCTCATCGACCACTGCGGCGGTGAGCACTGATTCAAGCAGGCCCACCATGGCGATCGCCAGCGCGGGCAGGAGGATGATGCGCAGGGTGTCGAGCGACGCGGGCACCTGCGGCAGCGCAAACACAGGCAACGCGTCGGGCAGTTTGCCCAGGTCACCCACCGTGGGCAGGTGCAGCCCCAGCGCCGATGCCAGCACCGTGAGCACCACCACGCAGATCAGCGGTGACGGAATGGCGGTGAGCGCAGGCCATGCCAGCCGCTGGCCCAGCCACGGCAGGCCGTAGATGAGCGCCAGCCCCAACGCCAGCGCTCCCCAGGTGGCCGTGCTGGCGCCGTGCAGGTGCGGCAGTTGCGCGGCAAAGATCAGGATGGCCAGCGCATTGACGAAGCCCGTGCGCACCGAGCTGGACACGAAGCGCATCAACACGCCCAGCTTCATCAGCCCAAACGCCACCTGCACCGCGCCTGCCAGCAGCCCCGCCGCCAGCAGGTAGCCCAGCCCGTGCGACTGCACCAGCGGCGCAGCCACCAGCGCCACCGAGCCTGCCGCCGCCGACACCATCGCAGGCCGTCCGCCGGTGAAGGCGATGACCAGGCTGATGACGAACGAAGCGAAGAGCCCCACCGAAGGGTCCACGCCCGCCACGAAGGAGAAGGCGATGACTTCGGGGATGAGCGCAAACGTGGCCACGGCCCCGGCCAGCAGCTCGCGCGGAATGCTGGGCGCCCATTCGGCGCGCAGACGGGTCAGGGTGGAGGGGTTCATGCGGTGTGCTCTGCAAGAAACAAAGCGCGCCCGAAGGCGCGCTGCGCGGAATTTCAGATCAAAACAGGCTCTAGCGCTTATCCATCAAGCGCCAATAGCTATCCAATCAATAGCAAATTACCCAACAAGATCAAGCCCCATGGCACTTCTTGTACTTCTTGCCGCTGCCGCAGTGGCAAGGGTCATTGCGCCCGGGCTCGGGCGCCTTGCGCACCGTCTCCACGCGCGGGCCCATGCTCTTCCACAGCTGGCGCAGGTCGTACACGGCCCAGATGGCCTCGCCAAAGGCTTCCACACGGGCCTGGCTGGTGCTGGGTGGGCCGTCTTCGTCATACATGCAGACTTCGGGCTTGCCAGTGTCGTCTTCGGTCAGGGCGACGATGCGCTCCAGCGCGTCGTCCAGCCACTTGGCAGCTTCCTTGTCGCGCGGCGCGGCCCAGTCTTCGGGCCAGTTTTCCACCGCAAACATGAAGCCCAGCGCCCACACCTGCCCGAAGGACGGGATCTCCTGGTCTTCGCCCATCTCGGCGCGCTGCTCATCCGTCAGGCTGGCGACGGCGCCACGCATGTCCATGGCTTCGGGCTGGAAGGTGCGGTCGTCGTCCAGCGTCTTCACGTCGGTGTCGAGCTGGGTGACGATCTCGTTCCAGCGGCGGTCCCACAGCTCCAGAAAGCGCGCCTGCTGGGCGGCGTCGGCAAACGCGGGCAGCAGGGGCAGCGGTGCGCCGTCAGCCACATCCAGCTCGGCGCCATCGCCCAGCAGCATGGGCAGGTATTCGGCCGGAGCGATGGGGCGGCGGCTGCAGATCAGCGCGGTCATGAAGCCGTCGCAGAACTCCCACTGCGGGATCTCTTCGCCGCGCGCGCGCAGGTCGTCCAGGATGTTGTCAATCTCTTCCAGCTCCTCCGGGCCCAGGGCAGCGGCGGGGAGGGCCTTGGGGTCGAGTTCGTCGGGCGTGGGGGTGGGCGATGTGGGTTCGGTCATGGGGGGATCCGGTCGTCAGGAGAGAAAGCGGGGGCGGGGAGTTTTACTTTTATGATGCGCAGGCCTTGTGCCGTCACGCTGGCGCAGCGGCGGGCGTCAGGCAGCCCCGGTAGATGCCGGGCGTCAAAAAGAGTCGCGCGCAACATGGCAACCCGATAAAAAGGCGGACAGTGTAGCCCCCTCGCGCTGCGCCACCCCAACCAGGACCCCCATGCTCCACCAACTGAACTCCCTGTACCCGGTGCGCTACACGGCCTTTGCACTGTGCGTTTTCGGGCTGCTGCTGTCCCTGTTTGCGCTGGTGGCCTTTGGCGTAGGCCTGTCTGTGGTGCTGGTGTTTGCGGCCCTGGTGGCCCTGGGCGTGTACGACCTGCAGCAGTCGCGCCACGCCATCTTGCGCAACTACCCGGTCATCGGCCACATCCGCTTCATGCTCGAATATGTGCGGCCCGAGGTGCGCCAGTATTTCATCGAAAGCGATAGCGAGGCCGCGCCGTTCTCGCGCGCCCAGCGCTCGCTGGTGTACCAGCGCGCCAAGGGCGACCCGGACAACCGCCCCTTCGGCACGCACCTGGACGTGGGCGCGCAGGGTTATGAATGGGTGAACCACTCGCTCGCACCCACACAGCTGCCGTCGCACGACTTTCGCGTGTGGATCGGCGGCAACCCCGATGCGCCGTCGCAGTCTGTGGCGCCTTGCACCCAGCCTTACCACGCGAGCGTGTTCAACATCTCGGCCATGAGCTTTGGTGCGCTGTCGGCCAATGCGATCCTGGCTTTGAACCAGGGTGCAAAAAAAGGCGGCTTCGCGCACGACACGGGCGAGGGCAGTATCAGCCAACACCACCGCGTGCACGGCGGCGACCTGATTTGGGAAATCGGCTCGGGCTACTTTGGCTGCCGCAACCCCGATGGCACGTTCAGCGAAGAGCGTTTTGCAGCCAGCGCCACCGACCCGCAGGTGAAGATGATCGAGCTGAAACTCAGCCAGGGCGCCAAGCCGGGCCACGGCGGCGTGCTGCCGGGGGCCAAGGTGACTGCCGAGATCGCCGTTGCGCGCGGGGTGAAGGAGGGCGAAGCCTGCATCTCGCCCGCCAGCCACAGTGCGTTCAGCAACCCGGTGGAAATGATGCAGTTCATCGCGCGGCTGCGCACCCTGTCGGGCGGCAAGCCCACGGGCTTCAAGTTCTGCCTGGGCCACCCGTGGGAATGGTTTGCCATCGTCAAGGCCATGCTGGTGACCGGCATCACGCCCGATTTCATCGTGGTCGATGGCGCCGAGGGCGGCACGGGGGCGGCACCGGTGGAATTCACCGACCACGTGGGTGCACCGCTGCAAGAGGGCCTGCTGCTGGTGCACAACACGCTGGTGGGCGTGAACCTGCGCGACCGCGTGCGCATTGGCTGCGCGGGCAAGGTGATCAGCGCCTTCGACATCGCTCGCATGATGGCGCTGGGCGCCGACTGGTGCAACGCGGGGCGCGGCTTCATGATGGCGCTGGGCTGCATCCAGGCGCAAAACTGCCACACCGGCCACTGCCCCACGGGCGTGACCACCCAAGACCCGCTGCGCCAGCAGGCCCTGGTGGTGCCCGACAAGGCCACGCGCGTGGCGCAGTTTCACCGCAGCACGCTGCACGCGCTGCAGGAACTGGTGCAGGCCGCCGGGCTGCGCCACCCCAAGGACATCACGGCCCACCACATCGTGCGCCGCATCAGCGACACCGAGGTGCGCCTGCTGTCCAACCTGATCACGCGCATGCAACCGGGCGCGCTGCTCGGCCCGCTCGACGCGCAGCACAACGTGTTCCGCCTGTACTGGCCCTTGGCCAGCGCGCACAGCTTTCAGGCCAGCGAGCCTGCACTGGAACCCTCCATCCCCCACCATGTCGAGCTGGTGCACGCAGCAGCCGTCGGCACCGCTGCTGCGGTGGCAGGGGATGCCGCCGTATGAACTTGACGATGGACGCATCCGCCCCCACCCACACCACCGCCCCGGACTACGCCGCCTTTTTGCAGCAGCAACTGGCCACCCAGCCCCACAACGTGATGGCCCATGTGCTGGGCCACGAACAGATCTGGATCAAGCGCGCCGGCGCGCCCCACGGCACGGGCCGCTACCGCGCCATGGCCGTGCTGGCCGCCCTGCTGCGGCTGGACGCCCTGCGCCCCGTGCCCAACCCCGGCGGCCCTGCGGCCATTGCCACCGAAGTGCAGCGCCTGCGTGACCTGGCCGCGCGCGGCATCCGCGTGCCCGTGGTGCTGGCCGCCTTGCCCCATGGTTTTGCCATGCGCCACCTGGGCCACACGGGGGAAGAGATTCATTCGCTGGGCAACGAGATCGACCATGCCGTGCAGGCGGGTGACACGGCCACCGTTCTGACGCTGTGGCAGCAGGGGCTGGACACGCTGGCCCTGGTGCACCGCCAAGGCACGTGCCTGAGCCAGGCCTTTGCTCGCAACATGGTGCGCTGCCCCGATGGCGAAGTGGCCTGCATCGACTTTGAGGACGACCCCGCCGCCGTGCTGCCCCTGGCGGTGTGCCATGTGCGCGATGCGCTGTGTTACGCGCACTCCACCGCAATCTACCTGCACACCAGCGGCACGCTGACCGAGGGGCGCGAGCGCTGGGTGGCGTGGGTGACACAGGGCAGCGCCGAGATGCAGGCGGTTCTGGCGACCAGCGTTCGTCGCATGAGATGGATGCAGCACCTGCCCGCCAATCGCAAGCTTGGGCGGGATTTGCAGCGGGTGCGGGCTGCGTATGACTTGCTGGCCTGAAAGAGTTTTTCGCGATGCCCGACTTTGAGATTTACACCCCCACCCCAGAAGAAGTCCACTCCGGCGTTCTCGGCCGCCGGATGCGGCAGTTCAACTACGGCTTTGTGGGCGAATACGGCCAAACGCAGCCCGTGTGGGTGAGCGCACGTGACGCGCAGGGCGAATTGGTGGGCGGGCTGCGCGGATTCGTGTTTTTGCAGTGGCTGAATGTGGAACTGCTGTTTGTGGACGAGGCCGCCCGGCACCAGGGAGTGGGCCGCAAGCTGCTGGCCACGGCAGAGCAGAAAGCCCGCGACCTGGGCGCGCACAGCGTGACGCTGAACACCTTTGAATGGCAGGCGCGCGAGTTCTATCTTAAACAGGGCTATGAGGAGTTTGGGCACATCGACAACTACATCCAGGGATTTCAGCTGGTGTATTTGAAGAAGGTTTTGATGTCCTGATTTCCAGGGCTTGGATTGCCAACGTGGCAGGTCCGACTGCGCCAACCCGCCCCCCCCCAAATTTACGATCAACTTCCCAGCAGCATTTCGTACCTTGGCGTATCTGACAACGGATCTGCAGACAGCACCAGCCCCTCAAAAAAATGGTGATCCTGGTCAGCCAGCAGGTGCGCTGCCTCCTGGTGCAAAAGGAACAGCACCTCTGCATAGGTTGGGTTGTGGTCCCTGCGAATCTGAACCGTAGCGCTCAATTCGGTCCAAACGCCACCGTTATCCCGAACCCAGTACGCATAGGTCACGTCCAACGTCCTGCCCGGAAACTGCCTCTGGAGCTCCTGCTCATCCAGGCTGTGTCCAACGCTTCTGCTGTACTCACGCAGGGCTGAGAGCAAAGTCTCCACATCCTGGCAAGACGGCTCAGAAAAAGACCAGGGGAGATCGCGAAGGATTGACGACGGAAGACTTTGAGCCAAAGACGGCCTCGCAAAAAATGAGACAGCTGCAGCGGTATGCCAGAGGAATTGCCGCCTTGAACTCATGGGCGGTGGTAAACGATCATCGGAGGGTAACAGTCCCCATGATCTCGTCGAAGACTTGGCAGGCCTATCAAACCGCAAGTGCTGCTACCTCCGCCTCCAGCACCAGCGCAGTCGCCACATCCGCCCCGAAATTCATCAACCGCTTGCGCATGCAAATCACCGCCTTGTCCTTGCTCAGCAAAATCGCCCGGTGTGCCGCCGCCAGGTCGATGAACTTCTGGTCGTCCGCGTCCTTGCAGACATAGGGCACCTTGGGCGCGATCTCCACCAGCCGTGCCTGCGCATCAAATGCAGCGAGTACCTGCGCTGCATCCACGCGGTAGTAGTCCATGCGCCCAACGATGTGCGGATAGGCCAGCACGCGCTCCAGTTCGTCGCGCATGACCTGGGTCGCTATCCAGGCCAGGCGCCCTTGGGCCAGCAGTGCGCGCAGGGGGGCGGTGCGCGGGTCGCTGAAGATCAGCAGGTCGAGCGCGACGTTGGTGTCCACCACCACGGGGCGGGCGGGTTCGTCAGCTAGCGCCTCGGCGGGCAGGCGCAGTTCAACCTTCATGGCGTGGGCCGCCGTCGGGGGCGGCCTTGGCGGCCCGGTCGCGCACGGCGCCCTTGATCATGTCGAAGCGGAACATGCGGCATTCGATTGGGCCGTTCCACATCGGCACGCGGCGCGATTCTTTCAGGCGCATCTTGCCGGGCAGCTTGAGATCGGGCGTGAGCATCCAGGCGGTCCAGCCGCTGTAGTTCTTCTTCCAGTGCGTCGCGAGCTGGCTGAAGAATTCGCCGCCATCCTCGGTCTGCGCCTCTTCGCGCCCCACGGCCAGGCCCTGGGCGCGGTCGGCGGCGCGTTCGCTGGCGTTGCGGCCTGCGCTACCTGCGGCAGCAATGCGCTCGCCATAGGGCGGGTTGAGCAGCATCACGCCGGGCTGCTCGCAGGGCGGCATGCGCTGCAGCGCGTCGCCGCCGCGCAGCTGCACGGCATCGGCCACACCTGCGCGCTCGGCGTTGCGCTGCGCAAAATCGACCATGCGAAAGGCCACATCGCTGCCAAACAGGGGCACAGCGCTTGCCTGTATTGCGCTTTCAGCTTCGTTTTTAATAGCACCCCAGACATGGGCCTGGAACGGCAGCAGCTTCTCGAACGCAAAACGCCGCAGCATGCCGGCCGGAATGCGGCAGGCGATCTGCGCGGCCTCGATCACGATGGTGCCGCTGCCGCAGCAGGGGTCGTACAGCGGCTGGGGGTTGTCGCCATGCGGGTCCCAGCCGCTGGCGGCAATCATGGCGGCGGCCAGGGTTTCTTTCAGTGGCGCATCGCCCTTGTCCTCGCGCCAGCCGCGCTTGAACAGCGGCTCGCCGCTGGTGTCGATGTAGATCGTGGCCTCGTCGGTGGTCAGGTGCAGGTGGATGCGCACATCGGGCCACTGGGTGTTCACGTCGGGGCGCACGCCGCTTTTGGCGCGAAAGCGGTCGGCCACGGCGTCCTTGACCTTGAGACCTGCGAAGTTGAGGCTCTGCAGCGGGCTGTGCTGGGCCGTCACCTCGACCTTGAAGGTCTGGCGCGTGGTGAACCAGATTTCCCAGGCCACGTCGCTGGCCATGGCATAGAGATCGTTTTCGGAGCGGTAAGGGCGGTGCGCCAGCTGCACCAGCACGCGCTGGGCCAGTCGGCTGTGCAGGTTGAGCTGCATGGCCTGCCGCCACGAGGCGCGCAGCAGCACGCCGCCCCGGCCGACCAGCAGGTCTTGCCCCGTGAGGCCGGTGATGCCATGCACCTCGTCGGCCAGAAAGCCCTCCACACCAGCGGCGCAGGGGAGAAAAAGTTGGAGTTGGTTCATGTCGATGGGGAGGATACGCGCTCAGACAATGCGTGGGAATCCGGCGTTCCCGCGCGGGCCAGCAGCAATTGGCGGATGGATTCGGGGATCGGCGCCACCTTGCGGTCGGCCTTGCCGATGAAGACGATGCCGATCTTGCCGCGCGCCACCTCGCGGCCTGAGGTCTTCTCGGTCATGCAAAAGACCAGGTCAAACCCATAGCGGTTGAAGTCCGCAGGCGCCATCTCCACGCGCATGGTTTCACCGTGGAAACCTTCGGACTTGTACTGCGCCACGATGTCGCCGACCACGATGGACAGCCCGCCCACGTCGGCCTCGGGGTAGCCCAGCGACTGGAAGAAGCGCACCCGCGCTTCAGAGACCAGGCTCAGCAGTTGCGCGTTGTCCAGGTGCCCGCCTTGGTTGACGTGGCTGATGTAGATCTGCAGCTCGGTGGCAAAGCCGAAGTGCGGGGGGAGGTCGAAGACGATGCGGGCCATGGTGGGGTGGCGGATAGAAAAACGAAAAATTCAAACAGGGCGAGCCATGCGCCCCCAACCGGGGTACCTACAGCGCCTTGCGCAGGTTGGCCGGCGCGATCTTGAGCGCCTCGCGGTACTTGGCCACGGTGCGGCGTGCGCACTCGATGCCCTGCTCCTTGAGCATCTCGGCGATCTGGCTGTCGGACAGCGGCTTGGCGGGGCTTTCTGCGGCCACAAACTGCTTGATGAGGGCGCGCACGGCGGTGCTGGACGCGTTGCCGCCGGTCTCGGTACCCAGGCCCGAGCCAAAGAAGTACTTCAGCTCATACGTGCCAATTGGCGTGGCCATGTATTTGGCGGTGGTCACGCGGCTGATGGTGGATTCGTGCAGGCCCAGTTCGTCGGCGATGTCGCGCAGCACCAGCGGGCGCATGGCCAACTCGCCGTGGGTGAAGAAGCTTTTTTGCCGCTCCACGATGGCGCGCGAGACGCGCAGGATGGTATCAAAGCGCTGCTGGATGTTCTTGATGAACCAGCGCGCCTCCTGCAGGCGCTGCTGCATGCCCTGGTGGCCCTCGCCGCCCTTGTGGCCGCGCAGGGCGCCAGCATAAATGTCGTGCACGCGCAGGCGCGGCATCACATCAGGGTTGAGGCTGACGATGAAGTTGTGCTGGCCGTCGCGTCCATTGGCGCGCCCGGCTTTGCGCACGATGACATCGGGAATGATGATGTTGCGCTCCACATCGGCAAAGCGACGGCCAGGGCGGGGCTCCAGGCGAGCAATCAGCGCCATGGCGGCGCGGGTGCGCTCTTCGCCGTCGCCACACAGCTGCGTCAGGCGGCGGATGTCGCGGCGGGCCAGCATCTCCAGCGGCTGCTGACAAATGCGCAGCGCGGTCTGCACCGTGTCGGGGTCAGCATCGCTGTCCTCGTCGGCAGCCAGCGCCGTGAGCTGCAGCGTCAGGCATTCGGCCAGGTTGCGCGCACCCACGCCGGTGGGCTCCAGGCTTTGCAGCAGGCGCTGGGCCACGGTGAAGCGGTGCACCAGCTCTTCAATCTGCTCCAGGTCGTCCGGCCCGGCCAGGCTGATGGCCAGCTCTTCCAGCGGCTCTTCGAGGTAGCCGTCGTCGTTGAGCGATTCAATGAGAAAACGCAGCGCTGCGCGGTCAATCTCTGACAAGCGCAGCGCCAGTGCCTGACGGTGCAAAAAGGCGGTCAGCGATTCATGCGAACGGGCAAGCTCGGTGGCGTCGGCCTCGTCGCCTTCGGAGTCGTTGCGGTTGCGGGCGGGCGCATCCCCGCCCCACTCCGCGTCGTTGGGCGCCATTTCTACCGTGCCGTCACCGCTCCAGTCAGGCTCGTCAGCGCCAGCACTCGGCGTTTCAGCATCATTTTGGCCTTCAGCGCTTGTGCTGCTTGCGCTGCTAGCTCCTGAAAATATAGCATCATCGGCGCTGTACTCATCGGGCTGCGCGGGCGTGTCGGCGGCTTCCAGGCCAAACTCCTCGCGCGGAGCTTCGTCGGCATTGCGTTCGAGGAACGGGTTTTCGTCGAGCATCTGCTCGACTTCCTGCGAGAGTTCGAGCGTGGACAACTGCAGCAGCCGAATGGACTGCTGAAGCTGGGGGGTCAGTGCAAGATGCTGCGAGACGCGCAGCGACAGTCCAGGCTTCATCACATCCTGAAGTGTTCGCCAAGGTAAACACGTCGTACCTCGGCGTTGTCGACGATCTCGGACGGCGTGCCCTGCGCGAGCACGCGGCCATCGCTGATGATGAAGGCGTGGTCGCAGATGCCCAGGGTTTCGCGCACATTGTGGTCGGTGATGAGCACACCGATGCCGCGCGCCTTCAAGAAGCCGATGATGCGCTGGATCTCGATCACGGCAATGGGGTCGATGCCGGCAAAGGGCTCGTCCAGCAGGATGAAACGCGGTTGTGTGGCAAGGGCTCGGGCAATCTCGACGCGGCGGCGCTCGCCACCGGACAGGGCCATGGCGGGCGAGGCGCGCAGGTGGTCCACGCGCAGCTCCTGCAGCAGGGCCGTCAGGCGCTCCTCGATGGCGTCGCGCGACAGCGGCTGGCCGTCATCACCACGCTGCAGTTCCAGCACAGCGCGCACGTTCTCTTCGACCGTGAGCTTGCGGAAGATGGAGGCCTCTTGCGGCAGGTACGACAGGCCCAGGCGCGAGCGCCGGTGGATGGGCATGTGGGCCACCGATTGGCCGTCGATGCGGATGTCACCCTCGTCGCTGCGCACCAGGCCCACGATCATGTAGAACGAGGTGGTCTTGCCCGCGCCGTTGGGGCCGAGCAGCCCCACGACCTCACCTTTTTGCACGACCAGCGACACGTCCTTGACGACCTTGCGGCTGCCATAAGATTTGGCCAGGTGCTGCACCTCCAGGCGGCTGCCCGCCTGGGAATCAGGCCCCAGGCGGCTACCCGCCTGAGTGTCAGGACCGGTACTCACAGCGGGCCCACTCACTTGGCGCCGCCGCCAAGGCTGTTGCTGGGGCGCAGCGCCGGGGCTGAGGCCGGGGACGCCGCCTCGGGGGCCGCCGCAGCGGGCGGTGGATCTTTGGGGGCCAGCACGGCGCGCACGCGGCTGCCCGGTGTGGGGGCATCGCCCGCAGCGTTGGTGGCAGCGCGCTTGCCGTCCACGGAGAACACGTCGGTCAGGTTGTTGTAGACAATCACGGCGCCGGTGATCTCGTCGCTGAGCACAGCGCCCCGGTAGCGGCGCAGCTCGGCACGGGTGATGAAGCGGACGTTGTCGGCCTTGCCGTCGTACTCGATGACTTCGCTCTCGCCTTCAATGAACTCCTCGGGTGCTCCCGGCAGGGTGTCGCGCTTTTGCCGGAAGAAGGCGCGCTTGCCGGGCTCTGCCGTGACCACACCGTACTGGTAGCCATCGGCATCCTGGCGCACATCCAGCCGCGCGCCACGCAGCACGATGGAGCCCTTGGTCATGACCACGCGGCCAGAGAACACGCTGGTTTGCTTGAGTTCATCGTGGCGCAAAGCGTCCGCCTCGATGTTCATGGGCTTGGCGCGGTCGGCCTTTTCGGCATGGGCCACACCGAAGGTGCAGGCCAGGGCCGCGAGCAGGAGGATCGGAAGGAGGCGATGGTTCATAGGGCACGAATCTTGCAATCATTGTAGCCACCCCGTCGCGTTCCTCCATGAAAAAAGCCCGCATGTGCGGGCTTTTGCCAATGGGAACCGGCGGCCGGGCGAAAACCGTCAGCCTTTGCGGGCCACTGCCGCCAGATGTTCCACCACCTGCAGCACGTTTTGCATGCTGCCCGCCATGGTGCCATCGGTGTAGAACTTGCCCGCCACACCCATCGAGGGCACGCCCTCCACACCGTAGGCGTCCTGCAGTTGCGAAGCACGGCGAACCTGGTTGGACACGCTGAACGAGGTGTAGATTTCCTTGAACTTGGTGGCGTCCACACCCTGTTGGGCCACCCAGGCAAAAATTTCGTCGTCCTTGGCCAGCTTCTGCTTTTCAACATGGATGGCGCGGAACACCTTGGCGTGCAGGGCTTCGAGCTTGCCCATGCCTTCCAGGGCGTAGTACAACTTTTGCTGGGGCACAAAGCTCGCGTTGAAGGCCACCGGCATACGACGGACGGAGAGGTCCTTGGGGGCGGCCTTGACCCAGGCGTCGAGCGCGGGTTCAAAGGCGTTGCAGTGGGGGCAGCTGTACCAGAAGAACTCGATCACATCGACCTTGCCCGCAGGCGCGTCGGGCGCTACCGGCTTGTCCAGCCGCCGGAAGTCCTTGCCCTCCTTGAACTGGCGGGCCTGAGCCAGCGCGGGGGTTGCCACTGGCAACGTCAGGGCGGAAGCGGCAACCGCCGAGGCGGCGGACAAAGAAAACTCACGGCGTTTCATGACAAAGACTCTCCTGTTACAGGTCTGGGGGATGTGAGCCATGCCCCCGCAAAAAGTTCAGCGCCCGAAGTCTGGCGCATCAGCGCTGCACGCGCACCAGCGCCGACTCCAGCCCGGCACCATCGAGCTTCTCCTTGAGCTGCTCGGCGTCATCGCGTTTGGTGAACGGACCCACACGCACGCGGAACACCGCCCGGCCATTTTGCTCACGCTCGCTCACGCGGGCCTCCCAGCCCAGCATGGCCAGCTTGGCGCGCTGCGCATCGGCGTCCGCCTGGGTGCGGAAAGCCCCGGCCTGGACAAAGTAGTCGAACGGGTCCAGATTGCCCTTGGCAGCAGCCTTGGCCACGGCCAGATCGCCCAGCGGGTCGGCGCCAGGCTTGGTTTCAGCCTTGGCCTCGGGCTTGCTGGCAGCGGGCTTGGGTGCAGGCGCCGATGCCACAGCCCGAGCATCCGGCGCGGCCGGGGTGGGCGCCGAGGCAGCCACAGCGGGCGGGGCTGCCGGGCGAGCCGGGTTCTTGCCATACAAAGGCGAATTGGGATCCCAGTTCTTGTTCTTCTGGGTCTCGGCGGCGTCCATGTCCACGCCCCGGCCATTGCCCTTGTTAAGGAAGGGCACCGGCACCTTGGTCACGTACACCGCCACAGCCAAGGCAGCGCCCAGGCCCACGATGACCCCAACGATAAAGCCGACGATGGTCCCGCCCGTCTGTTGTTTCTTCATAGTGACTGCTTACATTCTGGCTGGAGCCGACACGCCCAGCACGGCCAGGCCATTGTGCAATACCTGCGCGGTGGCGGCGACCAGCGCCAGGCGGGCCTTCTTCACGGCCTCGTCGTCCACCAGGATGCGCTCGGCGTCGTAGTAGCTGTGGTAGCTGGCGGCCAAGTCGCGCAGGTAGAAGGTCACATCATGCGGGGCCTCGCCATCGGCCGCAGCCGTGAGCATTTCGGGGTACTTGGCCAGCTGCAGCATTAGCGCCTGGGCTTGGGGGCCTTCGAGAGCCGACAGATCAACCTCGTGCAGCGAAGCCACGTTGCCACCGCCAGCCTCTTGCCACGCGCGCAGCACCGACTGGATGCGGGCATGCGCGTACTGCACGTAGTACACGGGGTTGTCATTGTTCTGGGCCACGGCCAGGTCCACGTCGAAGGTGTATTCGGTATCAGGCTTGCGGGAGAGCAAGAAGAAACGCACGGCGTCCTTGCTGGTCCATTCGATCAGGTCGCGCAGCGTGACGTAGCTGCCTGCGCGCTTGCTGATCTTGACCTCTTCACCACCCTTGACCACACGCACCATCGTGTGCAGCACGTAGTCGGGGTAACCCTGCGGGATGCCCACATCAGCCGCCTGCAGGCCGGCGCGCACCCGGGCGATGGTGCCATGGTGGTCGGTGCCCTGGATGTTGACGACCTTGGTGAAGCCACGCTCCCACTTGGCAATGTGGTAGGCCACGTCGGGCACGAAGTAGGTGAAGGAGCCGTCCTGCTTGCGCATGACGCGGTCCTTGTCGTCGCCGTAGTCCGTGCTTTTCAGCCACAGCGCGCCATCTTGCTCGTAGGTCTTGCCATTGGCGACGAGCTTGTTCACCGTGGCCTCGACGCGGCCACTGGTGTACAGGCTGGACTCCAGGTAGTACTCGTCAAAGTGCAGGTTGAACGCCTGCAGGTCCTTGTCCTGCTCATTGCGCAGGTAGGCCACGGCGAACTGGCGGATGTTGTCGTAGTCCTCCACATCGCCATTGGCCGTGAATTCGCGGTCGTCGGCCTTGACAGTGGCCTTGGCCTTGAAGGCCTCGGCAATGTCGGCGATGTAGTCGCCGTTGTAGAAGTTCTTGGCCAGCGGGTTGTCGCTGTCGGTGGGCCAGCAGTCGTCACCGGGCTTGAAGCCCTTGGCGCGCAGCTGCGTGCTTTTGGTCAGGGTATCGATCTGCACGCCCGCGTCGTTGTAATAGAACTCGCGGTGCACCTTCCAGCCCTGGGTGCTGAACAGGTTGCAGATGGCATCGCCTAAAGCAGCTTGGCGGCCGTGGCCCACGTGCAGCGGGCCGGTGGGGTTGGCCGAGACAAACTCGACCAGCACGCGCTGGCCGTTGTCGGGTTGATAACCGAAACGCTCGCCAGCGGCCAGCACCTCGCGCACGATTTCCTGCTTGGCGGCGGGCTTCAAGCGGATGTTCAGAAAGCCCGGTCCGGCGATTTCGATGGCATCCACCCAGCGGGTGAAGGCAGGCGTGGCCTCCAGTGCGGCCTTGAGCTGTTCGCCCAAGGCGCGGGGATTGAGCTTGAGCGGCTTGGCCAGTTGCATGGCGGCGGTGCAGGCGAAGTCGCCATGGGCCGCCACCTTGGGGGATTCAAACGCCGCCTTGGCGCCAGCGCCAGGGGACAGGACTTCCAGCTCGGCTGCAAGCGCAGCGAGCAATTCATTTTTGGCTGTGAGCATCGGCGGATTTTACGGGGCCGGGCGGGGCCGCTGACCGAGCATGCCGCCAGCGCCACCAAAGCAGCCCCGCGCAGCCAGTACGCAACAGATCGTAAAGAATCATGGCCTGGCCTGCGGCGTGTCAGCCCCGTCTCCAGGGCATACGTTGTAATCGGGCAATCCGACGCAGGTTGCGTCAGATGCCACACTCTACTGGAGCCCCTATGAACAAGCTTCTCTCCCTGACAGCCCTGAGCCTGGTCCTTTCATTCAGCGCAGCCCACGCCGCCGACGCCCCTGCCGCCGGAGCCAAGGCCGCCGCCCCCGCCACGCCGGCAACCCCGGCAGCGCCTGCGGCATCGGCCGCTGCGCCCACCAAGCAGCAGACCCGCATGGCCACCTGCAATGCGGAAGCGGCGGACAAGAAGGGCGACGAGCGCAAGGCTTTCATGAAGACCTGCCTGAGCAACAAGCCAGAAACCCAGCAAAACAAGATGAAGGCCTGCAACGCCGACGAAAAAGCCAAGACGCTCAAGGGCGCCGAGCGCAAGGCCTTCATGAGCGAATGCCTGAAGAACAAATAAGCCCTGCCAAAACAAAGAAAGCCGCTGCCCGTGAGGGTCAGCGGCTTTTTTGTGGGCGGAGCGCCTTTCTTACGACGCCTACCAGCCCCGCGCCCAGAACACCGCGATCACCGCCACCACCGGCAGCACGTGGGACTGGATCATCACGAGGCGGCGCACTTTTTTCACCTCCAGCGCGTCAGGCAGGGCCCCCGTGGCCCGCAGGTTGCGGCGCCAGCGCCGGAACATGATGGACGGCCAGATCGACAGGACGGCCATGGCCACCACGATGGTGATCTTGATGTGGAACATCGGCTGCGACAGATACCAGGACGCTCCCTTGATGCCCCAGATGAGCCGCGCCAGGCCGCTGCCAATCATCAGCACGGCGGCCACACCGTAGATCACATCCAGCCGCGCCAGACGCTCGACCACAGCGGCGTTCATCCACTCCATGCGGCACAGCGCCGCCTGGCTCGATAAAAAGACCACAAAGGTCAGGATGGCCACCAGGTGCAGGGCGGCGAGGACGGCTTCGAGGGTCATGGGGGTTTCCTTTGCAAAACCCAGGACCTCAGTGCGCGCTGCTTTTCTGAAACCCGGGTGGCCGCCATTTTGCTTGAGGAATTTCGCTACCGCCGCGCAACGCGGCATGCCGGTATGCGTGCCACCGCATTGCGCCCAAAAAAAACCGGCGTAGACCCGAGGGCCTGCGCCGCTTTGACCGAACACCGGAGCGGACGCGATCAGGCCGCCGTGCGGGCCATCGCGCCTGCGGGCACATCTGCAGGCACCACCGGGGCCATGGCAGTGGCCGGGGCGGGCAGGGGATGACCGTTCAGCGCGGCATCCAGGCGCTCATGGTCCAGCGCGTTTTCCCAACGGGATACCACCACGGTGGCCACGGCGTTGCCGATAAAGTTGGTCAGCGAGCGGCATTCGCTCATGAAGCGGTCCACACCCAGAATCAGCGCCATGCCGGCCACCGGCACTTCAGGCACCACGGCCAGGGTGGCGGCCAGGGTGATGAAGCCTGCACCGGTCACGCCTGCTGCGCCTTTGGAGCTGAGCATCGCCACCAGCAGCAGCGCCACCTGGTGGCCCAGTGTCAGTTCGGTGTTGGTGGCCTGGGCGATGAACAGCGCGGCCAGCGTCATGTAGATGTTGGTGCCGTCCAGGTTGAACGAGTAGCCCGTGGGCACCACCAGACCCACCACCGACTTGCTGCAACCGGCCTTTTCCATCTTCTCCATCAGCGAAGGCAGGGCCGATTCGGAGGATGAGGTACCCAGCACCAGCATCAGCTCGGCCTTGAGGTAGCGGCACAGCTTGAACACCGAGAAGCCGCACAGCCGGGCCACAAAGCCCAGGATGACCACAACGAACAGCAGCGAGGTGATGTAGAACGAGCCCACCAGCCAGGCCAGATTGACCAGCGAACCCAGGCCAAACTTGCCGATGGTGAACGCCATGGCGCCGAACGCACCGATGGGCGCGGCCTTCATCACAATGCCCACCACCTTGAACACGGGGGTGGTCAGCGCTTCCAGAAAATGCTGCACCGGACGGCCCGCCTCACCCACCAGTGCCAGGCCCACGCCAAACAGCACGGCCACGAGCAGCACCTGCAGGATGTTGTCGCCCACGAAGGGGCTGACCAGCGTCTTGGGGATGATGTCCATCGCAAACCCGGTCAGGCTCATCTCATGCGACTTGGCCACGTAGCTCTTCACGGCCGTCTGGTCCAGATCGGCGACGTTGATGTTCATGCCCGCGCCGGGCTGCACCACGTTGGCCACCACCAGACCCACCACCAGGGCCAGCGTGGAGAAGAACAAAAAGTACGCCATGGCCTTGCCAAACACGCGGCCCACGCTGCTCAGCTGCGACATGCCCGCAATGCCGGTCACGATGGTCAGGAAGATCACCGGCGCGATGATCATCTTGACCAGCTTGATGAACGCGTCGCCCAGCGGCTTGAGCGCCTCGCCATAGGCGGGTTCAAAATGCCCGAGCAAGACACCCAGGACGATGGCGAGCACCACCTGGAAATACAGCTGCCGGTAAAAAGGCAGCCGCACGGGGTGGGCTGTGGGGGCGGAAATGGCGTGCATGGAGGTCTCCTGAAATCACGAAAGACTGCACCACCGGGGTGCGTCGAGGGTGCCGTTTGTACCGCCGCACGCTGTTTGAGCCGATAACCTATTGGTATTAGTCAGGGGCACCGCCATAGGGCGCCGCTTGCCCCAATATAGGGAAAACACCTAGCACCTGGTCGGAATGCGGCACACTCGCTCCCCGCAACATCCCAGCCTACGGACCGCGCCAGAAACAAATTTTCCCCATGACGATGACGCCACGCCTCCGAAAATTCTGGACCCCGCTGATCCTGCTTGGGGGCATGGTGGGCAGCATGTTCATCGCCGGCCAATGGGCCTGGCAGCGTTCACTGCAGGAAGAAAACCGCAGCGTGCAGGGCCAACTGGCGCTCTACGGCCAGGCTCTGGCCCAGCGTATCGACCGCTACCGCACCCTTCCCGAAGTGCTGGCGCTGGATGCACAGCTGCGCAACGCGCTGACCCACCCACTGAATGCGGCCGATGGGGAGCAGCTCAACCGCAAGCTGGAGCAGGCCAACGGTGCCAGCCAATCCTCCACCCTCACCCTGCTCAACCGCGACGGCCTGGCCGTGGCCGCCAGCAACTGGCGCACGGCCACGAGCAATGTGGGGGTGGACTACAGCTTTCGCCCCTATGTGCAGCAGGCGCTGGCCCAGGGGCGCGGCAGCTTCTATGGCATTGGCGTGACCACGGGTGAGCCGGGCTACTTTCTGTCTCAGGCCATCCACGACGACCAGGGCCAGACGCTGGGGCTGGTGGCCATCAAGATCGCGCTGCAGGAGCTGGAACGCGAGTGGCTGCAGACCACCGACATCGTGCTGGCGTCGGACGCGCATGGCGTGGTTTTTTTGGCCAGCCAGGATGCGTGGCGCTACCGCCTGCTGGAGCCACTGGACGATGAGGAACGCCGCGAGCTGAACGCCACCCGGCAGTACGCCGACCAGCCGCTGCGCCCGCTGGAAGTCCGCGTGGTGGAAGCCCTGGACACTGGCGGTCGGCTGGTCAGCGTGCAGGCCCCTGCCCTGCCCGGCCGCGTGCTGTGGCGGACCCAGCCCCTGCCCGGCACCCCGTGGCAGCTGCACCTGCTGCACGAGACACACAGCAGCTTCGCGGACAGCCGCTGGGCAGCTGCGGCAGGCGCGGGCGGCTGGCTGGCGCTGGGCCTGCTGGTGCTGTTTGTGCGCCAGCGCCAGCGCCTGGCCCGCCTGCGCCAGCGCAGCCGCCAGGAACTGGAGACCGTGTTGCGCCAACACGCCCAGGAGCTGCGCACCGCGCAGGACGGCATCGTGCAGGCGGCGCAGCAGGCCGCCCAGCAGACCGACACGGGCCTCTCGCGCAGCCTGGAACACCTGCCGCAGGGCGTGGTCATCATCGACGCCGACCTGAACCTGGTGGCCTGGAACTCGCGCTATGTGCAGCTGTTTCGCTTCCCGGCAGACCTGATGCGCGTGGGCCAGCCCATTGCCGACCTGATGCGCCACAACGCACGCCGGGGCCTGCTGGGGCCCGGCCCGGTGGATGAGGCCATCGAACGGCGGCTGGCCCACCTGCGCAGCGGCACGCCACACCTGCACGAAAGCGCCAAGGACGACGGGACGGTGCTGGAGATCCGGGGTAATCCGCTGCCCGAAGGCGGTTTTGTGACCAGCTACGCCGACATCACCAGCTACAAGAACGCCGCACGCGAGCTGCGATCGCTGGCCGATGCGCTAGAGCAGCGCGTGGCCGACCGCACCCGCGACCTGGACGCCGCGCGGCGCGAGGCCGAGCAGGCCAACCGCTCCAAGACCCGCTTTGTGGCCGCCGCCGTGCACGACCTGCTGCAGCCCCTGAACGCCGCGCGCATGTTCACCTCGCTGCTGCGCAGCCATCTGCCAGGCGACGCCGAACGGCACGCCGTGGACAGCATCGACGGCGCCCTGGCCGCGCAGGACGCCATCCTCAACAGCCTGCTCGACATCTCGCGCATGGAATCGGGCCAGTTCGATGTGCACATCCACGACGTGGCCCTAGGGTCACTCTTGCAGGTGCTGGGCCACAACTTTGGCGTGCTGGCCGAAAGCCAGGGCCTGCAACTGCGCTGCGTGCCCACGCGCGCCGTGGTGCGCACCGACGACAACCTGCTGCGCCGCATCCTGCAGAACTTTGTCTCCAACGCCATCCGCTACAGCCGGCGGGGGCGCATCGTGGTGGGCTGCCGCAGGGTGGGCAATGACCACCTTCGCATCGAAGTGCATGACCAGGGCCCCGGCATCCCCGAGGCTCTGCAGCGTGAAATTTTCGAAGAATTCCGCCGCCTGGACGAAGGCCGCGCCGACGACCGGGGCGCAGGCCTGGGCCTGGCCATCGTCGAACGCCTGGGCCGCCTGCTGGGGCACGAGATTGGCCTGCGCTCGCAACTGGGGCGCGGCAGCGTGTTCTGGGTGTGTGTGCCGCTGGGCAACCCGGCGGCTGTGCAGCAGGCTGCCGCCCCTGCCACCACACAGCAACCCGCCGAAGATGCCCCCCTGCAAGGCAGCAGCGCCTGGGTGATTGAGGACGACGGCCCCACCTGCGCCGCCACCCAAGCCCTGCTGCAGCGCTGGGGCTGCGCTGTGCCCTTGGCCGGTGGCGCACCCGAAGCACTGGCCGCTGCCCAACCCGGCCAGGCGCCCCGGTTGGTGCTGCTGGACGTGCACCTGGGCAGCCACCACCATGGCCCCGATGTCTACACGGAGCTGTGCCAGCGCTGGGGCCAAGCCCCCGCCGTGATCCTGGTCACCGCCGAACGTGACGCCACCCTGCGCCGCCAGGCCGCCGAACGCGGCTGGGGCTTTCTGGCCAAGCCGGTGCGGGCGCCCGCGCTGCGGGCGCTGGTGAGTCAGACGCTGCTTAGACAGGAAGCATCCCCCTGAGCCGCTGCGCGGCTTCCCCTTCTCTCTCCGCGCTGCGCGCCACGGGAAGCGGGAGGACGCCAGTGCATGCACTGTGTGTTGGCGGCGCTTGCACGGCGTCTCGCGCAGGGTGCTGCGCCCGGTTGGATAGGCTGCGCTCGTCGCTACGCTTTTAGTAGCTGCCAGGGCTTGTTGAATAAGCGACAGCGGCCGTTTTGATGCAGATCTCCACCTCAGGAAGACACGCCGTCTTCCATCTCCAGGCTTTTGACCAGCACCGCCGCCTGCGTGCGGCTGTAGCACGCGAGCTTTTTCAGGATGGCGGTGACGTGCACCTTCACCGTGTTCTCCGCCAACCCCAGCGCGGCGGCGATCTGCTTGTTGAGCAGCCCGTCGGCCAGGCACAGCAGCACGCGGAACTGCTGGGGCGTGAGCTGTGCGAGCCGCGCGGCCAACTCGGCGTCGGCCTCGGAGCGCTCGGCAGCCATGGGCGGGAACCCGCTGCCGCCGTCCAGCACGGCCTGGATGGCGTCGCCCATGGCCTCGGCGGGCGCGGACTTGGGGATGAAACCCGCCGCACCAAACTGCTGCGCGCGCCGGATGACACGCGGGTGGTCGTTGGACGAAATGATCACCACCGGCAGCTCGGGGGATTCGCCGCGCACATGCAGCAGGGCCGAGAAGCCGCGCGTGCCGGGCATGCTCAGGTCCAGCAGCACGAGTTCGATCTCCGGGTGCTCCTGCAGCGCCGTGCCCAGCGTGGTGGCGCTGGCCGCCTCCAGCGTGCGGTACTGGGGCAGGCGCTCGCGCAGCACGTGCAGCACGGCCGCGCGGAACAGCGGGTGGTCGTCAGCGACGAGGAGCGTGGGCGCGGAGGACATGGAATGTGCAGTCTGCCAAGGGGCCATCAGCCGCCCTGGGGGCCTTTCCAGAACGCGGGCTGCGCGTACTGGTGCTTGAGGTGCTCGATCCACAGCCGCACGCGCAGAGGCAGGTGCTTGCGCTGGGGGAAGACCACGTAGATGCCATTGGGCGGGGCGGCAAAATCCTCCAGTACCGCGACCAGTCGGCCTGCGGCGATCTCGGCCTCGACCTCCCAGGTGCTGCGCCAGGCAATGCCCCAGCCGCCTAGGCACCAGTCGTGCAGCACCTGGCCGTCGGAGCAGTCGAGCGGGCCGCCGGGCTTGAGGTGGATGACCTCGGTGCCACCGCCTTCGACCGGCATGCGGAACGCCCAGCCCCGTGTTTGCGACGCCTCGCTCGATAGCGTGAGGCAGTCGTGCTGCACCAGCTCGCTGGGATGGCGCGGCGTGCCGTGGCGCTGCAGGTAGGCGGGTGTGGCCACGCACAGGCGGCGGTTGTCGGCAATGCGCACGCTCACCAGCGACGAGTCGGGCAGGTCGCCCACGCGCACGGCGCAGTCATAGCCCTCGCCCGCCAGGTCCACCACGCGGTCGCTGAGGTTGAGCGAGATGGTCACGTCCGGGTGGGCGGTGCGAAAACGTGGCACCAGCGGCGCCACATGGCGGCGGCCAAAGCCGGCCGGTGCGGTGATGCGCAAATGGCCCGTGGCCTTGACGCCCCCTTCGGACACGCTGGCCTCGGCGTTGGCCACGTCGGACAACAGGCGCTGGCAGTCTTCCAGAAACGCACTGCCCTCGTGCGTGAGGCTGATGCGGCGCGTGGTGCGCACCAGCAGCTTTACGCCCAGGTGTTCTTCCAGCGCATCGAGCCGCCGCCCCATGATGGCTGGGGCCACGCCCTCGGCCTTGGCCGCAGCGGTGAGGCTGCCGCGTGTTGCCACCGACACAAACGATTCAAAGGCCTTGAGTTTGTCCATGGGCGCTGATTATGGGGATAAAGCGGAGAAGGGCCTGGTGACGGACTTGGGCACGGCCTGTGATCGGTTTTAAAGCCAAACAGGCCGCATGTGCTAGTGGAATATGCTTGAGCAGCTACATAAATGATAGTGAACCAGCATCACCCGCACTTCACACCAGGCGCGACTTGAGGAACCCCACGGTGCCATAGCGCTTGACCTCGGTGTAGAGGTCGCGCGTGAGGCCCTGCACCATGGCGGTGTAGGCGTCGGCCAGGTCGGGGGCGATGGTGAAGTGGTCGTAGTTCACGATCACGCCCACGCGCTCTCCCTGTGCGGCCAGCGGTTCGAGCAGGTGGCGCACCTCCTGGTCGATGGCGGCGATGGTGCTGGCGGTGGTGATCTGCAGGCCCGAGAAATCGATGCGCAGCAGCTGGCGCGCCGCGTCCAGCTCGAAGCGCTGTACCAGCGGGCGGTTGAGCAGCTGCTCGCGCAGGCCCAGCGGGCCGGGCTCGAACAGGCGCATGTCCATGGCCTGCAGGCCGGGGCTGATGCGCGGCGTGAACGCCATGTGGGCGAGCACGTCGCGGTGCAGGTCAATGCCGGGCGCCAGCTCGATCAGCTCCAGCGCGCCGCCGCCCTCCGGCTCGCCCGAGGGCACCAGGCGGAACACGCAGCGCTCCGTCACATATAACACGCGCTGGCCGCGCCGCAGGGCTTCGGCGCCGCTGAAGGTGCGGTGCTCCACCTCGCGAACGAACTTGCGTGCACCCCCTTCGTGCAGGATGTGCAGGTGGCCGTCCACCGCTTCGACCTGCAGCGCGCCTGCCGTGAAGGTGCCGACAAACACCACGGTCTTAGCGTTCTGGCTGATGTTGATGAAGCCACCCGCACCCGCCAGGCGCGGCCCGAACTTGCTCACGTTGAGGTTGCCGTGCTGGTCGGCCTGCGCCAGGCCCAGGATCGCGATGTCCAGGCCACCACCGTCGTAGAAGTCGAACTGGTTGGGCTGGTCGATGATGGCCTGCGGGTTCACCGCCGCGCCAAAGTTCAGCCCGCCTGCGGGGATGCCACCGATCACGCCGGGCTCGGCCGTGAGCGTGACCAGGTCGATGATGCGCTCTTCGGCCGCCACATTGGCCACGCCCTCGGGCATGCCGATCCCCAGGTTCACCACCTGGTGCGGGCGCAGCTCCAGCGCCGCGCGGCGGGCGATGATCTTGCGCTCGGTGAGCGGCATGGCCTCCAGCGTGTCCATGGGCACGCGCAGCTCGCCCGCAAACGCGGCGCTGTAGGGCTCGGCAAAGGTCTGGTGGTGGTGCGCGGGCTCGGTGGCCAGCACCACGGCGTCGACCAGCACGCCCGGCACCTTGACCTGGCGGGGGTTGAGCGACCCACGCTCGGCGATGCGCTCGACCTGCGCAATGACCACGCCGCCCGAGTTGCGCGCGGCCATGGCAATCGCCAGCGCTTCGAGCGTGAGCGCCTCGCGCTCCATCGTGAGGTTGCCGTCCGCGTCGGCTGTGGTCGCGCGGATGATGCCCACATGGATCGGGAAGGCCTTGTAGAACAGGTAGTCCTGCCCGTCGATGGGCAGCACGCGCACCAGGTCTTCAGTGGTGCGCGCGTTGAGCTTGCCGCCGCCGTGGCGCGGGTCCACAAAGGTATCAAGCCCCACGCGCGTGAGCGTGCCGGGCTTGTCCGCGGCGATGTCGCGGAACAAATGCGTGATCACGCCCTGCGGCAGGTTCCAGGCCTCGATCTGGTTGTCCACCGCCAGCTTCTGGATGCGCGGCACCAGGCCCCAGTGCCCACCGATCACGCGCTTGAGCAGACCCGCGTGGCCCAGGTGGTTGAGGCCCCGCTGCTTGCCATCGCCCTGCCCTGCGGCGTAGACCAGCGTGAGGTCGCGCGGGGTTTGCGTGGACTCCCAGCGCTGGGCCAGCGCCACGGCAATGCTCTCGGCAAAGCCGATGCCCACAAAGCCGCCGGTGGCCACGGTATCGCCGTCGTGGATGAGCTGCACCGCATCGGCGGCGCTGACAATCTTGTTCTTGTAGGCAGCGTTCAGCGCGCCAGCGGCCAGGGGTGCCTGCATGGATTTGTCTCCCGGTGGGGTTATTTTTATGAGCCAGATCACGGCCTCGCAATAGGTTGCGGGGCCGCCCTGGCTCTTCGCGCAGCGTAGTGCTTTACCAGCCGGTGCGCCATTCCGTGCAACTACGGACCGTCACCAGTTTTGCGTAAAAGTCACTGGTTTCGAGCTTTTCAGCGTATTTATGTGGGCAAACATTTGCAATACAGTCTGTCCATGGCCTTCTCGCCAAGGTCCGACATTTCTTTGATCCACGTTTTAACCATTTTTTAGGCACCCTCATGACCGACCGCACCGCAATCCACGGCCTGCAAGTGGCCACGTCCCTCTTCCGCTTTGTCGAAGACAAGGTGCTGCCTGGCACGGGGGTGGACGCCGCCGCCTTCTGGAAAGGTTTTGATGCCATCGTGTCCGACCTGGCCCCGCGCAACATCGCCCTGCTGGCCGAGCGCGACCGCCTGCAGAACGAGCTGGACACCTGGCATAAGGCCAACCCCGGCCCCATCCAGAACATGGTGGCCTACCGCGGCTTTCTCGAAAAGATCGGCTACCTGGTGCCCCAGCCCGCCGACGTGAAGGCCACCACCGCCAACGTGGACGACGAGTTGGCCACCCAGGCCGGCCCGCAGCTGGTAGTGCCCATCCTGAACGCACGCTACGCATTGAACGCCGCCAACGCGCGCTGGGGCAGCCTGTATGACGCGCTGTATGGCACGGACGCCATCAGCGAAGAAGGCGGCGCCGAAAAAGGCAAGGGCTACAACCCCGTGCGCGGCGCCAAGGTGATTGCGTTTGCGCGCCAGGTGCTGGACGACACGGCGCCGTTGGCTGCAGGCTCGCACAAGGATTCGACGGGCTACAAGGTGGAAGGCGGCCAGTTGGTCGTGTCGCTCGCCAACGGCAGCACGACGGGTCTCAAGGACGCTTCGCAGTTCAAGGGCTATCAGGGAGATGCTGCTGCGCCTAAGTCGGTGCTGCTGCTGCACAACGGCCTGCACCTCGATATCCAGATCGACCGCACAACACCCATCGGCCAGTCCGATGCCGCGGGCGTGAGCGATCTGGTGCTGGAAGCGGCCCTGTCCACCATCCTGGACCTGGAAGACTCTGTGGCCGCCGTGGATGCCGAGGACAAGGTGCTGGGCTACAGCAACTGGCTGGGCATCATCCAGGCCACGCTGACCGAGCAGGTCGCCAAGGGCGGCAAGACCATTACGCGCGGACTGAACCCTGACCGCACTTACACCGGCCCCACAGGTGCTGAAGTCCGCCTGCACGGCCGATCGCTGATGTTCCTGCGCAATGTGGGCCACCTGATGACCAACCCGGCCATCCTCTGGACCGACGCGCAAGGTGCGCAGCGCGAGATTCCTGAAGGCATCCTGGACGCGGTGGTGACCACCGCCATCGCCCTGCACGACCTGCAAGGCCACGGCGCGAACGGAATCCGCAACTCCCGCAAGGGCAGCGTCTACATCGTCAAGCCCAAGATGCACGGCCCCGCAGAAGTGGGCTTTGCCGCCGAGCTGTTTGGCCGCGTGGAACAACTGCTGGGCCTGCCCGACAGCACCGTCAAGCTGGGCATCATGGACGAAGAGCGCCGCACGTCCGTCAACCTCAAGGCCTGCATCGCCGCCGCATCGAGCCGCGTCGCTTTCATCAACACCGGCTTCCTGGACCGCACGGGCGACGAAATGCACACCGCTATGCATGCGGGCCCCATGGTGCGCAAGGGCGACATGAAGACCAGCGCCTGGATCCAGTCGTACGAGAAGAACAACGTGCTCGTGGGCCTGAGCTGTGGCCTGCGCGGCAAGGCCCAGATCGGCAAGGGCATGTGGGCCATGCCCGACCTGATGGCCGAGATGCTCAAGCAGAAGATCGCCCACCCCAAGGCCGGTGCCAACACCGCCTGGGTGCCCAGCCCCACGGGTGCCACGCTGCACGCACTGCACTACCACCAGGTGAAGGTGAGCGACATCCAGATCGAGCTGGAAAAGACCGACGTGAACGCTGAGCGCGACAACCTGCTGACCGGCCTGCTCACCGTGCCCGTGGCCGCCGCCCCGAACTGGAGCGACGCCGAGAGGCAGCAGGAGCTGGACAACAACGCCCAGGGCATCCTGGGCTACGTGGTGCGCTGGGTGGACCAGGGCGTGGGCTGCTCCAAGGTGCCCGACATCCACAACGTGGGCCTGATGGAAGACCGCGCCACGCTGCGCATCAGCAGCCAGCACATGGCCAACTGGCTGCTGCACGGCGTGGTGACGCATGCACAAGTGAAGGAGACCTTCGAACGGATGGCCGCCGTGGTCGATGGCCAGAACGCGGGTGACCCGCTGTACCAGCCGATGGCGGGCCACTTTGACACCAGCTACGCCTACCGTGCAGCGCTGGACCTGGTGCTCAAGGGCGAAGAGCAGCCGAGCGGCTACACCGAGCCGCTGCTGCACGCCTGGCGCCTGAAGCTGAAGGCGGCGCAGGCAGCCTGAGCAGCAGGCGGTGGCGCGCGCGTGGGCATCGCGCGCGCTTCAATGAGACGATTGCTCAGTTTTTTATAGCTGCTTGCGCTTGATAGTAAAGCGCTAGCCGCTATTTTTGTTTGAAGCTTTCTTTCAACCCATCCCCACCTCGCAGCGCACAAACCAAAGTTGGTTTACGAACGTGCGACAGGTCCGAGGGAATCGGCCCATGGCAGAGGGTTCAACCAGTTCCGCTCCGCAGCGGGGTATGTGCTTGCGCCGTACACTGGCCCTCGGCACGCCCGCCCCCGTGGCGGGCCACCCGTCTGCAAGCCGAATCCGCCATGACTTCCCCTTCGCCCAGCGCTAGTAGCGCTACCGATGCGCCCGCCGCATCCGTCTGCCCCCTGTGCGGGCAGCCAAACCTCTGCGCAATTACTGCCGGACAGCCATCCGAGAGCTGCTGGTGCATGGCCCCCGGCACCGTTGCCCCCGAGGCACTGGCCGCGCTGCGGCCCGAACAGCGGGGCAAGACCTGTATCTGCCCGGCCTGCGGATCACGCGGGAGGCCGCCCTCTCCGTCGTCGTCGCCGCTTGCACCGTCGTAGCAGCCCGCGTCGATATGATTTCGCCTTTGTTTTTTGTTTGTGCAACCACCCCTACTGCAAGGAAGCTGAAATGCCCACGTACCACGTCGAAATGATGGAAGGCCGCACGGTCGAACAAAAGAAGAAGCTGGTGGAGGAAATCACCCGCGTTTCCGTTGAAATCCTGGGCGGCTCGCCCGAGTCGGTGGACATTCTCATCACCGATATAAAGCGCGAAAACTGGGCCACGGGCGGCAAGCTCTGGTCCGAGCGCACCTGAGCGGCTCTCAGTGTTTTCGCCCTCGCGCCGTTTCAGAAATTTGACGCACGCGACGCCATGACCCAGGCAGGCTCGCTGGCCGTTTTGCGGGAGCGCTACGGAGAGCGCTACCGCTGGCTGGTATTGCTGTCGGTCATGGTGGGAACGATGGCGTCGATCATGTCATCCACCATCGTGAACGTGGCCATCCCCGACATGAGCCACTATTTCACGCTGGGCCAGGAACGCGCGCAGTGGGTCACCTCGGGCTTCATGGTGGCCACCACAGTCTCGATGCTCACCACGCCCTGGCTGCTGTCGCGCTACGGGTACCGCGCCACCTACGTGGGCGCCATGTTGCTGCTGCTGGCGGGTGGCATTGGCGGCGGACTCGCCCAGGACTTCGGCCTGGTGCTGGTCGCCCGGGTGGCGGAGGGCCTGGCGGCAGGCGTTGTTCAGCCCATCCCGGCCGTCATCATTCTGTACGCCTTCAAACCCCATGAGCAGGGCCGCGCCAGCGGCATCTTCGGCATGGGCGTTGTACTGGCACCCGCCATCGGGCCCAGCATCGGCGGCTTGCTGGTGGACTGGTTTGGCTGGCGCTCGATTTTTTTCATGGTGGTGCCGCTGTGCCTCATCTCCATTGCGTTGGCCTACAAGTTCGTGCCCGTGACCGCGCCCGGGGGAGTGGATGCCAATCGCACGGGCGATGCACTCGACTGGCGCGGGTTGCTTCTTGGCACTGCCGGAACGCTGTGTCTGCTGAACGGTCTGGTGTCGCTGCATGGTGGCTCCGCTTCAGAAGCAACCCTGCTGTTGCTGGGGGCGGCTCTGGCAGTGGGATGCTTTATTGCCTGGCAGCGCAGGCTCATCCACCAGGGACGCAAACCGCTGATGGACCTGCGCCTGTTTCAGTACCGCCAGTTCGCCATGGGCAGTGTGGTGGCGTTCATCTACGGCACGGCCTTGTTCGGGTCCACATATCTCTTGCCGGTGTTCATGCAACTGGGGCTGGAGTTGTCCGCGTCCCATGTCGGGACACTGATGCTGCCTGCAGGGTTCGTGTTGGCCGTCACCATTGCGCTGGTGGGGCGGCTCGCTGACCGGCAGCCCACCCATCTGCTTGTCAGCATCGGGCTGGCGTTGCTGGCGCTGTCGTTCGGGTTGATGGTGTTTGTGGGCCTGGGTTCGTCGCTCTGGCTTTTGGTCGCCTTTGCCATTCTGGGCCGCATCGGGCTCGGGTTCATCCTGCCGTCCCTCAACTTGGGCGCCATGCGGCCGCTCGACAAGTCGCTCATTTCCCAAGGCTCCAGTGCCATCGGCTTTCTGCGCATGCTGGGCGGCGCGGCCGGGGTCAGCCTTTGTGGAATTGTGCTGGAGTGGCGGCTGAGCGCGCACGGTGCGTCACTGGTGGCCGGCGCAAGTAACGCCGCGCGTATCGCCGCATTTGGAGAGACCTTTTTGATGCTCACCTTTCTGTGTGGTGTGGCACTGTTTGCCGCGTGGCAACTTCGAGAGGCACCTGCAGCCAAGGCATAGGTTACGAACCGCTGCCGTCTGTACGCTTCGCGCCCCGGGTAATACCTGCAATATGTGAACAGCCTTCGCCGTCTGTCCAAAGGGAATTTCAAACATGTGCCAACTACTGGGGATGAACTGCAACGTTCCCACCGATGTGACGTTCAGCTTTACGGGGTTTGCGCAGCGCGGTGGGAAAACAGACCACCACAGCGACGGCTGGGGCATCGCGTTTTTTGAAGACAAAGGACTGCGGCATTTTGTCGATCACCTTGCAGCTGTGGACTCCCCAGTGGCTGAGCTGATCCGCCGCTATCCCATCAAGAGCAGGAATGTCATCGCACATATTCGCAAGGCGACGCAGGGAGTGGTCAGCCTGCAAAATTGCCATCCTTTTGTGCGCGAGCTGTGGGGCAGGTACTGGGTGTTTGCCCACAACGACGACCTGAAAGACTTTCGCCCCCGACTGCATTCGCATTTCCGCCCGGTGGGTGATACGGACAGCGAACACGCCTTCTGCTGGATCATGCAGGAATTGGCCAAATCCCATGCCAGCGTGCCTTCTGTGCGCGAGCTGACACTGACACTCAAAGATCTGGCCGCACGGATATCACCCCAAGGCACTTTTAATTTTTTGTTATCAAACGGGGAGGCGTTGTGGTCGCACGCGTCGACGAGTCTGTACTACATAGAGAGAAGGCACCCGTTTGGAGAGGCGCAGCTGAGCGACGAGGACCTGGCGCTGGATTTTTCTCGTGAGACTGGGGAGACGGACGAAGTGGCGGTGATCGTGACGAGCCCGCTGACCACCAACGAGAAGTGGACGGCATTTGGCCAGGGAGAGCTGCTGGTGTTCGAGCAGGGTCGGCGGCTGGCCCTGTGAGCTTTGATAAGGCACTGCGAATCACAGGCCAAAGAACGCCAGCGCCCCCAAAGCAAAAAACCCCAGTCAAATATGACTGGGGTTTTCTGGGCTGTAAGATCCTGACGATGACCTACTTTCACACGGGAACCCGCACTATCATCGGCGCAAAGTCGTTTCACTGTCCTGTTCGGGATGGGAAGGAGTGGTACCAACTTGCTATGGTCATCAGGCATAACTTGGTGCTGAGCTGTTCGAGAAACAGCACGGCGAATTCATAGAGTTTGGAATCAGATTTTTGTGTCTTTTGACTGCGTCAACTTGGCATAACAATCTTTGAGCTGTTCACACTTGCGTGTGTTGGCTATCAAAGTTATAGGGTCAAGCCGCACGAGCAATTAGTATCAGTTAGCTTAACGCATTACTGCGCTTCCACACCTGACCTATCAACGTCCTGGTCTTGAACGACTCTTTAGGGGGCTCAAGGCCCCGGCAGATCTCATCTTGAAACGAGTTTCCCGCTTAGATGCTTTCAGCGGTTATCTCTTCCACACTTAGCTACTCGGCAATGCCACTGGCGTGACAACCGATACACCAGAGGTGTGTCCACTCCGGTCCTCTCGTACTAGGAGCAGGCTTCCTCAAATCTGCAGCGCCCACGGAAGATAGGGACCAAACTGTCTCACGACGTTTTAAACCCAGCTCACGTACCTCTTTAAATGGCGAACAGCCATACCCTTGGGACCGGCTACAGCCCCAGGATGAGATGAGCCGACATCGAGGTGCCAAACACCGCCGTCGATATGAACTCTTGGGCGGTATCAGCCTGTTATCCCCAGAGTACCTTTTATCCGTTGAGCGATGGCCCTTCCATA
>Ga0209958_1000913_pt1 | contig 31995 bp, 33 predicted proteins | sample ThiBio_inoc_plan_FD_183942 | JGI IMG/M metagenome (GOLD analysis project Ga0209958, IMG submission 183942) | Wastewater bioreactor microbial communities from Cape Town, South Africa - Thiocy_inoc_plan (SPAdes) | ecosystem: Engineered > Bioremediation > Thiocyanate > Unclassified | place: South...
GGCGCGGCGCCGTGCGCCCGCCGGTGGCGGCGGGCTCGGTGCCAGGTTCCGAACCGCCCTCGGTGACGGTCGAGAAGCCCGAGCGGACGACCCTCCGTCGCGCGATCCGTCAACCGGGCTCGATCGAGGCGTTCGAGCGGACGCCCCTGTACGCGCGGGTCGCCGGCTACGTCGAAGATGTCCGTCGCGACATCGGCGACCGCGTGCACCGGGGGGACATCTTGGTGAAGCTCTCGGTCCCGGAACTCGAAGAGGAGGTCACGGAGAAGGAGGCGCGGGTGGCGCAGGCCCGAGCCGAGATCGAGCAGGCCCGGGAGTCCCTCGCGGCGGCCGAGGCCAGCGTGGGGACCGCCAAGGCGATGGTTCAGTTGGCCGAGGCCGGGCGCACGCGGTCGGGGGCCGACTATGAGCGATGGGAGGGCGAGTCCAGGCGCGTCCAAGGGTTGGTGCAACGCCAGGTGATCGACAAGCAGATTCAGGACGAGACGCTGAACCAATTCAAGGCTTCCGCGGCGGCCCGCGACGAGACCGAAGCGAAGGTCAAGTCGGCCGAGGCCTCGCTGAGGGAGGCCGTCGCGCGACGGGACAAGGCGAAGGCCGACGTGAAGGCCGCCCAGGCGCGGCTCGCCGTGGCCGAGGCGGACCACCGCCGGATGGCCACCTGGCTCGGATACGCCAGCGTGCGGGCGCCGTTCGACGGCATCGTGACCGCCCGCAACGTCGACACCGGGCACCTGCTCCTGCCCGCCGCCGCGGGCAGCGGCGGCAAGGCGGAGCCGCTCTTCGTCATGGAACGCATCGACCCGGTGCGCATCTTCGTCGAGGTCCCCGAGGCCGATGCGGGTGCGGTGCGAGATGGCACGCCGGCCGTCGTTCGCATCCCGGCGCTCCGGGGCCGGGAGATCCCAGGCCAGGTGACCCGTTCCTCGTGGTCCCTGGGGGCCAGGGAGCGCACCCTCCGCGTGGAGATCGACCTCCCCAACCCGGAGGGGAGACTCCGGCCCGGCATGTACGCCCACGCGAGCATCACGGTGGAGCACCCGGACGTCCTGACCTTGCCGGCCGCGGCGGTGGTGAAGCAGGGCGACCAGACGTTTTGCTACCGGGTGGAGGACGGCAAAGCCGTCCGCACCCCGATCGAGGTCGGCCTCACGAGCGACGGGCGCCTCGAAGTGTTGCAGAAGCAGATGAAGCCGGGTGACGACTCTTCCTGGCGAGAGTTCACCGGTGCGGAGGAGGTCATCCAGAATATCCCGGCCGGGCTGGCCGATGGCCAGGTCGTCCGGATCGCTCCCCCGTGACGCACGCCGCGGGGTTCGCCGGCGTGCGAGACGGGGGTCAGGGCTCGACCAGGGACGGAGGAGAGGGAAGTGGACCGCTTCGGGTCTTTCCCTCCGCAGCAGGCACAAGGAGGGATACCCATGACCGACGATGATCGGGGAGTAAGTCGCGAGCGGCAAAGCCGCCGGCCCCAACGCGGCGGGCAGGCCGCGCCCGCCCATCACCCACGCGGCCCCACGCCCCTCGGACTCCTCGGCGGCTTGTCCCTTGCCTGCGCCTTGATCGGTTGGCAGGGGGCGCTCGCCCAAGACGGACCGCCGCCGCCCGCGGCCGCCGGGACGCTCCCCGCTCCCGCCTTGCGCGGAGCGCAACTCCCGGCCGCGTCGCCCGGCGACAGGCCCCTTCCGATCAATTTGCCCGCCGCCCTCCAACTCGCCAACGTCCGGGCCATCGACATCGCTCTTGCTGGCGAGCGGGTTGGCGTGGCGTCGGCCCAGCTCGAGCGTGCCAGGGTCCTGTGGCTCCCGACGCTCTACACCGGCGTGGACTACTTACGGCATGATGGGCGGATCCAATCCCCCGAGGGGGATGTGGTCGGTGCCAGCAGGGGTTCGGTGATGCTCGGCGCCGGCCCCTATGCCGTCTTCGCCATCGCCGACGCGGTCTTCTCGCCCCTGGCCGCGCGCCAGGTCGTGCGCGCCCGGCAGGCCGGCGTCCAGGCTGCCACGAACGACACGCTCCTGGCGGTCGCGGTGGCATACTTCGACGTCCAGCAGGCCCGGGGCGAATTGGTCGGCGCGGAGGACGCCCGGCTGCGGGCCGAGGACCTCGTGCGCCGGACGGAGCGCCTGGCCGAGGGGCTGGTGCTCCCGGTGGAAGTCTCGCGGGCGCGGACGGAGCTGGCCCGACGCCGCCAGGCCGTGCGCACGGCGCGGGAGCGCTGGCGCACGTCGAGCGCCGACCTCGTGCGGCTCCTGCGCCTCGACCCCTCGGTCCTCGTGGAACCCCTCGAACCCCCGGACCTCCGGGTGACGCTCCTGCCGCTCGATCGCCCGGTCGATGACCTCATCCCCGTCGCCCTGGCCAACCGGCCGGAGTTGGCCAGCCACCAGGCCCTGGTCCAGGCCACCGTCCAGCGGCTCCGCCAGGAGCGCCTCCGGCCCCTGGTGCCCAGTGTCCTGCTCCGCGGCGCGTCGACGGGGGTGCCCGGGACCCTGGCGGGAGGCGCCTTCGGCGGCGGCCGGAACGACTCGATCGGGAACTTCGGCGCCCGGGCCGACTTCGACGTCCAGGTGCTCTGGGAGCTCCAGAACCTGGGCTTCGGGAACCGCGCGCGCGTCCGCGAACGCCGGTCCGAGCACCGGGCGTCGCTCTTCGAGCTGATGGGCGTCCAGGACCGCGTTGCGGCCGAGGTCGACCAGACTTACGAGCAGGCACGATCGGCCGCAGATCGGATGGGAGAGGCGGAGGCGGAACTCCGAGAAGCACACGACTCCGTGGAGAAGAACTTCGAAGGGCTGGGCCAGACCCGGCGCGCGGGAAACCTGCTGATTCTGCTGATCCGCCCCCAGGAAGCGGTGGCCTCCGTGCAGGCGCTCGCCCAAGCCTACAACGATTACTTCGACACGGCGGCCGACTACAACCGGGCGCAGTTCCGGCTCTACCGCGCCCTCGGACACCCCGCGCAGGCGATCTCTTCCCCGGGGGGACCTTGTGCCGTTCCGGCGGCGACGAATCCCGCGCCGCCGCTGGTCCGGACCGAGATTCGGCCTCGGGAGCCGCGACGGCTTGGCGGGACGACCCTTGGAAATAAGGAGTGAGGGGCCCATGGCGAGAGAAACGGGGGGAGAAGGAGCCGAGAAGCCGCTGCGCTCGGGAGAGGTGGCGCGGAGGGCGGGCGTGAACGTCGAGACCCTGCGGTTCTACGAGCGGGAGGGCCTCCTGCCGGAGCCGCCGCGGCGGGAATCCGGCTACCGGGACTATCCGCCCGAGGCGGTCGACCTGGTGCGCTTCATCAAGCGGGCCCAGGAGCTGGGATTCTCGCTCGGGGAGGTCCGCGAGCTGCTCGCCGCCCGCCGGACCCCTGCGGCGAAGTCGGCGCCGGTGCGGCGGCTGCTCGCGGCGAAGGCGGCCGAGATCGGGCGCAAGGTGCGCGACCTCCAGGCCCTGAAGGAGGTGTTGGACGGGATGCTCGATACCTGCGACGGCCGCCGCTCGCTGACCGCTTGCCCGCTGATCGCGGCGCTGAATCGGGGCGACTGAGGCGCGGTGCCGAGCTTTTCCGCCTGCATTTGCGCTTGACTCCGTACCGCACTCCGGGGCGTAGAATGCGCGCCGAGGTCGTGTCGAACGCCGCATCGGTCGGAAGGCCGGAAGCACGTCGTGGAGCATCGCAACCCGGAGGAGGACTCTCATGACTCAAAACCAAGACTGCCTTGAAGCCTGTAACCGCTGCGTCGAGGCGTGCAACGACTGCGCCTATAACTGCTGTACCCAGGGTGATCAGGCCGGGTGTACCCGGCTCTGTATGGACTGCGCTTCGGTCTGCTCGACCTGCGTCACGCTGCTCAGCCGCGGCTCGCAATTTGCGGCCGACCTCTGCCGCGAGTGTGCCGACATCTGCGACGCCTGCGCGGCCGAATGCGAGAAGAACCGGGGCATGGAGCAGTGCCGGCGTTGCGCCGAGGCGTGCCGCCGCTGCGCCGAGGCGTGCCGCAAGATGGCGGCCTGAGGCCCCCGCCGCGTCGCCCAGTCCCCTCGGCAGGCATGACGAAGCTCCTACCGGAGAAGCTCGAAGATGCTCTAGAATCGGCGGGACGGAAGGGGTGAACCGTGGAGACACTGCGCTCCGGCGAGCTGGCGCGGCAGGCGGGGGTGAACGTCGAGACCCTCCGCTATTACGAGCGGAAGGGCCTCCTCGCCGTCCCGCCGAGGCAGCAATCCGGCCAACGGTCCTACCCGCCCGAGACGGTGGACCTGATCCGCTTCATCAAGCGGGCCCAGGCGCTCGGCCTGTCGCTAAAGGAAGTGCGCGAATTGCTGGAGCTGGGCGTCGAGGCCGATGCCGAATCCGAACCGGTGCGTGAGCTCTTGGAGGCCAAGCTTTCGGAGGTCGAGGGCAAGCTCCGCGACCTCCTCGGTCGCTGTGACGGCTGCGGCGCGGTCGGCTCCTGCCCGATCCTCCATTTCTTGAAACATTTGGAAGACCCGGAATCTGCGTGTTGAGCGGGGCAATAGGCGAGGGACGCGGCATGGCAAGTCTCGAAACGTTGACGGGCGGCGAGTTCGAGGCCAAGGTGCTCCGGGCAACGGTGCCGGTGGCGCTCGATTTCTACCAAGCGACCTGCCCGCCATGTCGGGCCCTGGAGCCGAGACTGGAGCGCGTGGCCGGGCAATACGCGGGCCGGCTGCCCGTCTACCGCGTGGATATCGAGCGCGACATGCCGGTGGCGGAGCGTTTCAACGTCAAGAGCATCCCCACCGTGCTGCTCCTGCGCGACGGCAACGAGGTCGAGCGGCTCGACGGGCTGATCACGGAGGGCGACCTCGAGGCGGCGTTCGAACGCGCGCTCCGCGGTTGACGACGAGAGACATTCTGTCCCTTCAACAGAGGAGGTCATGACACGATGACACGCACGATCGACTTCACGGTGACGGGCGGAATGAAGCTTCACTGCGCCGGCTGCGAGGAGCGGATTGGCACCGCGCTGCGGCGCTTGCCCGGTGTCGGGGACGTGCAGGCCAGCGCCCAGGATCAACGCGTGAAAGTGACGATGGACCCGGCTCAGGTCAGCGCCGAACAAGTACGGGCCAAACTCGAGGAGCTCGGCTACGGGGTCAGCACATAGGGGGCGGCGGATGATGGCCCGCGGCGAGGACTTGAGAAGCGACAGACGCGCTATCGGCGAGCGCCAGCGACCTCCTCAGCGAGGCGATGTTGGAGGCTTAAAAGCAGGCGCTGAGTGAGGCCAATCATATCCCGAACCGATGACCGAGATGGAGGCACCATGAGCGACACTGCGACTCCTCAGGAGGTGCTCGACAGGCACCTGGAACTCTCGCGGTCCCATTCCGAGCAGGATTTCTTGGAGTGCTACCGCGAGGACTCCTTCCTGATCATGCCCGACGGTGTCCGCCGTGGTCTTGAGGGGATTCGCGGCTGCTACCACCAATTGAATCGGGACCTGCCGAACGCCCGCTATACCTACAAAGCCGTCATCGTCGAGCAGGACGTGGGCTTCCTCGAATGGTCGGCAGATTCGGACACCCACGTCGTCACGGACGGCGCGGACTCTTACGTCATCCAGGACGGATATATCCGCGCGCAGACGATCCACTACACGCTCCGGCCTAAATCATGAGCCAGGTCTGACCTCGTCGTTCAACTGGCCCACCCAATAATGCTCTCCCCTGGGTGCGGGGTCTAAGCTCTGAAGTTGCCGCCGCGGGCCGGTCGGGCTCCGTTGGCGCGATCCGCCACGGTGGAGGACCGCCAAGAAGCGGCGAGGCGACCGTAGACTTTAGCGTTCACGGCGACTTGTGGCCGTCGTACCTCGGAATATCCCCAATTGACGCACCTTCCCCTGATCCCTGGTGACGTCCTCCCGGAATATCGTCCGGGCTCCGGCGAGGTGTCCGTGCGGGACTTCGCCACACCACTCGGAGGCGGTCGGGCGGTTTGTCGGGATAGCTTCCGTTGGGAAAACTGCCTTCGCCTCGGGCTCAGGTAATCCCGTCCCAGCCCCGGTCTCGGATGGGGAAGGCGCATCCGCCGCGGCACGGCGGCGGATGCGTGCGCTGACCGGCTCCTCGGCCGTCGCGGCTCGGCGTGTACCGGCCCGTTGCGGCATGGCTTCGATGGCGTGGGCGGCTTTGAGCGCGTTGATCCGCCCCGCAAGCTCGTGGACCGGCGGGGGCGGGATCGCCCCGGGCTCGGGGGCCGTGTCGGAGAGCCCGGCCTTCAGTCGGTCGCGTAATGCGGTCAGCTCCCCGAGATAGGCATCGTGGGGGAACGGCACCCCCAGGCGTGCCTCGTAGTCCCGGAGCTGGCCCTGTGCGATGTCGAGATCTTGGCGGGTGGCGGCACACCGGTCCTCGTAGGTGCCGGCGAGGCGGTCGAGGGCGTTCAGCACGGCCCGAGGCCCGCGGTGATCGCGGGACGGCATGCCGTGCCGGGTTGCCGCTCCTTCCAGGAAAACCTCGGCGGCGGCGTTGCCGTGCAGCACGACGCCGAACCGGAGCCCGCGATAGGTCCCGAGCGGGAACCGCCTGGTCTCGCGGACCCGCTCCGGCAGGGCGTCCAGGCGGCCGGCGAGGGTCTCAAGCTCGGACTCCCGGCGGCAGTCCCTGCCGCCGATGACCAACGGGTCGCTGGCATGGTCGGTGACGGTCTTCAGGTCGCTTCCCAGATCGTTCAGGCGTCGGGACAGTGTCTCGATGGTGCCGGGCAGCTCGCGCAAGCTCCGTCGCGCGAGATATTGCTCGTCGGCGTGGTTCCTCCTGAGGACGGCGAGCCGCTGCAATTCGGCGTCGGCCTCGGCCAGGGTCAGGACGGCGGGGTTGCCGGAGGCGATCGCCTTGACCTCGGCGTAGGAAAGCTCCTGGCCGCCGATGTCCTCGGCGCGGCGGACGGCCGCCTCGCCGGTCATGATCTGGGAGATGAACCGGGCCTTGGTCTCCAGCGCCTGCCACATATAGGCGTCGAACGAGCCCTCGGTGACGTAGCGATAGATCGCGACCTCCTCGTTGGCGTTCCCCTGGCGGAGGATGCGGCCCTCGCGCTGCTCGACCTCGGCCGGCTTCCAGGGGGCGTCGAGATGGTGCAGGGCCGCCAGCCGTTTCTGGACGTTGGTGCCGGTGCCCATCTTTTGGGTGCTGCCGATCAGCACGCGCACCGAGCCGTTCCTGACCTTCTCGAAGAGGGCCTGCTTCTTGGCGTCGGAGTCGGCGTCGCCGACGACGGCGATCTGCTCGCGCGGGATGCTGCGGGCGGCGAGCTTGGCCGCGATCTCGTCATAGGCCGAATAGCCCCAGGCGGTGGGGTGGACGCCCATGTCGCAGAAGACCATCTGCGTGCCGCGTGTGGCGGCGGTCCGGGTCCAGATGTCGGCGACGCGGCCCGCCAGGGCGTTGACCTTCGAGCCGGCGAAATCCTCGGCCGTGGACGAGAGCATGCGGGCGTCGAGGGCCAGCTTGCGGCCGTCGGTGGTGATGGCCAGGGCGTTGTCCTCGCGGGGATCGACCTTCTCCGTCCGCAGGCGGTCGTAGCGGGCGACCAGGGCTTGCTGGAGCGCCCGTTGTTCCTCCGACATCGGGCAGGCGACGACGATCGGCTTGCCGGTCTCCAGCCTCGGGCGGGGAAGGTCCAGCATCTCGGCCGTCTGCACGTCGGAGAAGGCGCGGAACATCTGCTGGAGTTCGGGCAGGTTGGTGAACCGCGCGAACCGGCTCCGCGGCCGGAGGCTGGCCCCGTCCGGGGAAATTTCCATCGTGTCGATCACCTCGCCGAAGGTGGCGGCCCAGCCGTCGAAATGCTCGATGCCGCGGCTCGCGAGTCCCTCGGGGTCGAGGAAGCGCTGCATCGTGTACAGCTCGACCATCGTGTTGCTGATCGGCGTGCCCGTGGCGAAGGTGACGCCGTGGCCAGGGTGCCGCTCGCCCAGGTAGCGGGCCTTCATGTAGAGGTCGAAGGCGCGTTCGCTGCCGCCGGTCTGGATGCCGGCCACCCGCTCCATCTTGGTCGGCGTCTCCAGGTTCTTGAAATAATGGGCCTCGTCGATGAAGACATGGTCGACGCCCAGCTCGTCGAAAACCAGGCCGTCGTCCTTCTTGTCTTCGGCGAGCAGGTCTTTCAGCCGTTCCTCGCGGCGGGCCTTCTGCTTCTCGATCGTCTTGATGATGTTGCGATTGCCGCGGCTGGTGTCGGCGGCGGCCCCGTCGCGGAGCAACTGGTCATACTCTTTGATTTGCTCGCGCAGGAACCGCTCCTGGTAGCCGCCGGACATCCCGATCCGCTCGAAGCTCGAATGGGTGACGACAATGCCGTCCCATTCACCGCTGGCGATCTTGGCGGTGAGCATCTTGCGGCGCTCGCGCGTCAGGTCCTCCTTGGCGGCCACCAGCAATTTGGCGTTGGGATAGAGCTGCATGAACTCGCGGGCAAACTGCTCCAGCATGTGGTTGGGCACGACGTACATCGGCTTCTTGACCAGCCCGGCCTGCTTCATCTTCATGCCGGTGGCGGCCATCGTGAAGGTCTTGCCCGCGCCGACGGCGTGCGCCAACAGGGTGTTGCCGCCGCTTATCCCTCGCCAGACGGCGTCCTTCTGGTGCGGGTTCAGCGTGATGCCCCGGCTCATGCCGGGGAAGTCGAGATGCGAGCCGTCGAACAGGCGGGGCCGCAGATTGTTGTAGGTGTCGTTGTAGACCCGGACCAGCCGCTCGGTGCGCTCGGGCCCCTCGAAGACCCACGTCTTGAACCGCTTCTTGATGAGCTTCTGCTTCTCGCGGGCGGCGAGCGTCGCCTCCTGGTTGACGACGCGCTCCTCGCGCTCGCCGTTGTGGACGACATCGTAGATGATCGGGGATTTCATGTTGAGGGCCAATTCCAGCAACCCGACGCCGTTGGCCCTCGGGGTTCCGTAATCGGCGGTGGCGGCGACCGACGCCTCGGCGGCGTGGTCGGCGTCGACGCTCCACGTCGCATCCTTCTTGAGGTGGCCGATCTGGATGGCGGACGGGGCGACGCGGAAGAGGTCCGCGGCGAAGGCCCGGATGTCGCTCGCCGGTATCCACGGAGCCCCTAGGCCGGCGTCGATGTCGCCGGGCAGCACGTCCTCGGGCTGGACCAGTCGGAGCGCCTCAGCGTTCCTCACATGCCCCTGACCAGCCCTTTCGGCGGCGGCGAGCTTGGCGCGGACGTCGCCGGAGAGATACGCATCGGCGGTCTGCCACGCCTTCGTCTCGGGGTCGTGGTAGACGAGGTCGCCCAGCTCGGCGACGACCCGCTCCTCGGGCTTGCCGTAGAGCGTGGCGATGAAGGGCACGTCCACGACGCCGCGTCGATCGAGGCTGACCAGCAACCCTTCCTCGGCGCTGGCGACCGACGTGACCGGCGGCGCCTTGCCCACCACGTCTTTGAGCAGGATGGGGGCCTTCGTCGCCCTCCCGGTCATCTCGTCGTATTCTTCGAGCGCCATCACCAGCATGGCGTCCGGGTCCTCGCGGAACTTCACGAGGTTGGGCATGCGGCGGATGATCGAGCCCTGCTTGGTTTCGGTGAACGTCGTCTTGTTGATTGGTCCGTGCGCGGCCACGAATCGGTCATAGGCGCGGTTCAGCGTGCGACGGGCGTCGGCGCGATTCGCCTCGGGCCAGCCCTCGTTCTGCGATTGCAGGACGCGGCGGGCGAGGTCGCGCAGCTCGATCAGGCTGCCGATCTTCCGGGCGCCGGGGGTGCCGTCGGCCTTGAGCAGGGTCCCGCAATAGGTCACGGGCGCGGACCGGCCTTCCTCCATCTGGCAGATGGTGCGGTCGTCCGCGACGAAGAAGCTGCCCTCGGTGACGTGCCGCTCGGGCGGCGGGGGTATGAAGACGGGTGGCGGCTTGGGCAGGGTGGCGGCGGACCGAGTCGGGTCCGCCCGCGGCAAGCGTTCGACGGCGGCCCGTAGCTGCGAGGCCAGGTCGTCGCTGCCGATGACGCTGTAGCCGGACTCCCCGCCGTAGAGACGGTCCTTGCGGCTCCAGGTGCCCAGGACCATCTCGGGATGGTTGTGGAAATAGCGGTTGATCGGATTCTCGACACCCTCGATCGCCAGCGGCGCGACGCCCAGCCAGTCGGGATCAGCGTGGTTCGGCGCCTGGTCGGGGCCGCGCTTGCGCAGGAAGACGATGTCGGTGACGACGGACGTGCCCTCGCGTTTGAAGGCATCGGAGGGCAGTCGGATCGCGCCCAGGAAATCCGCCTTGGCCGCGAGGTGTTCGCGGATGGCGGCGTTCTGCTTGTCGAGCGTGAAATGCGTGGTCACCAGGGCCATCACCCCGCCGGGCTTCAACGCGTCGAGCGACTTGGCGAAGAAGAAATCGTGCAGGGCGAGCTTCTGACCCCGGTAGTCGAGACGCACGTCGGCGAACGGCACGTTGCCGATCACCGCGTCGAGGCAGGCATCGGGCAGCCTCGTGTCGCGAAAATTCTCGATGCGGATGTCGTGTTCGGGGTGCAGGGCGCGGGCGATCCGGCCGGAGATGGAGTCCATCTCGACACCGAGGAAGCGCATCCCCTCGGCGGCCTGGCCAAGGAAGTTGCCCGTGCCGCATCCGGGTTCGAGGACGGTCGCGTCCCGCGGGACGCCGAGGCGTTCCAGCCCCTCGTGCATGGCCGCGATGACGGTCGGGGACGTGTAGAAGGCGTTGAAAGTAGTTCGCTTGGCACTCTGATATTCCTCCGGGGACAGCAACCCTTTCAGCTCCTCGCCGAGGACCTGCCAGCCGGCGTCCTTGAAGCGCCCCGAGACCGGATCGGGGAAGAGTGACAACGCCACCGCGCCGAACCCGCCGAAGCGGGCGAGCGCCGTTCGATCCTGGGGCGTGGCGGGCCGCCGGTCGTGTTCGATGGTCTGGAGGATGCGGATCGCCGCGAGGATGTCGCGGGCCTTGGCCTTCTCGCCGCTGGCGACGCCGGGTGGGCCATAGGCCGCTCGGCCTCGATCGCCCCGCTGCTCGACCGGCGGCGTCGGCGGATCGGCTCGCAGAGGGGGAGTGGTTCCGGCGGCTAGAGTATCCGGCGAACGGGGTGCCGTCGAGCCTCGCCCGTTCGATATGTCGCCGAAGGAGAGGCGGCCCTGTGCAGCAGCAGGTCTTGCCCGCGTGCCGTTCAGGCGGGCGGCGTGTGACGGCGGAGGAAGACCATCGCCGCGTCCAAGGACTGCGGCTCGTCCTCGTCCTCCTTCGAGTCGCTCGACAAACGCTCCTGGATCTCCCGGAGCGCGAATTCCAGGGCCTCGCCGGAGACCTGGCTCCGGTCGCTCCCCGGGCGCCTCTGCCCGATCCGCTCCATCCAGGACTCGTGGCTGGCCTTCAAGGCGAGGGCGTATTGGTCCAGGGCCCAGAGGAGCGTCTTGTGGGCCTGGAGCTGGTCGTGCAATTCCGGGTGCTCCTGGAGGAGTCCGAGGATGATCGTCTTGTACTGCATGGGGATCTACCGGCGGGTCTGGGTTACGGTCAGCCTGAAGCGTCGCGGTCGTGTCGGAGTCCGATGCGAACCCCGGCAGGAACGGCGTCCCGGGAGGGCGTCGCGGTCTCATCGACACGATGCGCCTGCCCGCTCGCTCTTTGCTCCGTGGTAATGGATACGGGACATTCGCGCAACCGGCAATCGGTCGGCGACAGGGCCGGCGGGAGGGCAGCTCATCCGGGACCGGTCCGCTCGCTACCGGCCACGGCCCTGGCCCTTGTCTTTGTCGGCGTCGTATTTCTTGTTGAGGTCGCGCAGGAGCATGTGCCCGGAACTCGTCAGCGATGCTAGGGCCATCGCGACCATGCTCACCATCGCCACGGTCTGGAAGACCTGCGAGCCGGACTCCTTCGACATCGCCATCGATTCCTTGGCGATCGTGAGTGCGTTGGGGTGTGGGGACATGACGGACATGGGTCGAAACGTAGAAGGGAATTTGCATCCAGTCAACAAAACGATTCATGAAAACCGCCGTTAATCGATTGTAGGTGCTCGATATCTTTAATGGTTTCCATATCAGCCGACCAACTAACCCGCCGCAGGATTCCAACCGTATTGATTGCGTTTCCACGGTGAAAAACCCGCCTAGCGGATGCTAGGGGAGACGCCTGATAAAATTCTTGCTCCCTCTGACACCGCGAAAACCGACCCGAGCATCGGCCGGGTTTTCGCCTCGCCGGATAGGCAAGCGAAGGCCGGCCGTCCCGCCCTGGGACGGCGTGCGGACGCGGAGAATGGTTAACGGTTCTTGGCGGCGAGGGCCTCTTCATAGAGTCGGTAGGCCCGTAGCCGGGTGGCCTCGACGTCGGGAGGCCCTTTTTGCACGATCGCCTGCTCGACGAATGCGGCCAGGGCGCATCCGAGGAACAGGTCGTCGAGGAGGTCGTCAAGATCGGCGGTCATCGGTGATGTCCCGTGGGGTTGGTGGCCTTGCCCGTATAGGGCCGTCCGGTGATGCGGGCAACGATTTCCTCGGCATGGCCGAGGTCCTCGAAGTCGCCGATGGCGTGGACGCCCTCGCCTGCGACATGGCCGTAGACCGTCCAGAAATCCGCCTCGTGGGGCTCGCAAGGCTCGACGAAGGACAGGCCCGGCTCCTCAGCATCGAGATAGCGGCGGCAGGGCTGGATCTCGTAACCGTCGAACCGCTTCGGCAGGTCAGGGTCCTGCCTCGGACGCGGCTCGGGGGCGGCAAGGCCCGCCTCGTAGGCGGCCTTGAGTGCCGCCAGGACGGACCAGACGGCCACATCGTGAAAGTCTAGGGCGTCGCCCCTGCGGGTCGCGAGCGTCGGGATGCCGAGCTGCTCGCGTGCGATGTCGGCGAAGAGTTGGTCGGGTTGCTTCATGGTGAGATTCCTTTCTCGGTTGGTGATTAGTGGCGTTCGAAGATCATGCAGACGTCGTGCAGTCCGGGGATGAAGCTGGTCCGGTAGACCTTCTTCGAGCTGCTCGCCCCGTGGCTGAAGCGGATGATGTCGGTGCAGTGCTGGACGAGCCCGGCCTCGAAGGCGAGCCGCTTCGTGTGATAGACCAGCGGGACGAACCCTGCCCCGCGGTCGGAGTAGTCGCCCATGAGGACGGCCAGCTTCCCGCCGGGTTTCAGCGACCGGGCGCAGTTGCGGAGGAATTGCCGGTAGCGTCGCAGGAATTCCTCCAGCGTCGGGGTGCGCGACAGGTCGCGGGGATCGTCGGCGTAGAGTTTCTGCCGCCAGTAGGGAGGATGGGCCCAGATGAAGTCGAAGGTCTCGGCGTCGCCGAAACCGTTCGGATCGCAGGCGTCGATACCTTGGTGGATGTCCCAGGAGATGCAAGGAATGTCCAGCTCCTCGCAGACATCCCGGCAGGTGCCGCTGCCGGTCATCGGGTCGAAGACAAGACCCGGTTGGAAGTAGAGGAGCAGGTCCTTGATGAGCCGCCCCCCGCAATTGCCGGGATAGGCTCGGTCGCCGTACTCGCCCGTCCGGTGGAAATGGTAGAGGCTGGTCAGGTGCGGCACCGGGCTCGCGGTGACGGGCGCCAGGGGAAGGCGTGCATAGACGGGCTTGCCGGGCTCGTCGTGCTTGGCGGGGACGGTCCGATTGCGTCGGGCCGCGTAGAATGGATTGATCGGTGCGGTATGGGAGGTCATGGTGCGATTCCTTTCGGTGGTTGGTGGGCGGGCGTTCCGGCCCGCCCGGTTTCAGCATTAGTCTTTCTTCTCGGTGGCGACGCGGAGTGTGATCCGGCCGTCCAGCGGCACCGCTTCGAGCTGGATGTTGAAGCCCTTGCCGTCGGTATGGGGCCACACGCTGCCGACGCGGGTCCAGATGCCTTTCTTCCCCTCGCGGTCGCGGACCTGGTAGGCGACGTGGCTCGGGGCCTTCGATGCGGATTCGTTCTTCGTGGTGTCGGACATGATCGGGTCTCCTTTCTTCGTGTTTCCGGCTGCGACCATCGCGGCCTGATGGCAGGCGAAAGAAACCCGCCACAGTCCGGGGCTTCGCGCGCGAAGCTCCCGGGCAAGCGGAAAATTGGGGGCGACCTTCAGGGGGAACCGATTTTCCGCTTGCCCGGCCCGGCGGCGGGTTTACGCGTGACATGGCAAAGGCCGTGTGTCGAAGGCAGGCACCAAGTCTTGAGGGGGACCATCTCGGCCGACACCGCGAATCTCCGAATTGAGAGGCCGCCTCGATCGTTCGACGAGGAGGGACCTGTAGGGAGGATCGTCCTGGATGCGGTCGGCATGGGGACCTTGCTGATAGCTGGCCTAAGGGCGGAAGTGGGGCGGGGCCGGCCGTGAAATTCCGTGTAACCACAGAATGGCCACATATGCTGATTGACCGGCGGTATGGCCTCCATATAATCCCGCATGCTTCGCATCCATACCATCACCTCGGCGGCGGCGGCCAAGTCCTACTACACGCAGGCGTCCGACTATTACTCGGAAGGCTCCGAGCTGGTCGGCGAATGGGGCGGCAAGCTCGCCCAGATGATGGGCCTCTCCGGCACCGTCGACCGCGAGAGCTTCGAACGGCTCGTGGACGGCCTGCACCCGCAGACGGGCAAGGAACTCAAGCCCCGGCGGAAGGATGACCAGCGGGTCGGCATCGATTGCGTCTGGTCGGGGCCGAAGAGCTACAGCGTGCTCGAAGCGATGACCGGCGACGAGGATTTGCGGCAGGTCTTCCGCGAGGCGAAGCGCGAGACCCAGGAGGAGATGCAGGAGGACGTGGCCACGCGCGTGCGCAAGGGCGGGGCGGACGAGGACCGCCGGACCGGCAACATGCTCTGGGCCGATTACGAGCACGGCACGGCCAGGGCGGTCAAGGGCCACGTGCCCGACATGCACCGCCACACCCACAGCGTCTGCATGAACCTGACCTACGACCCGGTCGAGCGGCGGCTCAAGGCCGCCCAGTTCGGGGACCTCAAGCGGGACGCGCCGTATTGGGAGGCGGTCTTCGAGGCCCGGCTGGCGCACAAGCTGGAGGGCCTGGGCTACGCCATCGACCGGCAGGGCGGCAAGGCGTGGGAAATCGCCGGGGTGCCGCAATCGGTGCTCGACAAATTCAGCAAGCGCACCGATGAGATCGAGACGGAGGCCGAGCGCCTGGGGATCACCGACGCCGACCGCAAGGGCGAGCTGGGGGCCAGGACGCGGCACGCAAAGGGAAAAGGGCTCACTCCCCAGCAGCTTCGCCAGGAATGGGACCGTCAGTTGACCGATCCCGAGCGGCAGGCGTTGGGGGCGGTGCATCGTCGCGAGATCGTTCGCGGGCCCGGCGTGGCGGCTTCGGACGCCGTTGCCTATGCGATCCGGCATTGCTTCGAGCGGGAATCGGTGGTGCCGGAGCGCGAGCTGAAGCGCGTCGCGCTCCTCCACGGCCTGGGGAGCCTCACGCCGGAGCAGGTCGCGGCCGAGCTGCCCCGTCAGGGGGTGATCGCCCGCGAGAAGGAGGGCCGCATGATGGCGACCACGAAGGCCGTCCTCGCAGAGGAACGATTCATCACCGGCTTCGCCCTGTCGGGTAGGGCTACGATGCGCGCGGTCGGCGTGCCCGAGGGGCTGCCACGCGGCGTCCTCGACGACGATCAGTGGCGGGCCGTGCGCGGCCTGCTCGGGTCGCACGACCGGATCAACCTGGTCGACTCGGCGGCGGGCACCGGCAAGAGCACGATGCTCAAAGCTTATGACGACGGGATGCGGCTGGCCGGAGGCAAGGTCACGTATCTGGCGACCACGACGCAGGCCGTGGACGTGCTCCGCCGCGACGGGTTCGAGGCGGAGACCGTCGCCAAGTTCCTGGTCAGCGACAAGATGCAGGAGGCGGTCCGGGGGGGCCGCGTCGTCGTCGATGAGGCCAGCATGATGGGGCATGGCGACGCCTTACGGCTGTTCCAGACGGCGAAGGCGTGCAACCTCCGCCTCGACCTGCTAGGGGATTCGGGCCAGCACGGATCGGTCGCGCGCGGCGCCTTGATGCGAGTATTGCGCGAGCATGGCGGGATCGAGCCGTTCCGCCTCGCCCAGATCAAGCGCCAGGAGAGCGGTCCCTACCGGGCGGCCGTCAAACTCCTGTCGGAAGGCAAGACCCTCGAAGGCTTCGACCGGCTCGACGCGATCGGCTGGGTGAAGCAGATGCCCGAAGGGGAGCGCGATCAGGCCATCGCCTCGGACTACCTGCACGCACTGGACGGCTGCAAGAAGTGGGACGAGGTCCTCGTGGTGAGCCCGACGCACGCCGAGGGCGAGCGGATCACCGACCACATCCGGCGGGTGCTCCGGCAGGAGGGGCGGCTCGGGAAGGAAGAGCGGGAATTCACGCGGCTGGTGCCCGCGAACCTGACGGAGGCGCAGCGGGGCGATGCGCGAAACTATCGGCCCGGTCAGGTGGACGTGCTCCAGTTCCACCAGAACGGCAAGGGGTTCAAGACGGGGCAACGGGTCGTCGTCGCCGAGGCAAACCCATCGGCCCTGCCGGTCGATCAGGCCGCGAAATTCCAAGCCTACCGGACGGCCGCGCTCAAGCTCGCCGAGGGTGACGTGATCCGATTTACCTCCGGCGGCAAGACGGCGGACGGCAAGCATCAGATCCGCAACGGCTCGGCCTACAAGGTCACGGGTTTCGCCCCCTCGGGCGACATCCGGCTGGAGAACGGCTGGACCGTGGCGAAGGATTTCGGGCATTTCCGCCACGGCTACGTGGAGACGTCGTTCGGCGCCCAGGGCAAGACGGTCCGCCGGGTCCTGATCGGCCAGGCGACGGAGTCGCTGCCCGCGTCGAACATGGAGCAGATCTACGTCTCCGCGAGCCGGGCCAAGGAGCAGCTCACGCTCTACACCGACGACAAGGCGGCACTTCGCAAGGCCATCAAGCAAAGCTCGGCCAAGCTGGCGGCCGTCGACCTGGTGAACAAGGCGAGTCGTCGAACGTGGCGACAACTTCGGGTTGCGCAAGTGCAAAAGATGGCTATTCTTTCGCGCACGCGGGCAGGCTTCGCGACCGATGCGAAACATCGGCGTGACGCGGAAAGGCAGACGACCAGATGAACGAACGGCTTTTGAGCGAGCGGGTCACGCCCCAGTCGAGCATTCGCGCGTTGATCGACAATCCGCCCGGCAAGTCGGGCCGGGAATCGTGGGACGAGCCGGACGAAGCGGACGGCCTCGCCTCATTCTCGGCCGACGCATCGACCTACCAGGTCCATGCCCGGCCGGTGACCAAGATGTTGCCGTCGGTCCATTTCATCTTCAAGGACCGGACGATCCGCACCTGCCAATACACCCAACTCGAAAGCGACAGCCGCTTCTCGACCCTGCCGCAAGGCAAGGGCAACCGCCTGGTGTTCCGCTTCGCGGGCTCGGTGGCCGTCCAGGTCGTGATCGAGGGCCGCAACCTCTGGAAGCTCTACGACTACCTGTCCCAGCACCGCATGGCCTGGGTGCATGAGCTGCCCGCGGAGAAGGATTTCGAGGGAGACGAAGCGCCGGTGGTTCACTCGATCGCGTTCGAGGCCGACGGGTCCGGGATCTGACGATTCAAAAAGTCCGCGAGCACGGCGTGCGAGCGCCGCTGCAAGAAAGCACCCCCTCCGCTGCTCCACAATCCCGGCCAGTTCCGCATCGGATGGGGTCTGGGGAGGGACCGCGGGGCCCTCCCCTCCCCCGGACGCTCGGTCAGCTTTCTAACTTCGGCTGGAGCCCGTGCAGATAGTCAACGGCTTTCTGGGCGTAGGCGGCAGCCTGAAAGATGGCCCGCTTGTCCTCCTTCAGCACCTTCAGCCAGTGGTCGAGATAGCTGGCGTGGTCTTCGCGGGGTTCGGGCGTTAGCTCCAAGTCGCAGGCGAGGAAGGCGGAGCCGATCTCGGCGACCAGCTCTTCCCTTGCGTAGCCCTCGTCGCCGAACGCCTTGCGGCCGAAGTCGCGATCCAGCCGGCCGGCGTGCTTGGTCCAGTGGGTCAGCTCGTGGGCGAGCGTGGCGCAATAGCTCTCGGCGTCCTTGAACGCCTCGAAGGGCGGCATCTGGATGGTATCGGGCTCGCCGGCATAGTAGGCCCGGTTCCCGCCGTGGCGGATGTCGGCGCCGGTATTGGCGAAGAACAGGTCGGCCGCTTCGATGCGCTGCACGGGGTCGAGCTGCGGGGCGGCGGTCGCGTAGAAATGGGCCGGGAGCCCTTCGACCTGCTCGACGTTGAAGACGGTATAGCCCTTCATGAAGTAGATGTCGCGCTCGGCCTCCTCGCCGTCGTCGCCGGTCTCGGTCTTGGTGACATGGTTGGCGTAGACGACCAGCGAGCCCTTGGCCCCCTTCTTGACGCAGGCCCCGAGTCCCTTGGCTTGGTTGAAGGTCATCCAGATGGGGGCGGCGAATCCCTGCGCCTGGGCGGACATCCAGAGCATCAGGACGTTGATGCCCTTGTAGGGCTCCCCCCCGGCCCTGAGCGGGCGGGTGATGCGGCCCGCTGCGTGCTCGGCGTTCCACGGCTTGAGCCACGGGCGGACGCCCTTTTCCAGCTCGGCGATGATCTGGTCGGTAATGCGGGTGTAAACGTCGCTGCGGTCGGTCGTCATAGTCTTCTCCTTCGTTTGAAATGTCTGGTTGAATGCGCGCATTCAACCGGGACGAAGGGAAAACCTGATCCGGGGGGAGCGGGGTCAAGGACGTCCGGCGTGGGGGGTCTCCCTGGCTGCACAAGCGAAGCGCGGAAGCTAGGGGGGCACCGCGCCGGACGCCGAAGGGCATCCTTGACGCCGCGGGGGAGCGCCCCCCTCTTCTCTTCCGCCAGCGGGCGGGAGGGCGGCGAAGCCGGTCGCGCAGGCGACGGGAGCGGAAGCGGACCCCGGGAGCGCGCGGCCGGCGGAGACGGGGCGGCGTAATGGAGAAAGTGTTTACCGGCATCGAAGGCCGGCAGCATTGAGGACCCGGGGACGGACGGGTATCTTCAACATGGGCTGGTCTTTGGGCAGGATCCAGGGCAACGCTCTCCTCTTGCCGATCCATTAGGCCGTGGGGCGGGGAGAAAGGCGAGCGGATCGAGGAATCACCGGTCGATGGCGACTCATAACGATCTGGTCGAGGCCGTGCTCGGCCTCAAGGCCGATGTCCTTGAAGACAGGATTTCGCTGGGCGAGGTGGGAAAATACTCCACCGCCGACGATCTCATCCGGCTCGCGACACCGGAAGCATGCGGGCGACTCGCATCCACGATCTGGAAATTCGCGGATGCGGCCCCCGATGGCGACTATCCGGCGGTGATCTTTCTCTCCCTGGTCGGCGACCTGGCCTCGGTCTTATCCGCGCGTAGGTTATGGGACGAGGCTTCGCGATTGTTCGCGGGGATGGCAGATGGCTTCGCCCGGCACATCCTGGACTCCCTGGCCGAAATCATGATCGATCATGCCGAGGCCCTGGCCGGGGCGGGCCGCCTCGACCAGGCACTCGGCCGACAAGAGCAGGCCGAGGCGATCCTCGCCCGGGGCGGCGACCACGAGGGGATCGCAAAATGCCGCCGGGGTAAGGCGACGATCCTCGGAGAACTCGGGCGATATGCAGAGGCGTGGGCGGCCTCGGAAGATGCCGGCGACCTCGATCTCGGCGTCCGCATCCTGACGGACGGGGTTTCCGAGAAACGCATCTCCCGGGGCGACGCCCAGGAGTTGGTGCAGGGCATCCGGCTCGATCGGCTCGCCCCGTCGCGGGCTTTTTCGGACCTGGCGACGTCCGTTCGCGAAATAAGTGCGGCCCGGACGTCCGGCGATGGCCCCGTGATCATCCTCGCGAGCATCGGTTTCCAACTGGCGAGGGCGGTCCTCGGGAAGATCGAGGAGGATGCGTCCGCGTCGCTGGTCGGGGCCTGCGATGACGCTTACGCGCGTCACGCCGGGATCGAGTTGTCGGGGATGATGCGTCTGGAATGGGCGAAAGCGCTGTGGAAACTCGGCCGGTACACGGATGCGCTCACCTGGAGCGAGCGGGCGGAGTCGGCGTTGTCCGGGGAAGGTGCCGAGGAGGATTACGCCGAGTATCTCAGGATCAAAGCGGCGATGCTGCGTGACCTGGGCCAATACCCCGATACGGTCGCCTTGCTGGAGCAGGCGGAACGCCTCCTGAAGAGCCTGGATCTGCCCGACAAGCTCGCGGCGTGCTGGCGGGATCGAGGCGGCGTCCTGCTTCTGATGCAACGGTACGAGGAAGCGTTCGAAGCCCTCATAAAGGCCGAGAACGCCTACAGCGGCCTGGACATGCCGGAGGACGCGGCCATGTGCCGCGGCAACCGCGCGATCGGGCTCCTGAAGGTAGGTCGGCTTGCGGAGGGACAAGCGGCCCTGGCCGACGCCGAGACCGTCATGGCGGCCCAAGGCTATGCCCACGGGGCGGCGGTTTTCAAGATGCAACGGGCCAAGGCCGCCCTCGACCTCGGCCGTCCCGCCGAGGCCATCGCCCTGTATCGGCAGATCGACCGGGGCGAGCTGGGCGACGAGTCGCTGGCGAATTACCACGAACAACTCGCCGAAGCCTATTACGCCGCCGGACAGCCGTCGCGGGGCCTGGAGGAATTCGCCCACTGCCATCGCATCTCCAGGCGGGCGCGGCATGCCGCGGGCATCGACGAGACCTCCCTGGATTACGTCGGCCGCCGCAAAGAATCCATCGAGAAGGCCGTCCGGCTGGCGATCGAGGCCGGGCAGGTGCGGGAGGGCTATGACGTGGTCCTGAACGGCAAGGCGAGCGTCTTCGGCGACATCCGGGACCGTCGCTTCCCGGCGGCGCCTTCGGAATCAGCCCCGCTCGTCGAGCGTCGGAAAGACCTCGCCGACTGGCTCATGCTCGACGCGCGGTCGCCGGTGGATTCGGAATTGATCCGGCCCGAGACCGAGGCGAGGGTCAGGTCCTATCTTGAAGCCTTCCGCGCGGCGAGTCCGGCCAGGCCCCCGTCGAGGGACGACCCGGGCGCCGCCATTGGGGTAGGCGAGATCCAGGCGGCGTTGCCGCCGGATTGGGGCCTCCTCGATTTCTGGCGGACGGACCGCCAGACGGTCCGGGTCTTCGTGCTGACCCGCTCGGATTTTCAGCTCCTATCGCTGCACGTCCCTTTTGAAGAGGAGCCGCTGCGGTCGCGGCTGATCACCCTGGGGCATTGCATCGACGCCGGCTCGCCGGTCGGCTCCGACGAGGCGCTCGACGACCTCTACCATTACCTGTTCGCCCCGTTGCAGCCGCTCATCGCCGGACTCCGAGGCATGTACCTCGTGCCCCACGGCAAGCTGCACATCATGCCCTTGCACGCCTGCCGCAGGTACGAAGGCGGGCGATGCGTGTATCTGGGCGATGAGTATGAGATCGCCTACCTCCCCTCCGCCCGCTTGCTCCCGAGCTTACCGCCGCTGAACACGGCCGGGGGGATTCTCAGCCTCGCCAATCCCGACCTCGGCTCGCCGCAGACCCTGCCATTTTCCGATTGGGAGGCCAAGACGATCCGCCGGTCTTTTCACGACCGGCCAGGGCGGTACTACATCGGGGCCGATGCCTCCGTGGAGCGGACGCGGGAATGGGAGTCGGCGTCCATCCTCCATTTCAGTTGCCACGGCATGGGGGACGAGGATCAGGCGGCGATGTCTCGGCTTTTCCTCGCCGACGACGTGCTCCTGGCCCACGACGTCCTCCATCGGCGCCCCCCGCTGGCCGAAGGCTCTCTCGTCATCCTCAACGGGTGCGAGACGGGCCGGAGCGACTTCCGCTCGCTCGACGACGCGATGGGCATGATGACGACGTTCCTGCTGCGGGGTGCGGGCCTGGTGCTCTCGACGATGTGGTCCGTCGACGACCACTGCGCGGCCGAGATGGTCGCCTGCTTCCTCGACGAGTTGCTCCGCAATCAAGCCTCCCCGTCGCTGGCGCTCCGTTTGGCGCAGGCCCGTGTTCGCGGATTGCGGCCCGAGGACCTCTCCCTGCGGGAAAGGCAGCTCCTCGCATCCTTCCCACGCGAGGAGTATCCCCACGAGGCGGCCTCGATCCATCGTCGGGCGGCCATGAGGTGTCTAAGCTCCGGCCGGCATCGCGAGGCGGCCGATCACGCACGTCAAGCGGCCGATGCCTTGCGATTCGCGGGCAATCCCGACGCGGCCGAGGCCATCCTGAGATTGGCGACGGGCTCGTCGCGTGGGCGTCTCCGGGAGGATGGCTACGATCACCCGATCTACTGGTCGGCGTTCCAGCTCATCGGCCGCGTCACTTGAGCCGGTGACCCCTCCCCTCGCCCCCTCAGGACAGCTTGAATACGGGCGGCCAGCCCCCGTCGAGCCACACGCCTTCCTGGGCCCGCGCAGCCTCCGCTGGGAGCGGCTCGCACGGGCCAGAGCGCGTACTCGGCCGGGGCGACACCGGAACGGCTGCCGTGAAGGTCCGCCGATCGCCCGTGCTGAACTCGACCGTGATGACCAGCTGTTCCCTGACGGGCGGGGGCGATACCTCCAGTTCGGCCAGCACCTTCCCGCCCCCGTCCTCCGCCTGCGTCACGTGCAGCGTGAGGGTCACGGCCTGCTCGGGGTTCCCATAGCAACGCTCGCCGATGGTGCGGGCCAGGGCTCGGCCCGTCCCATCGTCAGGGATGGATAAGGGCCAGCGGGCCGTCCCGCCCGTCACGGCCCAAGGCGAAGCGCCTCGCGCTCCCGCCAGCATCCCCATCGGCTCGCCCCGGAAGGCGTGGCCTTCCTCCGGGGCTTCTCCAGACTCGGGAAGGGGGTCGTCGTCCTCATCCAGCCAGCGTTCCAATCTCCCGGATTCGACGGCCTGGTCGTATTTTCGGGACGCGTCGGCGCGGCGGGCGAGCCAGGCCAAAGTCACGCTGCTATCCCGATCGCGCAAGTCGGCCTCGATGGCGCTCACCACCTCCGGGTCGGCCTTTCCGGCCAGCCAATCGCAAATGTCCATCTTGTCAATGTTCATGCGGGATTAAACCCTCGATTACGGCATCCTCGAAACCGCCATGGGCAGGAAGCCAGTCCTCGCACAGCTTGGTGAGATCGGCGTGCGTCCACACCTCCGCCCGGGGCACGGATGCCCGTATAGCTTCAAGAATGCCAACCCAATCCGCGACGCGCTCGCGATGTACCTGGGCATAAGCAAGCTTCGAGACGATATCGAGGGCCCGGACCTGGTGCGGGGTAATGTCCTTGATGGCCTCGCCTGGCGCGGCAAACCACCGATTTCGAATCCAAATGATCGTATCCGCCTTGGCCCTGATCCCAACGGTCGCCTTATCCGGGATGGGAAGATCCGCGTCGGAGAGATTGTTCAGACGTTTGATTTCAGCGAGATGTTCTCGGTTCGGTGCGCGTGCCCCGGTTGACCAGAGGTGAACAACGGCGTAGTCGAAGGGAGGATTGGGGGCAATATCGTGCCAGTCGAGCCTGCCGCTCCTCACGAAATTTACCAGCGGTTCGGCGAGACGGGCGCGGAGTCTGGACTTGTGAAATTTGCCGATTTCTTTGAGTTCTGGCTCGAAAATCGCCCATCCTGCCATCGACTCTACCCGCCTTTGGGACTATCGACCGACGGCGTCCACGTCCGCGTGAGAGGTCAGCCCCTTCCCCTGCCGCTTCCTCCTCGATCGTAACCGGGTTTATCACGTTTGTCACCGTCTGCCGGCTCCTCGTAAGGGGGGCTGCCCTTGAGGCCCATTTGTCGGCGAAGCTCCTCGTTCACTTCGGACAACGGCAGATCCCAATTCCTTCCCCCGTCCTTCCTCAGCTTATTCGACTGGGCGCGTACCCGGGACGCGTGACTTTCCGGAGCGTCATCGTCTTCATCGAGCCAGCGCTCCATTCTCCCGGATTCAACAGCCTGATCAAACTTCTGAGTAGCCTCAGACCTTTGCTTTAATTGGAGGACCATAAACTGCCAGACCAAACTCTCCTTGCCGGCTGCGAGATCCTCCTTGACCAGGGCAAGTCGCTCGGGTGGAAGATCAAAACGCTTATTTCGATCAGGTATGTCACCCATCAAACCTTCTGACATTAAGTAGTAAAATCCATCATGATACGTCAGTTCCTTCTGTTTAGGCGTTGCTTCTTTATCCATGAATTCTCCTAATACATTTTGTTAATCTATATTAATCGTATTCACATATTTTTCAATCAGTTTTTTCACCGGGAAATTCAACGGCTTCCGGCCCTTACATCGGCGGCGTCAGGATTCGCTGTCGAAGGGACTGCGATTATTGCGCGGCGATCCGTCGTCGCCTCCGAACCCGTGGTAGAACGGTGATCGTGATCTGGCCGTCGCTCGCGGGATCACCCCGCTGAGGGTTTTCAGCGGGAGCCACCGCAAGGTCGTCAGGGTAGGCGTCCGAGGGGACCAGCCCGGAAACCAGCCGATTTCAGCCGTTCGCCGTGTAGCACGTTCCTTTCGACAACCCCCGCTTGCGGCCAGCCGGTGCCGCACGCGCCGTGACAATCCACCGGCCGAGGCCCCACTTCGGAGCTTGAACCATGCAATGCCCGAAATGCTATTCGTCCCAGGTCGTCCACAAGGACAAGGAATTCCACGAGATGAGCCACCGGGCCAAGCACCACGCGGGGCATAGCGCGGCCCATGCCCTCCAGGGGCACCCGGCGATGCTCGTCGCCATCGGTGGGGGGTGGCTCATCGGCAAGGCCGTCCACGCCTTCTCGCATACCTACACCTGCCTGAACTCGAACTGCAACCACCGCTTCTCGTGATCGGGCCGGCGGGCCGATCACGGCCGCGAGGCCGGGGCCTGGCCCGGCCCACCTAATCCCTCAACGCATCGCTTCTGACTGGGCCGGCCATGCCTTTCGTACCGTCGTCGCTGGCCGCTCAACGTCCGCCTCCAACCCTGCCCGGCGTCGCACGGCCGAGCAGTCACCAACCCTTTCGCTGCCCGGCGGCGTGCGGGCCGGGCACCTTAGGAGATGCGACCATGAAGGGCCTAATTTGCCTTCTGCTGCGTTGGCTGTCCGCCTGATTCCCGCCGCCCTTCGCTGGGCGGCCCCATCATCCTCGCCGCGTGCTCCTGGTACTGGGACATCATTCGGGAGAAATGTCATGAACTGGCTCGACCGCCAAGGACCGGCGACATGGGGCATCCTCGCCGCCGCCGTCGCCTCGGCCGTTGTGACAATCGCATCCGCCGTCGTCAATGCGGGCAAATGACTGCCCTGGCGATGACGGGCCGCCATCGGTCGGTGCCTTGCCCTCGCGGCAAGGCCCGGCCGACCTGATTCTTCGCCCCTTCGCCTCCGGCTGAATCGGGGCCACCCTACCGTTCAAACCGTGCCGTCGTCGCCCGCCGCCCGCGGCTGGCCCGTTCGCTCCACGCCCACCGCCCGAGGAGGCCAGAGACATGTTTCCATTGCTCCCGCTGCTAGGTCTGACGGGCATCTTCGGCGGTGCCGGCACGCTGGTCTGGTATGCGAGGCTCTCCAAGCAGGACAAGGCCGCGGCCGACCGCATCGCCGAAGAGTACGCAACCGACCTGTTCGACAAGGCGGTTTGGCAACTCAGCCGATCCGAGTCGAAGCATATCAGCAAGTTGACCAAACGCGATCTGGAGAACAACTGAGCCGGGCGGACCGCCCCGCCCGGCGAAGGAGCGATCATGACCGAAACCGTGCAACGCATCGCCATCGACGAGCTGATGCCCGACCCGTCCCAACCGCGCAAGACGTTCATCCGCGAGGAAATCGAGTGGCTCGCCGCCTCGATCGCCGCGCGGGGCATCCTGCTGCCACTGCGGGTCTTACGCGACGAGGAACGCCAGTGCTGGCGCATCATCACGGGCGAGTCCCGCTGGCGGGCCGCCCGGATCGCGGGCCTGACCCACGTCCCCTGCATCCCGGTCGAGGGCAACCCTTCGGAGGAGGACCTCCTCTCCGATCAGGTGGTGGAAAACGCCGTGCGGCATGCCCTGCGGCCCCTGGAGCTGGCGCGGTCGCTCGCCAAGCTGGAGGCCCTCAAAGGTTGCAACGCCAAGACCCTGGCCGAGGAGCTGGGCCTGAGCGGCGCGGCGATCAGCCGGGCCAAGGCCCTGCTCACCCTGCCGCTAGCCATACAGGCGATGGTCGACGACGGCCGGATGCCGGAGTCGGTGGGCTACGAGATCTCCCGCCTGCCCGACGAGCACGCCCAGCACGAGCTGGCGGGATCGGTGGCCGCCGGGCGGCTCAATCGCGATCAGGTCGCCGAGGCCGTGCGGGACCGCATCGGCAAGAAGAACGTCCGCCCCAAGGCTTCTCGGCTTTCCTGGAAGCCCCAGAGCGGCCCCAGCATCACCGTATCGGCCCAGGACGCCCTGTCGCTCGACGACCTCATCGAGTCCCTCTCACAGTTGCAACGCCACGCCAAGCGTGCCCTGGAGAAGGGCATGGACGTGGTGGGCTTCGCCCGCACCCTCCGGGCGTGAGGGCGCGGCCTTTCCCTTCTCCGATCGCCGTCCCTGACGTTCCCAACCCATTTCCCTCGGAGGTGTCCGATGCTCGAAACCATTCGCATGATCATCATCTGCGGCTCGCTCCTGCTCGGCGGATTCATGGTCCTGGTGGCCATGCCGCAATCGAAGATGCGCGAGATCCTCATGCCCATCGTCGGCTGGGCGGTCGCCGCCCTCTCGGCCGTCTACGTGGTCTCGCCGCTCGACATCGTCCCCGACTTCATCCCGATCGCCGGCTGGCTCGACGACGGCGGGGCTATCGTCACCGGGATCGCCGGGGCGGTCATGGCGATGAAGGCCCAGAAAGAGCACCAGCAGCGGATATCGGGCTGAATACGGGTATCTCGTTTGAATTCCTCCGAAGGAGCCTTGTTCGGGCCCCAGCCCCGTCAGGAGTGCCATGTCCACCAAGCCCGATGCCTTCACCTGCCGGGTCACGCTCATGGCCGCGTGCGGCTGCTTCCTCCTGGGGGCCGTCATCGCCGGCCTCCAATTCCCCGGCTTCGCCCTGCTCGTGCTGGCGGGCCTGGTGGCCAGGAAACGCCATTTCGACCGGCAGAATGGCGGCCATGCCCACGGGACGGCCCGCCTCGCCGACTTCCGCGACCTCTACGAGAATGGGCTTTTGGGCGAAGGCGACGCCCTGATCCTGGGCCGCGCCGGCTACACGGCGGCGCCGCCCCGCTGGTATGCCCTGCGGACCCTATTCTCCGCCCCCCGCGCTCAGTCCGCCTTCGCCGTGCGGCTATTCCTGGCCGCCTTCTTCGGGAGGCAATGGGGCCATTCAGCGATCATCCGGCTGCGGCGTTTCGTCCACCTCGTCACCTTCGCGCCCACGGGGCGGGGTAAGGGCGTCGGCGTCCTCGTCACCAACCTTTTGAGCTACCTCGGCTCCTGCGTCGTCACCGACCCCAAGGGCGAGCTGTTCGGGCTCACCGGCGAGCATCGCCGGGGCAAGTTCGGGCACCGTGTCGTCCGCCTCGACCCATTTGCCCTCGGCGGGCCCGGCTCGGACACCTTCAACCCGTTCGACCTGATCGAAATCGACTCCCCCCACCTGCTCGATATGTGCAGGGATTTGGCGAACATGCTGGTCGTGCGTACCGGCAAGGAGCACGATCCATACTGGAACGACTCGGCCGAGCTCATCCTGACCGCATTCATCGCCTTCGTGGCCGCCTGCGAACGCTCGCCCGAGCACCGCAACTTGCAGACCGTCCGCGACCTCGTCAGCAGCCGCGACAGCTACGCCAAGGCGGTCAAGGCCATGCAGGAATCGGACGCCTGCGGCGGCATGCTCCGCCGGTTCGGCCAGCTCCTGTCGTGGTACGTCGATCGGGAGCTGGGCTCCGTGCTCACCTCGGTCCAGCGGCACACGACCTTCCTCGACAGCCCCGTCGTCGCGGCCAACACGGCGCGCAGCTCCTTCGACCCGCGCGCCCTTCGCCAGGCGCCGATGACGATCTATCTCTGCCTGCCCCACGACCGCCTCGTTACCCTCGCCCCACTCCAGAGGATGTGGATCGGCTGCCTGCTGCGGGCCGTCGCGCTGGGCGGCGCCAATGAGCACAATCCGGTCCTGTTCCTGCTCGACGAGGCCGGGCATCTCGGCCACATCGAGGCGCTCGAAGACGCGGTGACGCTGATGCGCGGCTACGGCGTCCGGCTCTGGTTCTTCTTCCAGTCCGTCGGACAACTGACTGAGTGCTTCGGCGAGCGGGCAGGCGTGTTCCTCGACAACATCGACACCCAGCAATTCTTCGGCATCAACGCGATGGAGTCGGCCGACGTGATCAGCAAGCGGATGGGCGACGCGACGATCCGCACCGAGTCGCGCCAGCGTGGGACGTCCTATTCCTACTCCGACAGCTCGGGCGGCGGGCAACCGTCGCCGGGGCAGCATTCGACGAGCGACTCGCTCACCGTCTCGGAGATGGCCCGGCGCCTCTTCAAGCCCGAGGAGATCATCCGCCAGCCCGAGGACCTCACGATCATCTTCCACCGCAACCTGCCGCCGATCCTCGGCAAACTCATGAAGTATTACGAGGCGCCCGAGTTCCGCGACGGCGGCACCGGCTCTCCCGGCGGCCTCGGGAGGGCGGCCGGCGTCATCGCGGTGGCCTGCCTCCTCGCGGGCGGCTGGGTGGTCTCCGTGGCCGCGAACCTGCCCGTGCCGCAACCCCTGCCGGTCCGGCACTACCCTGCCCGCAGGGCGACCGGCTATCGGCCATACGAGGGGTATCGCCCCTCCCCCCTTGCTCCCGTTTTCACACCCGTGGCCAGGCCCTCGCTTGAGGGCTTCTCCGACAATTGAGTTGGGGCGGGTTCGTCCCCTACCTTCCCGGATCGGCCTTCGTTTCAAGGAGAAGTTCGATGGAATCCCAGAAGTCCTCCGAAGGTGTCGTCGGCATGATCGTGGCGGCCCACTCCGCCGTCAAATCCGGCCTCGCCTCGACGTGGAACGCCGTCACCAAGGACGGCACGATCGCGGCCGCCATGCGGCAGGGCGCCGACGAGATCGGGATGGCCCTGAAGGCGTTTCCCGATTCAATCCACGTCGAAGAGCCGGGCACGATCCTCAACCCCACCCAGGGCGAGATCGCCTCCGCCCGCGGCCAGGCCCCCTCCCCTTCGACGACAACCTCGCCCAGCGCCATAGCGAAGGACGGGGCGGGGTCGGTATACGGCCCAGATCAGGCGCAGTCAAAGAGCCCCTCCTCTCCGTCGCCGAGCGAGATCGCCCGCGAGCAGGCGACGACGACCACGCAGGACGCGCAACCCCGCGGCCAGGAGCAATCCCAGCCGTCGCCCGGCGACATCGCCCGCGAGCGAGGGGAGGTCCTCACGCAAGAGAAAACCTTCGCTGAGCGCGAGCTGGAGCGGCGTGCGAAGGCGAATCAGGAGGGCAATGCCGACGATCAGAACGAGCGGGCAAAGGGCCGATCGCTACCGGAAGAGCAGCGGGAGAAAGAGAAGATTCTGGGGCCGAGCCGCTGCCGCTGAGCTTATCCCTTCCGCACCCGGTAGTAGATCCAGAGAGCGCATTTCTCCATGGCGAGCGTGATGTCCCACGTCTTTCGGTGCTCGGGGCAAGAGCGGAGCGAAAAATCAGCCGCAAGCTCTCGCTTCGCCTGCGCCTTCCACCGTCGGATCAACTGGCGCGCTTCCGCCGGCGTTTGCCCGTTGCCCGCCACGCCCCAGTTGTCGTTATCCGGTGTGGAGAGCGGGTCCGAGCCCACAACCCACACGCTTCCCTGGTAGGACCAAATCGGCATGAGCCCTACTCCTTCCGCACGCGGTAATGGACCCAGAGGGCGGCTTTCTCCATCGCGTGCATCAGGTCCCACCGATGTCGGTGCTCGGGGCAGGACCGCAACGCGAAATCGGCGATCAGCTCCTGCCGCATCTCCTCCTTCCACCGTCGGATCATCTGGAGCACCTCGGGCGGTGTTTGCCAGGGTGCCTTGACCGGCCAGTTGTCGTTTTCCGGCTTTGGAAGCGGGATGGACCCCGCAACCCACCGTCTTTCGCGATATTCCCAAAACGCCATAGATCCCAACAAAATCATTAATTGTACAAGTTATCATACTAAATTTCGATGCCCGCGCCAAGCCCCCTATGTCGGCTGAGAATGACGCCTCGCCACGCCCCCGGATAGAACCCGGATTTCGGACCGCATACCCCGCGAGGATCATCATGAAGAGGTTTGCAGCGATCGTGGATAAGTCCCTGGGATGGCTGGGAATCCTGTTCTTCCTCGGGTGCGGGGGCCGTTGGCTCTCGCATTTCGGCACGCGCTGGGAGTTCGGCCGCTTCGGGCTGCCCCGGGCCGCACTGCTCCCGGGCACCACCCTCTACCGCGACGGCACGGTGCCCGACCCGATCAATCTGGCGCTGATCCGCTCCGGCTCCGAGGAGGGCGCCATGGCCGTCATGCTCGGCATCATCCTCATCCTCGTCTTCTGGTGCGTGCGCGAGCAGCACCGCCTCAATCTCATGATCGAAAGGAACCGGCGATGAAACCCATCCGGCTGCGGTATCTCGGGGAGGGATGCCACGACGCGATCGTCGAGCATTTCTTCCGCTCCTGCCCCGTCGCGTTGTGCCAGGAAGACGCCGACCTTTTCTTCGCGATCCTGTGCCGGATCATCGACCGGGAGATCGCGAGGGTCGTCGCGGAAACGCAGGCGGGACGGGTTGGTCAGGACGGGCGATGAAAAGGAAGGGTATCGGGGGCATGTTCCTGTCCATTCCGGCTTCTTGTCGGCCATCCGCAATCCATCGCCTGAATTCTGGAATGGAGGAATTCCCCAATTAATCCACGTCCGCTTTCTGCGGGGTTGCGGCCGTATCTGCCTAAAACCTGAATTCAGGAATGCCGGAATTCCGTTACTACTGCTTTCCGGCATTCCGGCGTTTTGTTTCCTTCTCGTGGAACGGCTTCAAGGCCCGCTCGAACATCTCGCCCGGATGGACCTTGTCGGCATGTGCCCAGTCGTATAAGTCATTGATAATTTTTTCGTCCAGGAAGAGGGACACTTTGACTTTGCGGGCTTTGCCGGTCGCCACATTGTCCTTGCGGCCTTTGGGGCGGCCTCGCTTGGCAAATCGGCGGGTCTCCTCGGCCCTTTCCTGGTTCGCCGGACCCTCAGGCTCGGCAGATCCCACGCCCTGCCCTGCCGGCGGTTGCGGTGATTCCGTCGAGACTTCCTCGGCCTCCGGTTTAGCGTCCATATCGGCTGGGGCGTCCTGCGGTTCTGTCGCGGTCGTGATGCCTCCGACGATCTTGCGGAATTTGTCTCGGTTCAACGCCATTTCATCACCCCCTTCAACTTCTCCGCCGCCGCCGCGTAATCGTCGAGTGCCTTGGATCGCGTCAGCTTCAAAATCCGCCCTTCGCTGGTCGAATACATCAGCTCCGACTCGGCCCTGATCTTGCCGAGGAGCGGGTAGAGTTGCCCGATTTCTTCCTCAACCACGTCGTTGATCGCCCGCCTGGGATGCACCTCGGTCATGATGACGCCGGCGATGGTGAGCTTGGGATTCACCTGCTCGCGGTAGGTCTTCACCAGCTCTTCGAGCGTGGCCACGGCCCGCATTTCGAAGCCGCCGGGCTTCACGACCACGATCAGCGCATCGGCAACCGCCAGGCAATTACTGGTCAGCACGCCGAGCGACGGCGGGCAGTCGATCAGCACCGTGACGCCCTTCGGCAGGTCCGATTTCGCCAGGCACGTCTTCAGCAGATACTCGCGGCCGACGGACGCCACGAACTGCGTCTCCCCGCCCGCAAGGTCGACCGACGACGGCGTGAGGGTGAGGTTTTCCCCTACGGGCACGATGGGAAGCGGTCCGCGCTTGGTCAGGGCTTCGTAGAGCAAGCCCTTGTCGTCGCTTAGCCCCAACGCGCTGGTCAGGTCCGCCTGGTGGTCCATGTCGACCAGATGCACCCCCCTGCCCTGCCGGGCCAGGATCACGCCCAGCGCCGCGGTGGTGGTGGTCTTCCCCACGCCTCCTTTCTGGTTCACGATTGCCAAGATACTCACGATGCG
>Ga0209958_1000914_pt1 | contig 31986 bp, 29 predicted proteins | sample ThiBio_inoc_plan_FD_183942 | JGI IMG/M metagenome (GOLD analysis project Ga0209958, IMG submission 183942) | Wastewater bioreactor microbial communities from Cape Town, South Africa - Thiocy_inoc_plan (SPAdes) | ecosystem: Engineered > Bioremediation > Thiocyanate > Unclassified | place: South...
ATGGTGCTCGTTCACGCGTTTACCGCGTAGCGTTCCAAGCGGTAATCAAAGCTGGTCAATACGCTTACCGTGACCGCCGTCAAAAGAAACGTCAATTCCGTGCTTTATGGATTGCGCGTATCAATGCCGGTGCTCGTCAAAACGGTTTGTCATACAGCCGTATGATCGATGGCTTGAAAAAAGCTCAAGTGATCATCGACCGTCGCGTATTAGCTGACATCGCTATGCATGATGCAATTGCATTTGCTGCTTTAGCTGAAAAAGCTAAAGGTGCATTAGCTGCATAAGCTTAGAGATTCAAAGAAGGCCGCTTTTTAGCGGTCTTTTTTATTTTTAGTACATTGAATTTTCAATAATAGATAATAATCAGAGATAGATGATGCAAGACGAACAATTTTTAAATGATTTAATTCAGCAAGTGCAACAAGGCCATCAATTTAAATATTTATATTTCTGGGGACATACTCCAAAGCAAAACAATCATGTGGATAAGAGTTGTTTTAGCCAGTGGTTTCCATCGCCATTTAAACAGGAGGGCATTGAATATCTCACGGCAGAACATTATATGATGGCGCAAAAAGCAAAACTCTTTAACGATGATGAGATATTGAATCAGATTTTGAAGGTCACACATCCGAATGAAGCAAAACAGCTCGGTCGAAAAATACAGCACTATGACGAACAACTGTGGCAGGAAATGCGTTTTGATATCGTGGTACAGGCAAATTTGGCTAAATTCTCACACTATCCAGAATTAAGAAATTTTTTACTTGCCACACATGATCGTATTTTGGTTGAAGCATCGCCTGTCGATAAAATTTGGGGGATTGGTATGGCACAAGATCACCAGCATATCCAAGACCCAGGCCAATGGCAGGGGTTAAATTTACTTGGTTTTGCACTTATGCAGGTGCGCGCTCAGTTGCTATAGGCATAAAATGAAAAAGACCGCTTTTTTAGTGGTCTTTTTTGTCTTATTTTTTTGACCAAATCATCAGAAAAATAATTACGCCCAAGCTAATCACCATAAATTTGGCGAATTCATAATGGTTAACCAACCAGAACACTCCATAGAGTAACCCAATGACAACAGCTAAAAAGAAGATAAGATAAAGTGTCGAGGCTGTAACAGATGTTGGCTTTTCTTCTGTTGTACTATCATTGCTCAACTCATTATTGACTTCGATATTGGTTTGGGGTTTATGTTGAAGTGAGTGTGGTGGAATATAGGAAAAATCTTCGTTCACGTATGCTTGCTCATAGCTATTTGCACTATGTGAAAGTAAGCTGATTAATGCATTGTTTAAATCTTCTTGGAAAAGATCTATTTCTGTAAAATTTTGGTCAATAATATCAGCATAAAATGATCTTGAAGCTAGTGTCATTGCCACTTCAGTTTTGATTTGCTCTTGTAAATCACAGAGTTTATTTATCCAAGAAAATGCCAGATTGAATTCAGGACTAGGTTCCTTAAGAAAAGGATATTCGGCTATTTCATTTTTTAAAAATAAGTTATTGGTTAAGACCAGACTTTTATCTTGCTTAAAATTAAATGGGTTATCTAAAAATGTGCTTTGAAAATACTCATGTAAGTTTTTCCAATTTAGATTTTTCTTAAACTCATCAATAACTTGTAGTTGTTTTTGATCTAATTTAATTAGAGTAAATAATAGGTATTTATTATAGTTTTGAGAGGATGCAAAACCACTAAATTCACGAGGATCCGTAGACATCGAAAATTTTTTTACTTTTTCTGCATGTACTTTAACTAAAGCAAAGTTTTGCTCTGTTCCCAAGAAGATGGCTACAGGATAATTGCTTGTATCAAAAATGAACTGTTTAAAATGTTGAGTAAACTCAGGAAAGAGTAGATCAAAAGGAATGAGTTGGCAGCGCTGAATCTGTTGATCTCTGAGATCGGCAATTAAATGAGAAATTGAATCGTAACGTAATTCATTCGTTTCTAAATCACGTAGCAGAAAAAGGTCATGAGTTATATCACACCAGTCATGTTCGATATGATATTCAGCAATTTTATGATCAAAATAGCGTTGAGCATTATGTTGTAAGCCTAAGATGAACTTCCAGTAATTATCGGTCATTGTTTTATGTATGCTGTTATTGGTGAGAAGCTAAGCTTATTATCATATCTGAAATTAATGATGGATTAAAACGTGCGCAGGCAATATCACTTTAGACAAGTTGGAGAGGATACTTATATCTGGGATGTTCATCATTTGCTGGAGCTGACCAAAAACTTGATTCCTAAGAAGGTGTTGCTGGCTGATATTCAAGAGTTAAACGAAGCCTATTGGTTTCCAGATCAATCTCCATCAACACAACAAATCATTGAGCACTTTCAACTGATTCAAGATGCTGATCTGAGTTATCCAATTATCTTATGTGCACAAGGACGTGTGATGGATGGAATGCATCGTGTCGCTAAAGCCAGTTTGCTGCAACACACAGAGATTCTCGCCGTGCAATTTGAGCAAACCCCTGAACCTGATTTCATCAATATGGATGAAGATGATTTAGATTATGATGAGTAACACAATCTACTGATTTATTTAAAGATTACATAACCCAAACATGTTCGATTAGACTTTTGCGCTGAAATCTTTTTACAGTAAAGAAAACAGCATCAGGATAAAAATATGTTAGTGAGCGTAGAAGGGTTACAGCAAGGTGCATTTGAAACAGAGCTGAGTATTGTGCCTAGAAAGGGTGAAACCATCCGAATTTTTTATGGGCCAGATGCTGAAGTTGAAGGTGAAATTGAAAATGTGCATCACATTGTTAATCAGCATGATGGCGGGCATAAAGTCATTATCAGAATTCGACCGACCTTCTAAAATGATAAAAGAAAAACCTAGATGGCGTGATCTAGGTTTTTTTATGCATTCTGTTGCTACAGACCAAAATAATAAGCAAGCAGACAGATAATTACAGTCAGAATAATCAATTTAATGACCCCTGATGTACCAACTTTATGATGTTGAGTTTTATCTAGTTGATGCGGGATTTCCATAGTCCGATCAATGATTTCAGGTTCTTCCGCTGTCAATTGAGCTGTCTGGTAATGATTTGCTGTTTTGACAATTAATTTTGCAAATAAATCATCGGTCTTCTGGGAGAAATTACGTAAATTGATTTGTTCTTCAGGGCTGATCAATTCACCTGTCGCATGATAAGGATGTTGTCTTTGTTGTTGCAAATAATCAGCCAAAGCTTGAGTGCGGTGTAACAGGCGATGTGCAACATCTGCAGGATAATCGGTTGGAATCAATGCGAGTTGCTGGTTTGGTGTGTTGATCGGATCCAATTCATAGCCATAGAAAGGTAGATCTTGTTGTTCTGGTTCTGAAAAATGTTCTGCATATTTGCTGTCAAATAGTTCTTTCTCCAAGAAAATGGCCACCTGATTCCAATTCACTTTCTGTAAATCAGCATCAATTTTTTTAGCGAATTTATCATTCAATTCATAACGCCAAAATGTTTCTTGGCGGAGCGTGGTTTGTTGGGATGTGGGTATATCAAAGGCTTGATCACTGTTATCCCATTCAGCCAGTTCATGTCCACAAATCCATGCGGTTTTTTTATTGCCTTGATGGCTTACAATAAAATGTGTGAAGGGAAGCAGCTCTACATTGGCATTTGGATTTTGTTCATCATTGAGTACGCTGGATAAATGTAGGCTGAGTTTTTTTACCCCTTGTTTTTTTAAGCCTTCAAGCCAAATCTGGAAATGTTGTGCTAATAGATGTTGAGACAGTAATTCCCTAAAAAGCAGTCGATTTTGATTGAAAATCGGATGTTCAATCCAGCGACTAAAATTGAGTTCACTTGCGAGGAACTCATTGCCATAAGTCACAAGTGTAAGCTGTTGTTTCCAGATTTGATCAAGCGCCATCGTTATTCTTTCTCATTGACGATATCAATATCTTATACATTTTATTCAATTATTGATTATTTTTTTACGAAAATTTAGATGATCAATCGGCAAGCTTGACTATTTTATCTTCAGATTCAGGTTTAAAAAAGGATGCTATTTAAACAGTGGTTTATCTTCATAAAATAGGTAAAAAGCTGATAAACTATAGCGTTTTATTATATTTCTATATTTTGTTGCTTTGAGAGTTACTATGTCACTGGAAGCCCTGACCACTGAAGCGCTTGCTGCCATTGCAGCGGCTCAAGACCTTGCTGCACTCGATCAAGTCCGTGTGCAATTTACAGGGAAAAAAAGCCAGCTTGCAGAGCAGTCGAAAGCACTTGGAAAAATGGATCCTGAAGAACGAAAAGTACAAGGTGCTGCCATCCATGCTGTTCGTGAAGCAATCAATGCAGCTTTGACCGAGCGTCAACAGTCATTACAACAAGCTGAACTTGCGCAGAAACTGGCAAGTGAAACCATTGATATTACTTTGCCTGGTCGCGGTCAGCGCATGGGAAGTATTCATCCTGTTACTCAAGTACAAGAGCGTATTTGCCAATTTTTTACCAAGGCGGGATTTCAGGTTGCGCATGGTCCTGAGGTTGAAGACGACTATCACAACTTCGAAGCCTTAAATATTCCGGGACATCACCCAGCGCGTGCCATGCACGATACCTTCTATTTTGATGCGACACATTTATTGCGTACGCATACTTCGGGTGTTCAAATCCGTACCATGGAAACTAGTCAGCCGCCAATTCGTATCGTGTGTCCTGGCCGTGTTTATCGTTGTGACTCAGATCAAACCCATTCGCCAATGTTCCATCAGATCGAAGGTTTGTACGTTGCTGAAAATACCAGCTTTGCTGAGTTAAAAGGTTTATTGATTAACCTACTCAATGAGTTCTTTGAAAAAGATTTAAAAGTACGTTTCCGTCCATCTTACTTCCCATTCACTGAGCCAAGCGCTGAAGTGGATATCATGGATGAACGTGGTCGTTGGTTAGAAGTTTTAGGCTGTGGCATGGTACATCCAAATGTACTGCGTGCTGCAGGAATTGATCCTGATAAATACAAAGGCTTTGCCTTTGGTCTAGGGGTAGAGCGTTTTGCAATGTTGCGTTATGGCATCAATGATTTGCGTATGTTCTACCAAAATGACGTGCGTTTCTTACGCCAATTTGCCTAAACAGTTTTTCAGGATTAAAGAAGGTTTATACAAATGAAAATTAGTGAAAATTGGTTACGCAGCTGGGTAAATCCAGCGATTGATAGCGATACATTGTCTGATCAATTGACCATGTTGGGTTTGGAAGTTGATGAGTTAGCGCCTGTTGCAAAACCGTTTACTGGTGTGGTTGTTGGTGAAGTCCTTACGGTTGAACAACATCCAGATGCAGATCGTTTACGTGTGACCACGATTAATATTGGTTCGGGTGAAGCCTTACAGATTGTCTGTGGTGCGCCAAATGTTCGTGTGGGCATGAAAGCTCCTGTTGCAATGATTGGTGCAGTATTGCCAGGTGATTTCAAAATTAAAAAAGGCAAGCTCCGTGGTGTTGAATCACAAGGTATGCTCTGCGGTGCTTCTGAAATTGATTTAGAAGACAAAATTGATGGGTTGTTAGAGTTGCCTGCTGATGCGCCAGTGGGAATGAATATTCGTGAATATTTAAAACTTGATGACAATGTGATTGACATCAGTATCACGCCAAACCGTGGTGACTGCTTTAGTATCCGCGGGATTGCACGTGAAATCGCGGTGATTAACCAGCTTGAAGTGAATGAGCCGAAGATTCAGGCCATTGCAGCAAATATTGCTGATGAGAAAGCGGTCAACATCAGTACAGAAGGTACACCACGTTATTTAGGTCGTATCGTTAAAAATGTGAATGTAAAAGCGCCGACACCTGAATGGATGGAACAGGCATTGGCACGCTCAGGCATCCGTACGCATAGTATTTTGGTGGATATTACCAACTATGTATTACTTGAGCTTGGTCAACCGATGCATGCCTTTGATTTGGCAAAAATCGAAGGTTCGATTCAAGTGCGCCAAGCGCAGCCACAAGAAAAACTGACCTTGCTCAATGATCAAGAAGTTGAATTGCAAGATGACATCATGGTCATTGCCGATGATCAAAAACTATTGGCGATAGCAGGGATTATGGGTGGGTTGGATTCATCGGTAACTGATGAGACTCAAGACATTTTCCTTGAAAGTGCGTTCTTTGCACCTTTAGCTATTGCAGGGCGTGCTCGTCGTTTCGGTTTGCATACTGACTCATCACAGCGCTACGAACGTGGCGTTGACTTTGAATTACCAATGATTGCAATGCATCGTGCTTCTGAGCTGATTCAAGCCTTTGCTGGTGGCGAATTTGGCCCAATTACTGTTGCTGAGCAAGAGGCTTTATTGCCGAAGCGTGAAGCGATTGCATTACAACAAGCACAAGTAGACCAGTTGTTGGGCTATCAGGTTGCTGGTGATTTTATTGCTGATGCGTTAACACGTTTAGGCTGTGTGGTGCAAAGCAAAGCACAAGGTGAGTGGAGCGTAGTTCCACCATCACATCGCTATGACATGGCAATTTATCAAGACCTGATTGAAGAAGTTGCTCGTATTCATGGTTATGACAATATCCAAATCAGTTTGCCAAAAATTGATGTGAAATTGGAGAAATACCAAGATCGTTTTGAAATCAATCAATTACGTCAAACTATTGCAACCTTGGGTTACCAAGAAGCAATTAGCTTTAGCTTTGCTGATGCAAAACTTGAGAAGCAATTGAATCCAAATGTACACCCGTTGATGTTGGCGAATCCGATTTCAAGTGATTTGGCAGCAATGCGTAGTACCTTGCTGTCAAGCTTGATTCCTTGTGTTCAATACAACTTAAACCGTCAGCAGCAGCGTGTTCGTTTCTTCGAACTCGGTTTGCGTTTTGATTATCAGAATGCGCAAAACATTCATGATCTAAAACAGATCCCAACGCTGGCATTGATTGCGGTTGGTTCACGTGTACCAGAATCTTGGCATGCAAAACCACAAGTAATGGACTTCTTCGATTTCAAAGGTGAGGTTGAAGAGATTTTAGCTGCCGGTCGTATTGCTGTTGAATTTGTTCGTACTGAACGCGAGTGGTTACATCCAGGTCAGTCAGCTGAAATTTTAGTGAATGGGCGGTCAATTGGTTATCTGGGTCGCTTACATCCATCTTTGGAAAATGAACTAGATTTGGGCACAACTTGGGTGGCTGAACTGGATCAGCAGGCAGTTTTGCAATCTTATGTATCTAATTTTACAGAATTATCACGTTTTCCATCGGTTAGACGTGATATTGCGCTTTTAATCTCTGATAATATTGAGGTAAGAGATATTCAGCGGTTAATTGAGCAGACTGGTGGTGAGTTACTCGACTCAACATGGTTGTTCGATGTGTATACGGGGCAAGGGGTTGAACAAGGCAAGCGCTCTTTAGCTTTTGCAGTGTTGTGGCAACATCCAGCACGTACGCTTGAAGATGCTGAAATTAAATCTGGTATGGATAACATTATTCAAGTGTTGGAAGACACTTACCAAGCGACATTGAGGGCCTCATGACAGCATTAACAAAAGCAGAGATGGCGGACCATTTAAGTGAGCTTACTAGCTTAAATCGCCGTGAAGCAAAACAGATGGTTGAGTTGTTTTTTGATGAGATCAGCCAAGCATTAATTGCTGGTGAACAAGTCAAACTTTCTGGTTTCGGTAATTTTGAATTACGTGATAAACGTGAGCGTCCAGGACGCAATCCAAAAACGGGTGAAGAAATTCCGATTTCTGCCCGCCGAGTGGTTACGTTTAGAGCGGGTCAAAAATTTAGACAGCGCGTTGGAAATGAGCAGATCGATTGATCTGCTTTTTTTATAGTTATATTTTTATTTGATTAGAAATCTAGACGTAAAAAAAGAGAACCTATAAAGGTTCTCTTTTTGATAATCTAAAAATATTAGATTATTGAGCAGCAGAAGCTTCAGAAGCAGCAACGTCAGAAGCAGCAGCAGCAACGTCAGAAGCAGCAGCAGCAACGTCAGAAGCAGCAGCTTCAACAGCAGTAGTAGCTTCAGAAGCAGCAGCTACAGCTTCAGAAGCAGCAGCGTTAGCATCAGCAGCAGGAGCTTCTTCTTTCTTAGAGCAACCAACGAAAGCTAAAGTAGTAGCAATAGCAGCAGCAACAGCGAATTTTTTGAATAACATGGCATCACTCTCATAAAATTGTGAGATTAAAAAAAACCTAGAGTTAGTCTGTTTGTGCTTTTATTATTCCTAAACGCTTTAGGTAACAACGCAGGGAGCAGTCTAACTGGTCTGTAGCTATCCTATCAAAGCAATTCATGAATTACTACTGTTCTGTCCAACAAAACGACAAAAATGGGCAGAATTTGGCTGTTTTTTGATAGAAAATAACTATGGAGAATAAAATTTAAATCGGTAAGTTGCGGAAATAAAATGAGATATTTTTTAAATATATAAATAAATCAATGAAATAGTATTTTTAGTAACTTTTTTAAAAGAATGTAAATGTTATGTAAGCATGTCAACCAAATAAAAAAAGCTACCATTAAGGTAGCTTTTTTGACTGAAACTTAAGTTGAGGCTTTTCGTTTCATTTGATCAAAGAAGTCATCATTGGTTTTGGTTTCTTTCATCCGATCCAATAAGAACTCCATCGCGGCAAGCTCATCCATTGGGTGGAGTAATTTACGTAAAATCCAGACTTTACGTAGATTTTCTTCACTCATAAGACGTTCTTCACGGCGCGTACCTGATTTCTTGATGTTCATTGCAGGGAACACGCGTTTCTCTGCGATACGACGGTCAAGCGTAATCTCTTGGTTACCTGTACCTTTAAATTCTTCGTAGATCACGTCATCCATCTTACTGCCTGTTTCAATTAAGGCTGTTGAGATAATACTGAGTGAACCACCTTCCTCAATGTTACGTGCAGCACCGAAGAAACGCTTTGGACGTTCTAAAGCATGTGCATCCACACCACCTGTTAACACTTTGCCTGAAGAAGGAATGACAGTGTTATAAGCACGTGCAAGACGGGTAATTGAGTCAAGTAGAATGACAACATCCTTCTTGTGTTCAACCAAACGTTTCGCTTTTTCAATCACCATTTCAGCAACTTGAACGTGACGGGCTGGTGCTTCATCAAATGTAGATGCAATCACTTCACCACGAACAGTACGCTCCATTTCGGTGACTTCTTCAGGACGTTCGTCAATTAAAAGCACAATTAAGAATACTTCAGGGTTATTACGAACAATCGATTGCGCAATGGTTTGCAATAACATTGTTTTACCCGCTTTTGGCGGTGCAACAATAATAGAACGTTGACCTTTACCGATTGGCGCAATCAGGTCGACAACACGAGAGGTTAAATCTTCAGTTGTCCCATTACCGAGTTCCATGACCAGTTGTTCAGTCGGGAATAAAGGTGTGAGGTTTTCAAATAAAATTTTATTACGCGAGTTTTCAGGCGTATCGTAGTTAATCTGGTTTACTTTTAATAAAGCAAAATAACGTTCACCTTCTTTTGGCGGGCGAATGGTACCTGTAATGGTATCACCCGTACGTAAGTTAAACCGGCGGATTTGCGATGGGCTGACATAGATGTCATCTGGTCCCGCTAAATATGAACCAGCCGCAGAGCGTAGGAAGCCAAAACCATCAGAAAGAATTTCGAGAACACCATCACCAAAGATTTCTTCGCCGTTCATGGCGTGGCGTTTTAAAATGGCAAAAATAATATCTTGTTTGCGGTTACGTGCCATGCCTTCAAGGCCCATAAACTCCGCAATTTTAATGAGTTCGCCAATGGGTTTTTTCTTGAGTTCAGTTAAGTTCATAAGTGGTCAGACAGAATGGAATAAGTGGAGGACTACGTTAGGGAAAGAATAAAAATCGACCGCATACATACATGCTGAGGTAATTGTATTTACACAACCACGATTCAGTAGTCTGGTTCATTGTTTCAGAGAGAAATGTGAAAACAATTGTTTATTGCCGAGCGGCGATCTTATGTTTTGTGTCTTGTAAGAAGCGCAATGAAGTAGATTCCATTCAAAGCTTCTTGATCCAGAAATATAGAGGAAATCAAGCAAATTGTCAATTTTTACGGAGAAATACGCGATTCAATGAATCGCGTATTTCTTCTATAGACCGTGTAACAATTGGATTAGATGTTTTGGTCAATGAACGCTGCAAGCTTAGAGCGAGGTGCTGCACCGACTTGTTGAGCAACAACTTCGCCATTTTTAAACATTAATAATGCTGGAATATTACGGATGTTATATTTAACAGCGGTATCTTCACATGCAGTCACGTCAACTTTAACGATTTTTACTTTTCCTGCGTATTCATTGGATAAGTCTTCAAGAACTGGCGCAATCGCTTTACATGGTGCACACCAGCCAGCCCAGAAATCAACAAGTACAGGGGTTTCAGCATCTAAAACATCTGCTTGGAAGTTTGTATCAGTTGTATTAACAATAGTCGCAGACATGAGGTTGCTCCAAATTTAAGAAATAAAGTGCGAATTTGATCATCATCACGATGAATATTACATTGCTACTTTATTCAATGTAAGGGTTTGTCCTAATTATTCAAGTTTGAAAATGAAAAGTCTAATGGATGCTCACGATGTTGATCATCGACTTCTACAATCATTTATGCACGAAAAGCGAAAATACGCGACTTTTATTGATTAAAATGACTTTAAAATTGTAAGCATGTGAATTACTCTAATGCGTGAATTGAGCATGGGTTTATATGAATAATGTCTGATTTTCTGATTGATGAAGAATTACTTGCTGCGATTGATATGGGATCGAACAGTTTCCATCTGGCAATCGCTCGTGTTGATCACGGTGAAGTTAAGAAAGTTGCTTCAATGTCAGAAAAAGTACAGTTAGCAGCTGGGCTTGATGAAAATAAAAATTTAACCGAAGCCGCGCAACAGCGTGGATTGGCATGTTTAGCCCGTTTTGTCGGGCGTTTGAGCTCAGTACAGCCGAATCGTTTACGTATCGTGGCAACCAATGCATTAAGACAAGCAAAAAATGGTCACGAATTTATCCAAAAAGCAGCCGAAATTTTACCTAAACCGATTGAAATTATTGCGGGTCGTGAAGAAGCACGTCTGATTTATCTCGGCGTTTCACATACCATGGCCAATGGTGGTCGACGCTTGGTGGTGGATATTGGTGGGGGTTCAACCGAGTTTATCATCGGTGAGGAATTTGAACCGCTGCATACCGAATCCTTACAAATGGGCTGTGTTGCCTATAGTAAAACCTATTTCCCTGATGGTGAAATTACCAGCAAAGCATTCGATAAGGCTGTGGTTGCTGCACGCAAAGAAATGTCCGCGATTGCCAATACCTATAAATCTGTAGGGTGGGATACGGTGGTTGGTTCGAGTGGAACCATTAAAGCCTGTCGTCAGATTGCGGTTAATCTGGGTTTAAGTGATGAGCAAGAAAACCTCACTCGTGATGGTTTATACAAATTAAAAGATCGTTTACTTAAATTTAAACATATTTCTGAAATTGATTTTGAAGGTCTACGTGAAGACCGACGAGCAGTTTTGCCAGCCGGTCTTGCGATTTTATATGCCATTTTTGAAGTTTTAGATATCGACAAATTGGCATATTCTGACGGTGCATTACGCGAAGGCGTGATGTATGACTTGCTTGGTCGTTTTAAACATGAAGATATTCGTGACCGTAGTGTGCAAGCGTTAATGGGGCGTTATAATGCCGATCCAAAACAAGCTGAGCGTGTGGTCAATACGGCACAAGAGTTATTCGACGGCGTTGCTGATGCGTTAAATTTAACGACTGAAGACAGTGACTTACTGCGTCGTGCAGCTTATCTGCATGAAATTGGCTTGGCGATTAGCCATGGTGGTTATCATCGCCATGGAGCATATTTATTGCAACATTCGGATATTCCGGGTTTCTCGCAAATTGATCAAAATCATCTTTCGCACCTAGTTTCACATCATCGCCGTAAGTTACGCGCAGATGCAAAAAATGACGTTTTAAAGGTCGGGGGCAGTCATTTACTCTATCTTTGCCTCTTACTGCGTCTTGCCGTTTTACTGAACCATAGTCGTAGTGATCAGATGCTTCCTGCCATTGAACTGAGTGTTGTAAATGATCAACAATGGCAACTCAGCGTTTCTGGCGATGCTAAACAATGGCCTTTATTGGTTGCAGATCTGCATGATGAGCAGGTGCAATTTAAGCATTGGGACATTGAGTTAAATATTCAGTCAGACAAATTTGTTGATTAACAATACATCCTCGTTAGGGATTATCTACGACTTATGAAAAATAAAGCGACTCAGTCCAAGGCTTGGGCTACGGTTCAAATTGCAAGACACCCTGAACGTCCGCAATTTCTAGATTATGTCAGTGAAATCTTTACTGAATTTGATGCTCTTCATGGTGACCGTTTATTTGGTGATGACGGTGCCATGATCGGTGGTTTGGCGCGTTTTGATGGGCAACCGGTAATGGTTGTGGGTCAACACCGTGGCCGTAGCACACGTGAAAAGTTACAGCATAACTTTGGGATGTGTAATCCAGAAGGTTACCGTAAATCACAACGTTTGCTTGATATGGCTGAACGTTTTAATTTACCTGTGTTTACTTTTGTCGATACCATGGGTGCATACCCTGGTGTAGGTGCGGAAGAACGTGGTCAAGCGGAAGCGATTGCGACCAGTTTGGCACAACTTTCAAGTTTGAAAGTGCCTGTAATTGCCACGATTCTGGGTGAAGGTGGTTCTGGCGGTGCATTGGGTATTGGTGTTGCTGACCGTGTGATTATGCTGTCACATAGTATTTACTCGGTGATTTCACCTGAAGGCTGTGCGTCTATTTTGTGGAAAACTGCAGATAAAGCGGCTCAGGCGAGTGAAGCGTTGGCTTTAACCGCAGACAAACTCAAGGCTTTAGGCATTGTTGAATATGTTGTGGATGAAGGTGAGGGAGCACATACGCAACCTGAAAAAGTCATGCATGATTTGAAAGATGTGTTAAAACAAGCCTTAGAAGAATTGCAACCGATGGATGCACAAGAACGATGCGACGCACGTTATCAACGTTTAATGAAGTTTGGCAGCAGCAATTTAGGCATCGCGTCTTAGCACAAACTCAGCATTTTTCTGAACAAACTCAATTCCTGATTGGGTGTAGCGGCGGCATGGATTCCATGCTGTTGCTGTATCTGATGTCTGAACTTTTTCCGACTCAAACCCGCGCAATTTATATTGATCATCAATTACAAAGCAGAAGTGATGAATGGGGCCGGCTAGTTCAACAACATGCTGATGCGCTCAATATTGCTTGTATTGTTCAAAAAGTCTCGGTTGAGACTGGTAATTTAGAACAACAGGCACGTGATGCCCGTTATCAAGCTTATCGACAGCATTTAACCTCGAATGAGTTTTTGGTATTAGCCCATCATCAGCAGGATCAGGCTGAGACGCTGTTATTGCGTTTATTCTCTGGTGCTGGGGTCAATGGACTTGCAGCCATGCAGCAGCTTGATGTTCGTCAAGAGATGACCATTTGGCGACCGTTTTTGGAACTCAGTCGTGATCAGATTGAGCAATGGGCCATGCAGCTCGGTTTTGATTATGTGACTGATCCAAGCAACCATGATACGTATTATGATCGGGCGTGGTGTCGAGAACAGCTTTGGCCGATGTTGCAACAACGTTTTCCTAAAATGCAGGCGGCTATCGCACGCAGCAGTTATTTAATGCAGGATGCGGCTGAAATACTGGATCAGGTGTTGCAAGCAGATTGGCAACAATGTGCTACCGATCATCAGCTCGATCTGATCAAATTGGCACAACTTTCGGCTGCCAGACAGAGGCAATTGTTGTCTGCTTGGATGAAAGGAAATGATCAATATCGTCCTAGTTACGATATGGTGCAACGATTACAACACGAAGTCATTCTGGCAAAACCTGATGCACAAGCAACTTTACATTTCAATCAGCATTATTTTGTGCGTTATCAGAAAAAAATATATCGCTTAACGAAAGCTGAGCGTTATGCAGAAAAAATCTCAATTTCTCCGAAAGTTGTCATGCAACCTTGTCAAATAGATCAAACAATCCACGTTGCAGCGGGGAAATTTAAGATTGAATCTCAAGTGATGGGGCTTTCGACTCAATTGTTGAATCGAGAGTTAACGCTTATTTCACGACAGGGGGGGGAAAAAATTCACCTCTATGGGCGTGTTGGCCACTGGCCATTGAAAAAAGCCATTCAAGAGGCACAGATTTTGCCTTGGTTACGTCATACAATTCAAATATTAGTCGTAGATAATGTTATGCTTGGGGTTTTTAGCCCAAAGGGTTTTTGGTTGGCGCAATCTGATTATTTAGAGCAGGGCGGTTGGCAACCAAGTTTAATTTCTGACTGTAATGACTTTTTTCAGCAGTCTTTTTCACATGATGAGTAGGACATGGCGACAACATTGAATCAAAATATTTGTTTTATTGGCGGCGGTAATATGGCACAGGCCTTGATTGGTGGGCTGCTGTCTCGTGGTTTACCCACAACCCGCATTACAGTTTCTGATCCTGTAGAACAAATTCGTCACATCTTAGAAGAAAAAAGCATTCAAACCACCACAGACAATGTGGAAGCAATTAAAAATGCAGATGTGGTGGTGTTGGCGGTAAAACCACAAGTCTTGGCAACGGTATTACAACCATTAAAAGGGTTATTGTCAGATAAACTGGTCATTTCAATTATTGCGGGCGCTGAAATTCAAACCATTTCAGATTTGATTGGTGGTAGTCAACGTATTGTCCGTGTCATGCCGAACACGCCAGCATTGGTACAAACAGGCGCGCACGGTATTTATGCGTCTGATGCAGTAGGTACTCAAGATCGTGAGTTAACCAGTCAAATTTTGGCGGCGACAGGTTTAACGATTTGGGTGGATACTGAAGCTCAAATTGATGCTGTAACAGCAGTGTCTGGTTCTGGCCCTGCCTATTTCTTTTACTTGATGGAAAGTATGATCCGTGCAGGTAAAAACTTGGGCTTAGATGAGAAAGTCGCGACTGCATTAACGCTGCAAACAGCTTTAGGTGCAGCACAAATGGCGATTACCAGCTCGAATTCTCCCGCAGAATTACGTAAAAACGTGACCTCTCCAAATGGTACAACGCAAGCAGCTTTAGAAGTGTTTGATCGTGCGCAGATTTCACAAAATATTCAAGCAGCGCTTGCAGCAGCTCAGAAGCGTAGCCAAGAGCTAGCGCAAGAGTTGAGTGACAAGACTAAATCGGTTTAAGTAGGATAAGACAATTATGGGTGCAAGTTCTGCGCTAATTTTTGGTGTTTTGATCAATGTTGCAATTTTATTGGTCTTTTTCCGTTTTTTAATGCAATTGGCGGCAGTCAGTCCATACAATCCTGTAGTGCTTTCAACCGTGAAAGCCACCAAGATTGTAGATATTTTTAGCCGTATTTTCCCAACAGTGGGCAAGGGCCGTGTCAATTTAGCTGCGGTTGCGTTGCTAGTGGTGCTGTATCTGCTGAAAATGTTCGGTTTGATGTATTTGTCTGGGCAGATGCCGCATAGTGCCGTATATCTGGTGATCACCACCTTTGTGACCATGATTCAGGATTTGATTCGTTTCTGTCGTTATTTGATCTTTGCCACCATTATTCTCAGTTGGGTGGTGATGTTTACTCAGACACGTTCGCCTTATATCGAAGTGATTCAAGAGTTGGCTGAGCCATTGCTTGCACCATTCCGCCGTATATTACCGAATATGGGGATGATTGACCTGTCTCCAATTTTGGCTTTCTTGGCTTTATACGTGGCTGAGATTCTTATGAATGAAGCGGCTAAAGTCTTGTTAACTGGTCTTTGAGCCTTCTTTATTCAATAAAAAAATGGGCATAAGGCCCATTTTTTTATTTTTTGATCCAGCACTGCCGGATCGCTCGATTGAGTGGATTGGAAAAGTAGCGTGCAATCAGCCCACCGAGTCCAATGGCAAGCACAAAATAAATCAGCAATAGCATCAGTTTGATATTACCCTCAGTCAGTGCAGGCGTATAAAACAGTTTAAAACTGCCTAAAATAATCAGATGGAATAAATAAATTTCATAACTATTCTTGCCAATCTCCTGTAACCACTTAAAACGCTGTGTCTGCATGGTCGTATTTTCATTGGCAATATTTGCCAGAATCACGATGGTTGTTGCCAGTGCAAACAGACTAATGCCCCAAACACCGTTTTGTTTAATTGGTGCTGAAAAGTAAATGATGAACATGGTCGCAATGGAGATATATTTCAGTGCTAACCAAGTTTTGGCTTGGAGTTTCAGTTGTGGTGCAATCAGTGCCGCAATACAGCCAAAAGCAATCCCGTCAAAGCTTGAAAAATAATGGTATAGGTAAGCACCACTTTCTTCAGCATAATGTAAATATCTGAAATAGGGTGCAAATACAATCAGGGCAAAGCAGACCAACAGAAATAAGGGTTTTCTTTTAAAGATTAAGGCGGTGAGTGGAAAAAGCAGATAAAACACTTCTTCTACGGATAAGGACCATAACACGCCAAGCGCATAGTTAACCCAACCATTTTCAATGATCAGGATGTTCATCCAAAAGGTCAGCGCTGCCAAGTTTACCGTTGATTGAGCCACCACAATGCCATTGGGGGCTTGGGTCATAAAGGGTTTAAGCTCAAACGCAGCTAAAAGATTGACCAGACAGATCAACAGAATCAAGGTCGGCATGATGCGGGAAAAACGCGAAATATAAAAATCCCGGGTATTGATCTGATGCAATGCACCCCAGCGTTTGAGTGTATGTGAGGTAATTAAATAGCCTGAAATCACAAAGAACATGGTGACGCCATAGTTCCCGTTTCGGGCGAAAAGTGTGGTGATGCTTTCACCGAACACCTGAAAGCTGATTGCAGTGTCAAATAGTTTATAGGGGATATTAAAGTGGTGTAGTAACACCAAGCAGATTGAAACAAAACGTAGCGTATCAATCGAGTGATAGCGATTAAATTGAACTTGATTAAAGGACATGGTGCATTCCCTTCTCCTATAAAGATTAATTTTTATCGAGGATTCTTTATTAATCGAATAATATTTATTAATTATGTGTGTTCTTGTAGCGCAGGGGAGTATTGATCCCCTGTCTGCAAGAAGCTTGTATTGAATGGTTGTTGGCGCTTAATGCGCAGCGTCCCAGTTTAGACCTTGTCCAACTTCCACCACAAACGGCACTGAAATTTCCAAAACAGATTGCATCACGTCAGCAATTTGCTTTGACAGTTCATCTGCAATTGCAGCATCGGCTTCGAATACAAGTTCATCGTGTACCTGTAGTAAAAGCTTGGCTTGGTCTTTGGGTAGCATTTTATCCACTGCGATCATGGCCAATTTAATGATATCCGCTGCACTGCCTTGTAGGGGGGCATTGATGGCCGCACGTTCAGCCGCTTGTTTGATCATTTTATTACTGGCCATAATGTCTGGGGTATATAAACGACGACCTAAAATGGTTTCAACGAAACCTTGTTCACGTGCGATCTGGCGCGTGCGCTCCATATAATCCAACACACCCGGATAACGCTGGAAGTAACGTGCGATATAGCTACGCGATTCTTCACGGCTAAAACCGAGCTGACGGGTGAGGCCAAATTCAGACATACCATAGAGCAGACCAAAGTTAACCGCTTTGGCTTGGCGGCGTTGGTCATTGGTGACATCTTGAATGGCAATGCCAAGCACTTCAGAAGCGGTACGACGATGCACATCTTGACCTTGTTGGAAGGCATGAACTAGCGCATCATCTTGAGAGAAATGTGCCATCAAACGCAATTCGATTTGCGAATAATCGGCCGCGAGTAGCACTCGACCCTCAGGGGCAATAAAGGCTTTACGAATTTGACGACCAATTGGAGTACGGATTGGAATATTTTGCAGGTTTGGATCGGTTGAAGACAAGCGGCCTGTTGCAGTTAAGGCTTGATGATAGCTGGTATGTACACGATGGGTTGAATCGTGCGATTGCTCAATCAAACGATCGGTATAGGTGTTTTTCAGTTTTGCCAAACCGCGATGTTCCAGAATCACTTCTGCCAAAGGATGTTCAATTTTTTCCAGAATACTTTCACTGGTGCTGTATTGACCTGTCGCAGTTTTCTTACCCCCTTTCAGTCCTAGCTTTTCAAACAGTACTTCACCGACCTGTTTTGGTGACGCGACATTAAACGCTTCACCTGCCAATTCAGCCGCTTGTGCCTCAAGGCTTTGTATGGTTTTAGAGAATTCAACACTGAGCTGATCAAGGAAAGCGTGATCCAGCTTAATTCCATCTTCCTCCATGCCCGTAAGGACACGTGCGACTGGCATTTCGATGTTATGCAGGATGTTGACCAATTCAGGATGGCTTTGCAGCTTTGCAGCTAACACTTCATATAAGCGATAGGTGACATGTGCATCTTCAGCCGCATAATGTGCCGCCACTTCAAGCTCAATCTGGTTAAAGGTTTTTTGTTTGGCACCTTTACCCGCAATTTGTTCAAAGGTTGTAGTCAAATGGCTGAGATAAAGTCGAGCGACATCATCCATGCCATGACGTGTTGCTGCTGCATTTAATACATAAGAGGCCAGCATGGTATCGAAATACCAACCTTGAATGGTGATGCCGTGATTGGCAAAGATATGTGCATCATATTTGAGATGATGACCAATTTTCTTGACCTGTTCATTTTCAAGAATCGGTTTAATCTGGGCAAGAACCTGCTCACGATTGAGTTGTTCAGGTGCACCTTCGTAATCGTGGGCAACAGGAACGTAATAGGCATCTTTGGCATCAAACGCCACCGAGAAACCGACCAGTTCGGCAAAGCGATAATCCAGATTGGTGGTTTCAGTATCAATCGCAAAATGATCTGCTTGTTGCATACGCTGCAACAAGGCATCCCAATCTTGTTGGCTCAATACCGTATGATAAGTCGCATTCCCCAGTTGATCATCTTGGCTGGAAAGATTGGCATGATCTTCGACAACCACAGGCTCTGGTTTTTGTTCAGTTTTGGCAATGCTTTGCGAGGTTTGCTGATAGGCTGAACTATTTGGATTGTTCGGGTGATCCAAAGACTGTAACTGATTACGGAACTCGAGTTCTGTATAGAGCTCACGAAGCTGATCAACATTTGGATTACATAATTTCAGATCATGCCAGTCCAAAGCTAAATCGAGATCACAGACAATGCTCGCCAACTGATGGTCAATTTTAATATTGTCTACATTATCTTTAATATTCTGGCTCAGCTTACCTTTGAGCTGATCGGCATTGGCAATGATATTGTTGAGTGTGCCGTATTCATTCAATAGCTTTGCCGCTGTTTTTGCACCCACACCCGGAACACCCATAATACCGTCAGATGCATCGCCCATGAGGGTAAGATAATCGATGATTTGATGTGGATGCACCCCGAACTTTTCAAACACACCGGCTTCATCTAAAACACGTTCTTTAAAACTGTCTTCCAGTTTGACGTGCTCATTCACCAATTGCGCCATGTCTTTGTCACCGGTCGAGATGAGGACATGATGACCTTCTGCCAAAGCTCGTTTGGTTAAAGTCCCAATAATGTCATCCGCTTCTGCACCCGCGAGAAAATACAATGGAATGCCTTGCGCTTTAATCAAGGCGTGTAGATAAGGAATCTGTTGAGACAATTCCTCAGGCATACTTGGACGATCGCCTTTGTAGATTGGCGATAATTTATGACGGAAAGTCGGCTCGGGTGTATCAAAAATCACAGCCATATGCGTCGGTTGGGTGCGGCGCATCAGTTTTTGAATCGCTGAGATTGCACCCCGAATGGCATTGGTATGTAAGCCAGTCGACGTGGTTAATGGGGGTAAGGCGTGAAAAGCACGAAATAAAAAATAAGACCCGTCAACCAAGACAAAAGGTGGCATTGCGCAAATCCTAATTATAAATTACTCGGTATTTTACGTGAAAAAGTGGTGGCTGTCTTATCTGAACTGGACGCAGAGCGGCTGCTTGTGTCGTTTAAAATTTGCAGTATTTTGTATGTAACAATACCTGCCTATCTAGTGATCAAGTAAGATAGCCGCAATGAAGCTGTCATAATTGATATAAGTCTATGTATAAAAAAGACAAACAGGGACTCATCGTTGTTTTAATTGCCTTGGCTGTGTTGCTTGCGGCTGCAATTGCATTGAAGTGGCAAGGCACGATTGTTGCTGCTGGTATTGGATTGACCGTTGTTATTGTGCACGTTCTGTCTGAAATCCATCAGCGTTTGCGTCAGCTTGAACAGACCGCAATGAGTGATTTTGTGCAAACAGCGGGGATTGGCATACAAAAAATTGTGATATATGGCGCAGCACTCGTCGCACTATTTGCCTATGCCAATACGTGGATGTGGTTGGCAGGTGGTGCTTTATTGGTGTTGCTGTTGTGCTTGATCCAAACCATCAGTGCATTTCAAACCCGATTGCTGTATTTAGAGCAGGTTGCAACACAATCACGAAATCCAGATATTTCTACTCAACCACAACAACCGACATCAAGTATTGTTCAATCTGATGAATGGGTTGAAACGACAGCTTCAAACTCTCCAATTGTGGGACAGCAGCAGCCAGCTTGGATGCAGGCTCGACCTGAATCAGTTCAAAGTCCAATACTTCAGAACTCTACCTCTGCTGCTCATCCTTCTGAGGCCAAACAGACTGCTTGGTGGCAGCCAGCATTGGACTGGATGATACATGGCAATCCCATTTTACGTGTTGCCGTCACAGTGCTTATGGTTGGGGTGGTGTTGTTATTACGCTTTGCCAGTGAACATTGGCAACTTAGTCTAGGCGTGAAACTAGGCTTTATTGCGATTGCTGGGATTGTGACCACTGTTGCGGGTTATTTACTGCAAAAGAAAAATCAATTATTTGCAGTCGCTTTACAAGGTGTAGGTCTGGCAGTTGTCTTCTTGACCCTGATTTTCTCACATCACTTTGCCGTCATTGCCAGCTTAGCTACCGCCAGTGTTTTATTTGTGATTTTATTATTGGCGACGGTCTACCTCAGTTTAAAACAACAAGCTTTGTATTTAGCGATGTTGGCTTTAACCATGGCCTATCTCGCGCCCTTGGTAATTCCACAAAATCATCCTGATGTGATTTTCTTATTTAGTTATTATTTTGTCATTAACTTGGCCGTGGCTGCGTTGAATTTTATTCAACCCTGGAAAATCCTGCATCAAATTGCCTTCTTCGCCACCATGTTTATTGGTGGTTCAACCATCGGAATTTATGCAAAAACGGCACAGTTTGATACCTTGGATATCATTCTCTGGCTCCATATGGCGCTATTTATCTGGCTGAGCATTCGCTATAGCCAGCTGATGTTACGTGCTCAAAATGTGCAGCAACAAACAGCTCAGCTCCCTGAGCGTTTACAACCGATTTTAGATGTTGGCTTGATCTTTAGTGTGCCTGTACTGGGCTTTTCGCTACATGCCTATTTAATGCATAACTCAACCTCAGCACTCACTTGGGGTGCAGTTGCACTTGCGATTGTTTATATCAGTCTAAATATCTGGATTAAGCGTCAACATCCGCAACTTTCAATTTTAGCCAAAAGCTTTTTCATTCTTGCTGTGGTCTTCGTTGCATTGATTTTCCCATTGGCCAAAGGGGCACATTGGACTTCAACAGGCTGGGTAATTCAGGGAACGGCATTGATTGTCTGGGGCGTGACCGAGCGTTACCGATTAAGTCGCTATGTTGGTGTGGCATTGGTGTTATTAAGTTCTGTGGCGCTGCTGTTCCAAGTCTGGTCAAATGATCATTTCCCAATTCTAAGCACTGCGATTTTTGCATTGGCTCAGTTTATCTCTGCTTTTTACTTATTACATTACCAAGAAGTGGAGAAGTATTTCAGCGCACGTATGCTGAGTGGTGTGTTTCTGGTACTTGGCCTATATTCAGGCGCGATTGCAGGGGCTGAGTTGATGCAATGGCAGCAGTATGGACTGAGTCCTTATCTCGCGATTGCTGTCATATTACTGCTGTTATTTAGTTTGGCGGTGCATTCTAAATCACGTTTGCAGTGGGACAATCTACAGCTGATTTTGGCGGCGGTACTGTTATTCCTACTCTACGGGGAAACGTTTGCTGTAGGCGTTTATTCGACTGGACATTGGTCGAACATGTTAAATCAGGTCAGTTTTGCCGTTGCTGCAAGCTTATTGTCCTTACTGCTGATCAGTTTGAATTTGAGTAAGTCTCGTGTCTATACGGTGATTTGGGCCACTTTGCTGTGGTTGAGTTTAGCCAGTATCGGTTTGGCCATTTTCCCAATCATGCCGATTGCAGCACTTGCGCTGATCCCTGCGATCTATGTTATTTGCTTATTACGATTGCATAAAACACAGTTATTGCATCAATTACCAGTGTGGGGCTTAAGCCTGTTGTGGTTGTTGCTGATTAGTCTAGATCCTTATTCGGCTGAACATTATTATGCTTTACCGCTATTCAATCCTACCGATCTTTTGTCTTTACTGGTGTTTGCAGGTCTGATCTGGATGATATATCAGCATGACTTTAGTGCAGAGCGCTCGATGGAGTGGGGCTTTAAAGTCACAACCATTTTGATTGGCTTATTGGTATTGAGCAGTGTGGTGGTACGTGCCATGCATCATTATCTGGGCACGCCATTTTGGAGTATCGCAATATGGACGAATGGTGATGTACAACTGAGTTTGACGCTGCTGTGGGTGATCTTGGCCTTCGTTCTGATGACTTTTTCCAGTCGCCGTCACATTCGACAAATCTGGTTTGTTGGGGCTGCCTTGTTAGCCATTGTAGTAGCGAAACTGCTGTTATTGGATCTATCGCAAAGTGGCACCTTAACTCGCGTGATTTCATTTATTGGTTCGGGAGCTGTGATGCTGGTGATTGCTTATTTGGCACCTTTACCACCTGCGATAGAAGAAAATCAGAAAGAGAGCTAACTCTCTTTCTGTTCTTTTTTGAGTTCTTTCTGATTGGCATATTGATCGATTTCATCATTTTCTAAGGGCAGAGGTCGATCAATCAGGCCCATTTTCGGTACAGGAATTTCAATCTCATTTTCCAGAAAGCCATTGCGAATACGTTCCTGCATTTCATCGCGAACTTTGAGTGAGTTCTCCTGACGACACCATACCGCAAATAGAAGCTCAATGGATGATTCTCTAAATGCCGTCACCGTAACCGTAGCTTTAGGGTCATCCATCACCAGCGGGTATTTGGCTGCCACTTCTAATAGAACATGTCGTACTTTAATAATGTCTTCGTGGAAGTTAATCGCCAAGGTGATTGGAATACGCCGTATCGGGTATTTGGATAAGTTCATCACAGGGGTTCGGATCAGTTGTTCATTCGGCAAACGAATATAAACATTGTCCAGTGTGAGCAATTTCACCGAGAGTAGATCAATTGAAATCACCTCACCTTCGATGGTTTGACCTCGAATTAAAGTAATTTGAATGGTATCACCGACTTCAAATGAGCCTTCTCCAATCAAGAATAAACCACTGATCAAGTTGCTGGCAGAGGTTTGTGAGGCAAAACCCAAGGCAACGGTTAAGATCCCTGCGGCACCCAAAAACACACTGAGTTTAAAACCGGCTTCTCTGAGGCTGGTCATAATGAACAGCAAGAAAATGAAGTAAAAGATACCTCGGCGCCATAACAGGCGTTGATGGGCATTAAAGCGACTGCCTACTGTGCGAATAAAGGCATTTGAAACCAAACGTGCAATCAGGAAGCCGATGAAACATAAAATAATCGCGACCACGATTTCACTAAGTCGCTCAAAGTTAATGTTGGTGAAAACACTTGTCAGGCTGCCAGCAACATCTTTGGGAATATTTGAATTTGGCATGGCAACCCCTTAAAAGAATGAATCGAACATATTAAATAAGGTGCTCCCCGGTGCGCGGGGCGGATGCACGTAAATCACTTCACCCGCAGGGCTTGGCGTTTTGTTTTCGATTCGAATACGTGCAGGATGATCGGTGCCTTCGTAATAGACTTTGATTTGTGAAGTCCATAAGCGACCTGTACTCTCACTATAAAATAAAGGCAGTGCAGGAACGGGGACATTCATACGGTCAAAACGCAATTGGTGATGACTGGTATTGTGGAACTCAATAGGAGTCACTGCTCGGAAAGCACGTGGTTTGAGTAGATTCAAGTCAATACGTCCATCGACCGAGGTGGCATAGCAAATTTCACCATTCTGCGGATCTTTACCAAACCATGTGTCCTTAGGCTGAATCACAGGAATATCAAATAAAGGTTCAGAGAGTCCATCCACCATCCCTGCAATCCATAATGGAGTGCTAATATATAAGGTGCCGCGTTGACCCGCAGGAATATAAATCGGATCAACCGGTCGAATCACCACCGAGCGATCAGCCAAACGTGGCATCAAATGAAAACTGCTATTGGTTTTATGAAACATGTAGCGTTCAATTTTTGCTGGGGGTGGCATGGCAAACTCAGTATCGTTCAGGATTTTCCATTGCTGTTCGTAGTCGTGCTGAGATTGCGGGCGATGATATTCCAAACGCCACTCTTTAATTCCGCGTGTCAGACGAAACAGTAATGAACCGAATTGCCAAGCTTTGGTTTGCTGGATTTCAAATTGTTGTTCGCCCCACCATTTCAAAGTATTGGAATGTGGCGCTTCATATTGATTATTTTGAGACAAGATGCAAAATTCCTGTGTGAGTATGCTAAACAGACTTCACGCTGTAATCTGCTTAGAGTACACTCACTGCTTTCTTTTATCATTATTTGTGTGATGCAAATACTTAAACAAATACAAATTCCTTATAGTTTCGCTAAACGACATGGCGTTTTGTTACGTTATGAAGGCGATCAAGTTTTTATTGTACGACGCAAGGACACCGCGCGTATTGCTTTGCAGGAAGCTCGTCGAATTTTGGGGAAATCAGCTCACGATCAACTTTGTACTGATCAAGAGTTTCATGCCTTACTGAGTTCTAGTTATGCAGGGGATACCGGGGAGTCGCAGCAGGTTGCAGCTGGCTTGGAAGATCATCCAGATTTATTGAGTTTGGCAGATCAAGTGCCTGAAGCTGAAGACTTGATGGATCAGGAAGATGATGCACCGATCGTGCGTCTAATCAATGCCTTGTTGTCAGAAGCGATTCGGGTAGGCGCCTCGGATATTCATATCGAAGCCTTTGAGAAAAAACTCTCGGTCCGCTTGCGTGTCGATGGACAATTGCGTGAAATTGTACAGCCACGTCGTGAATTAGCGCCGTTGTTGGTGTCCCGTATTAAAGTCATGGCCAAGCTGGATATTGCCGAAAAGCGGATTCCGCAAGATGGTCGTATCTCATTGCGTCTTGCAGGGCGTGAAGTGGATGTGCGTGTTTCGACTTTACCTTCTTCGCATGGTGAGCGCGTGGTAATGCGTTTGCTGGATAAGCAGGCAGGGCGTTTAAACATGACCCATTTGGGTTTAATGCAGAACGATTATGAGCGTTTAACGCAACTGGTTCATCGCCCACATGGCATTATCTTGGTGACAGGCCCAACGGGTTCGGGTAAAACCACCACCTTATATGCGGCGCTATCCGATCTGAATGACAATACTCGCAATATTTTGACCGCTGAAGACCCAATTGAATATCAGTTGGAAGGAATTGGTCAGACCCAAGTCAATACCAAAGTGGATATGACCTTCGCACGTGCGCTTAAGGCGATGCTACGGCAAGATCCCGATGTGGTGATGGTGGGTGAGATTCGTGATCTGGAAACTGCTGAAATTGCGGTTCAAGCTTCTTTAACCGGTCACTTGGTTTTGTCAACACTGCATACCAATACCGCGATTGGTGCAGTAACGCGTCTGAAAGATATGGGAATTGAGCCTTTCTTATTGGCGAGTTCTTTGATTGGGCTGATTGCGCAACGTTTGGTGCGAACTTTATGTCCACATTGTGTCACGTGGCGTAAGGCTGATGATTTTGAGCGCCAAGTATTCCAGCATCTTAAAGTGGATGAATATATGCAGCTACCAGAGCCTCATGGTTGCGAAAAATGTTCACATGTTGGCTTTAGTGGGCGAACTGCAATTTATGAAATTGTGCCCGTAGATGAATCGATGCGCCGTTTGATTCATGGCAATGCGGCTGAGTATGAATTGGAAAATCATGCACGTCGTCATGCTGCTTCGATTCGTGATGATGGTTTACTTAAAGTATTAGCTGGGAAGACAACTTTAGAAGAAGTGCTTCGTGTCACCAATGAAGCTGCGGAAGAATAAATAGATTCACGCATAAAAAAACAGCATGGATCATCCATGCTGTTTTTTTTAGGCAATGCGAAAGACTTATTCAGCAGTCACAATATTAAAATTCACATCAATATTGCCACGCGTCGCATTTGAGTAAGGACACACAATATGTGCAGCAGCAACCAATTGTTCTGCTTCTGCTTGTTCCATTCCAATTAAATACACATTCAAGGTCACTTCGATACCAAAGCCATTTGGAATCGGGCCAATTCCGACCTCACCTTCGACATAGGCATCTTTGCTAATTTTGAATTTATCGCGATTCGCGACAAATTTCATTGCACCCAAGAAACAGGCTGAATAACCTGCAGCAAACAGTTGCTCTGGGTTGGTGACTGCGCCACCTGCACCGCCCATTTCTTTTGGCACACCTAATTGCACATCTAAAACACCGTCAGAGGAAGTTGCACGACCATCACGACCACCTGTTGCTTTTGCTTTGGCACGATAAACCACTTTTTCTAAAGACATGATTATTATTCCTAAATAATATTGAATACAATTAAATCGTACACGATGTAAATTAAAAAACAAGTTGCTGTTGTGTAAATTTTAAACTTATTTGTTTAGGTTAGTACGCAGTTCTGAAAGTTGCGCTTTCAACTCAGATAACGTTGCAGGCGTACACGAGGCCGCTTGAGCCAGTTGATTTGGAATATCAATTGCTTGTAATTGTAAAGCGTGTCCTTTCTCAGTCAGCTCAATAATTACCTGTCGTTCATCTTTATGGGAGCGTTTGCGCGTGATCAGTGTTGCTACTTCAAGTTTTTTAAGCAATGGGGTCAGTGTTGATGATTCTAAAAATAGCCGTTCGCCAATCTCTGAAACAGAGAGCTGATCTTTTTCCCAAAGCACCAACATCACGAGATATTGTGGATAGGTCAGAGCAAGTGGGGCAAGCAACTGGCGATAGACTTGATTCAAGGCGAGATTGGTCGAATAAATCAGAAAACATAACTGATTGTCTAATAACAATTGTGGATGTTCTTCGCCCATATCATTCTCAAAGGTCATTGCATCACATCAGTATATATTGCTCTGCACGATTACCTAAGTGATTTGCAGTGCAATTCAAATACGAAAAGCATTGATTATAAAAAAGGAGATAGCTTAATCAGATTAAAGTTTAGTCTACCAAAGATCGGCGATTTTTTTCATCAATCGCGCTCGATAAAGTGCTGTTGGATTACTCAGATTATTTTGTGCTTCAAGTTCAAAGTGTTGTTGCCAAGCCTTGATCATATCTAAAGTGGTGCCTTTTTGCTTAATCACCACAACATCCTCACGTCGAATATTACTTAAACGTTGTCGTGCACCTTCAGCACCAGTTCCCCAACCAATCACCCATTGCCCAAACCCGTTTAAGGATAAATTTTGTGGTGTAGACAAAACCCGAGAAGATGGCGTCAACTCATCCCCATCGAGATCAAGTGATGATGCATGCAGCGGTACAGCGGTCCCCAAAAAAGAGAAAATCAGAATCAATCTAAACATGAATAAAACTTAATAAGAATTAATTGGCGATGTTACATCATTGGTAGTCCAAAATCGTATGAGCTTGTTCTACTATGATCAATAATTTGTATTAAATCATGATTCTATAGATCAGACATTTATTAAAGTTGATCATCTCAGTCAGATTGCTTTTGATTGGGTGAATTTTATACAGTAAGAATTTGCTAGACAGAATATAACCAGAAGCAGTTTAATAATGAATAATTTTGCGATGTTGCATGAGCGGCATTGCCAAACGAAGCTGATTTTGTTGCTCAAGGTCAAAGTTACTGCTGATTAAACCGTGTCCTTCAGTATCAATGCTTTGCAGCAATTGGCCGCGGCTATCTGCGATGCCTGCATGTCCCCAGGTTTGACGTTGTTCACCGTGCCAACCTTGTTGTGCAGCGCCTAAAACATAACACTGACTATCCATTGCACGTGCTTGTAAGAGCAATTGCCAATGGAGCTGGCCTGTCGTATAGGTAAATGCAGCTGGGGCAGTTAAGATATTGGCGCCTTGCTGACGTAAAGTTAAGGCAAGTTCAGGGAAGCGTAAGTCATAGCAGACCATCAGGCCAATATTGCCAAAAGGCGTTTTGGCAACCACCACTTGATCGCCGGGTTCGAAGAACTTGGACTCTTGATAACCCCCCACAGCATCGCCCACTTGTACATCAAACAAGTGGATTTTGTCATAGCGGGCTTCAGTCCCTTCAGGACTAATACATAGACTGACGGTTCGAACACGGCCATCTTGAATGACCGAGCCATCTGGACGGAAAGGGCATGGGAGTGTACCTGCAACAATCCAGATCTGGTAATGATGCGCCAACTGCTCTAAGCGCGCTTGAATGACTTCGAATTGGGCAGCAGTTTCGCGTTGCTTACCTGCGGCAAAGCAGACAAAATTCTCGGGGAAAACAATCAGCTCGGCACCTTGAGCCTTACTTTGTTGAAGTAATGATTCAATGACATTGAAGTTCGCTTCAATATCATTTTGAGAATTCATTTGGGCAACAGAAAGTAAGGTCATAGGGAGGCCTCAATACTGAGTTTAACGGTCAAGCATTTTGTTTTTGTACATCTGTGTTTAAGCAATCTTGTTCTTTTTGCAATTGCTTCACCAGTGGTTCAAACATATTCTGGTTGTTTTCATTTAAACGCATCAACGTTTTGTGTGCATCGAGCACGGTATTGAGCATGGCACTATGTGTGACATGTTCATCTGTCAGCTCTAATGTACATACATTAGGGTCGCCGCAGTAATTCAAAATCACAAATACTTGCCCGAGCCCCATACTATTGGCCAAGGTGGTAATATCTGGATTTGTCGACAGCATAACCGCTTGTATGTGATGAGCTTGCTTAAGCTTTAAACCCAATTTTGCCAGTATGCCTAAAACAGTACTGTCAATAAATGTGGTTTCAGTTAAATCAACGATTGCACCAACAACATTCTGCTGTTGTTCAATTCTATTGAGTAGTTTGTCTAGACTTATACAAGAGTGAGCACGCACTTCGCCAATAAGCTTGAAAATATGCGTTCCGTTCAAACTTGCATATTCAACATGACCTGTTGACATATAAATGCCATTTTCAGAGAAAGGATATAAAATTATCCCATAGTGATATTGTAGACACAAGTGGTTGCAAGGTGTGATTTAATTAAAGTGTTGATTTTTAATTTAATTCATTCGGCGTAAGCTCAAGATCGCGATGTCATCTGCTACATGATCAGGTGCTTTAAAGGAATCTTTTTGTAGGTGTTCGACCAATTGATTAAACTGATCATTCAAACCGCCATCAAAGGGCTCCAATGCTCCATCAGAACATAAAATAAACCGCGCATGGCGACTTAATCGACAATGATGCTCTTCCACTTCAAGCTCCTCGGTCAGACCCAAAGGAAAGCTGCTGGTGGTTAAAATCTGAGGGGGTTGATTGGGTTCGAAAATAATCGGTGGTGGGTAATGTCCTGCACTGGACCAGCGGACTTCATGCGTGACCAAATTTAAGATCCCGGCCACCATGGTAATGTGCTTCTCGATGTTTTCTTGCACTAACATGGCATTCAGTTTCTGAATCAATTGACTTGGTGTTTTTGAACGACCATGGAACGCAGCCATCCATGAGGTTAATAAGCTGCTAGTGACACCATGACCGGATACGTCAGCAAGATAGAACAAGACCTCTTCATCATTTAAGCGCCAATAATCATACCAATCACCCGATAAATAGGCTGAAGGTTGAAAAAAGGATTCAAATTGATAGTTCGGCAATTCAATTGGATTTGGTAACAGGCGCTTTTGTAATTCGGCGGCAGACGGTAAATCACGACTGTCTTGATTACGTTTGTATTGCGCATCTATTTTAAACAAGGAGTGAACAGGATTTTTGGGCAAACTATCCCACATCCAACCTGCTAAAGCACCTAATTCCCATGCTTGTGCCAACGCTGCACCTTCATGTTCAAACGCAAGCACAATCGTAGGGAGTTTCCACTGATATTTTAAAAAGTCTTGTACATCGGCAATTGCGATAATGGTTTGATCATACAAATCCAAATCATCAACCTGAATGATCTGCAAACTGGGTAACTCAGTTAAAGCTTGATCTAAACAGGGTATGGAACGCGTAGGTTGAATGAAATACATAGATGAATAGCCAATCCTTTGTATGATCATTTAAAATTCATCATAGATGAAAGATGACCTTGGATATAGTATTGCCAGAGTTTAAATTCTCTGGCAATACATAAGTTTGTAAAACATTATTTTAATTTAATCATTTTTCATCGGCAGAACTGTCATCGACATCATCTGCATCACCCACAAATGAAACATCATTTGAGTCGCCACGTTTCTCTGCAATCTGGAACGCTTTACGTTGTAGATAGAAGTCACGAATCATTGAATACTTGTCACCTTTCAAGCTTTCTTCAATATCTAGAATTTGAGATCGTGCATCAACTGCCTGTAACAGGTTGGTTGACCAATAAATACCATCTTGATCATCTAACAGATATTTCTGTGGACGACCATAACTATCTGCGGCTAAACCAAATCCATCACGGAATGTACTTGGGCCGAAGAAAGGTAACATCACATAAGGACCTGATGGAACACCATAATAGCCAAGGGTAACACCAAAGCTTTCCTCTTCAGTATTTAAACCTAAACGACGAGCCGGATCGGCAAAACCTAAAGTTGTTAACGTATTTACAGTAAAGCGACCTAAGGTTTTTGCTGCACGTGTAGGACGACCTTGTATGAGTTGATTCACCGCATTCCAAGGTTCGCCTAGGTTTTTGCGAAATTGACGATATGGGCTACGTACAGGTTCTGGAACCTTGGCAACATATTGAATAGCGACAGGCTTTAGAATGTTGCGGTCTAGCATGTCATTAAAAGCATAGATTTGACGGTTCAACGGCTGTAGTGGGTCTTTCACTGAATCTGGCTGTGCTGCATTCGCATTCACTTTTAAATCATTTTTAGTCAGATGCTTTAAATCTTTAATCGCTTGAATCGTTGAGGTCTTCTGTTCTGCAGTGACTTGGCTTGCTACAGCATTAGTTTGATTGGCTGAGTCGCTGAGAGTCTCTTGTGCGAATACTGATGAACATGCTCCAGCAGTTAACAACCCAAGCAAGATAAAATTTGAGTAATGCATATAAGTCCTTAATCGCTGTGAGAGCGAAATAATACAGCCATTAAAATGATTGCGTCATGCAACGCGAAACATAGAGATGAGCATATAGTTTAGTTGTTCTCTTATTATTAAAACAAATTCGGTCGAAAAATATAAGAAAAATTGTGATTTTGGTTTAAAAATGTTCACTCGAATAAAAAAGTTGAGAAAGGGGGTTGTGTTGTGTTTGGAATGCTGTAGAATGCACATCCATCGGCGGTGATGCAGATAAAAACTTGTTGAGAAACAAGGATTTGGCTGGAAAGGTTGGATTCTTGGGTTGATTGATAAGTTTGCTAAATATCTAAATTACCTGTTGACTTTTAAGAAATTGAGAGTAATATAGCCGACCTAGCTTGATGATGACGAATCATTGAGAAGATCATTAAGAGAATAG
>Ga0209958_1000919_pt1 | contig 31727 bp, 22 predicted proteins | sample ThiBio_inoc_plan_FD_183942 | JGI IMG/M metagenome (GOLD analysis project Ga0209958, IMG submission 183942) | Wastewater bioreactor microbial communities from Cape Town, South Africa - Thiocy_inoc_plan (SPAdes) | ecosystem: Engineered > Bioremediation > Thiocyanate > Unclassified | place: South...
GCTTCGAGCGGCAACGCTCGACCATCGGTCCCCAAACGGTCCAGATCTCGTCGTTGATGAGATATCGCATGGCGGGCGGCTCCGTCCTCGGTCGTCGATCCGCCTTAAATCCTTACCGGATCAGCCCCCGGACAGTCAACACGGCCTAGGTAATCTGAAACCCTGAGCGTTGGTACTGATAAAGGTTAGCTGAAACAACCCATGGCTTTCGCCGTCCGCGTGGACGTCGTCAGCCCTGGCAAATATACGCTGCCGAACGGGATGGCAATACCCATTCCTATCGGTGGCGTGAGGGGATTAGTAATGCGTAACAAGTTTGGGTTTACTGAAAGATTGCCGCTGTTGGAATGTTTATATAGGGTGGGTCTGTTGTCTGAAGTCCCTACGGTGGAACCTCCGGTCGGGCAAGTCTTGTCGTCATGCCCATGCCCTTTACATGGAGGGGACAATCCGAACGGCTTGCGGATATATAGCGACGGCTGGCGGTGTCACAAGGATTGCCACAAGGCCGATGGCGTGAATGGTAGCCTCTCGGGGTTGATTCGGGCTTTGGTCAAGATTGCAGGTGGCGGGTTGCTTCCGTTCGGGCAGGCAATGCAGTGGTTGAACAATCACATCGACACAGTCAAGGTTTTCATCCCTGGAGGGCGTTCCAGGTCTAAGAAGCCGCCCCGGGCGACGTTCACCGCTGACGCCTTGGCCGAATGCCTGACCATCCCGTCTGAGATTTATACTCGCCGTGGTTTCCGCCTGGATACCCTGGCTGAGTACGGGGTAGGGGAGTCGATAGGCTATCTACCAGACGGTAAGAACCTACCCGGTTGGACGGTGTTCCCATGTTACGACATCAGGGGCACGACCAGTTACCTTGTCGGGTACACCGCCCGCAATCCCGGCGAACGGGGCCCCAAATGGTGGCACGCTGTAGATAAGTCCACGACGTTGTTCAACTATGACAGGGCATATTGGCTAGCCGGGCCGCTGGTCGTGTGCGAAGGGCCGGGGGATTGTCTGAGACTCATCGAGGCCGGATACCCCCGATCGGTCGCCACGTTGGGTAGTCAGGTTACCGAAGACCAGATAGACAAGCTTAGGGACGCCGTAGGGGCCGTCAGGACGCCCGTGGTGGTGCTGGCAGCAGATAACGACGACGCGGGCCGGGCGTGCGTGGAGAAGCTTACAGGGGCTTTGCGTGGCTACTGCGAGGTAAGGGTGGCGTACCCCCCCGCAGGCTGCAAGGACTTTGGCGAGATGCGGCCGGAAGATGTCGCACGCGTCATTAAGGAGGCTGTCGATATGGATACTCTGGACGACGAAAACGCTTGGAAACGGGCCGAAGCCCTCGCCCGTGCCAACCCTTACCCGAAGATATCGCATGGTGGAATGCTCATATGGCCTACCGTGTCGCTAGCCTGGCACCTATCCCGCCTCTATGGTGGGGGCGTGTTCCCGCTGCCGGCCCACAAGCTTGCCGCGAAGTTCGAGGCACATCCGTTCATGGTCGAGAAGTGCCTCAAGGAAATGGTCGACGAGGGGTATGTCGTTGCCGATGGCGACGGATATCGCTGGACGGGGTTCCGCCCCAAGCTTGACGTGCATCATGTCGCCGAATTGCGGGGGTGCAGCCCGGAGGCCGTAGTCCAAGCCGCCCTTGCCTACGGTATCCACAAGGCCGAAGGTCGCAAAGTGACCCGAGAAGAAATGTCGAAGCTGTCCGGCAAGGCCGAAGTAGTCGGCCCCGAACTCGTCGCCGCTTATCTGACGGGCCAGCCGCAGCCGGAAGTTAATTGGCCTACGGTGCGAACGGATGACCTCGAAATCGCCGCACTACTGAGACAGGCCGGATTCGTTCTCGAACCTGACGGATTGTCGGTCAAGCTGTTCCCGTTCGAGGATTGGTGGGCCGTTCGCCGGTCGGTCTTCGCCGCTGCCTGCAAGGGCTTAGAAGTGATGGTGGATTCGCCGTTCTGAGCAGTTGTCAAACTAAACGCCTGCGAGCCAAACAAGGCCCATCCTCGCTCTGTCGGGGGTGGGCTTTCGGCGTTCGAGCCGACCGGATTACCGCATGGGTTACTACAGTTACTTACCAAGATTTGCGATGTATGGAAACGTGGGTACTGCAAGGACTTAGGGAGAGTAGACGCCGGCCGGAACCCGTCTCACGAACGGGAGAGGGGGGGTCGATTCCCTCCGGGACGACTGTCGGCGACATGGGCGGCTGGTCCAACGGGAAGACGCCCGGCTTGCACCCGGGAGATCGGGGTTCGATTCCCCGGCCGGTCCACTGCACGGGAGCGATCGCACGGAAGGCAGCCGGATACGGCTGGCCGGGCCTCTTTGCTAAAGAGTGCGCCCCCGGTGAGGAGGCGTGAGGGTTCGAATCCCTCGCCTTCCGCATGTCCGTGTCCGAGATGGAAGGGCCACCCGATCGGCGACGGGACCCGCCTGGAATGCGGGCGAGCCTCACGGCCTTGCGGGTTCGACCCCCGCCCCTTCCGCCTTGGTGAAGTCGTCCTCGGGGTGTGACGGATTCGCACACGACCCTGCGAAGGTCGGGGACCAGGTTCGACTCCTGGCGAGGGCATGTTCGGCGTCTCGCATACCCGGCCTCGGGGTCGCCCTGGTATCCTTTCGAGAAGGCATGCAATCTCGACGGGCCCCGGGCGAAGGACTTTCATGGCGCGTGCAACATCGGCGACGGCGACCCCCGGCAGCGACGACGAGGCGGCGAAGGTCCGGCGCGAGCGGCGGAAGAACCGGCGCGAGTCGGTCGAGTCGTTCGTCGTGGTCGTCGTCGGCTTCCTCGTCTGGAGCCTGGAGGCCGAGGGCTACGTCATCCCCACCGGGTCGATGGCCCCGACCCTCATGGGCCGACACAAGGAGGTGGAGTGCCCGGAGTGCGGCTGGACCTACAAGGTCAACGCCGACTGCGAGGTCGACTCCGGCTCCGGCGGCGCGACCGGCCTCCGGGTGAAGTGGGGCGTCTGCGAGAACTGCCGCTTCCCCGCCCGCGTCGACGACCTCCCCAGCTTCGCCGGGGATCGCATCTACACCCTCAAGACCGACGTCTCCCTGCCGCTCGTCCCCGGCCTCGGCCGCGAGGAGCCCCGGCGCTGGGACGTCACGGTCTTCAAGCTCCCCGAGGAGCCCGCCGTCCGCTACATCAAGCGGCTCATCGGCATGCCCGGCGACCTCCTCCGGATCCGCCGCGGCGACGTCTGGCGGGGCGACCTGGACGGGGACTCGCCCCTCGCCATCCTCCGCAGGCCGCCTCGGCAGTCGCTCCAGGTGAACGTCCCGGTCTACGACGACGCCCACCGTCCCCGCCGCCTCGCCGACGACCCCCGCTGGAAGCGGTGGGGCGGATGGGACGAGCCTTCGCCCGGCTCGTACCGCGCCGAGGCCGCCGACGGCTGGCGCGAGCTGCGCTACCGCCACCTCGTCCCGTCGCCCGAGCAGGCCGAGGCGATCGCCGGCGGATCCGAACCGGCCTCGCCCCCTCGGGCCAGCCTCGTCACCGACTTCTGCTCGTTCAACAGCGACCTCGCGCCCCAGAACCTCACCCAGGTCCGCATCGCGACGCGGCCCTGGTTCCAGCCCCACTGGGTCGGCGACCTGGCCCTGTCGCTACGGCTTGAGGCGGCGGGGGCGTCCGGGGCCGTCCGGATCGACCTGATCGAGGGGGGGGTCGTGAATCGGTGCGAGATCGACCTGGCTGAAGGCCGGGCCGTGCTCTCCCGCGACGGCGACGTCCTCGGCGAGGCGGCGACTGCGGCGAAGGCCGGCGGCCCTCACGAGCTGACGTTCGCCAACATCGACGACCGGCTCACCCTCTGGGTCGACGGCGAACTCCCCTTCGGCGACGGCCTGGCTTATGAGGGGCGGTTCGACGACCCGAAGTCCCCGACGGCCGACGACCTGGAGCCGGCACGGGTGGCGGTGCGGGGGGCGTCGGCGACCGTGAGCGGCCTGGTCCTCAAGCGCGACGTCTACTACACCCAGGACCCCGGCGAGCCCGACTCGGACGACCTGCTGGAGTATCGCCTCAAGCCCCCCCAGGCCCTGTTCGGCCTCCTGTCCGACCCGACTCGATACGCGAAGCTCCGATGGCGGACGCCGCGGGAGTACCCGATCGAGGAGGGTCGGTACATGATGCTGGGGGACAACAGCTCGTGGAGCCGCGACGGCCGGGCCTGGACCCGAGTCGACCAGACGACGCCCACCGCGCCCGATCGCGGCTGGGACGACTCGGGCCGGGAGAGCTGGGAGGTGCCGCGGTCGCTGGTGATCGGCCGGGCGTTCTCCGTCTACTGGCCCCACTTCCGGCCGATGTGGCCCGGGTTCCGCGTCGGCCCCGACCTCGTCCTGCCGGCGAGGCCTAACGTCGAGGCGGTCCGCTGGATATACTGATCGCGGCGTTTTCGCCGGGCCGCCCCCCGCGCGGCGGCCCGGGATGCTCGGGGTGCGGGCGTGTTCTCGGAGGCGGATCGAACCCTCGATCGTGACGGTGCGTAACCATGGTTAAGGTCATCGGGACGGAATCGGAGCAGGCCCTCGCCCGCGAGACGGACGAGGACCTCATGCGCCGGTATCGCGACGCCGGTGACGAGAAGGTCTACAACGAGCTGGTCCATCGCTACGAGCGGGAGCTGTTCCGCTACCTCGCGCGCTACACGGGCGACGCCTCGATGGCGGAGGACGTGTTCCAGAACACGTTCCTCCAGATCCACCTGAAGCGGGGCCTGTACGAGGACGGGAGGCCGTTCCGGCCGTGGCTGTACGCGATCGCCACCCACCAGGCGGTCGATGCGCTGCGGAAGGCCGGGCGACGGCCGACCGTGAGCCTGGACCAACGCCTCTCCCCCTCCTCGGGGGAGGTCGACGCGGGCTCGCTGCTGGACATGCTCGTCAACGACGACGCCGGCCCCCTGGCCGGGCTCCAGGATCGGGAGCGCCAGGAGTGGGTGCGGGAGAGCGTGGAGAAGCTCCCGGACGCGCTGCGGCAGACCCTCATCCTCGCCTACCACCAGGATTTGAAGTATCGGGAAATCGCCGAGATCCTCAAGATTCCCGTGGGCACCGTGAAATCGCGACTGCACGCGGCCCTCGCCAAGCTCCAGCAGATGGCGAAGGCGGGCAATCGGGACGGGAAAGAAGATTGACGCCATGAACGCCGACGAATACCTCGACTTCGCCCTCGGCCAGCTCGACGACCCGAGGCGACGGGCCCTCGAAGAGGACGCCCGGTCGGACCCGGACATGGCCGCCCGGATCCGGGAGATCCGCCGGGCCGTCGACGACCTCTGCGACGACGGCCTGGCCTACGCCCCGCCCCCCGGTTTGGCCTCCCGCACGCTCGCCTTCGTCGCCCAGGCGCCCGCCAATTCCCCCTCCATCCTCGACTACGTCCCCGCCCGCGTCCCGTTCCGCTGGGCCGACTTCGCCGTCGCCGCCAGCATCTTCATCGCCGGCCTGCTCACGCTGATGCCGGCGGTCCAGCGCTCGCGGGAGCGGATGAACCAGGCGGGGTGCGTCTTCAACCTCAAGCAGATCGGCGAGAGCCTGGGCCAGTACGCCACGATCCACCCGTCGTACCCCTCGCCCCCCGGCGACCGGGCCGACGCCGACAGCGGGCTGTTCGCGGCCATGCTCCGCGGTGCCGGGCTGCTGCCGGATGTCGCCGTGCTGGACTGCCCCTACAACGGCCGCTGCGACCTGAACCAGGCCCACAAGCTGGCCTCGTTCGAGCAGGCCGACGAGATCCGCAAGTCCGACCCCGACCTGTACAAGAAGATGGTCTGCTGGGACTACGGCTACAACCCCGGCTACCGCTACGCGTCCGGTCGCGTCGGCCCGATCTCGGCCCGGCCGGCCTCGCTGATCGCCGTCGTCGCCGACCAGCCCCCCGACGACGTCCTGCTCGGCGACGTCGACCACAACAGCCCGAACCACTACGGAGCCGGCCAGAACGTCCTCTACAGCGACGGCGGCGTCCGCTGGCATCGCTCCCGGATGGTCGCCCCGGACGACCGTGACGTCTTCCTGAACAATGAACGTAAGATGGAGCCTGGGGTCCACGACCACGACTCCGTCATCCTCCCCCCTTACGCCCCCTTCGGGAATTCCCAGGGCCGCTGAGGAAGGACGCCGAACATGCCGCGAAGGTCCCGGATCGTCATCGCCTGGGCCTTCGCGGCCCTGCTCGCCCCGGCCGTCCGCGCCGAGGCCCCGGCCCGGCCCAACATCGTCGTCGTCATGCCGGACGATATCGGCTACGGCGACTTCTCCTGCCACGGCAGCCCCGTGGTGAAGACGCCCCGCGTCGACGCCTTCGCCCGCGAGGCCCTGCGGTTCACCTCGTTCCACGTCAGCCCCACCTGCGCCCCGACCCGCGCGGCGCTCCTGACCGGCCGGCACGAGTTCAAGTCGGGCGTCACCCACACCATCGACGAGCGCGAGCGCCTGGCTCTCTCGGCCTTCACCTTCGCCCAGGCGTTGAAGGCGAACGGCTACGCCACGGGGATCTTCGGCAAGTGGCACCTGGGCGACCAGGCCGAGTACCAGCCCGAGCGCCGGGGGTTCGACGAGACCTTCGTCCACGGGGCGGGGGGGATCGGCCAGACCTACCCCGGGAGCTGCGGCGACGCCCCCGGCAACACCTACTTCGACCCGGCCATCCGGCACAACGGCACGTTCGAGAAGACGAAGGGCTATTGCACCGACGTCTTCTTCGACCGCGCCCTGGCCTGGATGGACGGGCGTCGCAAGGCCGGGGGGCCGTTCTTCGCCTACATCACCCCTAACGCCGCCCACACGCCCCTCCAGTGCCCGGACGACTACGCGAAGCGCCACGCCGGGGAGGTCCCGGAGGACGTCGCGAAGTTCTACGGGATGATCGAGAACATCGACGAGGACTTCGGCCGGCTGCTGGACGCCCTGAAGTCCTGGGGGATCGAGGACGACACGCTGGTCGTCTTCCTCACCGACAACGGCGGCACGCTCGGCGTGAAGACCTTCAACGCCGGCATGCGCGGGCAGAAGGTGACGCCCTACGAGGGGGGCACGCGCGTCCCCTCCTTCTGGCGCTGGCCGGCCGCGATCCGAGGCGATCGGGACGTCTCGGCCCTGGCCGCCCACGTCGACGTCTTCCCCACGCTGATCGACGCCCTCGGCCTCCGGGTCGACGCCCCGGCTCGCGAGCAGGTGGAGGGCCGGAGCCTGGCCCCGTTCTTCCGGGCCGATTCGGTCGAGTGGCCCCGGCGGACGCTCGTCACCCACGTCGGCCGCTGGCCGCGGGGGAAGCGGGACGAATTCAAGTTCAAGGGGGTCTCGATCCGGGACGACCGCTTCGCACTGGTGAACGATTCCGAGCTGTACGACCTCCAGGCCGACCCGGGCCAGGCGACGAACGTGATCGACGCCCACCCCGACGTCGTCGCCCGCCTCCGCGCCGAGTACGAGGCGTGGTGGAAGGCCATGCTCCCCGGGCTGGTGAACGAGGACGCCGTCGGGCCGAAGGTCAACCCGTACAAGGAATGGTACTGGCGCCAGTTCGGCGGCGGGCCCGACGCCTGAGACCATCGCCGGATGGGTTCCTTCGCCAGCCGCCGACTTCCGGTTGTGCGTCGAAAGTTCTTTGACGTAAAGGGTTTACTGCTCACGTTGGCTGGGTTCGATCGTCGATTTCGAATGAGGATTTCGGAGACTCCTCGGGCCCGTCCTCCGGGCGGTGCGGCCCGATCAGGGCGGGCGACGGACCAGGTCGAGGCGGGTCGAACGGCATGTTGTTCGGCGCTCAGGTTGCAAACCGGAGCGGCGAAGCCGCGTCCGACGTCCCCTCTCCCGGCGGGAGAGGGGACGGTTTCGGGGCTCTTATTCCTTGTGCCGACCAGCATTGGGTTGGACGGGTCGGGGAGGCCGGCCTCGATCGAATGCATTCCGGGTTGCCAAAGAGTTCGACGGCGAGGGCCGTCATCGGCATGATCCACGGATTCGCGTCCGCGATTTCAGGTTTCTCGTTTTCCAACAGCGGTGGGCGGGCGAGTTGCGCGTCCGGACCTTGCCGTCCGGGCGGCCATCGCTTAAGCTCAAACATCATCAAGTCGCAGAGGCGTCCCCGACCGCGCCCTTGAGGCGCGAATCCTCCGACGGCCGAGATCCCCGCGTGCCCGGTTTCCGCCCCTTGAGCCGCAGGCGCAGCAGCTTCGCCGGAGTCGCCCTGGCGCTCCTGGCGGCGTTCGCGTGCGCGCCGGCGGACGCCCGGGCCGGCTGCCACCGGGGCGGCGGAAGCCCGCCGGGGTCGCGGAGCGTGCTCGAAAACCTGCGCTCCCTCGGGGCCCTCGGGGCCTCGCAGGAGCGGGCCGAGGCCCCCGCGGCGCCGGCCCCCCTCGGCGATCGTCGGAGGGGATGCACCGGGCCTTCGTGCTCGTCGAACGCCGATCCCGTCTCGGCCCCTCCCACGTTCGTCCCGTTCCGGCTGAATGCGGAATGGGCGGCGTCCTGCACGCCGTCGCCCACGGCCGTCCCGATGGCGACCCCCGCCGCGGCCGAGGGCCGCGCGCCCTGGTCGAATCCGCCGGTCGTCGGCGTCTTCCACCCCCCGCGTCGGCCCGCCGCCGGCTGACGGTCCCGGGCGAGGCTCCGCGCCGCCGGGGCCGGGATCGATCTGCGCCCCAGCGACCCGCGCCGACGGTTCTCGTCGGGGTCGCCCTCGGGTGCTGCGCCTGCATCGGCCCCGGATCGCCCGCGGCCCCACCCGTCGTCGATCGACCATTTCGAACGCCAGCCGCGGGCCGGATCGATGATCGTCCGGCATCATGGAATTGGAGAGATCGCATGCCCCACATCAAGCTCCCCGAGGGGATCCCCGGGATCGTCGGGCCGATGGTCGCGTATCCGGAGACCGCCCGGCCGCTGAACGAGCTGGCGGAGGTGCTACTCCGCGGGCCGTCGTCGCTGACGTCGGCCGAGCGCGAGCTGATCGCGACCTACGTCTCGTCGGGCAACGAGTGCTTCTTCTGCACCCAGACGCACGCCGCCGCCGCCCGCGAGCACTACGGCGCGCAGCGGCAGATCGTCGACCGGGTGCTGTGCGACCGCGAGGCGGCACCGGTGTCGGACAAGGTCCGGGCCCTGATGGCCATCGCCGACAAGGTCCGGCGCGACGGCCGGCTCGTCCAGCCCGAGGACGTCGCGAAGGCCCGCGAGGCCGGCGCGGACGACCGGGCCATCCACGACACGGTGCTCATCGCCGCGGCCTTCTGCATGTACAACCGATACGTCGAGGGTCTGGCCACCTGGGCCCCCCGGGACCAGGCGCTCTACGACCAGACCGGCGTCCGGCTCGCCCACGAGGGCTACCTGACCGCCGTCGAGCGTCGGAAGGAGGAGGCGGGCGCGGCGGGGGGGACCCCTTGAGGGAGAAGGCGAGCCGCAGGGCCATAATGCTCGGCGCAAGCAATTGAGGGTGCCGGGATCGTCCCCTCTCCCGGCGGGAGAGGGGGACGTCGGACGCGGCTTCGCCGCTCCGGTTTGCAACCTGAGCGCCGAACGGTATCGCCCTCCGCGGCACCTTCTCCCACTCCCATGTTTCAGCTCATGTGAAGGGATCTGAGAAACCCCATGCCGACCGAACTTCGACCATCCGAGACCCTCGCGCCCCCGGCCGCGCTGCCGCGACGGCTCGGGCTGGCCGCGGCGACGGCGGTCGTGGTGGGGGAGGTGGTGGGGATCGGGATCTTCCTGACGCCGTCGGAGATGGCCCGGTCGCTGGCGTCGCCGTTCTGGCTGTTCGCGGCGTGGGGGGCGGCGGGGCTGGTCTCCATCTGCGGGGCCCTCTGTTTCGGGGCGCTGGCGGCGCGGCACCCGGAGGACGGCGGTGCCTACGTCTACCTGCGGCGGGCGTTCGGACCCCGAGTCGCGTTCCAGTACGGCTGGATGTCGCTGCTCGTCACCGACCCCGGCATCACGGCGGCGATGGCGACGGGCCTGGCGACGTACGCGGCGTCGCTGGTCCCGATGTCGGCCCTGGGGATGAAGCTGACGGCGATCGGCGCGATCCTGCTGGCGGCGGGGGCGAACGTCGTCGGGCTGAGGGCCGGGGCGGGGATCCTCCAGGGGCTCACGGCCCTGAAGCTGGGCCTGCTGGCGGCGATCGCGGCGTGGGGGTTCGGGATGGGCACCGGCTCGTGGTCGCACTTCCGGCCGTTCGTCGAACGGCCCGCCGACGCCCCGCCGCTGGCCTCGGCGATGGTCGGGGGGCTGCTCGCGGCGTTCTTCTCGCTGGCCGGCTGGTGGGACGTGAGCAAGCTGGCGGGCGAGGCCCGCGACCCCGGGCGCACCCTCCCCCGCGCGCTGATCCTGGGGGTGGGGCTGGTCACGCTGGCGTACATGGTCGTGAGCGCCGCGTTCTGGTATCTCGTCCCGCTGTCGGGCGTGGACTCGGGCCGGGGCTTCGCGGCGCAGGCGGGGGAGGCGATGTTCGGCGCGGCGGGGGGACGGGTCTTCGCGGCCGTCGTGATCGTGTCGGTGATGGGGAGCCTGGTGGGCCTGCTGATGGCCGCGCCGCGGGTCTATTACGCGATGGCCCGCGACGGCCTCTTCCCGGCGTGGCTGGCGGCGGTCCACCCGCGGCTGGGGACGCCGGCCCGCGCGGTGGCGATCCAGGCGGTCGCGGCCTCGGCCCTGGCGGCGACCGGCTCGTTCGATCAGATCCTGTCGTATTTCATGGCCGTGACGATCGCCTTCCTCGCGCTGACCGCGGCGGTGGTCTACATCACCCCCGCGACGCCCGGGGCGGGTCGGGCTCCCGGCCATCCCTTCACGCCCCTGGGGTTCATCGTCCCGGCGGTCGCGATCGTCGCGATGCAGGTCGCCTCGGACCCGATCCGGTCGGGCGTCGGCCTGGGGATCGTGGCGCTGGGCGTCCCGGCCGCCGGCCTGTTCCTGCGGGGCTCGCCCCGACCCATCCCGCCCGCGGCCCCGCCGGGCCCCTGACCCGAGGCCGGGCCCCGGGCGGGAGGGCGTCGGACGTCGTCGTCCGCGACTCCAGCTTCCGTGTCGCAGGAGATGCGCAGCCATGGCCGAAAATGAAGTGATCAGCAACCAGGAATCCATCCTCGGCAACCAGGCGACCATCCTGGCCAATCAGGAGACCATCGAGAAGAACCAGGCGAAGCTGGACAAGATCGCCGCCAACCAGGCGGCCATCCTGGCCAACCAGGACGCCATCCAGCACAATCAGAAGAAGCTGGACCGGATCGCGGCCAACCAGGCGACGATCCTGGCCAACCAGGAGACCATCGAGCACAACCAGGAGAAGCTGGACAGGATCGCCGCCAACCAGGTGACGATCCAGACGAACCAGGACCGGATCCTGGAGAATCAGTCGGGGTTGGCCGCCGAGCTGAGGGAGATCCTCTCCAATCAGCGCGAGATCCTGGCCAATCAGAAGAAGATCCTGACCAAGTGACGCGGCGCCGGGCGCGGGAACGGCCCGCGGCCGGCGACCTCGACCGCCTTTTCCCCGGAGGAAGCGACGATGGACAACCGGAATCGGCCCCTGGCCCTGGCCGGCCTCGCGGCGGCCGGGCTCGCCCTGCTCGCGGCCGGATGCGGCGGCGAGCCGCAGCCCGCGGCGACGGCGGACGTCGGCTCGGCCGCGGCCTCGGCCGGGCCCGCGAAGGTGAAGCTGGCGTACCTCGGCCTGACGTGCGAGGCGGCGATGTTCGTCGCCCAGGAGCAAGGCTTCTTCAAGGAAGAGGGCCTGGACGTCGAGTTCGTGAAGACCGACTGGGACGGCCTGCGCGACGGCCTGGGCCTGGGCAAGTTCGACGCGAACTACACGCTCATCATGTATCTGCTCAAGCCGATCGAGCAGGGCCTGGACGTCAAGATCACCGGCGGCGTCCACTCGGGTTGCCTCCGCACCCAGGTCCCGGAGGGTTCGCCGGTGAAGTCGCTGGCCGACCTGAAGGGGAAGACGATCGGCATCCCGAACATGGGGAGCCCGCCGTTCCTCTTCACCAGCCGCGCCCTGGCGGCGCAGGGGCTGGACCCGCAGAAGGACGTCAATTGGGTCGTCGTCGCCCCCGAGATCATGAAGATCGCCCTGGAGAAGGGCCAGGTCGACGCCGTGGCCAATTCGGAGCCGATGGGGTCGATCCTCACGGCCCAGGCGAAGGTGCGGACGGTCGCCGACCAGGCGGTCGACGAGCCGTACCGCGACGAATACTGCTGCGCCACGGTGGTCAGCGGCAAGCTGGCCGCGAGCGACCCGGCGAAGGCCGCGAAGGTCACGCGGGCCCTGCTGAAGGGCGCCCTGTGGGTCGAGACCAACCCGAAGGCCGCGGCCGACATGGCCGTGGAGAAGAAGTACGTCGCGTCGTCGGCCGAGCTGAACGCCCACGCGCTGGGCAAGCTGAAGTTCATGCCGGGGGTCGCCGGGTGCCGAGACAGCATCGGCCTGGCGGCGAAGGAGATGAAGACGGCCGGCCTGCTCAACCCGAGCACCGACCCGGCCGAGCTGGCCAAGCGGGCCTGGATCGACCTGGAGGGCGTGGACGACGGGTGGATCAAGGGCCTGAAGGTCGAGCAGGTCGCCGGCGGCGGCCGTGCCCCGGCGCTGGACGACGCCCGGCTGGCGGAGCTGGTCGGCCGCGAGAAGGACCTGCACGCGCTCTGCTGCCTGGGGTGCGACATGCCCGCCGATTCCGACCTCTGCGGCCGTTGAAAAGGAGCCCGATGACGTTGGCGACTCAACTCGCGGAAACCAAGGCGATCTCGCCTGGCCGCGCCGATCGCGGCGCGGCCGAGCGGCGGCGCGGGCTCTCGTCGCCGGCCTGGGCGCTCGCGCCGGCCGGCGCGGCGGCCCTGGGCCTGGCCCTCCACCTGGCCCTGCCGGATCGGCAGCCGTCGGCGGCGCTGCGGCCCTTCACCGGCCTGCTGGCGGCGATGCTGGCGGGCTCGCTGGCCATGGCCGCCCTGGGGAGGACGTCGGGGAGGCCGGGGGCGTGGGCCCGCCATCGCAGCCCCCTGGCGGCGGGCATCGTCCTGACCCTCGTCGCGTGGGACCTCCTCACGCTCAAGCTGGCCTGGCTGCCGCTGCCGTACTTCCCTGGGCCGGATCGCGTGCTGGGGGCGATGTGGGAGGATCGCGAGGCCCTGGCCCTCAGCGCGTACCACTCGCTGCGGCTGCTGGCGTGCGGCTACGCGGCCGGCGCGGCGGCCGGGCTGGCGTGCGGCGTGCTGATCGGCTGGTCGAAGTCCGCCCGCTACTGGGGGATGCCGCTGCTGAAGGTGATCGGCCCCATCCCGGCGACGGCCTACGTCCCGCTGGCGATGGTGATGTTCCCGAACGCCTTCATCTCGGGCGTCGCGCTGATCGGGCTGGCGGTCTGGTTCCCGGTCACGATGCTGACCAGCTCCGGCGTGGCCGACGTGCCGGCCGCCTACCTGGACGTGGCGCGGACCCTGGGCGCCGGGCGGGCGCACCTGATCTTCCGCGTGGCGGTCCCGGCGGCGCTGCCGAGCGTGTTCCTGGGCCTGTTCATGGGCCTGGGGGCGGCGTTCCTCACGCTGATCGTGGCCGAGACCCTGGGCGTCTCGTCGGGGCTGGGGTGGTATCTGAAGTGGAAGCAGGGCTACCTGGAATACGCCCACGTCTACGCGGCGCTGGCGATCATGTCGCTGTTCTTCTCCGGACTGATGACGCTGCTGTTCAAGGCCCGCGACCGGGCGCTGGTGTGGCAGAAGGGGGTGATCCGGTGGTGACGGCCGGCATCGAGGCGGCGACCGAGCCGTCGTCGCTCCACCTCCGCGAGGTCTGCAAGACGTTCCGCCGGGCCGACGGGGCGGAGGTCGTCGCGCTCGACCGCCTGACGCTCGACGTGGCCGAGGGGGAGATGATCGCGCTGATCGGGCCGAGCGGCTGCGGGAAGTCGACCCTGCTGCGGATGATCGCCGGGCTGGACCGGCCGACGTCGGGCTCGCTGCGGGTCGGCTCGCAGCCGATCGACGGCCCCGGCGCCGAGCGCGGGCTGATGTTCCAGGACCCCAGCCTCTTCCCCTGGAAGACCGTGAGGCGCAACATCGAGACGGGCCCGGCGGCCCGGGGCGTGCTGCGGAGCCACCGCGGCGAGGTCGACGAATACCTGCGGCTGACGGGCCTGGAGCCCTTCGCCGACAGCTACCCGCACCAGCTCTCCGGCGGCATGGCCCAGCGCGCGGCGCTGGCGAGGGCCCTCATCAACCACCCCAAGGTGCTGCTCCTGGACGAGCCCCTGGGCGCGCTCGACCAGTTCACCCGCATGCGGATGCAGGACGAGGTCGTCCGCATCTGGCGGGCCCGCAGGACGACGACGGTGCTGGTGACGCACGACATCGACGAGGCCCTCTACATGTGCGACCGGATCGTCGTGATGACCCCCCGGCCCGGCCGGATCGAGCGCGTGATGGACGTGACGCTGGAGCGGCCCCGGCACCGGAACGACCCCCGGTTCCTTGAGCTGCGCGCGGAGATCCTGGAGATGCTGCACTTCGCGGGCGACGAGCCCGCCGAGGCCGAGGGGGTGGCGTCGTGACCGGGCGACGGAGCTGGATCGTCGCGGGCGCGGTCGCGCTGGCCGTCGCGGCGGGCGTCGCGGCCTGGCTGCTCTCGCGTCGCGGTGCCGACATGGCCCCGGGATCGCCCCGCTACGAGGACGCGGTCTCGGCCTTCTCGACCGGAGTCGCGGCGCTGGACACCGACGCCACGGCGATCGCGCGCGACGCCCTGACGCGGGCCGTGGAGGTCGCGCCGGAGGAGCCGTCCGCGTGGGCGAACCTGGCCCTGGCTCAGATCCGCCTGGGCGACTTCGACGCCGCGTCGGCCTCGCTGGAGCGGGCGCATGCGCTCGCCCCGGGGAGCGGCGCGGTCGACCGCCTGCTCGCCCTGCTGGAGCAGCGTCGGGGCGACTTCGACGCGGCCGTCGAGCACCTGAACCGGGCCGTCGAGCACGACCCGAAGGACCTCCGCTCGCGATACGCGCTGGTGCAGGAATTGGAGCGTCGCGGCGACGACGACGTGGAGGCGTTCCGCATGCTGGCCGCCGTCCTGGAAGCCGCGCCGGAGAACCTCGCGGCGCTGCTGGACCGCGCCCGGATGGCGGCGAAGCTGGGCGACGCCGAGGCCCTGGCCGACGTCGTGCGCAGCCTGGCCGGCCCGTCGGCCGCGTGGCCCTCGCGGATCCGCGAGCAGTACGAGGCGCTGGCGAAGGCCGCGGCCGACGGCGACCCCCGCGCCGCCACGACGCGCGTCCTCATGCTCCGCAACGCCCTGGTGACGGTCCCGGAGTTCCGCCGCAGCCTGGACGCCCTGATGCTCCCCACCGGGACCGTCGGCGAGCCGATCCACGTCTTCCTCAGCCTGCCGAACCCGCCCGCGACCCCGGCCCCGGCCGACCGCGCGCTGACGTTCGCCGTCGAGCCGGTCGGCGAAGGGAACGCCGACGCCGCGTTCCTGCTCCCCGACGGCGACGGCGGCGCGCCGACGATCCTCGCCGCCGACGGCCGCGAACTGCGCAAGGCCGACGGCCCCGTCGTCGCCCCGTTCCCCGGCGGGGCCTCGGCCGTGCCGCCGTCGCCGCACGGCGTCGCCGCGGCCGACTGGAACTCCGACTACCGCATCGACCTCGCCCTCGCCGGCGCGGGGGGCGTGCGGATCCTGCGGCAAGAGGAAGGCGGGGCGTTCGTCGACGTCACCGAGGCCGCCAAGCTCCCGCCCGAGGCCCGCGACGCCGACGCCTACGGCGTGTGGGCCGTCGATATCGAGCTGGACGGCGACCTCGACTTCGTCGTGGGCCTTCGCGCGGGCCCGACGCTGGTCCTCCGCAACAACGGCGACGGCGCGTTCGAGCCGATCCAGCCGTTCGAATCCGTCGTCAACCTTCGCGACTTCGCCTGGGCCGATTTCGACCACGACGGCGACCCCGACGCCGCGCTGCTGGACGCCGAGGGCGTCCTCCACGTCTTCGACGACGAGCGCGCCGGCCGCTTCCGCGCCCGCCCGGCGCCGGAGGGCCTCGGCCCGGTCGACGCGCTGGCGATCGCCGATTTGAACGCCGACGGGGCGATGGACCTCGTCCTCCTGAACCGCGCGGCGATCCACCGCCTTTCCGACCGCGACGACGGCCGCGCCTGGGACCTGGGCGAGGTCGCCCGCCGGCCCGAGGGGGACGCGACCGCGCCGGGCGAGGCCCGGCTGATCGTCGCCGACCTCGACAACAACGGCGGCGTCGACCTGATCGCGTCCGACGCCGGCGCCGCTCGCCTGTGGCTCGACGACGCGGCCGGCCGGCACGACCCGCTCGATCACGCCCCGGCGCTGCGCACGAACGCCGCGGCCGACCTGGACGGCGACGGCCGGCTCGACCTGGTCGGCGTCGCGGACGGTCGCCCCGCGCGGGGGCTGAACCGCGGGGCCGAGTCTTACGCGTGGCAGGCGATCCGCCCCCGCGCCGCCAAGGCGGTGGGCGACGGCCGCATCAACTCGTTCGGCGTCGGCGGGGAGATCCAGGTCCGGGCCGGGCTGCTGGTGCAGACGCAGGTGATCGCCGGGCCGGTCGTCCACTTCGGGCTCGGGACGCACGACCGATCCGACGTCGCCCGCGTGGTCTGGCCCAACGGCACGTCGCAGGCCGAGTTCGACGTCGAGGCCGATCGCGCCGTCGTCGCGGAGCAGCGGTTGAAGGGCTCGTGCCCGTTCGTCTACGCCTTCGACGGGAAGGAGGTCCGGTTCGTCACCGACTTCCTCTGGCGGTCGCCGCTGGGCCTGCGGATTAACGCCCAGGACACCGCGGGCGTGGGCCAGACGGAGGACCGGATCAAGATCCGGGGCGACCAGCTCGCCCCCCGCGACGGCGCGTACGACGTCCGCGTCACCGCCGAGCTGTGGGAGACCCACTACTGGGACCACATATCCCTGATGGTCGTCGACCATCCCGAGGACGTCGAAATCTACGTCGACGAGCGGTTCGCCCGCACGCCGCCGGACCTGGGCGTCCGCGCGACGACACGACCCGTCCCGGTCGCCTCGGCCCGCGACGACCAGGGGCGCGACGTGACCGATCTCGTCCGCGCCCGCGATGGCAAGCGGCTGGACGGCTTCGGCCGCGGCTTCTACCAGGGCGTCACGCGCGACCACTGGGTCGAGGTGGAGGCGGGCGACGACGTCCCGAAGGACGGGCCGCTCGTGCTCGTCGCCGAGGGCTGGATCCACCCGACGGACAGCTCGATCAACGTCGCTCTGGGGCAGGGGAGCCACGAGCCGCCGCGGGGGCTGTCGCTGGAGGCCGCCACGTCCGAAGGGGGCTGGGATGTCGTCCGCGACGACCTGGGGTTCCCGGCCGGCAAGGACAAGACGATCCTGGTCCCCCTGGACGGCGTATTCCGGGAAGGGGCGCCGCGGAGGCTGCGTCTCCGGACGAACCTGGAGATCTACTGGGACGCCCTCGCGTTCGCCCGGCCGGTCGACCCGTCCGTGCTGGAGGCGAAGCGGCTGGCGCCGACGACGGCCGACCTGCGGCCGCGGGGGTACTCGGAGATGACGCAGGCGGACGAAAGCTCGCCGGAGGTCCCGCGGTATGATAGGTTCACGGGGTCGGCCCAGCGGTGGAACGACCTGATCGGCCTCTACACCCGGTTCGGCGACGTGCGCGAGCTGATCGAGCGGGTGGACGACCGCTACATGATCGTCAACGCGGGGGACGAGCTGGCGCTCCGGTTCCCCGCGCCGGCCCCGCCGCCGCCCGGCCGACGCCGGGACTTCGTGCTGATCGGCGACGGCTGGAACAAGGACGGCGACTACAACACGGCCTTTTCGAAGACGGTCCTGCCGCTCCCCTCGCACGCGAGCCCCGCGTACGACGCGCCGCCGGGCGAGCTGGAGGACGACCCCGTCTACCGGGCGAACCCGGCGGACTGGGAGCGGTATCATACGCGTCTCGTCACCCCCGGCGTCTTTCGCGACGGGCTGCGGCCCCGGGCGATCGCCGGCCCCTGAGACGATCGGAGGAGATCATGCCCGTCAGTCGCGGCCGGATCGCGGCCATCATCCTGTTCATCGGGCTCGTCGCGGCCGTCCCGATCCTCAACAAGCGGACCGCGACGGGGGGGACCTCGGGCGGGCCGCGCGCGCGCGCCCGCCCCGCGTCGGCCGGCGCGTCGACCTCCGCCGCGGCGAAGGGGGAAGGCCGCTCGCGGCACGGGCTGAAGCTGGAGGAGGTGTCGAAGTCGGCGGGGATCGACTTCGTCCACACGGCGCCGAAGCTCGACCCGAAGCTCGACCACATCATGCCCCAGGTCGCCTCGATGGGGGCGGGGGTCTCGGCCGTCGACTTCGACCGCGACGGCTGGCTGGACCTCTACGTCACCAACAGCGGCGAGGGGAGCCTCAACCGCCTGTACCGCAACAAGAAGGACGGCGCGTTCGAGGACGTCGCCGCGGCGCTGGGCGTCGCCGACCTGAACCGCGAGGGGACCGGCGTCTCCATGGGGACGATCTGGGCCGACTACGACGGCGACGGCTATGAGGATATGTTCCTCTACAAGTGGGGCCGCTGCGAGCTGTTCCGCAACGACGCCGGTAAGGGCTTCGTCCGGGCCACCGACGAGGCCGGGCTCCCCGCCTGGATGAACGTCGGCTGCGCGTCGTGGTTCGACTACGACCGCGACGGCCGGGTCGACCTGTTCCTCGGCGGCTACTGGCCCGACGACCTGGACCTCTGGCACCTGACCACGACGAAGATGATGCCGGAGAGCTTCGAGTACGCGAAGAATGGAGGCGGCAACAAATTGTTCCGCAACCTGGGCGGCGGCAAGTTCCAGGACGTGACCGCGGCCGTCGGCCTGGACAGCCGGCGGTGGTCGCTGTGCGCCTCGGCGGCCGACCTCCGGGGGACGGGATACCCCGACCTGTTCGTGGCCAACGACTACGGCGTCTCCGAGTTCTTCGCCAACGACGGCGGCCAGGGCTTCCGCGAGATCGGCAAGGCGACCGGCGTGGGCTACGCCCCCAAGAGCGGCATGAACGTGAGCTTCGGCGACGTCTTCAACGACGGCCGGTTCTCCGTCTACGTCACCAACATCTCCGAGGAAGGGGTGCTCATCCAGGGGAACAACCTGTGGGTCCCCAAGGAGGGGACGTCGGGCGACGGCCTCAAGTACGAGAACCTGGCCGACGCTCTCGGCGTGGAGCTGGGGGGTTGGAGCTTCGGCGCCCAGTTCGGCGACCTGAACAACGACGGCACCCAGGACCTCGTCCTGACCAACGGCTACGTCTCCGACGCGCGCGACGCCAGCTACTGGTATGATTATTCGATCATCGCGGGCGGACATAGCTCGATCATCTCCGACGCGAAGAACTGGCCGGCGATGAAGGGGAAGAGCCTGTCCGGCTACCAGCAGAAGAAGGTCTGGCTCAACGACGGCGCCGGCCGGTTCGCGGAGGTGTCGCAGGCCGTCGGCTACACCGACCTGCACGACGGCCGCGCGGTGGTCCTGGCCGACCTGTGGAACCGCGGCGCGCTGGACATGGTGATCGCCAACCAGCGAGGGCCGCTGCTGGTCTACAAGAACGAGGCCGACCCGGCGAACGCCTGGATCGGCTTCGACCTGAAGGGGAAGGCGCCGAACACCAGCGCGATCGGCGCGGAGGTCCGCCTCCACTGGGGCGGCAAGGTGCAGTTGCAGCAGGTCTCCGGCGGGATGAGCTACTCGGCCCAGGGGCCGCGGGCGCTCCACTTCGGGCTGGGGAAGGCACCGAAGGTGGAGAAGGCGGTGATCCGCTGGCCGTCCGGGCATGAGCAGGTGATCGAGGCCCCCGAGCCGGGGCGAGTCCATGCGGTGGAGGAGTCCTGATGTCGACCGCCGTCCTGACCGAGCCCGCGCCGCCGAGCCCGACGCCCCCCCCGGCGTCGCCGTCGCGGCTGCGCCGATACCTCACGTTCGACAACCGCTACCTCGCGCCGTTCCTCATCACCTGCATCCTGCTGGCGGGGCAGATCGGCTACGGCTTCCTGGAGAGCTACACGCGCACGCTGCTGGCGATCGCCGGCGCCGTGGCGCTGGAGCTGCTGCTGGGCCGGACGATCGTCGGCAAGTGGCCTCACCCGGCCAGCGCGTACATCACGGGGATCAGCGTGGGGATCCTGCTGCGGTCGCCGGCCTTCTGGCCGTACGTGATGTGCGCGTGGATCTCGATCTGCTCCAAGTACGCGATCCGGTGGCGCGGGCGACACATCTGGAACCCGTCGAACCTGGGCGTGAGCACGATGCTGTTCCTGGCGCCGGGGACGGTGGCCACGCTGAGCGTCCAGTGGGGCAACACGCTCTGGCCGATGCTGGTCGTCTGGACGATCGGGTCGCTCATCATCTGGCGGCTGCGGCGGTTCCACATCTGCGCGACCTACGCGGCGTCGTTCGTGGCCCTGTCGTTCGTCCGCAGCGTCGTCACCGGCGAGCCGTGGCTGGCGCAGGTGGCGCCGATCACCGGGCCGATGTACCAGCTCTTCATCTTCTTCATGATCACCGATCCGCCGACGACGGTCCGCTCGAAGAAAGGCCAGATCCTCGTGGCGTTCCTGATCGCCCTGGTCGAGATGATCCTGCGGCTGAACCGCGTGGTCCACGCCCCGTACTACGCCCTGTTCCTGGTCGGCCCGGCGGCGAATATCGTCGACATCTGGTGGCGGGGGCGGGGCGAGCCGGCGGGAGCGAAGCCGGCGGCGGCTCCGGCCGTCGGCGCCGCATAATGTCGTTCGTCCCCTCTCCCGCCGGGAGAGGGGACGATCACGGCCCCGGTCGAGAACACGGCTAACTTCCCTTTTGCATGTCCCGTCGAGGAATCGAACCATGTTGCAAGGCGTCGAGAGGCTGGACGACCTGATCGGCCCGCGCGAGTCGGGACTCACCGGGGCGACGCTCGATGAGGTGGCTTCGGCCGTGGATCGGGCCGACCTGGGGCGGCTGGGTGCGACCGACGGGCACTTCGCCGCGGTCGCCCGCGAGGGCTGCACCGTCCGGCTGGCCCGGACGATCGGCCTGCCGCTGCGGTACTTCGTCGCCAAGCGGTATCACGGGCCTTATCTCGTGATCTCGGACCGCATCGATCGCCTGTATGATTACTGCTGCTCGCTGAAGATCGGCTGGCAGTTCGACCCGCTCTACACCCGGATGATCCCGGCGCACTACCTCGTCGAGATCGACCAGGTCGGCTGTCCGGACCCGAACCCGCGCTATCATCGCTTCTTCGACCCCGAGGTCGCGCAGGGCCCGCGCGAGATCGAGGCCGCGGGCGACGCCTACGTCCGAGCCGCGTACGAGTCGGCCCGCGACTGGATCGCCCGCGTCCCCGACGGCGAGCGGATCGCGATCCTGTTCTCCGGCGGCGTCGACAGCGGCTCGACGTTCCTGATCGCCCGCAAGGCGCTGGCCGACCTCGGCCGCGACCCGAACCTCGCCCGCGCCTACACGCTGGACCTCGGCGGCGGCCAGGACGCCGCGCAGGCCGGGCGCTGGGTCCGCGAGCTGGGCCTGCAAGACCAGTGGGAACGGGTCTCGCTGGAAGGGGCGACGCCCGACCTGGAGGACGCGATCGCGACCATCGAGGACTACCACCCCCTCGACGTCGAGTGCGCCGCGGCGTCGCTGATGCTGCTCAAGGCGATCCGCGAGCGCGACCCGTCGGCTCGCCACCTGCTCGACGGCGACGGCGGCGACGAGAACCTGAAATCGTACCCCCTGGAGGACTCGGACCTCACCATCTCCAGCGTCCTGCGGAACCCGCTGCTGTACCAGGAGGGGTGGGGGATCGACGCGGTGAAGCACAGCCTGACGTACTCGGGCGGGCTGTCGCGGTCGTACGTCCGGACCTACGCCCCGGCGCAGCGGCTGGGCTTCAACGCCTTCAGCCCGTACACGACGCGGGGCGTCATCGCCCGCGCCGCGGCCATGCCGTTCGAGCTTTGGCTGAACGGCGACGCGAGCCGGCTGGACACGCTCAAGGCCGACGTGGTCGCCGCGGGGGTCGAGTCGGTGACGGGGATCAAGATGCCCGTCTTCCCCAAGCGGCGGTTCCAGGACGGCGCGGGCGAGTCGTACCGCGGCTGGAAGGTGAGCAAGGCGTGGTGCCGCCAGGTCTTCCTGCGGCAGTGGGAGGAGCGCCTGAAGGTCGCCTGGTCGCCGTTCGCCGAGCGCGTCTCCGGCAACGCGATCCCGACGACGTGAGCCCCGACGGTCCCTCCGCCTACCCCGACGCGCCGGCCGACCGGGATCGCTGGATCCTGGAACGCCGGCCGCCGCGGAACCGCCTCGACCCGCGGCGTCCTTACGCCTTCCTGGTCGAGGCGGAGCCGGGGCCGTCGGGCGGCCCGGCGGTCGACGTCGCGACGATCTTCCTCACCAACCGCGAATGCCCCTGGCGCTGCCTGATGTGCGACCTCTGGCGCGACACGCTGGAGGAGACCGTCCCGCCGGGCGCGATCGCGGAGCAGGTGCGGTACGCGCTCGATCGCATGCCGGGGCTGGTCCCCGAGCGGTCGGAGCTGAAGCTCTACAACGCCGGCAGCTTCTTCGACCCCCGGGCGATCCCGCCTTCGGAGTACCCCGAAGTCGCCCGCCTGGCCGCGCCGTTCCGGCGGACGATCGTCGAGTGCCACCCCTCGGCGGTCGGCCGGCGCTGCGTGGAGTTCCGCGACCTGATCGGCAGGCCGCTGGAGGTGGCGATGGGGCTGGAGACGGTCCATCCCGTGGTGCTCGACCGCCTCAACAAGCGCATGACCCTGGATGCGTTCCGACGTGCGGCCGGCTTCCTGGCCGAGCACTCGATCGCGCTGCGGGTCTTCATCCTGGTCCGACCGCCGTGGCTGACCGAGGCCGAAGGCCTGGAGTGGGCGAAACGGTCGCTGGACTTCGCGTTCGATTGCGGGGCCGCCACCTGCTCGCTGATCCCCACGCGGGGCGGCAACGGCGCGATGGAGTCCCTGGCGGCGTCCGGCGAGTACGCGCCGCCGTCGCTCGCCTCGCTGGAGGCGGCGGCGGAGTACGGGCTCTCGCTGAGGGAGGGCCGGGTCTTCGCCGACCTCTGGGGCGTCGACGCGATCCCGCGCTGCCCGTCGTGCTCGGCGGCGCGGGTCGAGCGGCTCCGCGTCATGAACGCGACGCAGCAGGCCCCGCCGCCGGTCCGCTGCCCGGAGTGTGGAGGCCCGACCGACCCGGCCGGCGAGTGAGACGGACCGCGACGCGGCCGGCCGGCCCGCCCGTATTGTTTAATCAATTCATGCTTGTTTAAGTGGTGTTCCCCGGTCGCGGGGCCATCCACCACGGCAGGCTCGGGTGCGGTCGCAAACCGTCGCAAGTCGACGCACGTCCGTTGACATCTGAAGGCGCTAGGAGCAGAATTGGGAGAACTTGAGGGCGCTGGTTCTTTAATCAGGCCTCCATGGAGCGGCCTCGGGGTTTCATCGGGCCGCGACGCTCCCTGCCGAGGCTTTCGCCCGACATGACCGGGCTCCTAAGCCGCTTCTGAACTGCTCACCGGCTCGTCCGGCGGGACCCTTTCATACCGTCCCGCCGCCCCGCCCGGAAGGCGTTCAATCCCTGCAAACATGATCCCACGCGAATGCGATTCGCCCGGCGCGAGGGGTGCCCTCGCGCGCTTTCCATCCTTGTCTTAGCCCTTGTCCGGAGGATGATTCATGAACACGGCGTTGCGTCGTGGATTCACCTTGATCGAGCTGCTGGTGGTGATCGCGATCATCGCGGTCCTGATCGCCCTGCTGCTCCCCGCGGTGCAGTCCGCCCGGGAGGCCGCCCGGCGGGCCCAGTGCGTCAACAACCTGAAGCAGATCGGTCTGGGCGTCGCCAACTACGAGAGTTCCACCCAATGCCTCCCGCCCAACCGGTTCCTGACCAATTGGAACGATTGGGGCGCCCACGTCATGATGCTCCCGCAGATGGAGCAGGGCGTGATGTACAACGCGCTGAACTTCGCCGACACGGGCCGCGCGGCGTCGTTCGGCACGGACGGGACGATCTACGCCGTCGAGAACTCGACGGTGATCCGCTCGCGGCTCGCCTACCTGATCTGCCCCTCCGACTCCGATCGGGCGAAGACCCCCGCGGGGCACGTCAGCTACGCCATGAACATGGGGTCGGAGCCCTACGCGGCGACCCACGGAGGCAGGTGGATGGGCGTGGGCCAGGACATCCCCGGGATCCTGAGCAAGGCGGCGACGGCCAAGCCGGTCACCCTCGCCGAGATCACCGACGGCACCAGCAACACCGGCTGCTTCAGCGAGCGGCTCATCGGCCGCGGCCCGATCAACATCAGCGAGGTCGATCTCAAGGTCCCCTCCACCTCGATCTCGAACATCCCGTCCTGGCTCCCGGACGATCAGCCCTACACGGCGTATCTCACCTGCATGGCGAACAAGCCCAACGCCACCAACCTGGCCCAGAACTCCTACATCCCCGGAGGATTCTGGCACACGGGCTTGATGGACAATAACTCGTACCTTCACATCATGCCGCCGAACACCTGGAGCTGCGTCATCATGGAGCAGCGCCAGGACGGCGCGCTGTTCAACGCCAGCAGCCGCCATCCCGGGGGCGTGAACCTGCTGATGTGCGACGGCTCGGTCCGGTTCGTCAAGAACACGGTCAACTTCGGCGCCTGGGGGGCCCTCGGCACGATGGGCAACGGGGAAATCATCTCAAGCGACGCCTATTGACCGCCTCGATCGAGGATCACCAACCAGTCCCACCCCGCCCCCGGCCTCGCGCCGGCGGCGGAGGAAGAGTTCAAACGCCCATGATCGCACCACGATTTCGCGTCCTCGGCTCGTTCGCAACCGCGACGGCGCTCGCCGTCCTGGGTTGTGGCGAGCCGGGTCCCCCGCCGTTGGCCAAGGTCCATGGCAAGGTCACCTACACGGCGAGCCCTTGAAGACCGGGCGCGTCCTGTTCATCCCGGTGGCCCCCAAGCCGGACGGCACCCGCGGATTACCCCGCGGGCGGCTCCATCGGCGAAGACGGGGGCTATGAGTTGACGACCGTCGAGCCCGGCGACGGCGCGGCCATCGGCGAGCACAAGGTCGCCGTCATCGCCATGAGCGGCGGCGCGGCACCGTCGGGCTTCTACAACGGCGAGGCCGCCAACAAGACCAAGCCCGCCAAGCTGAAGTCCCTGATCCCCGATAAGTATTCGTCCCCCGACACCACCCCCCTGACCTACAAGGTCGTCGCCGGGCCCAACACCTACGACATCGAGGTGACCGACTGAGGGGGCGTTCCAGGGCGTCGAGAGCCGGCCCCTTCGACGCCCCTCCTCGCGTGCACCTTCCGCCTCGCCCGGCCGTTCGCCTGAAGCCGCACCTCGGCGACGTTCAGCGCGGCCAGCCGGGCCGCGGCGCGGGGATGTCGAGCGGCGTCGGCGGCGGCCCAGGGATGGGGTCGTAGCGATCGATCGGCGCGGTCGGGGCGGCGAGCGGCTCCGAGTCCTCGGGGCGGGCCAGCGGCCGTTGCACGCGACGAGGAGGAGGCAGCGCCGCATCGGTCTCGACCGCCGTGAACGGCGACGGTGTCGCCGGCACGCTCGGCGCTCGCAGGGACGTCGGGGCGAGCGGCTCCAGCGACGTCTCCGGAAGGGGCGGGACGATCAACTCGCCCGGCTCGGATCGGGGCGGGATGATCTCCTCGACGTCGGACGACTCGGGCCCGCACACGTCGCACGGCTCGACGCACGCCTTGCCCACCGACTTCAGCGCCTTCTTCGCCGCGCAACGGGCGATGAGGCTGGGGTCGCCCTCGGCCGCGCGGGCCAGGGCCTCGTGGGCGGCGGGGAGGCATGGCTTCATCTTGCCCAGAGACTCCGCGGCCTCCTGGCGGACCAGGCACTGGCGGTCGTGCAGGACCGCGTCGGCCAGCGCCTCGACGGCTTCGGGATGACGCTCCCAGTCGTAGCCGCGGAGCTGCCGCGCCGCCTTGCGCCGGACGACCCAGAGGCAGGCCGTTCGCAGCGTGACCACCTTCTCCCGGACCGCCGCGTCGGCCTCGCCGCATTCCCGGCAGTCGCCCCGCGCCCGATCGTGCCCCGCATGGATCCCGACCGAGGCCGCCAGGATCAGGGTGAGACTCGCCATCGCCATCGGATCGACTCGCGAAAGGACCTTCGAACCGGACGGTTACGCCGCCTGGATCAACCTTATCGCGTCATCCTGCTCAGGCAATGTATTTTGCCTAAAGTCTCGTCGGCTTGAGCGCGAGTTGTACCTTTCGGGGGGATCGGGGAGGGATTCGCGGCCTGTCGGGGTTATTCAGGCGGGATGCCGGTGGCGACGATCTGCATATCCTCGTAGAGCTGCGAGAGGATGAGGCTGCCGCTGGAGACGACCTGGTCGCCGGCCTTGAGGCCGTCGTGGACGATGACGACGTCGGAACCCTCCTGGGCGGGGACGATGTGACGGCGTTCGAAGAGCTTGGTCTGGCGGCCCCCCTCGGCGGCGGGATTGCGGACGAAGACGAAGGGCTCGCCGTGGAGCATGACCATGGAGATGCGAGGGATGACCGTCTGGCCCTCGACGGCCGGGACGTCGAGCACGGCGCGGACGAGCATGTCGGCCTTGAGCTGGCCGTCCTGGTTGGGGATGGAGGCCCGCAGCTGGATCGCCCGGGAGTCCTTGGAGACCTCGCTGGCGACGTACTCGACGGTCCCGGAGATGGTCCGTTCGAGGAACGGGAACTGGATGGTCATGCGCTGGCCCAGCTTCACCTTCGCCTGGTCGCGTTCGAAGACGTTGGCCCAGACCCAGAGCTGGTCGAGCGGGGCGATGATCAGCAGCACGTCGTCGTTGTCGTAGATGTTCCCCGGCACGACGTCGCGCTGGATGACGATGCCGTCGACGGGCGACCGGAGGGTCATCTTGGCCTTGTCGGCGATGTTCAGGATGTCGTTCGAGGTGTTGTCGTCGAGGTTGGCGGTGAGCGGGTTGATCTCGGAATCGGGGACGCCGAGGACGCGGAGGTTCTCCAGCGCGGTGAGGTAGTCCAGGCGGCTCTTGCTCTCGTCGTTGATGGTGTCGACGTAGGCCTGTTCGGAGATGGCGCCGGTCTTGACGAGCTTCTCGCGGACGCTGAGGAAGCGCTTGTCGTGCTGCCACTGGACGTAGTTGATCTGGAAGCTGTTCTTGGCCTTGGCCAGCTCGGTGCTGTACAGCTCGACGAGCGGGTCGCCCTTCTTGACGAGCCGCCCCTTCTCGGCGAGCACGCCCTCGACCAGGGTGTCGAACCGGGGGCGGATCTTGGTGAGCGAGTTCTCGTTGTAGGCCGTCCGCCCGGTCAGCTCCAGCTTGATCGGCTCGGTCTGGGCGCGCACGGGCATGACCTTGACGCCGATCGCCTTGATTTGATCGTCGTCCAGCCCGACCAGGCCGTCCCAGGGGGCCCCGGGGTCTCGCTTCGGCCTGGGAGGCGCGGCGGCGGGCTCCTCGTGATGCGTCGCCGACTCCCAGAGCTTGGAGACCCTCTCCACCAACTCCTTCGGCGCCTTGCCGGAGTACACAAAGTACGCCCCGCCGCCGGCCATCGCCACCACCATCGCCGCCGCGATCGCTTTCGAACGCCCGGAGCCCCGGGCGGGCCGGGGCGGCTGGGAGGGGACGGCCGGCGGTGGCGCGGACTCAACCTTGGCGGACATGCTCGCTCCTCGACCCGGACCCCCGCTCGCGGGGACTTCGCCTCGACGCGGCGATGAAAGGAATTTCATCGACGCCTTCTAGAATAGCGTACGACGACCTCCGGTCGAATGGCGGAACGGAGGTCGTCGCGATTTTTACGCCGGGTGGGGTGCCGGGGTTCGATCCGGGCGGCGTCAGGGGGCCTTCGCGAGGTCGAAGGGCCTGGCGACGGGCTCGACGAAGCTGTTGTCGTGGGCGATCAGGCCGGAGTCGCCGACGCAGTAGTCGTCGGCCCCGTCGACGAGGAGGTTGAAGACGGGCCGGGCCGGCTCCTTCTCGACCGCGGCGACTTCCACGACGCCGCCGACGGTCCGCAGGCGGTCGCCCGGCTTGACGTCGCGGGCCATGACCCAGCCGTGGCCGGCCTTCCAGAGCCGGTGAATGCCGGTCGGGCGGATCGACTCGCGGCCGAGGTCGATCCTGAACGTCTCGTTGGGCGGGTTGTGGAAGGCCGTCACGACGGGCCGGTAGTCGAGCTTCCCGCTCGTCGTGTCGACGGTCAGCACCAGGTCGCCGGGGAGGATCGTCTCGATGGCCCTCGGGCCGCGGAGGGTGCGGACCATCGTCCCGGCGGCGAAGCAGGAGTGGCGACGCTCAAAGCCGGCGAGGTTGCCCACCGGCGTGTAGACGGCCTGGGCCTGATAGGCGATCGGGACCTCCTCGACGATCGTCGCGGGGGCGGACGTGGGGGACTTCTGGGCGTAGGCGTAGCCTTCGAGGTCGACGGCCCAGGCCCGCCAGGAGTCGGACTCGTCGCCGAGGTCGCGCCCGCTGGCCGACTTGAGGACCGCGACGGCGCGCTCGTTGGTCTCGCGGATCGGCGCGTTGTGGGCCTCGATGCTTCGCACGTCCGCCGCCAACTGCTCGCGAGCGGCCAGGGAAGATGCGCGAGCGTCGGCGAGGGCCTGGTCCAGTGAAAATTGGAGGGATTCGCGCAGGATCGGGGCGTAACGGTAGCCGTCGGATGAGTTCACTCCCGTGGGCGCGACCTGCGGGGAACTCACCAGGCCGGCGGCCATGTCGCGACTGCGATCCGCGGAGAGGCCGGCCGCCTGGAAAAGGGGGGCCATGCCGGCCGATCCGGGGGCCGGCAGCGAATTGGAGAAAGCGGCGGCGGCTATACCGGTGTTCTGGACCGCGCCACCTTCAAAGATCGGCACATAGGCCGCCCCGGACGATCCCGCCAGGGCCAATGCCTGCTCGCTGGTCATCTCCGGGCCCGAGTAGATCCGCCCGGTCTCGCGTCGTACCATCGTCCGCCCATCCTCTCCCCGCACGATCGAGTCTCCGGGCATCAGGGCCACGGGCGCGGCCGGCGTGTATCTCCGTTCGACCCTGGCCTCCGGCCCTTCCACGATCAACTCGCCGCGCGAGCCGGGGCCGTCGATGGACTTCACCTTGTACTTGACTTCGTCGCGGATCAGGCCGGCGAGGAGGCCGGCGTACTCCCGGGGGTCGCGATTCTGGAGGAGGGAGGCGGCGTCGGAGCGGAGGGGGGCGTGGGGGCTGAAGACGGCGATCATGGCCAAGGCGGCGGAGGCGGAGGGGGCCTCGATCCGGCTGAGGACGTCGATCGCGACCCGCTGCCGGCGCTCGTCGCCCCCCTTGACGAAGACCTGCCAGAGCATGGGCACGGCGCGGGGGTCGGAAATCGCGGCGAGGTCGGCGGCGGCCTCGGCCTGGCGGGATTTGTCGCGGGAGGTCAGGCTGTCGCGCAGCTTCTCCAGGCGGGGGCGCCACTCCTTGTCGGACTTCTCCTGGGCCTCGCGGGCGGCGGTGCGCGCGGCCTCGGCCTCGGGATCGACCCAACGGCCGCCGACCTTCTTGTAGCCGAGCCGTCGCCAGGCGCCGTCGCGTCCGGGGGCGAGTTGGACGACCCGGCGCAGGTGGGCGACCATCGGCCGGGTCAGCCCTTTCTCCTCGCACCAGAGGGCCAGCTTGTACTGGCCGTCGGCGTCGTCGGGGGCCGCGGCGCGGCGTTCGAGGTACTCGGCCAGCAGGGCGCGGCTCTCGGCCGACTCGTCCACGGCCCGGGTCACGTCGTCGGGCCGCATCCATCGGCCCTCGTGCTTGACGAACCCGAGCAGGCCGCGGGCGCGGGCGTGGTCCGGATCGAGGAGGATCGCGCGGGCGAGGTGTCTGGCCTTCTCGGCCGACATCCCGCGGGCCTCGCACCAGAGCGCCAGGTCGACCTGGGAATCGGCGTCGCGGCCCGCGCGGGCGCGGGCCGTTTCGTAGGCCGATCGATCGGCGTCGGGCGAGGGATCGGGGGCCGCCGCTACGACCGTCGCAACGCTCAAGATCCACGCCGAGATCATCGCGCCCTCCCGGGATGAGGTCCGCATTCCGAAGATCGACCCACCAAAGAGATATGTCGCCTCTTTATACATCCGTCGGCCCGCCGTTCTCAAGGCGCTCGCGGCGGTCTGTGCAATATTTAGGAGTCGCGGGATTCGTGGCGTCCCCGGCGCGCGTTTCGCCATCGATCTACCGGGAGATGCACGGACGCTTTCCCTCGCACGCGCCGGGACGGCATACAATTGGACATGACGAACATCGAGGCCCGGCGCGCATCGGGAGGGGGCGGTTCCATGAGACGTCGACATGCGGGATTGGCCATCGCGACCGGTCTGGCCTCGATCCTGGCGCTCTTCCCCTCGGACGCCATGGCCCAGCGTGGCGGAGGCATGCGCGGCGGCGGCATGGGCGGGGGCATGCGCGGTGGCGGCATGGGCGGAGGGATGCGAGGCGGGATGGGCGGGGGCGGGATGCGCGGCGGCATGCCGGGCGGCATGGGTGGCATGCGCGGCGGCATGCCCGGTGGGATGGGCGGCATGCGGGGCGGCATGCCCGGCGGAATGGGCGGCATGCGATCGCCCGGCGGGATGGGGGCCATGCGAGCCCCCGGCGCGATGAGCAGCGGCATGGGGGCTATGCGCGGCGGGATGCCGAGCGGAATGGGCGCGACGCGAGGCGGGATGCCCGGCGGGTCCGTGGGCGGCATGCGGGCCGGGGGCGGGATCCCCGGAGGGATGCGCGGCGGCATGACGGGGGCCGGCCCGGCGATGGGGGGGATGCGGCCCGGCGTCGGCGGAGGGCCGGGGGCCGGCTCGATCAACTTCGGGGGGCGGGGCCCCTCGATGGGAAGCGCGGGCCTGGGAGGCCGTCCCGGCGTGGCGAGTGGTGCGATGGGAGGGATACGGCCCGGCGTCGGCGGCGGCCTGGGGGCCGGCTCGATCAACTGGGGCAATCGCGGGCCGGGCGCCGGCGGCATGGCCGGCGGGATGCGAGCCGGCGGCGGGCCTGGGCTGGGCGGCCCGGGGATGGGCGGGATGCGCCCGGGGGCGGGCGGGCCGAGCCTCGGCGGCGGCCGGCCGGGGATGAATCCCGGGTCGATGGCCGGGATGCGCCCGGGGGGCGGCCCGGGGCCTGGCGGACGCCCTGGGGCGGGCTCCGTGAATTGGGGCGGGCGAGGACCCGGCGCCGGCTCGATGGCCGGCGGCGCGGGCGGTCGGCCGGGAGCGTGGGGCGGCGGCCCCGGCCTGGGCGGGCGGCCCGGCGGCGGGACCGCCGGCGCGAACATGGGCGGCCGGCCGTCGTTCGCCGACATGCGCGGGCCCGGCGGCGGGGGTCGATACACCCCGACCAGCTTCAACCGCGGCGGCCCCGGCGGCGCGGGTTTCGGAGGGCCCGGCCCTCGCGGCATGGGCTGGCGCGACAATTACCTCGGGGCCCATCGCAATTTCAACCCCGGCGGCTGGGGGGGGATGCGCGGCGGCGGAAGCTGGAACAATATCAACAACATCAACCATGTCAATAACTGGAACAACTGGGGCGGCGGTCGCGGATGGGGAGGGGGTCGCGGTTGGGGCGGCGGCTGGAACAACGGTTGGGGCGGCGGCTGGAACAATGGCTGGGGCGGCGGCGGCTGGGGCTTCGGCAACGGCTTCGGCTGGGGCC
>Ga0209958_1000921_pt1 | contig 31627 bp, 31 predicted proteins | sample ThiBio_inoc_plan_FD_183942 | JGI IMG/M metagenome (GOLD analysis project Ga0209958, IMG submission 183942) | Wastewater bioreactor microbial communities from Cape Town, South Africa - Thiocy_inoc_plan (SPAdes) | ecosystem: Engineered > Bioremediation > Thiocyanate > Unclassified | place: South...
CCCCTGCCATTACATTTCATCGAATTTAGGGGCGTCGCCAAGTGGTAAGGCACCGGGTTTTGATCTCGGCATCCGTTGGTTCGAATCCAGCCGCCCCTGCCATATCTTTAGACAGACTTGTTTTGCAATGATATTTGCTCAAATATATTGACATTATCCTGTAAAACCATTAAAGTTCTGCCGCATTAGGGGCGTCGCCAAGTGGTAAGGCACCGGGTTTTGATCTCGGCATCCGTTGGTTCGAATCCAGCCGCCCCTGCCATATAATAGATTGTTTCCAAATTACCCGTTGGAAAAATTAAAAATTTTTCCCTTGCGCTCGGTCGAAGCATAGCTTCGCTTAACCCTCGCTCAGGTGCTTCATGCCCAATCTTGTCGTTTTTAGTGGAAGTGCTCATCCACAGTTCGCCCAAAAAGTCGTAAGCCATTTACATATTCCACTCGGTGCTGCTTCTGTAAGCAAGTTCTCTGATGGAGAAATTTCAGTTGAAATTACTGAAAATGTTCGTGGTAAAGACGTTTTTATCGTTCAATCTACTTGTGCGCCTACCAACGATAACCTGATGGAAATCTTGGTTATGGCTGATGCTTTGCGTCGCGCAAGTGCTGGTCGTATCACTGCAGTAATTCCGTATTTCGGTTATGCACGTCAAGATCGTCGTCCACGTTCTGCTCGTGTACCTATTACTGCTAAAGTTGTTGCAGACATGCTAACAACTGTGGGTATTGACCGTGTGGTAATGATCGACTTACACGCAGACCAAATTCAAGGTTTCTTCGATATTCCTGTTGACAACATCTATGGTACGCCAGCGTTACTGGCTGACTTACGCCAGCAACAACACCACAATCTTGTGGTTGTTTCGCCTGACGTCGGTGGTGTCGTTCGTGCCCGTGCCGTTGCAAAACAAATGGGTGATATCGATTTAGCTATCATCGATAAACGTCGCCAAAAAGCAAATGAATCACAAGTGATGCATTTGATTGGTGATGTAAAAGATCGTGACTGTGTCATCGTTGATGACATGGTCGATACAGCAGGTACGCTTTGCAAAGCTGCGGATGCACTCAAACAATTTGGTGCGCGCCGTGTCGTTGCTTATGCAACTCACCCTGTTTTATCTGGCAAAGCGATTGATAACCTTCGTAACTCTGTGATTGATGAATTGGTTGTTACAGACACCATTCCTCTTTCTGATGAGGCATTGAACCTAGGCAAAATTCGTCAGGTTTCGGTTGCGAGCATGGTTGCTGAAACAATTCGTCGTATTAACAACGAAGAATCTATTAGCGCAATGTTCGATAGTTATCTATAATAGCCCAGCTTTTTCTTAAACCCTAGCTCGCTAGGGTTTTTCTATCACTAAACTGGTCGCAAGTTTAGTTATTCAAACTCAATGAGGATATGCCCATGGCAAACTTCGTATTAAACGCTCAAGCACGTGAAGTAGCACAACAAGGGAAAGGTTCGAGCCGCCGCCTTCGTCACGCTGCTCAAATCCCAGCAATCATCTACGGTGGTAGCGCTGAGCCTGTAACGATTACTTTAGAGCTTCGTGAAATCGTTAAAGCTTTAGAAAACAACGCTTTCTTCGAAGAAGTTATCGAAATCAAAATCGGTGACAAAGTTGAGAACGTTAAAATCCAAGCGTTACAACGTCACCCAGCTAAAAACACGCCTATGCACGCTGACTTCAAACGCGCATAAGTGTTAAAGGCGTAAATTAGTGTCAAATATTTCGCTAATTGTTGGTTTGGGCAATCCTGGAAAGGAATATGCCCAAACCCGCCATAATGCAGGTTTCTGGTTCGTTGAACAACTTGCAGATCGTTATGGCATCTCTTTAAAAGCTGATCCTAAGTTTCATGGATACAGTGGTCGTGGCAACATCGAAGGTCATGACGTCCGTTTATTACTCCCTACCACTTTTATGAACCGTTCTGGTCAAAGTGTTGTTCCTTTCGCAAAATTTTATCAAGTTGCACCTGAAGCAATCCTGATTGCGCATGATGAACTGGATATGAATCCTGGCATTATTCGTCTGAAAACAGGTGGTGGACACGGTGGACACAATGGTCTCCGCGATATCGTTCCGCATATCGGTGCTAATTTCCATCGTCTACGTATTGGAATTGGACATCCGGGTGCCAAAGAACGCGTTTCTGGTCATGTGCTTGGTAAAGCGCCTAGCAGTGAACAAGATTTGATGGATGCAGCCATTGATCATGCCCTCTCTCAAGTGAAAATACTTGTTGATGGACAAGTGTCACAGGCAATGAATCAAATTAACGCTTACAAACCCGCTTAAACTGAATTGTTGATCAATCCCGCTTGCCATATTGCATTTTTAAGCGCAAAATGCGCATCAAACCGCCTATAGCCCGCGGAAAACGTGACAAGTCAACCATAAGATAATTATCTTAGGTCTTACTCAGGAGACGCTAGCCATGCTATCTCGTTTATTAAAATGTAAAATTCACCGTGCAGTTGTGACTCATGCAGAGCTTCATTATGAAGGTTCTTGTGCAATTGATGGCGTATTAATGGACTTAGCAGGGATTCGTGAATACGAAGAAATCCACGTATGGAACGTCACTAACGGCAAACGTTTCACCACTTATGCAATCCGCGGTGAAGATGACTCAGGTATTATTTCCGTCAACGGTGGTGCAGCACACCAAGCTGATGTTGGTGATTTAGTGATTATTGCAACTTTCGGCGATTTTACCGAAGTAGAAGCCAATCTTCACAAACCACGTTTAGTTTATGCAAACCCAGACAATACAGTGAACCACACTGCAAACTGTATTCCCGTACAAATTGCATAGGCCATAAAAGATTCCTCAAAAGCCATGAGCCACAGCTCATGGCTTTTTTATTGTATAAATACAGCCGCTCATGCACTTGAACAAAAATACAAAAACACTGAAAAATAAGGCCAAGTTTTACGCAAGCAAACTTGTAAAATCACACTAGAATTTGTTCAATAAAAAGACAATAAAGATAATTTGAACAATATGGATATTATTAATATTTTAAGTCAAGTTAGCCTCTTTGCTGATCTAGATCATGCGATGCTTGAAACATTGCTTCCGTTTTGCCATATACGTCATCTGCAAACAGGACAACAGCTGTATTGTGCCCATGATATTGCTGATCATGTCTATATTGTTGCCTATGGACGTGTCAAACTCACCAGCACAACAGGATTACTGACCTATTATGGTCGTCATGAACTTGTCGGTGAAACAGGCGTGATTTCCAATCAGCCGCATCATTGCACAGTCAATGCTGTTCGAGATACAGCGCTTATTGGAATTCCACAGCAGCAATTTTTAGATTTTATTCACCTACACCCCAAAGTCCTATTCGCTTTATCTCGGCTGATCATCAACCGTTCCCAACCCGAACAGCAACATTGTCATGTGATGGGAAGCAGCCGAACACTTTCAGTCATCCCTGTCTCTGCACATATTCCCGCTCCCCATCTCGCAGAAAAACTAACCGAACATTTACAACGCTGGCCGCATGTACGTTTGGTGACTGCGGCACATATTGATGCCCTATTTGGGACAGGTTTTAGCCAAACCCCATTGGATTATAGCCCAGAGGATTTACAACTGAGACAATGGCTTGCCAGCTTAGAAGAAAAACATTGCTATGTCCTTTATGCCGCCGATAACAGTGAAGATGAATGGTCAAAACGCTGTTTACATCAGGCGGATCGGATTCTGATTCTGGCAGAAGCCAATCAAACACCAACCCAAACCCCACTCTCGCATGTTCTCAGTCAACACGACTGGCAAAGCCCAATTGAATTGGTTTTGCTACGCTCCGAAGGTGATCCTTCACCGCATACCCTGATCTGGAAACAGCTCTATCATGCTCGTGCCCATTACTTTGTCCATCCTTGGGCACAGAACGATATCTGTGCAGTGGCACGTCAGATTTCCAGTCAAGGGGTAGGTTTGGTGCTTGGTGGTGGCGGTGCGCGAGGCTTCGCCCATATCGGTTTGATTCGTGCCTTGGAACAACTGCACATCCCGATTGATATTGTCGGTGGTACCAGTATGGGGGCTTTTGTCGCAGCGTTGGTGGCATGTGGTTTTGACAGTGTAGAAATGACCCATATCGCCTATGAGACTTTTGTGGCGCGTAATTATCTCAATGATTACACCATGCCACGGGTTTCCCTGATTCGGGGACAGCGTTTCCACAGTCGTTTGCATGCCATCTTTGGGAGCCGTCGGATTGAGGAGCTTAGACAGACCTATTACTGTATTTCCACCAATCTCACCACAGGACAAGCTGTGATTCATGATCAAGGCGAACTCGCCACTTGGGTCGGTACCAGCATGAGTGTGCCAGGTGTTGCGCCCCCCGTTGCATGGCATGAAAATCTACTCTGCGATGGCGGTGTGATTAACAATCTTCCCACCGATGTCATGCAAAATCTAGAAAGAGGCACTATTATTGCCAGCAATGTCAGCCTGCATGATGACATTCGAGTTCCCGGCATTGGCTTGGAAGAACCAGATCAGAGTGCCCTGCTCAACTGGAATAAAATTATTAAAGATAAATTGTTGCACGCACCACGACTGGCAGAAATATTGATGCGTACCGCTACCCTAGCCAGCGATACCATGATTCAAAGTGCTGCGATTGAACGTGCCAACTTACACATCCGTATGCCGATTGAGGGAATCGGCATGTTTGACTGGCACAAACTGGATGAACTGGTCGAACGAGGTTATGAACACGCGCTTGAAATGCTCTTGCCTATTCGGGAAACTTTACCGAATACATAAACAATGCATTGAGCTATACATGAGCAGACTGAATCTGATAACGATCCAGTAAAGCATCTAAATACTGGTAGGTTTCAGGATCTAGTTGCTGCATGTAGCCATCAAGAATACGATGACATTGTTGCTGTTTCTCAACAGGCATGCGTCGCATGATGTCAAATGTCACCTCCCATTGTGAGCGCAACAATGAGGCATAAGCAATATGATGCAGAACTTGCTCATCAATTTGCGCAATTGCGGTCGCGACCACTTCTCTAGCCTCATCTTGCATATAATTCACAATCACCAACATATCGGTCCATAAATCGCAACGATCAGCCGCCTCGACGATACTCTGGATAATCTCTACTCGTCTTAATGCAGGCAAATTGGCAACAAAATGCTGTGCTTGCGCAGATAGGCAAGCAACTACAGGGAGCATATCTTCCCACAACTGATCTTCCTGTGTGGCTTGAATAATGGCATTGACCACAGGCTCACCTTGCAAAACCGCTAAATCTCCCAATTCCTGCTTCAGCCCATAACTGATATAACTCATCAAGGCCAAAACTTTGGGCCAGACTAAGCGTTGTGCTGGATCACCAATAATCAATAAGGCTTTTTCAATCCGCTGTTTGGGCAATACATGCACTAAATGATCAATTTGCTCACGTGACTCGATAAAAAAAGCAATCTCCAACAGATCACTTTCACTCTCGACCACTTGCGCCACATCTTGTAATACCGCATCTGACAACATACTAACAAAGCGACCTATCGTGACAAAATCCCGTTGCTCCAGTAGAACTTTGGTGATGTCCGTAATCTGATGGGTGGTGAGATAGCCCAATAATTCTCTTGCCAAACGTGGGTCTAAATACACTGAAATTGCTGCAACCGTTTTAGCAGGCAGATGCTTTACGATGCGATAAGAACTTTCTGTCGATAAATACACTGCAATTTGGGCCACAATAAAGGGTTCTAAGAAGTGTTTGACCATAAACACACTAATCCAGCGTGGTAACCAATTCACCCATGCAGCCAAATAACGGAAACGCTTTTTCTGCTGATTTTGTAATCGTTCTAATATCGCAAAACGAAATTGTCTTAAATTTTCGGGTGCCAAGGGCTGCATAAAGGCCAATTCTGATTCGCTGACCTTGAAGATACGCGCCAATTTGATCATCTCCGCCTGTACCGCAAGTCGAGTCATAGGTATGCTCCCTTATGCTTTATCTCGAAACAGCCAACGTAGGAAAAAAGGAGTTTGATACAAGCTCTGATTCATTTTCTGATCTTCGTTTTCTAGGGTGTGTTTTAATTGTTGATTGAGCCAAACCAAATCCTGTGGGGAGAGTTGAGAAAATGCTTTAAGACTCATGACAGGCCGATGTAATTGTTGTGCTAATTGTTCCAGCTCGGATTTTTCCATCTTTTCCATACTTAAGCCTCCACATTATTGTTGTTTTATCTTTTGAGTGTATGCCCAATTTAAATCGATTACCAGTTTCACCAATAAATAGAAAAACATGAACAAGTTCTCAGCTTATTTTTTCATTTTTATAGAACGATTCATTCTATAAAAAGTTGCCTTTTCTCATAAAAATCTGGCTATAATCAAGGCACATCGCTTCAGGGCGGGGTGTAATTCCCCACCGGTGGTAAGTTAGGCATTGTAATCAAATGACCTAATCAGCCCACGAGCCTGTATATATTTATATGTACTCGCAGATTTGGTGAGAAACCAAAGCCGACGGTATAGTCCGGATGAAAGAAGACGAAACCACTGAAACACGCTTTTTGCGTTGTTTTTGTGCACGCTTATTTTTTACATCAGTCCTGAAATGTTCAACCGTATCCTACTTACGAGAGCGTTTCATTATGTCAAGTTTAATCCAACCCGAACTGTTCTTCTCAGCCCTTTCTCCTGCTGAACAACGTATTCAACAAGCTTTAGAAGATATCCGCCAGGGCAAACCTGTGTTAGTAATGGATGATTTCGACCGTGAAAATGAAGCAGATCTCATTATTGCTGCCGAAACACTCACAGTTGAAACCATGGCTCAAATGATTCGGGATGGCTCAGGCATCGTCTGTTTATGCCTAACCGAAGCCTTGGCTGACCATTTAGAACTTCCACCCATGGTGGTTGATAATTCAAGCCAGTTTAAAACCGCATTTACGGTAACCATTGAAGCAGCACAAGGTGTAACCACAGGCGTATCAGCCAAAGACCGCGTCACCACCGTTTTGGCAGCCACCAAAGAAGGGGCTGTGGCGAGTGATCTCAGTCGTCCGGGTCATGTTTTTCCTTTACGTGCACGTGAAGGCGGTGTGCTAAGCCGTCGTGGTCATACTGAAGGGACTGTTGATTTAGCACGTTTAGCAGGTTTAAAACCATCTGGGGTACTGTGTGAACTGACTAATCCTGATGGTTCAATGGCTTCAGGGATTCAAGTGCTTGCTTATGCGCAAACTCACGGTTTGACCGTGATCAGCATTGAAGAACTGGTGCAATACCGTCTCAAACATAATGTTTAATTAAAATAAAAAGCCTCGATGATTCGAGGCTTTTTTATTTCATCGATAGTTATGATACTTTTCGTTCTGCGTTCAGTTCAGCCACCGTTTCAATGAGCTGACTAAACTGTGAAATTTGCGTCACCGGCTGCGCCTGAGCCAATTCTTCTGCCCGACCATAACCATAATTGACCGCAATGGTTTCAATGCCATTGGCACGCGCGCCAATAATGTCATATTGGCGGTCTCCCACCATAATGCAGTGCTGTGCATCCAGTTGTTGTTGTTCAAGAATATAGGCAATTAAGTCCGCTTTATTGGTTCTTTCACCAGTCAGCTCACTGCCGTACATTTCAGTAAAATATTGATCCAACTGGAAATGAACTAAAATTTGCTTGGCATAAATAATTGGCTTAGCCGTTGCCAAGAACAAAGCATAGCCCTGCGCCTGTAACTGTTGCAAAGTATCTCCCACAGTTGGATATACTTCATTTTCAAATAAACCTGTCACCGAAAAACGTTCACGGTAAGCCAGCAAAGCTTGCTCAGCCAACGCATCATCTTGAGTATTCAGTAATTTTGCCAAAGATGCTTTGAGTGGTGGCCCAATGGTCCAGTCCAAATCAACTTCATCTGCTATAGGTTGGCCTAATTTTTCTAGCGCAAAACGGATTGAACCATGAATCCCAGTTTTAGGGTCGGTTAAGGTTCCATCTAAATCAATGAAAATATTTTTGATCGTCATTCGTTCAATCTCTTGCAGTCTTACACAACAGAGTCGAGAGTTTCTCGAAACTTCCCTATACTACCGTAGATTGAAGAATAAAAGGAAATTGCAGTGCGTCCGACCGTACTTTGTTTTTCAGGTTTAGATCCCTCTGGTGGGGCTGGCCTACAGGCAGATATTGAAGCGATTGGACAAAGTGGTGCACATGCAGCCATTGCCTGTACCGCTTTAACCATTCAAAACTCACAACAAGTGTTTGGTTTTGAAGCCACTTCAAAGGAATTATTGCTGGCACAAGCCAATGCCGTGGTCGGTGATTTACCGATTAAATGTGTGAAGTCAGGCATGTTAGGCACAACTGATAATATTGCGGCACTGGCTGAATTCTTACGTGAACACCCAGATTATCTTTATGTGCTTGATCCTGTGTTGGTTGCAAATAGCGGGGGTTCACTGGGTGATCAAGCAACCTTAGTCAAAGCCTTCGTAGAACTGATTCCTCTGGCAACAGTCATCACGCCGAATACCGTTGAACTAAGAGCCTTAACGGGTCTCGATGATATTGAACAGGCCACACATAAACTGTTTGAAATGGGTGCAAATGCAGTCTTGGTCAAAGGTGGCCATGAGAATACCCCTGATCATATCCGTAATGTGCTTTATGCCGATGGTAAAATGCTTGCAGAAAGCCGTTGCCCACGCTTAGAAGGCCAATATCACGGTTCAGGCTGTTCATTGGCAAGTTTTATTGCAGGACGTCTGGCGCTGGGTGATTCATTAAAAATTGCAGTTCAGCATGCAGAAACCTGGTTATTCGGTGTGCTGAAACAGGCAGAAACCCCTATACCGAATGGGCAAAAGATTCCAAAACGCTTTTAAGCTGGATCACGAAAAACGAACTTTCGAATCAAAGTTCAATAAAAAAGGCGCATCTCGCGCCTTTTTTAATATTCACAGATTATTGTGGAATACGCAGGACTTGACCAGGGAAAATGTCATCTGCATTTTTAAGTAATGGTCGATTGGCTTCAAAAATTTTGTTGTATTGGTTTGGATCACCATAATATTCTTTCGAAATCTTCGACAGATTGTCTCCTGATTTCACCGTATAGAATTTACTTTCTGGCTCAGGTGTTTCGACTGTCATTTGATCATCCACTTGTGCAACATGATCAATATTTCCGACCGCAAGCACAATCTTCTCTTTATCGGCCTGACTCTTTACCTGCCCTTTAATGGTTGCCGTATCAGTATTGCCGTTATACGTCACCGATAAGCCTTCAACCCCAAGGCCTAAACTTTTGATCAAACCTAATAATTTATTTGCAATCTCTTGAGCTGAAGGTTCAGCTGGTGTTGCTGGTGCAGCTTGTGGTTCAGCTGGTGCTGTATTTTTCTTACCAATACCTTTAACAAAATCAAAAAGACCCATTGTTATTTCCTCTGTAATTATTAACCGCATTCATAGTCAAAATAGACCTATATCTAGTTATACAGAAAAAATAAATCACTCGAGTTTCAATTTAACGCGGTCTTGTAAATATATGTATATGCACTAGAACTTAATGAAAAACATTCTGTTGCAAAACCTATAAACACAAAAAAGCCACCTTACGGTGGCTTTTGATCATGCAAGATGATTAACCAAGTTTCTTAGTTACGTAATCGATTGCAGATTGAACAGTTGTGATTTCATTTGAATCTTCATCTGGAATCGTGATGTCAAAATCGTTTTCGAAAGACATTACAAGTTCAACCAAATCTAAAGAGTCAGCACCTAAGTCATCCATGAAAGATGCTTCGTTTTTAATCTCTTCAGCACGCATACCTAATTGTTCAGCTACAGCTTGTTTGATGCGTTGTTCGATATCGCTCACAGGAATTCTCCTCATTGCTTGTGGCGTTTTAATTTGCCACTAGTTTAATTGAATATAAAAATTTTTAAAAGTTTATACATCGCCACTTAGGCCATGTATAGACCACCATTTACGTGTAAAACTGTACCAGTAATGTAACTAGCCTTATCGCTGGCAAGGAAACTCACTGCATCAGCAATATCTTGAGGTTCACCTAAACGATTTAAAGCTACTTGATCAGTCATTTTTTTACGAATATCTTCGCTTAACTGATCAGTCATTTCAGTGGCAATGAAACCAGGTGCAACACTGTTCACTGTAATCTGACGGCTCCCCATCTCTTTGGCTAAGCTACGACTGAACGCTTCAATCCCTGCTTTTGCTGCTGAGTAGTTCGCTTGTCCAGGGTTGGCAAAGTGTGCAACCACCGAACTGATATTAATAATGCGACCAAAACGTGCTTTGGTCATGCCTTTCAATACGCGCTTAGATAAGCGGTAAACAGCTTTCAGATGGATATTGAGAATATCGTCCCAATCATCTTCAGACATCCGAAGCAACAAGTTATCTTTGGTAATGCCTGCATTGTTCACCAACACCAGCACTGAACCATATTTTTGTTCAATGTCTGATACCAGTGCATCAATGGCTTCACCTTCACGAACATCGAGTACAGCGCCTGTTCCATGCTCAGCAAAGCTTTCTGTGAGTTTTTGCGCACCTGCTTCAGAAGTCGCAGTACCTACTACAAAAAAACCGTCTTGAATGAGTTGCTGTGCAATCGCTGCGCCAATACCACGGCTTGCTCCTGTCACTAACGCAACTTTTCGTTGTTGTGTCATGCAATTTTTCCTTCTGCCACTAACACTGCGTTTAGGGCATCTTCCATACGTGCTTTGCTATCAATGGCAAATGCTTTTTCTATGTTCGGTAATCGCTTGGCAAGATTACTCAGTACCGTACCTGGTCCACATTCAACCACGTACTGGATCCCCTGATCTTGTAGATATTGCATGGTCCGTGTCCATTGTACCGATTGGTACAATTGAGCCGTTAATGCCTGACCTAACTGAGCAACATCTGTCGCGATTTCCGCGTTGACATTTTGTATTACAGGAAGGCGTGGTAGCTCAATGGCAGTTTGTTCCAAAGCTTCAGCAAACTTTTCTGCAGCAGGTTTCATTAACGTACAATGTGACGGCACAGAAACAGGCAACGCGATGGCCTTCCCTGATTGTTCTTTTGCATCTGCCATCACTTGCTGAACTAAAGCAGTGCTACCCGCAATCACAACTTGACCTTGCGCATTATAATTTGCCGCTTCAACCGAACCTTGTCCAGCAGCAGAAGCATTGGCTTTTTGACAAAGCTCAATCACTTTTTCATCTGCTAAGCCAAGAATTGCAGCCATTGCGCCGGTTCCTTGTGGAACGGCACTCTGCATCAATTTGCCACGTAAATGCACCAGTTTCACTGCATCAGCCAAAGTCATTGCTTCTGCTGCAACCAATGCGCTGTACTCTCCTAAAGAGTGTCCAGCCAAGTATTTCGGTGCTATACCGCCCAGTTCCAACCAAACACGCCATAATGCAATACTTGCTGTCAGCAATACTGGTTGGGTATTTTCAGTTTGGTCTAAACCCTCACCGCTTTGGGCAATCTGCCAAAGATCAAAACCGAGCGCTTCTGATGCTTCTGCAAATGTATCTTTAACGACACTAAACTGCTCTGCAAGTTCAGCCAGCATGCCCGCTTTTTGTGAGCCCTGACCTGGAAAAACAAATGCTGTTTTTGTTGCTTGAGCAGCCTGCTCAAGTCGTTTAGTCGACATATAAAAATCCTTAAAATGGTCTATCGCCAATTTCATCAACACACATGATTTTACATGAGAATGACAACAGACTCTTTCCCGATGCGGCAATTTACCATTGATTTAATCGTTTTTTAATTGCGAAAAACAACAAAAAAGGGAGCTTTCGCTCCCATTTTTTCTATACTTTAAGCTAACGCTTAATGCATATGGTTCAATTATTCAGCATCAGCTGCTTTAGCGAATAATTGACGACCACGGTAAATACCGTCTTTAGTCACGTGGTGACGACGATGAGTTTCACCAGTAGTTTGGTCTACAGATAATGCATTCTCGGTTAAAGCGTCATGTGAACGGCGCATGTCACGGCGAGAGCGACTTTTACGGTTTTGCTGAACGGCCATGATGGCTCCTTACAAAGATCGAAAAAATGGATCAGAAACAAATTCAGTTGTCTTAACTCAACATTATATCACAAATTATGAGTTAAGTTTACCCTTCAAACTTGCCAAAACATCAAACGGGTTATCCCGTTTTTCTTCGACAACGTCCTGAATGGTAGGTCGATGTTTATGCTCACAAACATCATGCTTGGGAGATAAAGGCATCAACAATAACAGTTCATCTTCTAGTAGTGCGAGCAAATCAATCGAAGCAGGCGTATCAAAATCACCTTTTTTCGAAGACTCGCTTTCACCTAAAACGATGAAATCAGCATCCTCATCCAAGCGCTCTATCAGTGACTCATCATCGATCAAAGCCAAATGAAAATCTGAAACAAGTTCAGTTTCAACAGTATCCAGACAACGCTGGCATTCCATTGGAACTTTCGTTTCAATACGTCCATCTAGCCATACAATGCGATGATATGCATCCATTGATAGCTTACAGTCTATGTTGATCAATCGATCATTAATTGATCCAACAGCTTCACGAGCGATACGAGCAAAGCGAGACAATGGCAGTGTGCCTGACCATGTAAAGCCCTGTTCAGCCCATTTAAACGGCTCAATCTGTGCCGGAAAGGTATTTGCTGACATAATTAAGGCGGCAATTCTACAAATTCATCGGTACTCTGTCAAAGATTAAGATACAATTTTGCACTTCTTTAGACAGAACTCGGGGTAAATTAAGCAATGCACCTGTTGCAGCCGCAACTTGAAGTAACAACTTCATTACTTGTAAGCACCCATTCAACCTCTGCTCCTGTATTAACACCAGATCAAGTGCAACGCTCATCTTGGCAAAAGTTAACATCAGAACCAGAACAGGTCGATTGGCTTATTTTACACTTTAATCACTGGTTTTCCCACCATAATGTCACACTAGTTAAAGGTGATTTTGAACCAGAATATTTCCCAGCGACCAATGAGCAAGCCGCAAGAATCCAATTTGCCCATGGTTTCTTTAATAGTGCCCTACATGAGATTAGTCATTGGAGTATTTCTGGAGAGAAGCGCCGCCTATTGCCCGATCTCGGTTATTGGTATGCACCAGATGGTCGAACGGCCGAACAGCAAGCTTTATTTGAACAAGTGGAAATCAAACCGCAAGCGATTGAATGGCTATTTGCGACTGCATTTGGTCGGAAATTTCGTGTGTCTTTAGATAATTTAACGGGTGATGGTGGTAACGGCCAACAATTTAAAGACCATGTCTATGCACAAGTACAGCGTTATTTTTCTGGTGAAGCCAAATTGCCTCGGGACGCAGCGCATTTCATTGATTACATCTGTCATTGCACCCGAAATAGTACACCGTTACAACTGAATGAATTTAAACGCGAAGACCTTGATTAAAAGACAAAATTGTCACATCTAATGCTTGCAACTTGACCTCAACACGTTTCATACTGAATTTAGCCATATAGATCAGGGAGTTCAACGATGTTGCATTTACATATTCATCCTGAGAATCCACAGGCTCGCTTAATCACACAAGCCGTTGAGCGTATTCGTGCGGGTGATGTTGTGGTTTATCCAACAGATGCAGCCTATGCGATTGGTTGCCAAATCGGGAATAAAAGTGCAATGGAACGGATTGCACAAATTCGTGGCTTAGGCCCTAAGCATCAATATGCCATTATGTGTTGTGACTTATCTGATATTGCAACCTATGCCAAAGTCGATAACGCCATGTATCGTTTATTGAAAAACAATACGCCAGCGGTTACGACTTTTATTTTGCCTGCGACCAGCGAAGTACCAAAGCGTTTAATGCATCCAAAGAAAAAAACCATTGGATTGCGTATTCCAAGCAATCCTGTTGCGCAAGCTTTACTACAAGAACTCGGTGAACCATTGTTAACCAGTACCTTGATTTTGCCAGATCAAAAAGACCCCCTAGATGATCCATACGATATTGAAAATCAGCTCGGTAAACGGATTGATGTGTTTATTGATAGTGGTTTTGGGACTTTATCAACCACCAGTATCGTGGATTTATCTGGAGAAAATCCTGAAATTGTGCGTCGTGGTGTCGGTGATGTCAGTGCTTTTGAGTAAGCACTGACTTCTATTTAAATCATTGAGAATCAGGCATAGGGAAATTAGGGCATCCAGCCAAAGTTTGGTTTGCACTTTGTATTTTTTGATCAAAACCATTAAAAACATCAATCTGAAATGAAACCTTATCCTCGATGAGCAAACCATATACCTTTGATCTCGTACTTTGTTTAAGATTCTGAAACATTTCAAGAACTGCACAACTTTGCTGTTGAAGCTGGACGGTGCTGACACCAGTGTCATCGTTATAGTCTCTGAGTTTCATTGTCACAATAATTTGAGGATAAAGATTAGTCGCCTGCATATCTACGCCCCATTTAGCTGCTGCTGGCTTCGAATGATGATTGATACCACCTACAATCATTCGACCTAAATATTGTCTTAAAAATTCTTTTTGTACATTTGGGTGTTGCCAAATGGTAAAGCCTCCGATTATTAGCATAGTAACAATCAGTAATAGACCTATAATTATTTTTCTTTTCATTCAATCTTGATTCCACAATATTTTTACACTTGCCCTATGACTTATCATTCACCCTAAATTATAAATTAAACTCAGAAAGCCGCTGCTTTTGATAACCTTCGGCGTCAAAATTATCTGGACTCAGCCATTGTTGATAGACTTTTTCTAAATAAGGCCATTCTTCATCAATAATTGAAAACCATGCGGTATTGCGATTATGCCCTTTAGTGATTCGATCTTGACGAAATAAACCTTCATACTGAAAACCAAAACGTAAAGCGGCGGCTTTAGAAGGCGCATTACAATCATCACATTTCCACTCTACACGTCTAAACCCATGGGCAAAGCATTGTTGTAATAGTAAGAAGATGACCTCGGTGGAAGCTTTGGATTTTTTCATCCGATGGGAAAAATAAACATTGCCTATTTCAATCGCCCCCTGTTCCAGTCTTGGATTTAATAGTGCAATCCAGCCTTGAATCTCACCATTAATTTCAATTAAAAAATGGGTCGACGCTTTAAAGTTAAATAGATTTTGCAAATCCTGTTTTAACAAAGCTTGGCTTTGCGGGGCTGCATAAGGCAAATACGTCCAACAGGCCGCGTTGGCTTCGGTTGCAACCGCTTCCCAAATTTGGCTTGCTGCCTGATCAGAGATTTCACATGAAATATGTATCAATTTGACATCTTGCCCATTCAAATCATGTTGAATCAGCTGGCTAGGGTGGTGCTCTAGGGCAAAGCCGACAGTTTGCCCAAATTGATTCTGTTGTGTTTTTAAATAATGTTTCATCGTGATTTATAATAGAAAGAATGGTTTTCGTTGCTAATTTAAGCATAAGTTTTTTCTATGGCCTATGTAATCTTGCATAAATATAGAAAATACCCTGAGAACTTTAAGGTTTTTGTAAGTAGGTAATTTATTAAATTGGCAATTTCGATTAGAATAGAGCTGCTCTTGGTAGCATGTGCCTTTCTTTGCACAAAAAATTATATCTTTCATGCTTTTGAAAATTCGCGTGGCTTATAACGGTAATGAACCAAATTCTCCCCCAAACTTTGGAGTCCACTCCTTCCATTCGCGTGCTTGACGAGTGGCAGGAAGTCATACCTGAAGATTTATATATACCGCCTGCCGCGTTTGAAATTTTGCTGGAACAATTTGAAGGTCCACTAGACTTTCTGATTTACCTGATTCAAAAAAATGGCTTTGATTTATTACACATCGATATTTCCCCGATTGCCACTCAATATCTATCTTATATGGATAGTATGAAATCGTTGAATATTGAGCTTACGGCTGATTATATGGTCATGGCCGCATTGCTTGCCGATTTAAAATCACGCTTACTCCTACCTAAACCCGTCGCTGTTGATCAATTCGAAAAAGATCCAAAACAAGAATTAATTGATCGTTTGGAAACTTATTTACGCATTAAACAAGCCGCTGAACGATTGGGACAAATGCCGATCTTCGAGCGCGATACTTTTAGCGCCAATGTCAGTATTGGGCACATCGCTCCGATTTATGAAGGCTATGATGTTACTGCCTTGCATGATGCTTTATTTTGCGTATTTAATCGCCCTGAACCCATCACCCATGTGGTGGCACAAGAGCCTGTATTATTAGAAGAGCGTATTGCCTTTATTGAAAGCCAGCTCGCATCAGGTGAGGCATTGAGTTTTATTGAATTATTAAATCCCATGCAAGGTCGTATGGGGATGGTGGTTACATTTATGGCGGTACTTGAATTAACACGTCAGCAAAGAATTCAGATTATCCATACCGGCATTGAAGCTCCTTTAACGATCCAAGGAGTGAGTGCATGAGTTTAGATCAATTTGAACAAAATGAAGGCATGTCGTTTGAGGACATTCATCATGAAGTTTTATTGCAAATTGAAGCGATTCTATTTGCCAGTGACTCACCAGTTTCGCTTGCACGTCTAAAAGAAGCCTTTCAAAACCAATATAATAAGCAGCAATTACGCACGTTTTTACAGCAACTGGCGATGTTACAACACGGTCGTTCAATCGAGTTGATTGAAACGGCACAAGGTTTTCGCTTTCAAGTACGTGCCAAATATCGAAATGTTATTGCGCAGGTTTGGCCAGAGCGTCCAACCAAGTTGTCACCTTCATTACTCGAAACTGTCGCAGTGATTGCTTACCATCAGCCTGTCACACGTGCCGATATTGAACAGATTCGTGGTGTCTCCAATAATAGCCAGAATTTAAGAACGCTATTCGACTGGAACTGGATTAAAGAAGCTGGTTTCAGAGATTTACCTGGAAGACCTGCGTTGTTAATCACAACGCCCCAATTTTTAAATGCTTTTGGTCTAGCTTCGCTAGGTCAATTGCCTCCCCTGCAGAACGCCAAGGAAGCATTCATGACACTCGACGCACATGCGCCGAAGTCTTGAGAAAGGTGAACTGTTGATCATTATGTCTAAGGTTGTGCTGTCATGAGTGAAAAATTACAAAAGGTTTTAGCGAGAGTCGGGTTAGGCTCGCGTCGCTATATGGAGGAAGTCATTGCTGCTGGTCGTGTCAGCATTAATGGCCGTATTGCCCAAGTCGGTGAACGTATCGAACCAGGTGATGAACTCCGTATCGATGGTCGTAAAGTACAATTCCAAATTGAAGACGAAATTCGTCGTCGTGTATTAATTTACTATAAGCCAGAAGGTGAAATTTGTTCACGCAATGACCCTGAAAAGCGTCCAACCGTATTTGATCATTTACCTCAAATCGCCAATGATCGTTGGGTCATGGTGGGTCGTCTAGATATTAATAGTACTGGTTTATTGTTATTCACCAATGATGGTGAACTTGCCAACCGTTTAATGCACCCTTCAAACGAAGTTGAGCGTGAATACGCGGTTCGTGTCATGGGCGAAGTAACACCACAAATTCGCAATAACATGCTAAAAGGTGTTGAGCTTGAAGATGGCCCAGCCAAGTTTGAATCATTCTCTGAAATCGGTGGTGATGGTATCAACCGTTGGTATCAAGTGGTGGTTAAAGAAGGTCGTAACCGCGAAGTTCGTCGTATCTTTGAATCACAAAGCTTAAAAGTCAGCCGCTTATTGCGTACCCGTTACGGCACAGTGATTTTGCCACGTGAATTACGTACAGGTCGTTGGATGGAATTAGATAAAACAGATATCGACAACTTGGCGAAATCTGTGGAATTAAAACCACGTCAAGGTACAGGTCTATTCGGTATGGCAAAACGCCGTACCGAACGTATGTCTGAAAAGCCAATGGCGGCACGTCGTGGCGGTTACTTACGTCAGCAACGTCGTGATGATGAGCAACAAGATCAGTCACAGCAACAACGTCCAAATGGCAATACAAATAATAACAATGGTCGTAAAACCATTGGTTTCAATAAAGGCTTTAAGAAGTTTTAATTCTTGATCCTAAAAATAAAAAAACGCTCTAATAAGAGCGTTTTTTTGGCTTTAACTATGCTGAACAATACCTTGCGGGATCGCATTCAGCAGCTTTTTGGTATATTCATGTTGTGGATGTAAATACAGTTCATCTGAATTGGCAATTTCAACCAACTCGCCATGATTCATCACCATCACCTGATCGGAAATATATTTCACCACTGATAAATCATGCGAAATAAAGATGTAGCTCAGACCAAACTCATCCTGTAAGTCCTGCAATAAGTTCAGCACCTGCGCCTGTACCGATACATCCAGCGCAGAAACCGATTCATCACAAATCAAGATTTCAGGCTTTAAAGTCAAGCAACGTGCAATTGCAATCCGTTGCCGTTGCCCACCTGAAAACTCGTGTGGATAACGGTCATAGGCTTGCACAGGTAAACTCACCCGCTCTAACAGCTCTAATGCCATCTTTTTGCGCTCAGTATCATTTTGACCAATACCATGAATCCGCATCGGCTCTAATAAAATTTGTCCGATGGTGAAGCGTGGATTGAGTGAGGCATAAGGGTTCTGGAAAATGATTTGAATTTTACGTTGATACTGACAAAACTCTTTCTCACTCATCGCCAGAATATCTTTGCCACCAATCAAAGCTTGTCCGCCTGTTGCTTCATGCAAGCGCATCAATAATAAACCAATCGTGGTTTTACCTGAACCCGACTCACCAACTAGTCCCAAGGTTTTACCTTTCGCCAATTGAAAAGAGACACCTTTAACGGCTTGAAATTCTTCATGTCCCCACAAGCCCTTGCGGCTATAAAATGACTTTTTCAGCTCTTTTACTTCTAAAACAATGGGTTCATCGCCAGTCAGACCACGAGCACGTTGTTTCAGGTTTAAATCAGACAGATTGGTGGTTTCGATCAACTGTCCATTTTCGTCCTGCTGCATAAAATCACTGGTCACAGGCAAACGGTATGGACGAGTCGCCAACTGTGGACGGCAATGCAACAAAGCACGGGTATACACATCTTGCGGTTGTTCCAACACCTGCTTAACAGGACCACTTTCCCGAATCTCACCATGACGCATCACAATCACTTCATCCGCGATTTCACCCACCAAAGCTAAATCATGGGTAATAAACAGCATTGACATTTCATGGCGTTGTCGTAATGACTCTAATAAATCAATGATTTGCTTTTGGATGGTGACATCCAAAGCCGTGGTCGGCTCATCGGCAATCAGTAACTTTGGTTCGCAGGCAATTGCCATCGCAATCATCACCCGTTGTTGCTGACCACCTGAAAGCTGACTTGGATAAGCATCAATCTTGGTTTCCGGTGCAGGAATACCCACTTCTTTCAGTAACTCAAGTACCCGTGCTCTGGCCTGCTTGCGTCCCATGCCTAAGTGAATACATAACACCTCAGCAATTTGATCTCCCACTGTAAAGACTGGATTCAACGAGGACATCGGTTCCTGAAAAATCATGGCAATGTCTTTACCACAAATTTTCCGAATCTCTTTTGCAGATAAATTCAGTAAATCCTTACCTTCAAAAGTAATACGACTTTGCGCTGCAATTTGACTTTGGCCTTTCGGCAATAAACCCATTACCGCCAAGGACGTGACTGATTTACCACTGCCTGACTCCCCCACCAAAGCCACGGTTTTATTTTTAGGAATTGAAAATGAAATCCCTTTCACCGTTTCGATCCATTGTTTATTTTCGCCTTTAAAGCTGACCCGAAGATCGTCTACTTGTAATAGCGGTGTTTCATTTTGATGTTGCATATTTTCTCTCCGCTATTTCAACTTAGGATCTAAAGCATCACGTAAGGCATCGGTAAACATCGAGAACGCAGTGACTAACACCGCCATTGCGATAGATGCCGCAGCCAATTGCCACCATTTACCTAAAATCAATTCACTTTGTGCTTCATTCAACATACTGCCCCAAGACACCACGCCAACAGGTACACCAAAACCAAGGAAGCTCAGAATGACTTCAGATTTAATGAATGACACCACCAAAATCGAAATCTGTACCAAGGCAATATGACTCACGTTTGGAAATATATGCACAAACATACGGCGCAGATGACTCACTCCTATGGCCTTGGCTGCAAGGACATATTCACGCGATTTATGTTTCATATATTCGGCACGAATCAGACGGAATACTCCCGTCCAACCCGTTAAACCCAAGATCAATACAATCGACAGAATGCCTTTTTGTTGTAGGACTGCGGCAATAGCCAAGACCAATAACAGATAAGGAATTGAGGTGAAAATGTTATAAAACCAGTTCAGAATATCATCGACCCAGCCACCAAAATAACCTGCAATTGCACCTAGGAAAGTACCAATCAACACCGCCAATAAAGCAGACAATAAACCGACCAGAATTGAAGTTTCAGCCCCTTTAATGGTCTTTAGCAACACATCTTGTCCCCACTTATCCGCCCCAAAAGGTAAAGTGGTTTTGAGCTCTTGCTTTTGATCCAGTAAATGCCCACCGAGTTGCTGGTCGATCTGCTGCATATCCTCAGCCAAAGGATCAACCACGCCATAATTATCAATGACTGAACCACCTTGCTGTTCAGCTTGAATTTCCGCATTGAGCTGCTGAATCACGTCTTTCAGAGGATCAACAGGATTTTCAGGCAAAGTTGCTGTGTTTTCTGTAGTTGCCTTAATTTGATCTGACTCTGTATCCGCACCCAAGAAAGTGGGTGGTGCGTAACTGACTGCAACTTCTTTATTCCAGTTTGAGGCAATTACCCCTGTCATCGATAAAGCGAGCAGGATGAAATAAAATAACACCACCAAAAAAGACACCACGGCAATTCGATCTGACTTCAATCGATTCAAGGCTAAATGCCAGAGTCCTGTTGACGCAGAAGATTCATTTGAGGAGGCTTTGCCTTTAAAAATTGTACTGAGCATCGTCATCCTCCTATTTCAACTGTACACGAGGATCGAGGAGCTTATAAATCAGATCGGCGATCAAATTAAAAATCATGGTGACCGCAGCGATATATACGGTGATGGCTTTAATCACAGGAAAATCACTGCGTTCAACCGCAATAATAATTTCCCGACCTATGCCTGGAATACCAAAGAATCGCTCAATCAAAAAAGCACCAATCAATAAGGCAGGCAGACTGGCCATCACTTCAGTAACAATTGGAATCGATGCATTACGCAATACATGCACACCGAGGACACGAGACTCGCCTACACCTTTAGCACGCGCAGTTCGCACATAATCTTGGTTAATTTCATCCAAGACAAAGCTGCGATATAAACGTAGTGTTGGGGCAATACTCACCACCAACATGATTAAGATCGGCAGCAAGGCATAATGGAATAAGTTTTGACTAAAACTATCGCTCCAGCCCTGCACAGGGAACCAGCTTAACTGATAGGCCAAAACATATTGGAACACGATGATATACACCAAGATACTGATCGACATACCAATGGTACACAGCATCATCACCATACGATCAGTCAACGAACTACGTACTGATGCAACCGCCAACGCCAAGATAATTGAAATCACGGTTTGTAAAATGGTCAGTGGAATTAATAAGGTCAATGATGGGCCTAATCGGGTCAGAATAATCTGTGAAACAGATTCGCCTGTACTCCAACTGGCACCATAATCAAACGTCAGAATCTGTTTAATAAAAATCCAGAGTTGCACATAATAAGGTTGATCAACTCCTAACTGTTTACGGATGTTTTCAATTTGCTCGGGGTTAGACATCTTCCCTGCCAAGATATATGCAGGATCACCCCCTACCCAGTTAAACAAGAAGAAAATCAGCAAAATGACACCCAACATGGTCGGGATCATTTGCCATAGTCTACGCACGACATAAGCAAGCATAATGGCAAATCCTTATTTGACCCGTTGACCTGTAATTTCATTAAAGAAGGCTTTGTTATCTGGCTCTCTGCCTAAGAAGTCTTTGACCAGTTGCGTTGCATTCTTTTGACTGCCTTGTGACAAAATCGCCTGACGGTAGCGTTGTCCCACTTCTGGATTATTCAAATTATCGCCAAAAGCGGACAACATATCTAAGGCTAAAACTTCAGACCACATATAACCATAATAGCCCGCTTGATAACCCATCAGATGGCCAAACTGCCCAGGGAACTCAGTGTTTGGTACATAGCCCAATGCGGTTGCTGATTCCATTTTTTTCCAGACATCCATCGGCTGTACTTTCAATGCATCCGCACCATGTAAAGCCATGTCATATTGTGCATATAGGGTTTGACGTGCATAACGAAGACCACGTCCATAATTGTGTACTGATTTCAGACGCTCGATTAGTGCATTATCAACACGTGGACAAGCTGGATCACAATAGTCGGCCACTTTAGACAAGGTTTCTTTACGGCGTGCCCATTCTTCATACATTTGTGAAGGTGCTTCAACAAAGTCACGTTCTACCGAGGTGCCTGACTGACCTGAATAACGGGTTTTCGATAAAATGCCGTGCAAGGCATGACCAAACTCATGCACAAAAGTTTCAAGTTCATCACTATTTAAACCTTTTCGGTTAAAGTTGGTCACCAGTACAGAAATCGGTTTGCGCTTGCTTAAAGTACTGCCCCCATATACGCCCCACACCGCTGCATGACCATATTTGCCTTCACGTGGGAATTTATCCATGTATAGGCCACCAAGCACTTCACCAGTGTTTTTGTCAGTAACATCGTAATATTCAACTTCATCCTGCCATGCCTCGACTTTGGCTGGTTTAAACTCAATCCCATAAAGATCGGAAGAAATCGCAAATAACCATTTCTGTGCAGCTAGGGTCGGGAAATAATCACGCAGTTTTTCTTGGTCTATCTGGTATTTGTCTTTACGAAGTTTTTCACTCCAATAATTGACATTCCAGCGGTTAATTTCAGCTTTTTCTACAGTTGTGTTCAAGGTTTTGGCTTTAAAAGCACGGAGTTCTTCCACTTCTTTTTGCTCAAGCGGTGCAACAACGTTGTGTACATCGGCCAAGAAGGTGTTAACCGTTTTTGGCGTTTTCGCCATACGTTTTTTTAGCGCCCAATCGGCATAGCTTGGCTGACCAAACAGTTGCGCCAATTCATAGCGTAAGTCGATAATCTGTTTCAGCAAGACTAAATTCTTTTCTGTACCACGACGTGTAAATGCGGTTTGATAACGTTTGCGTGCAGCATCACTGTCGGCCAACTCCATAAAGGGTTGGTACTCTGGATATTCAAAACCTAATAAATAATTGCCTTTGTCATTTTTCTTCAGGCCTGAAATATAACTATCTGGTAAGCCTTTTAGCTCGGCAGGCGTAAATTCTAATTTTTCTGGATTATCACGAATATTGCGAGAGAATTCTTGCGAAAGTTTGGTCAGTTCATCAAAAATCGTTTTGACCCGTGCTCTTTTTGCAGCGGGGAGCTGTACCCCTGTATCTTCAAAGGCATCAAGAATATCTTGGCGGTACTTAGTATCGATTGCATCGTTGGCTTTGGTGTTTTTAAAACGTTGGTATAACTTCGGATTCTGATAAATTTCGGTTTGTAGTTGATTCAACTTAACTTCACAATCTTCAGCGGCTTGGCGTAATTTAGCATCTGGATCAACATTGCTATATAAGCTAATCGGCCCAGCAAAATTCTCGAAAGTTGCCATTAACTGATCCCACTCTGCCAATACAGGCGCGGCATCAGATTGCGGTTTTACTGTTTGTTTTTCTAGTTGAGAAATACGCTGTTTAAATGTCTGTAAGTTGGCATCACACCATTGTGCGCTTTCACTGATTTTTAAAATCGGTAATGTGGTTCTTGTATTTTCAGCCCAAATGCCTTGACTCATCCCCGTGACCGCCATCGATAACAGTCCCAGTGTCGATAACTTTAATATTCTTTTCGCCATGCGCTTTCTCCAATTTAATTTGTTGGTTATTTCTTGTCTTGAATATCGATATACATCCATTCTGCTGGCAGAACAGGGTGTTTTTTATAACCAATCACACGTGGTTGAGCGACCACGGTCCGGTAACGCGTCGACATAAATTGTACGGGTGAATAAAACTCTAATAACCGTGACATTTTGCGATACAGCATATCGCGCTCAGGACCATCCTCAAGTCTCAACGATTGCTCATAGAGACGGTCATATTCGGGTAATTTGAAGCAGGTATGATTGGTTGCATGAATATTTTTGCCATAAAACAACTGCACAAAATTATCTGCGTCAGGATAGTCTGCGATCCAAGCCGAAGCCTTAAACATGGTTTTACATTGTTTCTCCGCTTTTAAACCTTCCGCAAAAGGAACAGGCTTCGACACCATATTGATTTTAATATTGGTTAAATCTTTCTTCAGCAACTCGGCCATTTGCATACTTCGTGCACTGCTGGTCGATGGCATAAACTCAATCACTAAAGGCTTTCCATCAGGTAAAGTTCGCCAACCATCCTGACCTACTTTGTAGTTGTAGCGATCCAATAGCAAATTAGCTGCCTTTACAGAATAAGGAATACTGCTTTTATAATTTGGATCATGCCCTGCTACACCATATGGAATCGGTGATTCTAATTTTTTGGCATTACCCTTGGCCAAGACCGTGATAAATTTTTCTTTGGAAACTGCCATGGACATCGCGCGACGCAAGGCAATCTTATCTTTACTAAAACCACCTACAATCGGGTTCTGGATATTCCAATACAAATAATCAATCGAAGGATCTGAAATACGAGACAGTTGGATGCCCTTCTTGGCAAGTTCAGGTTTTAATGAACCATCGGATTGCAAAGCCTGTGCAGGTAATTCCCCATCAAGTGTAAATAAATCCAAGCCATCTTTCTGAAATGACAGCCAACCCGATTGTGATTCTTCAATGACTTGAATATCGACCACACCGATTTGTGGCATTTTTTTGCCTTGCATCTGTTGTACGATTTTTTGATCTTCAGGAGTGCTGGCCTTAAAGTCCCATGTAAAACCACGATAATCTGGATTTGCCTTCAATATAATCCGTGAACCTGGTGTCCAATGTGACAGCATATAAGGACCTGTTCCCACAGGACGTCCCATCACATAGCCCGCCTTATCACGATATTTTTCAATCACTTCACGTGCCACTGCACCCGTGGGTTGATGCGCCAATAGCATCGGAAAATTATGATTCGGTTCTTTTAAACGAATCACCAAAGTATAACGATCAGGCGTTTGTAGTCCCGCGATTGGCTGATCATAATTAAACTTTCCTGTTTTACTGGCTTGTTGAATAAGTGGTTCAATACCCACAATTTTATCTTCAAATAACCAACTGTTTGGAGAATGCAGATTTGGATCAAGTAAGCGTTTGAATGAATACGCATAATCCGCAGCGGTGAGTTCACGTGGCTTGCCTTTAAATGCAGGATCAGGTGTGAAATAAATCCCTTTCTGAATCCGAATGGTATAGGTCAACCCATCTGCACTCACTTCAGGTAGTGCGACTGCCGTTTTCGGTACCAACTTGGCAGGCGAAGCTAAATAATCATAGGTATAGAGCGTTTCAAAGATCGAATATAGGACATGGGCCGAATACAAGTCTTGTGTCGCTACGGGATCAAATCCCGTTTCCGCCACTGGAAAGGCATAACGTAAAACTTTTTTTGGATCGGCAGGGCTTTTCGCTTCTGTAATCGTTACCCCTAGACTTAATGTTGTCCCCAATAACAGCGCCAGACTAGTCCGTTGCATCGAAAGTTTAAAATTTTGCTTCATCATAAACACATCACTTATTTTTGATTTGGTGAAACAATATCTAAGTATTGCCAGTTGGTATTCATAATTGGATGAGCTTTAAAGCCCTGCACCTCAGGTTGAATCAACCAGTTCCGAATCCGTGTATCTTGTAAAATCCACGTTCCATCTGCTTCAATTTGGCGACTCATTTTTTCATAGAATGGCATACGTTTTTCAGGGGCTTGCTGCATCGCCTGTTTATATAAATTGTCATAAGCAGCTGACTGATAACAGGATTGATTACCACGACCAACATTCGGACCATAAAGCAACTGGGTGAAATTTTCACCCTCTGGATAATCGGCATGCCATGCGCCACTCCACATCATGTATTGACACTGGGTTGCGGCTTTTAAGTTATCGGCAAAATTACTGACTTTAAAGTCTGCTCGAATCCCGATTGCATCCAAACTTTTTTTCCAAAGCTCTGAGTAGATCACCTTGGCTGATCCCGTTTCTGTATTTATTTTTAAGGTTAAAGGTTTACCATTTGGGAGCTTACGATAGCCATCTGGGCCTTTTTGATAGCCGAAATGATCCAATAATTTATTGGCTAACACAGGATTGTAACCAATACTACTGCGATAATTCGGATTATGACCGCTGATACCCGCTGGAACGAGCATTTCAGCCTTAACCGCCTGTCCTTTTCTTAAGATACGAATATATTCATTGACATTAAAAGACATCGCAATTGCACGTCTTAATGCAATTTTATCCAAACTATTGCCACCCACAACAGGATCACGCATATTCAACATCGAATAGGTGATCTCTGCCTCTTTATTGGCATAGAGACGTATCCCCTGTTTTTGTATTTCAGCTTTTAACTGGTTGTTTTGATCGAGCACTTTAGGAATTGCATTTTCAGTGACCTTATCAAAATCCAGTTGTTTGGACTGAAAAGCGAGCCAACGTGATTGTTCTTCTTCGATAATGCTGATATTGACCTTGCCAATTTGCGGCATTTGCTTGCCACTCATGTCTTTAACCAGTTGGTTATCCCATGCTGTGCCTGTCGATTTAAAATTCCAAACAAAACCACGATAATCTGGATTGGCAACCAATTCAATCTTGCTGCGGGGGACATATTTACTCAGCATATAAGGCCCTGTTCCCACAGGATGCATAGCCAAACGATCTTTATAGTAATCAACGACTTCACGTGCAGTCGCACCAAAGGTGCTATAGGCCAAAATATAAGGAAAATTATAATCAGGTTGCGTCAAGGTAAATTGAATCGTATATTTATCCAATGCTTTGACGCCTTCAATCTTGGCATCATAGTTAAATGTGCCGGTTTTTTTGGCTTGATCAACCAAAGCATTGGCGCCCACAATTTTATTATCAATAAAAGAAAATGATGAAGCGTGATTTTTAGGATCTAATATCCGTTTAATGGAGTAGACATAATCCTCTGCAACTAGCTCTCTGCGCTTGCCTTTAAATGCAGGATCATCGGTAAAATAAATCCCTGGTTTTATTTTAAATATATAAACCTGACCATTTTTTTGAATCACAGGTAGGCTTTCTGCTGTCGACGGAACCAATTTTACAGGGTTAGCCAGATAATCGTATTGAAGCAATCTTTCAAAAATCACATCGGCTACATTCCCGCTGTAAAAATTAAAAGTTTTAACCATATCAAAACCATCATCTGGCGCTTCAAATGCAACACGGAGTACTTTATCTGCTTGAGCAGGTGTTTTTGCATACCCCATCGGCATAAATGCAATAACGGTTGATAATACAGTGACCGTAAAAAAAGTTGACTTCAAATCAGTGCTCACATTATCGTTTTTTAATAAATACTAGACTTTTGCATAGCATTCAACACTACAACCGTTTCCCTTTCAGCATGTCTGATTCCAACTTTTTATTAAAAAATCATTTATTTAACGATTTTTTATCAGATGGAAAAATTAAGTCAAAAGAAAAACCCCTTAAAGATCGAAAATTACCTAGCTAATTTCATGCCACTTTTCAAATAAAAAAATTAAGCCTATTTTTTTAATCAAAAAACTTTCCAAGCAGACTTATTTTTCACGCATCTTAAATAAAAGTAACTTTATGCCAAATCATATTTTTATATATTATTTTCTATTTCAATGAAATAAAAATAATAAACCATATGTTTTATAACAATAAAAGATGATTTGCACCACAAAAAAGCAAAAATAAAACTTTATGATTCATTTTAATGCATTACAAAACCATACCTTATTTGGAACTTTATGTTAACCAATCCACATTTAAAATTATTTCAATATTTTTAATATTTAGTAAAAATATGAAAAGCTTATATATAAAAACTAAAACACTTTTACACATTTTATTCTACATTAAGCGAAATCTAAAAATAGGGTTTGGCACAGCTCTTGCTAAAACGGATTTATTGAATTTTTAGAGTGGCAATCCATTAGGGGTTAAATAATCAATGAAAAAAGCCAACTTCGCTCAACCAAGTGCTCTGCCAAAAGCGAGCAAAACGATGCTTAAACTCAGTACGCTCAGTTTAAGTATGCTGTGTTTAACCATGGCTCATGCTGCTGAGGCCGAATCTCCTTCCGAGGAAAAAGCAGCCAAAGTCGTAAAAGTTGCGGTTACAGGTTCATCCATCAAAGGCGTTGCAGCACAGAGTGCTTCACCGATTACCATTGTCAAAGTGGATGAAATTCTAAAACAAGGGGTCACAACAACCGAAGAAGCACTCTCAAAAATTACAGCCAATCAATCAAATTTTGTCACGGCTTCAAATGTAGGAACCAGTAAAACACAGGGATCTGCTGCAAATTTAAGGGGAATTGGTGCCAACAAGACCTTGGTTTTGCTCAATGGTCGTCGTTTGGCAGCCAATGCCTATGACAGCGGTGTGACCAATTTAAATATCATTCCACTGGCTATGCTTGATCGTATTGAAGTGCTGAAAGATGGTGCATCAGCGATCTATGGTACCGATGCGATTGGCGGTGTAGTCAACTTTATTACTAAAAAACAATTTAGCGGTTTAAATTTCAGTGCCGACTATCAAAAACCAGAACAAACAGGTGGCGAGCAACAAAACTATTCCATTTTTGGTGGTTATGGTGATTTAGAAGAAAATGGATTCAATGTTTTCGGGGTTGTTGATTATCGACGTGGTGACGAAGTCATGGCAAAAGACCGCAAGGTCAGCCGTCGTGGGGGTGTATTACCCGAATTAGGTGTCAATCGAACCAGTAGTGGTTCTTTCCCGGCAAATTTATACGATACAGAGACAGGTACATTCGGCAATCCTTATGCCAAAACAGGATGTAGCGATAATCCGCTATTCTTCAGTAATGATGGAGTGACCTGCCGTTATAACAGTCAAGCTGTGATTGGCATTATTCCTAAAACAGAAGACGTTTCTGTCATGGGTCGTGTAACCGCAAAAATTAATGATCATTTCAATGCGATTGGTGAGTACGTTTACGCACGTAGCGAAGTGACTACATCCGTTGCGCCTGACGTATTTTTTGACTTACCGATGAACCCATCAAGCAAATATTATCCTGGGAATGGTATTACACCTGCCATGGATAATGTCAGTGGCCCACTAGAATTATATTTGCGTTCACAAGCAGGTAATCGTATCAGCAATAGCGTGAATGATTCACACCGGATTTTTGCTGGTCTTGAAGGTGATGCGTATGGTTGGGATATTAATACTGGCCTAACCTATGCCCGTAGTAATGCTGCAGATAACGTTTTAAATGGTTACCTTAATTACAATAAAACCGCTGCAGCATTATTAGATGGCACTCTCAATCCCTTTGGTGCACAAAGCTCAGCCGATAGTAATGTATGGAATGGCTTAAGCGTTAAAGGTAAATATCTAGATGCCAAATTAGACTCAACTACAGTCGATTTCACTGCAAGCCGCCCGATCTATACATTACCAGCTGGTGATGTCGGTTTTGCTGTTGGTGCAAGTTATCGCCGTGATGATTGGCAATCGAAGACACTGGCTGAAATTGCAAGTGTTGCACCAAGTACAGGAGTCGATCCAAATGAACCCGTAAATGAAGGTTCACGCAATATCAAAGCTGTTTTCACAGAATTACATATCCCTTTGCATAAAACTTTAGAAGCTCAGCTTGCAGCTCGATATGATGATTACAGTGATTTTGGTGATACCTTTAATCCCAAATTCTCCCTTCGTTGGGAACCAATCAAACAGTTAATGTTTAGAACAAGCTACACCAAAGGTTTTAGAGCACCGACATTACAAGAAATGCATTCACCTAAATCCGTCACCAATACAGCTGCAACGTATAATGATCCGCTACTTTGCCCTGGTGGTGTTCCAGCAGCGGGTGCATTACCTGCACGTGACTGTGGTATGCAATTTGATCGACAAAATGGTGGTAACCAAAACCTAGAGCCTGAAAAATCAGATTCATTTACCGCTGGTATGGTATTTGAGCCCATCAAAAACTTGGTCTTCACGCTCGATTATTTCGATATCAAAGTCAAAAATCAGATTACCACCATTTCAGAGACTGCCATTTTTGCTGACCCTGTGAAGTATGCAGATAAATTCATCCGTAATGCAGATGGCTCGCTGAACTATATCAATACAACCAATCAAAATTTAGGTGGTATCAAAACCTCAGGATTTGATGTCGGTGCAGCTTGGCGCTCTCCAATGACCAGCACAGGCCAATTTGGTCTCAGTATTGATGGTACTTATGTAACAGATTACCAATACCAAGAAAACAAAGGCATGCCATGGGTTGGTGTTGCTGGAAGCTATGCAGGCTTGGATTATCAGGCAATCGTTTTACGCTGGAAACATACAGCTAATTTAGATTGGCGCTATGAGAACTGGGCACTCAACTTACAGCAAAACTTCTCTAAAGGTTATAAAGACCAAAACTCTAATGGGCAAGACCATTCTGTAGGCGACTATACCACTTATAACCTTTCAGGCACTTATAAAGGTTTCAAGAACCTAGAACTCACACTTGGTCTTAAAAATATGTTTGATGCTGAACCACCGGCTTCAAATGTCGTCGATAACTTCCAAATGGGTTATGACCCGCGTTATGCAGATGCTGTTGGTCGTAGCTATTTCGTTCGCGGCACCTATAAATTTTAATGTGTTTCGCCACTACGACATGATGTTCCTTCTGTCGTAGTGGTTCACCGTAATCCTCTGATTCATCAAAAATTAAAGCGGTCAGTATCAATTTTTAAATTGATCACCCCCTCCAAACGACGATGAATCCATGATTACAATTTCAGGAGTAATTATGGGCATCCCCTTTTCTGAGAATGAAAATCAACCTGCCAAACACCTTGTTGGTATTGGTCTGGTGTTATTTCTACATCTCATTATCGCCTATATTCTGATGACAAGTTTAGCGACCGACTTTAGCAAGCCTGTCGATAAGCCTGTAGAACTACAGATTATTCAGGACATCAAGCCACCACCGCCTCCAAAGCCAGAGGAACCAAAACCTAAAGAAAAGCCACCCGAGCCACCAAAAATGGTCGAAAAAGTGGCCAAGATGCCTGACCCACCTAAACAGGTGGAGAAAGTCACACCTGTACAAAAACCAGCACCTGCTCAACCTACCAAAACGGCTGTTGCAACACCAACACCTACGCCTGCTGCAGCAAGTCCAAGCCCTGTTGCTGCTCCAACAGCGCCTGCCGCACCTGCGGTTCCAGCAAAACCCGCAGGAATTTCGCGCGGTGTTTCTGAAGGCGAAGCGGGATGTCAAAAACCTGA
>Ga0209958_1000925_pt1 | contig 31538 bp, 26 predicted proteins | sample ThiBio_inoc_plan_FD_183942 | JGI IMG/M metagenome (GOLD analysis project Ga0209958, IMG submission 183942) | Wastewater bioreactor microbial communities from Cape Town, South Africa - Thiocy_inoc_plan (SPAdes) | ecosystem: Engineered > Bioremediation > Thiocyanate > Unclassified | place: South...
TCCTTGAGCCCGCCGTAGGCGACGCGCCCGCGCGGCAGGTTCCAGCGCCGGCAGATGGCGTCGACGGCCTCGATGGTGCCGATCCCGCGCTTGGAGAGGCGGTAGAGCGTGTAACGGCCGCGATCGGAGCCGACGGCGGTGGTCAGCTCCTCGACGCGGAAGTCTTCGGGGAGACGCTTGACCTTCATCGCGACGCCCCCCGATCGGGCCAGGCGAGGAGCGTCGTCCGGGCCCAGTTGAGGGCCTGCTTCGCCGAGCGCCGCTGGACGATGTCGCGGGGCTGCTCGGGGCCGATCTCGATGCGGCGGGTCTCGACGCCGTCGGCCGTCGCCAGGCCGAGGTAGACCAGGCCGACGGGCTTCTCCGGGGTCCCGCCGCCGGGGCCGGCGATCCCCGTGGTGCTGATGGCGAGGTCGGCCCCGGACCGCTCGAACGTGCCCCGGGCCATCGCCGCGGCGACCTCCGCGCTGACCGCCCCGTGCTCCCGGATCAATTCGGGGGGGACGCCCAGCATGTCGGTCTTCGCCTGGTTCGAATAGCTGATGACGCCGCCGAGATAGTATGGGCTGACGCCGGCGATGGCCGTGATGAGGTGGGCGATGATCCCGCCGGTGCAGGACTCGGCGGTGGCGATCGTCGCGCCGGTGCGCTTCAGTTGCTCGACGAGGGCGTCGGCGACGTCGGTGGCCCCTTCGCCGAGGACCAGGGGGCCGAACCGGCTGCGGATCTGCTCGGCGGTCTCCTCGGTCTGGGCCCAGGCGGCCTCCGGGGTGAGCCCTTCGCCACGGATCCGGAAGCTGATCGTCGAGTCGCTGGCCGTGATGCCGACCTCCGGGACGTGGCCGCGCGCCGTCAGGTCGAGGGCGTCGGCCTCGATGTCGGACTCCCCCTTGCCGAACAGGGCGATCTTGCGATGGACGATCACACGCTCCACCCAGTGTCGCAGGCGGAGGCGGGGGACGACCTGCTCGGCGAACATCAACTTCATCTCGTTCGGGACGCCGGGCATGGCGGCGAACGCGGCGCGGCCGATGGTCATCCAGACTCCGGGGGCGGTGCCGATCGGGTTGGGCAGGGCCTCGGCCCCTTCCGGCAGCAACGCCTGCGAGCGGTTGCGATCGGCCATCGGCCGGTTGCGGCGGGCGAAGAACGCGGCGATGGCGGCCAGGGATTCGGGGTCCTCGCGGAGCCCCACGCCGGCCGCCTTCGCCAGGGCCTCGCGGACGAGGTCGTCCTGCGTGGGGCCGAGGCCGCCGGTGGTCAGGACGAGGTCGGCGCGGTCGGCGGCGAGGCGGAAGGCGGCGACGTGGTCGTCCATGTCGTCGCCGATGGTGGTGTGGTAGGCCGCGGCGATGCCCAGCTCGCCCAGGGCGCGGGCGAGCCAGGGCGCGTTCGTGTCCAGGTTCTGGCCGCTGACCAGCTCGCTGCCGATCGAGAGGATCTCCGCCTTCAACGCCATCATCGGGCTCCGGATCGGGCCGGCCCCGGGCGTCGGCGACGGCCGGCGCGGGGCGGGAACATCAATCTATAGTCCGCCACGAACTTGCGAAAGCCCGGCCGGGTCTGGGTGGTCGCCGCGGCCGGGCGCCGGGATGTTGCGAGCCCCCCCGGGCCGTCGGGTATGATTGTGGCGGCCAGTGCTCCGCCTAGCTGAACGACGCGGCATCTATGCTCCTCGCAATCCTCGCGTGAGTGGAGAGCCTCGAATCATGGGGGTGAGCGTCCTACAACGGCCCACTTTAGTCCTCAACCGCCACTGGCAGCCGGTCCACGTCGCCCCGGTGGCGAGGGCCCTGGTGCTGCTCTGGAACGAGGCGGCCCACGTCGTCGACCCCGACGATTTCCAGCTGTATTCGTGGAGCGACTGGGCCAGGATGGCCCCCCGCGCCGGCGAGCCGTTCATCCGGACGGTCCGGTTCAACCTCCGCGTCCCCGAGGTGCTGACGCTCACGCGACACGACCGGCCCCGGTACAACACGGTGACGTTCAGCCGACGCAACCTCTTCAAGCGCGACCACGCCACCTGCCAGTACTGCGGCGGGCGGCCCGGCACCGAGGAGCTGACCATCGACCACGTCCTGCCCCGCGCCCAGGGGGGGCAGACGACCTGGGAGAACTGCGTCCTCGCCTGCGTCGCGTGCAACTCGCGCAAGGCCGCCCGGACGCCCGAGCAGGCCTCCATGAAGCTCAAGCGCCCCCCCTTCCGCCCCGCGTGGAAGCCGCTGTACGACGCCTCGACCGTCCGGATCGCCAGCTGGTCGCGCTTCCTCAGCGACGCCTACTGGAACGTCCCGCTGCTCGACGAGGATTGAGACCCGCCCCGGGCCCCCCGACCTCGGGGGGCCTCTCTGGGATTTTGCATCCTAACGGCCTTCCCCCCTCGCGGGGGAAGGTGGCCCGGAGGGCCGGATGAGGGGGACGACGCGCGAGGGGCCCGTCGGGATCCCGAGCCGGTCGGACGGGCCTCCAGAGCCCGACGGGGCCTGTGCTGGTCGTCCCCCTCATCTGACCCCTGCGGGGTCTGTCTTCCCCCGCGAGGGGGGAAGACGTCCGACGCGATCTGCCAAATCCCAGACACGCCCGCCCGCCACTTCGCCTTGACCGTCCCGGCCCGCTCGGATAGGGTCCGTCGCGAACGTCCTTTCGCACCCACGTCTCGGATCGGATCCCCGTTCCCATCAGGCGCCCCTCGTCGGGCGCGGCCGCGGGGAGAACAAGTTCGGAGGATCGATCGCGACGGCCCAAGGCCCGCCGCGATCGTCGCCGCCGCGACCGAGACGAGCCGTGGGTCCGGATCGCGGGACGGCCAAGGACGGCCGCCCCCCTCGACTCGTCGGCCGATTCTCGGGAGGTACCGTGCGCGAGCACGACCAACCCAGACGTCCCGCGCGGATCCGCGTGTGGATCGGGTTCATCCTTGCGGCCTCGCTCCGCGGCCTGGCCGCGGCCGAAGACCCGCGCGCGGTCCACCCGGACCTCTCCGGGGCCATCGACCTGGCGGCGGCCCGCGCCGTCGTCTGGGACGCCCCGGACGGCCGCTGGGCGGTCCTCCAGGGGTCGGCGACCGCCTCGCAGGGGGGCCGGGGCTTCTCGGCCTCCAGCCTGGTCGTCCGGATCACCGGCCAGGAGCTGGACGGCCGGACGATCTACCAGGCCGAGCTGTACGCCGAGGGGGACGTGCGCTCTCTGGGCGTCGAGGCCCCGCCGCGCAGGGGCGGCCGCGCCGTGCTGCGCAGCGTGGAGGGCGTGAACGTCTCGCCCACCGCCGTCTGGCTGAAGGCCCCCCCCGCGGGGCTGGACGTCGTCGCCCGCGCCGGGTTCCCCGCCGAGGCCCCCGCGGTCTCCGCGCCTCCGGGGCCCCTGCCCCGCGAGGTCGTCGAGCAGGCGCGGGCCGTCGTTACGCCCGCCGACCGCGACCCGAGGCCCGCGGACCCGCACGTCGTCGAGGCCCAGGCCCTCGTCCCGGCGACCGACGTCGCGAAGCCCGCGGCGGATCCCGCGCTGACGCCCGCGCAGGGGATGGAGGCGCAGGAGCCCCCGATCGACCTCCCCCCCATCGACGCCGACCCGGGGGTCGAGGTCCCGAACCTGGACGACGACTTCGACCCGGCCCCCAGGCCGCGCGGGGAGCCGCTCCCGGGCGACCTGGAGGACCCGGGCCAGGTGCTCGGCCCCGCGCCCCTGCCAGGCGACCGCGACGACGAGCCCGCGCCCCCGATCCGCGCCGACGAGCCCCATCCCCCGGCGATGGAAGGGGACGAGGACGAGGACGAGGACCCGCTCGCCGCGCCGCCGGCCTTCCGGCCGCCGATCGACCCGGGCTCGCAGCGGATCACCTGGATCAACCCGCGCAGCAGCCGGCCGATGTCGATCCAGAAGGAGCAGTCGGGCGACACGTCGATCTGGATCATCCGCGGCGGCGTCCACGTCGTCTCCACGACGGAGAAGCAAGGCACCGTCGACCTGGAGGCCGAGAGCGCGATCGTCTGGCGGCACAAGGGCCCGACCGACGGCGGCAAGTCGATGACCGGCCCGCAGGGCGAGCTGGTCGACGACGTCGACCAGCCGATGGAGATCTACCTGGAAGGGGACGTCATCCTCCGCCAGGACGAGAACAAGTTCGCCGGCCGGGCCGACCAGCGGACCTTCCGCGCCGACAAGCTCTACTACGACTTCATCACCGACCGGATCATGGCCACCCAGGCCCAGGTGGACGTCTTCGCCCCCAACCTCATCAGCCCGATGAAGCTGAAGGCCCCGCGGATCGAGCAGTTCCGCGCCGTCGTCCGCGCGCCCGACGGATCGCTCGTCCTGGGCCCCGACCCCGAGATCCGCGCCGAGCGCACCGTCTCCACCGGCAGCCGCTTCCCCGACCCCGCGTACAAGATCTACAACCGGTCGATCACCCTCACCCGCGAGGGGACCCAGTCGACCGACCCGAACTCGGGCAAGCCCTTGCGCGGCCTCGCCGGCGCCGAGGATCCGGTCTGGCGCTACGACGCCCGGACCAACTTCTTCTACATGGGCTGGATCCCCGTCTTCTACTGGCCCCGCTTCACCGGCGAGTCCGACGACCTCGACCCGCCGCTGCGCATGATCTCGTTCGCGACGAACAACTACTTCGGCCAGCAGGTCCTCTCCGACTGGAACGGCTTCAAGCTGCTCGGGATCCGCCGGCCCCGCCAGATCGACAACTGGAACGTCGACATCGACTATCTCAGCTACCGGACCAAGACCTTCCCCGCGCTGGGGAGCGAGATCGGCTGGTTCGGCAACGACCTCATCAACGACCTCCGCGACCCGTTCCGCCGCGACCGCTTCGCGAACCCGACGTTCACGCGCGACTACTTCGGCTACTTCGACATCTGGGGCCTGCAGGACAAGGGGATCGACAACCTGGGCTCCGGCCCGGCCATCATCACCAACGGCCCGCCGGGCGCCGGCAGCCGCGGCTACCAGCGCTCGGGGGTCCCCGCGTTCCAGGACATCCGAGGCCGGTTCAACATCCGGCACATGCAGCGGTTCCTGCCCGACGACGAGGAACATCGGTTTGAAGACCTGAAGCTCCAGGCCGAGGTCGGCTACTTCTCGGACCGCTACTTCCTGGAGGAGTATTACAAGCGGCTGTTCGACATCGGCATGGACCAGGAGACGCTGCTCTACGGGCAGTGGCAGAAGGACAACTGGTCGATGAGCCTCCACGCCGAGGCCAACCCGATGGACTTCCGCACCGACAGCCAGTGGCTGCCGAAGTTCGACTACTACCGCCTGGGCGACACGTTCTTCGGCGACCGCCTGGTCCACTACTCGCACTCGGGCGTGGACTACGCCAACACCCACACCGACGTCATGGTCAACAACCGGAACCTGTTCCCCCTGAAGGTGGGCGAGCCGGACCTGGCGTTCATCCCCTACGACCCGATCTCCAACACCAGCGGCGTCTTCAAGGCCGGGCGGGCCTACACCAACCACGAGCTGAGCCTGCCGCTGAACCTCGACGACGTCGTCCGCATCAACCCCTACGTCCAGGGCCAGGCGACCGGCTGGTCGGACCAGATCGGCGGCGGGTTCTTCAACCAGCAGAGCACCGGGGCCCAGGGCCGGCTCTGGGGCGCCGCCGGCGTCCGCGCCGAGTCGACCATGTGGAAGGTCTACTCGGGCGTCGACAGCGAGTGGCTCAACATCCACGGCCTGAACAACAAGGTCAGCTTCTTCGCCGACTTCCGGACCGCCTACTCCAACACCCGGCTCAACAGCCTGGCGATCCAGGACGACCTGGACGACGACACCTACGAGATGGTCCGGCGCTACTTCGCCATCACGATGTGGCAGAACGGCATCCTGCCGAACGGGTTCGACCCCCGTCACCTGATCCTCCGTCGCACGCTGTCGCCGATCTCGGGCCCGAACGACATCCAGGCCTCGATCGACACGCTCAACTTCGGCATTCACCAGCGGCTCCAGACCAAGCGCGGGCCGGAGGGGAGGAGGCGGATCGTGGACTGGATGACGCTCGACGCCTCCACCACCTACTTCCCGCAGGCCGAGCGCGACAACATGGGCAAGCCCTGGGGCCAGACCATGTACAACTACCAGTGGTTCCTGGGCGACCGGACGAGTATCATCTCCACCGGCTGGTTCGACTACTGGGACCTCCGCGGCGGTACGCCGCAGGACAATTACCTGGTCGGGGCGGTCAACCCGCAAGGCCTGAACGTCATCACGACGGGGATCTCGCTCTCGCGACCCCCGCGCGGGAGCGTGTTCATCGGCTACAGCGTCATCGATTCGGCCATGATCCGGACGTCGGCCCTGAACACGTCGATCAACTACTGGCTCAGCCCGAAGTGGTACGGCACGTTCTCGAACTCGTACGACTTCGGCAATCAGGTCCCCCTGGGGAGCATGTTCTCGTTCACCCGGATCGGCGCCGACTACCTGTTCTCGCTCGGCCTGTCGGTCGACCCGCAGCGCGGGGCCACCCAGTTCGCGTTCCAGATCTCGCCGCGGCTGGCGCCCACGCTCCGGCTCGGGTCGGGGACGGGCATGAACCAGTTCGACTCGCGACTGGCCCCGGTGCAGTGAGCCGGGGCGGGCGTCGACGCCCGCCGGAGACCCCGAGGAGGGAGGAGCGGCCACGGGCCGCGGAGCCCATGCCACGACCGACCCCCAGCCCGCCCGACGACCTCCCGGCGATCCCGCCGGGGGCGGCCGAGGAGCCCGAATCGCGCGGGCTCCTCCCGGTCCCCGAGTTCGACGAGCAGAGGTTCCGGCTCCAGTTCGAGGACGCCCCGGGGGTCGCCTCGCAGGCCGACCGCCGCGGGACCAAGGGGAAGCTGCTGGCCGGCTTCCGTGGCCTGAAGGCGGCCGTCCGCGGCGATTCCAGCTTCTACGCGCACCTGTACCGCGGGGTGATGATCGCGATCATCGCCGCCATCCTCCGCGTCAGCTTCTGGGGCTGGTGCCTGCTGGTCCTCGGCGGCAGCCTGGTGCTGCTCGCGGAGCTGACCCACAGCGCCGTCGACACCCTCGCCCGCGCCATCGGCGACCCCGACGAGCCCCGGCTGACCATCGCCCGCGAGATCGCCGCCGCCGGCGTGCTGGTCGTCGCCTTCGCCACCGGCGCGGTCACGACCGTCGTCCTGGCCACCCAACTCGTCGAGCTGTTCGGCCTCCCCTGATCGACGCGCCGCGGCCATCGAAACGTCTTCATTCCGCCCGCGGGCTTGCATCGGCGAGGCCGTCGATGCACGATGGGGCCGACCGACGTCCCCCCCCGGCGAAAATGGAGCCGACGATGCGCAGGTTCAGCCTCGGCGAGGCGGCCGACCGCAAGGTCGTGGTGATCGAGCTGCAAGGGAAGTCCCTGACCGTGACGCGGGTCAAGCCCGACGGCACCAGCAGCCGCCAGGAGCAGGCGTTCCCGGCCGAGGCCGTCGCGAAGGCCGCCGCCGACAAGCTGGCCGGCGAGTTGCTCGCCCGCGGCTACCGGGAGCACGGCGGTAAGAAGTCCGCGCCGGCCGCCGCGACCGCGGCCCGGCCCGCGAGCCGTCCCGCCCCCAGGCCGAGCCCCGCCCCGCCGAGCGAGCCCGAGGGCCTGGGCCTCTTCGACGACCTGGAATCGGTCGAGTCGTCGTCCCCTCCGCTCGCCCGCCTCGCCCCCAGGCCCGAGGCGGCGGCCCCCTCCGACGCCCCCAAGAAGAAGAAAAAGGCCGGCAAGAAGAAGGGGAAGGGCCCGAAAAACCCCGATGCGCTGGACAAGCGGGTCCTCGCGGCCGTCGCGGCCGTCGGCCTGCTGATCGTCGGCGGGGCGGGCTACATGATGTACGACCTGTTCCTCAAGCCGGCCTCCATCGTCGGCGTGTGGAAGGGGTCGATGGTCGAGCACGAGATCGGCCACTCGTTGTCGCACACCTCCTACGCGCTCACTCTCGACGCCGCGAAGCACGCCTCGATGTCCATCAACGGCGAGAACCTGGGCTCCGGCACCTACAGCGTGAAGGGGGGCCGCCTGACGCTGAAGCTCAAGGACGAGGAGGGCGAGGAGTCCGAGCGCCAGTACAAGATCAAGCTCGACCGCGCCGCGCTCTCGCTGATCGACCCGGATTCCAACAAGCTGCTGGTCGACCTCGTCCGCCAGTTCCACGAGCCCGAGTCGCCGGCCGCCGGCAAGGCGAAGGCCGCCGCGACGGCCAAGGCCCTCGTCGACGACGGCGACAAGACGGTGAACCCCGACGCCGACCGGGCGCTGGCCTCGGTGGAGATGTCGGCCAAGGACGGCGCGTTCCGGCTCCGCCACCCGCCCGGCTGGGAGACGCAGACGGGGGGCAAGGCGGACAACACCTACTCGTACATCCTGCTCGACAAGGGCGCGGCGAAGATCACCGTCTACGCCGACATCACCGGGGCGCTGGTCTCGGGGGCCGACTCGTCCAACGCCTCGGACTTCGAGGAAGGGAGCCCCTTCGCCCCCGTCCACAAGGCCCACGAGCACTACGCGAAGAACGGCACCGGGGAGTTGAGCGACTACCAGGAGAGCGAGCCCGAGGTGTTCAAGGACAGCAAATTCGGCGAGGGCCGCATCTCGGTCTTCACCGCCTCGGCCGGGATGTTCGGCGGCAAGTTCAAGGGTTACCACGCCACCGTCATGATGAATCGCGACCGCCGCATCTCCGTCCTGGCCTACGGCCCCGCCGAGGACTTCCCCAAACTCCGCGCCACCTACCTGGCCGTCTGCCGCAGCCTGTCGCCCTGACGGGGGGAGGCCGACGTGTCACCCCTTGAGTTCAACATCGCTCGACTGGAATCGGTATCCAGGGAGATCGACCCGATCCGCCCCGGCTGCCGCGCCTGGGTCGCGATCGATCCGTACCTTGATATCGACCCCGATCATCCGGAACGGCCGCCACCGCTCCGGATCCGCATCAGGATCGTCGACATCCCGATCCAGGAATTGGAACGCCGAGGCTGGGACCTGGACGGCGACGAGGACTTCATCGCCGATCGACTCGACGTCGTGGTCGACGGCCCCGAGGCTGTGCGCGAGGTCCTCGACGCCGCCGGGATCGATCGCGACGGCCTTGGACCTTCGTTCGACTCGCGACTGCCGTTCTAGCCGTCACTCCTCGCCGGGCTCGCGGACGTTGAATTCCAGGCTCCAGCGGCGGTCGTCGCGGGCGCTCCGGCAGGAGAGTTCCAGGGTGCCGACCTCGTTGACCCGTGCGTGGAGCCGGACGGGGACGGTCGCCCCTTCGGACTCGCCCTCGACGGCCAGCGCGGTTTCGAGCGGGGCGAGTTCCTGGATCTCCTCCGGGGCCCAGCGCTCGACGACGGCCCCGACGGGGTCGTCGCGGCGGGTCGTCGAGCTGAGGAACCGGAAGACGGCCGGCTCGCCGACCACCAGGCCGAGTTCCGGCCCGGGCACGTCGGCGTCGGTCCCCTCCTCCATCCCCATCGGCACCACGCAGAGGGCCTTGATCTCGGGCTCGATCCCCGGGACGGCCGGCGCGGAGGTCTCCAGGCCGACGTAGTACGACCGGGCCACGCCGCCGCGGATCCGGACGCCCCGGCCCCGGCGGACCTGCCCGTAATACGCCGCGCCCCGCGCGACGGCCAGGTCGAGGTCGTTCGACCTCAGCTCGGGCACCGGCTTGCCGGCCCAGTTCGAGAGGACTTCGAGCACGCGGTTGCGGAGCGGGTCGGCCTTGAAGACGCCGCCGTTGAACAGGACGGCCGAGGGCCGGATGACGCCCCCCTCGGCGTGCAGCGAGCCCGCCTGGCGGTTCAGGAACCGCGCCAGGTGGCGGGTGATCGCCGGGTCGGCCGCGTAGGGGAGGCCGATCTCGGCCAGGCCCACGCGACGCCCCTTCGCGGGCTGGTCGGTCGGCTCGCACATCGGGAGGAAGCCGTCGACCAGGACGCGGTCCAGGGTCTCGCGGTCCAGCTCCGCCTTGATCGAACCGCCGATGACCTTCGATCCGCGGCCGAGGATCGCCACCGGGGCGGATTTCTTCTTCGGGTCGGCGAACAGGGCCTCCTTGGCCGCTCGGCAGGCGTGGTTGAGCGCCACGCGCTGGGCGGCGTCGAGCCCTTCCATGCCGCGCGGGAGCGTCGCGGCGACGGAGTAGGCCAGGGCGAGGTCCATGTTGTCGCCGCCGAGCAGGATGTGCTCGCCGACGGCCAGCCGGTTCAGCGCCAGGTCGCCGTCACGCCCCTCGACCGCGATGAGGGTGAAATCGGTCGTGCCGCCGCCGACGTCGCAGACGAGGATCACGTCGCCGACCTTCACCTGCTTGCGCCAGCGGTCGCCGGCCTCGGCCAGCCAGGCGTAGAACGCGGCCTGGGGCTCCTCCAGCAGCGTCACGCCGGCCAGCCCCGCCTGCTTCGCGGCCTCGACGGTCAACTCGCGGGCCACGGCGTCGAACGAGGCGGGGACGGTGAGCAGGACCTCCTGCTCCTCCAGCCGACCGCCCGCATCCTTCCCCGCGCCCGCGTTCCAGGCGTCGCGCAGGTGGGCGAGGTACGCGGCCGACGCCTCCACCGGGGAGACCTTCGCCACCTCGGGCGGCGCGGACCACGGGAGGATCGCCGAACGCCGGTCGACCCCCGCGTGCGACAGCCAGCTCTTGGCCGACGACACCAGCCGCCCTGGCGACTTCGCCCCGTGGTCGCGCGCGAAGACGCCGACGGCCCGGTCGGCCCCGGCCTTCCAGGGGAGGTCCAGGGCCTTCGGGGGGAACTCGCCGGGGGCGGCCAGATAGAGGAACGACGGCAGCAGCGGGCGCGGGGAGGCGTCGTTCAGCCCGACCACCTGCGGCACGTCGAGCTGCTCGATCGGCGACGGCTTCGTCGGATCCTCGGCCTCCGCAAGGGCGAAGGCCAGGGAGCAGTTGGTGGTCCCCAGGTCGACGCCCACGACGTATCGCGCCATGCCTATCCTCGCGATGGGCCTACGGGATCAACTCAGGGGATCTCGACCTCGGCCGGCGAGAGGACCGAGGAGTCGTCGCGCGCGACCGGGAGGACGGGGAGGCGGACCGAGCGGACCCGCCAGCCGTGGTGCTTCAGCACGCCCTGGAACGGCGGCTTCGCGTCGACGTTGCCGATCAGCCGGACCGCCGCCGGGTCGAAGTCGGCCGGGATCCGGACCGAGGACTCCTCGGCCCCGGTCAGGACCGGCTCGATGCTGAGGTAGTCGTGCAGCGCCTTGCGGCAGCCCCGGTGGATGTCGCGGACCGCGGCGCCGACCTCGGCGTCGCCGTAGCCGTCGATGTCCTCCTCCAGGAAGTCGACCAGGCGGCCGTCGCGCTGGAGGACCGCCAGGATGCGGAGGTCCGGGCCCGTCGGCCGGTCGGAGAAGAGGGGCTCCACCCGGGCCGCGAAGTCGGCCTCGGTGAGCGTCCGCCAGAAGGTCCGCAGCGCCAGCCAGAAGCGATTCAAGCCAGGTCCCCCGCCAGGTCGCGCCGCCGCCCCGGGTCGGGCCCCCTGCCCTCCCGCCCGCGCCGGCGACGTTCCGCTCCCTGGATTCTAACACCCGCCCGGCCACGAGGAAACGATTACCGCCGGGGGGTGGACGGGGCCGGGCCGGAGTTCTAGTGTCGAATAAGGCGGCGGGGCGCGAAGGGCCGCGAGCCCGATCCCCGCCGCGACAGTCGCCAGTCCGAGGGGGCGAACGATGACGGGCCGAGTAGGGATCGCGATCGCGCTGGTGGGGACGCTGGCCGCCGGGACGGCCGAGGCCCAGATGATGTATCCGGGGGGCTACGGCGGCTACGGGATGAGCCGATGGGGGGCCGACCCCGGTTCCGGCTACATGGCGGCCCTGGGCTCCTACGGCCGCAGCCAGGGCGTCTACGCCGTCGAGAAGGCCAAGGCCGACGCGATCAACGTCGTGACGATGCAGAAGTGGAACGCCGCCCTCCGCGCCCGCCAGATCCAGCTCGCGAAGGACAAGGCGGCGGCCGAGGCGAAGAGCGACGCCGAGCTGAAGGCCCGCGTCGATCGGCTCGACGCCCGCGACGGCACCACGCTCAACGGCCTGCTGTTCCAGATCCTCGACTCCGACCCCGACGCCGCCCGGGCCAGCCGCGTGGCCACGCCCCTCAGCCCCGACGCGATCCGCGAGATCCCCTTCGAATGGGCCAGCGAGGCGATCACCGTCTGCCTCGACCAGATGACCGCCCAGGGCGCGCTGCCCCCCCTCCTCGCCGGCCCGGACTACGAGGCCGAGCGATCCGCCGTCCGCGCCGCGATGTCCGCCGCCGTCGCCGAGGACGCCAAGGGGGCCGTCTCGCCCGAGACGCTGGCGAAGGCCCGGGACGCCGTCGCGAAATTCCGCGCCAGCTTCGCCAGGAACGCGGCCGACTACGACCCGGGCTACCCGGACGCCAGGGACTACCTCACCACGCTCGACGGCCTGATCCGCACCCTGGACGACCCCAGCATGAAGGCGTTCCTCAAGCTGCTGGAGGACGGGAAGGAGCGGACGGTCGGCGACCTCATCGCCTTCATGCACGCGTTCAACCTCCGCTTCGGCGCGGCCGAGACCGATCGCCAGGCGGAGCTTTACGCGCGGCTCATCCCCGCCCTGACCGCCGTCCGCGACGCGGCCGTCGCCGCCCGGACGGCGCAGCTCCCCGCCGACCCCGACGGGGCCGCCCTCCGCGCCGCGGCCACCGCCGCATTCAAGGGGCTCGACTGGAAGGAATTGGACGCCCACGCCCGCAGCCGGTGAGGCCGTCACGCCCGGGGGACCGGGGTCGACGTCCGGCCCCCCGGCTTCCGATTCTCCCCCGCGATCTCATTTGCACGGGGGCGAAAACGTGCGTTAAGATGGAGTGGAAGCCCCCTGCATCCCGCGTCGGTCGATCGGTCGGGGATGGGGGCGGGCCTTGCCGGCGTCCGTGGCCGTGGGTGGCGGGGCGGGTTCATCGAGGCCGAGGCGGGCCGTCGAAGGGGTTGTCGTCGATATGAGCACGTTCACCACGCGAGACGATTCTGGCGTCCTGGTCGTGGCCTTCACGGATCCCTCCGGGCTCAATGATTTCCGGAACACCCCCCTGCGCGACGCCCTGTTCGAACTCGTCCAGGACCGGACGGAGCCCCGCGCGGCCCTCGACATGCACAAGGTCGACTACCTCTCCAGCTCCGGCGTCGCCATCCTGGTCGGCTTCAAGCGCAAGGTCGAGATGAAGGATGGGAAGATCGCCCTCTTCCGGCTCCAGCCCGCCGTCCACGACCTCCTCAAGGTCATGAAGCTCGACCGCTACTTCACCATCGTCGAGGACGAGGCCGAGGCCGTCTCCCAGCTCCGCACCGCCCCCTCGGTTTAATCGTCTCTTCCGTTCCCCTCGATTCCCTCGTCCCCCGAGGGCCCCCATCCCCCCGCGGCGCATGAAGTCGACGCGAGGGCATCGCCGAACAAGAGAGTCGTAAGCGAGTCGCGTCGCGACGGGCCTCCGCCCCCGAACCGGGGAGGCCGCCGGCGCGGCCCGCGCGTCTGTCCGTTCGGCCGGATGACCAATCGAGTCACGGAGGGTGGCCCGCCGCGGCGACGCCTCCCGGTCTTGCGACCGGGCCGGCGCCCGGCCCTCGGGCCGCTGGGGAAGGGAGTCTTCCATGGGAAGCAAGCGGAGGGGGTCCAGCCGGCCCGCGACGGCCCGGCGCGGTCGGTTCCACGCCGTCGAGGCGCTGGAAACCCGGCAGCTGATGGCGTCCAACATCGCGAGTTATCTCTCGCCGTACATCCCGACCGACCTGTACGTCCGCAACCCGGCCACGAACATGAAGGAGGGGTCCTACACGGCCGCCTCCCTCTACCGTGCGCACGACGTCGACGGGGCCCTCGTCAGCAACCAGGGCAAGATCGTCACCGGGACGGACCGATCCGGCAACCAGTGGACGATCACCGTCCACGGCCCCGGCGAGGTGATCGTCACCGACACCACGCCCAACGACGGCGCGCTCGACGACGACATCGACACGATCCAGATCGTCGGCTCCAACATCAACCGGACCTTCGTCACCGGCTCCACGACGGCCTCGGCCGCGACGGTCACCAGCGGCACGGTCCGCTTCAACCGGCTGATCGCCGCCGACGGCGTGAACTCCGTGGTCCTCAACGGCTTCGACCTGACCAGCATGGTCACGCCCGCCGTCGCCGGCGAGACGGGCGTCTTCCTGCTGGGCGGGGCCCGCCACCTCGAATTCCACGACATCATCGGCATCTTCGACACCGCCACCGACCCGGCCCCGTACCAGATCCAGATCGGCCAGTCGAACTTCCCGACCAAGGTGAAGACGTCGATCTACCTCGACTCGATCTACAACTCCGTCTTCAACAGCGAAGACGAGTCCATCCCGACCGCCCCGATCACGACCCCCTGGGTCCAGTTCTCGGTCAACGGGGTCGTCCAGGAGTTCAGCATCGTCTCGACGACGCAGTCGGCCCTGCCGCCGAATTACGTCATCGACTCCCAGCAGGGGACCGTCGACGCCTACGCCGGCGTGCCGATCTCCGGCCCGGCGCCGGCCGCGTACCAGTTCTACTACAACGTCGTCGGCACCACGGGCCGGACCTCGCTCCAGGCCGTGGCCGTCAACAAGCTGAAGGTCCGCGGCTCGGCCCGGAACTTCACCGCCCAGCGCGACACGACCCCGTTCACGTCCTCGACCAGCGGCCTGAACCGCCTGGGGACGGCCGAGTTCGGCGGCGTGGCCGACGGCGTGGCCCTGGACGTGAACGGCCCGATCCGACGCCTGCGGTTCAACCGCGGCCTCGGCGACCCCACCGGCGTCTTCACCGCCACCACCCAGACCCCGACGACCGAGGACAGCGACGAGACGCGGACCATCCCGCTGCCGGCCACCCTCTACGGCACCCCGGCCGGGACCACCGGCTATCCCGCCGCCGGCCTGCTCGGCGGGGCCGTCCGCGCCCGCCGGATCGACGGCCTGAGCGCCCGCGCCGCCAACCTCTCGGTGATCTACGCCCAGAGCCCGGCGTTCGTCTCGCTCAACCTGCCCAACTCCCCCACGCCCACCAGCACCCCGGGCATGGCCCTGACCAACGCCTCCATCACCACCGACGGCTCGATCGGCCACGCCAACGTCGAGGGGAACCTCCTCAACAGCGCCGTGGCGAGCGGCTACGACTACCAGGCCCACCTCCAGGGCCTCCAGGCGGCCCGCCGGGCCAGCCGGATCGCCTCGTACCGCCAGCGCGGCGACCTCATCAACAGCACCGTGACGGCCTCGGTCGACGCCGGCGTTACGCCCCCCGTCGTCCGCGACGGCTCGATCACCGGCCACGTCACCGGCAAGGCGTACAACACCGGGGGCCGCAACGCCCTGGGCCAGTACGGCTCGGGCGTGATCGCCCGCCATAAGTCGGGCCGCCTCCCCATCGCCCCCAACTGATCGGGGCGGCTTCGAACGCACGCGAGGCGTCCCGGCCGGATTCCCGGCCGGGACGCCTCGCTCGTTTCGAAGGCCGACGGGCCGGGTCGGATCACCAGCGGAAGAGGACGGTCCCCCAGTTCAGGCCCGAGCCGAACCCCGAGGTCAGCAGCAGGTCGCCGGCCTCCAGCTTGCCCGCGCGATGGATCTCGTCGAGCGCGATCGGGACCGAGCCGGCCGAGGTGTTGCCGTAGCGCTCCAGGTTCTTGTAGACGGCGTCGCGGTGGAAGCCCAGGACGTCGCTGGCGGAGTGGATGATCCGCACGTTCGCCTGGTGGGGGACGAACCATTTGACGTCGCCGACGGCCCGGCCGGCGTGGCCCAGGACGGTCAGCGCGGAGTCGGCCAGGATGCGGACGGCCCACTTGAAGATGGCGCGGCCGTCCATGGTCAGGTAGTGCAACCCCTGCTCCACCGTCTCGGCCGTGGGGGGCATGCGGCTCCCGCCCGCCGGCCGGGTGAGGAGGTCGGAGCCCGAGCCGTCCGAGCCGATCTGGTAGGCGATCAGCCCCTGCTCCTTCGACCCCGGCCCCAGCAGCACCGCGCCGGCGCCGTCGCCGAAGAGGGGATACGACTTCTGGTCGCCGGGGTTGATGACCCGGCTGTTGCAGTCGCCGCCGACGACCAGGCAGCGCTTGCTGTTCCCCGTGGCCACGAACTGCGAGCCGATCACCAGCGCGAAGACGAATCCGGCGCAGGCGGCCTGGATGTCGAAGCCGGCGCAGTTGAGCTTGAGGCGGTCCTGGACCAGGTTGGCCGTCGAGGGGAGGGCCATGTCGGGCGTGAACGTGGCCAGGACGAGCATGTCGACGTCGGCCGGGTCGCAGTCGGCGTTCTCCAGGCAGCGCGCGGCGGCCTCGGAGCAGAGGTCGCTGGTGGCCTGGTGCGGCAGGGCGAACCGGCGCTCGTGGATGCCGGTGCGGTTGACGATCCACTCGGGATCGAAGCCGAGCGAGTCCTGGAGGTGGAGGTTGCTGACGACGTTGTCCGGGACGTAGCTGCCGGTGCCGAGGATCTGGACCCCCGTGAGCGTGCGCGTCCGGGGCGCGATGTGGGGCTGTCCATTGCTCAGGGTCGACGGGCGGGGTTCGGAAACCGCCCGGACGCCGCCGATCTCGCCATTGGTACCGGTCATACGGCTTTGGTTCTCTCAAATGATCGGGCGACGGGGTGCGGGGGCAAGGCCCGCCGGTCGCGAGGAGCAGCAGAAGGATCGGCTTGCGGACGCGGTCGCGCCGTCGTCCCCCGGCCAACGCACGGCGCCGAGTCGAGTCGAGGATGACTCAGGGAAGGGCTCGACTATACTTCTTATCGACCGATTCGGCCATACCATTGCGGAATTTGCCGGTCGCCCCGGACCCGCGCCCGAAGCCCTCCCCGAAGGCCGCGAGCATGCACGTCATCAACCTCAAGGCCGCGTGGGAGGCGTCGGACGCCGACTCCGACGCCCCGCCGATCCGCGTCGCCCTGCCGCTCGACTGGGCCGCGATCCCCTGGCCCGACGGACGCCCGCCGGCCCGGGCCCGGCTGGCCCGTCGCTTCGGGCGGCCCCCGCGTTCGGAGTCGCCCGCCCCGCCCCGCATCCTGCTCCGCGGCCTCGCCGGCGTGATCGCGATGGGGTTGAACGGCGCGCCGGTCGCCTGGCGCGAGGAGGATGGCTGGCACGTCGTCGAGCCCGGGGGGCTCCTGCCGCGCAACATCCTGGCGATTGAAGTCGACCCGACGCGGGCGGCGCAAGCCCCCGGCGCCTGGGGCGACCCCGCCTTCCTGGAGTGCGGGCGACTGCGGGCGGGGCCCCTTGGCTTGCCGGGCGGGCGGGGGTAGGATGGTCTCGGGCATCCTCCCCATCGTCGCCGCGGACATCCTCCGAATCCTCCCCGGGCCGGGGCGCTCATGAACGACCACGGGATCGACTTCGCGAAGTCTTACCGGATCAGCCGCCTGGGCTTCTTCCTGCTGGCCGCGGGCCTCGTCCTGGTCTGCGCGGTCGACCTCCCCGGCGTGGTCGTCCGGCTGCTGGGCCGGCCGGCCCACTTCCATTTCTGGAGGTGGATGCAGGAGTCCGGGATGTCGACGCTGGTGGGGACGGCCACCCCCTGGGCCACGCTGGCGGGCTCCGCCCTGCTCTGGGCCGCCTGGGATTCGCCCGGATGGCGTCGCCGCGCCGGGCTGCTGATGACGATGTGCCTCGTCGACGTCGGGAGCTGGATCCTGGACCAGGGGGACCCGAACTTCCGCGGTCCGCACGCCTATTTCCGGATGCAGCTCGGTGCCGCGCTGGGCTGGGCCGAGTTCGCCCTGCTGGCGGGGCTGTCGGGCGAGATCCTCTCGCACCTAGAGGTGGAGTCGGCGGAGGAATCGGCCCGGTCGACGCGGTCGCTGGCCGCGACCGGCGCGGTGGTCTGGCTGCTGCTGTTCTTCGAGACGACGAACCTCCGGGCGGGCTGGCCCCTTCAGCGCAACCCCTGGATGACGCTGCACGCCCACCTGCTCTGGCTGGCCAACGACGTCATCCACGCCATCTGCCTGGTCCAGGCGACGGCCCTGGTCGTGGCGGCGTTCCGCCGGCTGAACGCGGAGATCCTGCGGGCCGATGCGGAAGGGCCCGACCCGCGGGACCCCGGCGCCTTCCCGCCCGACCGAGATCCGTTCGGCGGCCCCGGCCGGGAAGGCTTCACGGCCGCCTGAGCCGCCGGATCAGCCCCGGACGACGGCCGCCGGCGGCTCGCCCCCGGCGATCAGCTCGCGGAGCGACTTGGGGAGCGGGAAGTGGACGTCCTCCTCGCGGACGACGGCCTCCTCGAACTTCGCCCCGAACGTCTCCTGGAGGTACTCGACGCACTCCTGGACCACGTTCTCCGGCGCGCTGGCGCCGGCCGTGATGAGGACCGTCTCCGCGCCGTCGAACCACTCGGCCCGGATCTCGGCGACGCCGTCGATGAGGTGCGACGGGATCCCCATCGCCAGGGCGATCTCGGCCAGCCGTCGGCTGTTGGAGCTGTTCTGGCTCCCCAGCACCAGGACCACGTCGGCGCGGGCGGCCAGCTCGCGGACGGCCTCCTGGCGGTTCTGGGTGGCGTAGCAGATGTCGTCCTTCGGCGGGTGGTTGATCTTCGGGAACTTCGCCTTCAGGGCCGCGATCACGACGTTCGCGTCGTCGACGCTCAGGGTGGTCTGCGTGAGGTACGCGACCTTCTCCGGCTCGGCGATCTCCAGCCGCTCCACGTCCTCGGCCGTCTCCACCAGGACGATCTGCTCCGGGGCCTCGCCCATCGTGCCGATGACCTCGTCGTGGCCCTCGTGGCCGATCAGGACGATGGTGTAGCCGGCCTTGGCGTACTTGATGGCCTCCAGGTGGACCTTGGTCACCAGCGGGCAGGTGGCGTCGATCGCCAGCAGCTTGCGGGCCTTCGCCCGGGCGCGGATCTCCGGCGAGACCCCGTGCGCGCTGTAGAGCAGCGGCGAGCCCTCCGGCACCTCGTCGATCGAGTCGACGAACACGGTCCCCTCGCGGGAGAAGCGGTTGACGACGTACTTGTTGTGGACGATCTCGTGATAGACGTACACCGGCGGCCCGAAGAACCCGAGCGCGCGCTCCAGGCACTCGATCGCCATGTTGACCCCCGCGCAGAAGCCTCGGGGGTTGGCCAGGAGGATTTTCATCGGGGCGTCGGCTCCTCGGTCGCGTCCGGTTCCGTTCCGGCCTTCATCCTACCGGACCCCCGCGAGGCCGGGGAAGACGGATCGGTCGATGGATCGGCCGGCCCGCACGGCCTACAATGCCGGTGTGATCCATCCCCTTCGTTCCGTCGCGAGGAGGCGGCCCCCATGGTCGGCGCGATCCCCGTCGTCCGCGAGCACATCGTCGCCACCCCGGACACCTGCGGCGGCAAGCCCCGCATCGCCGGCACCCGGATCCGGGTGAAGGACGTCGCGGTCTGGCACGTCCACCAGGGGATGACGCCCGAGGTCATCGTCTCGAAGTGGACCCACCTGACCCTTGCGGGCGTCCACGCCGCGCTGGCCTACTACTACGACCATCGCGACGTCATCGAGCAGGAACTCGCCGACGAGGCGGCGTGGTATGAGGCGCAAAAAGCGGCCCAGGCCGATTCGCCTTTCAGCAGGTCGGTCCGGGAACGGGCGCGAGAAATGAAGGCGGAGCATGTCCCGGGCGATCCGCTTTCATCTCGATGAGAACGTCGATCCGGCCGTCGCGGCCGGGCTGAGGCGCCACGGGATCGACGTCACCACGTCCCAGCAGGCTCGTCTTCTGGCGGCGTCGGATCCGACCCAACTCGCCTACGCGCGGGACGCGGGCCGGGTCCTCGTGACTCACGACGGCGACCATCTCCGCCTGCACGCCCTGGGGGAACGGCACGCGGGGATCGCTTACTGCTATCAGGGCAAGCTCCACCTCGGGGGCCTCATCACCGCCCTGGTCCTCCTGTTCGAAGTCTACGATCCGGCGGAGATGGCGGATCGCGTCGAATACCTCTGACCCCGCCCCACCCGCCCCCGCTCCGCCGCTTGCCCCGCCTTCGTTGCGTCTGCTAGACTTCGCCAGAGACGGAGGTGGGCCTGATGGGTTCGCGAGAGGTTTGCGTGCGCGACGAGGGGGAGACCGCCGCCCTCGTCGCCGAGATGGCCCGGCGGATCTGGGCGGGCGCGGAGGACGCGCCGCCGGTCCGGCTGGTCGGCGTGAGGGCGCGGGGCGTCCCGCTGGCCGAGCGGCTGGCGGTCGAGGCCGCGCGGCTCGGCTTCGAGGGCGTCGCCGTCGGGGCGGTGGACATCACGCTCTACCGCGACGACCTCGACCAGGCCCGCCGCTGGCCCGTGCTCCGCGGGACCGACATCCCGTTCGACGTCGACGGCGCGGACGTCGTCCTGGTCGACGACGTGCTGTTCACCGGCCGGACCATCCGCGCGGCCATCAACGCCGTCTGCGACCTGGGGCGGCCGTCCCGGATCCGGCTGGCCGTGCTCGTCGACCGCGGGGGCCGCGAGCTGCCCATCCAGCCCGACGTCGTCGGGCTCGCGCTGGAGACCGACCTTCGCGATCGCGTCCAGGTGCGCCTGAGGCCGTTCGACCCGGGCGACGAGATCGCCCGGATCCCGGCCCCTCCCGGCCCCGAGAGGAGCCCCTCGTGACCACCGCATCGCTCGCCGACCCGGCCCCGGCCGACTCCGGCCCGGCCCCCTTCGCCTGGACCCGCAAGCACCTCCTCGGCCTGGAAGACCTGTCGCGCGAGGAGATCACGGCCGTCCTCGACACCGCCGAGTCGTTCTCCGAGGTGTCGAAGCGGAGCCGCAAGAAGGTCCCCGCGCTCCAGGGGCGGGTGGTCTTCAACCTGTTCTTCGAGAACTCCACCCGCACCCGCACCAGCTTCAGCCTCGCGGCCAAGCGGCTCTCGGCCGACGTCCAGGACTTCTCGGCCAGCGTCTCCAGCATCTCCAAGGGGGAGACGTTCATCGACACGGCCAAGAACATCGAGGCCATGGGCTGCGACGTCATGGTCGTCCGGCACCCGACCCCGGGCGCGCCCCACCTGCTCTCCCAGCACGTCCAGTCGTCCATCATCAACGCCGGCGACGGCGCGCACGAGCACCCCACGCAGGGCCTGCTCGACCTGATGACGATCCGCCGCGCCAAGGGGGGCTTCGAGGGCCTGACCGTCGCCCTGATCGGCGACATCGCCCACTCCCGCGTCGCCCGCTCCAACATCTGGGGCCTGCTGAAGCTGGGCGCGAAGGTCATCCTCTGCGGCCCGCCGACCCTCGTCCCCCGGGGGATGGAGCGCCTGGGCTGCGAGGTCGCTTACCGCCTGGACGACGTGCTCCATCGCTGCGACGTCATCAACGTCCTGCGGATCCAGTTCGAGCGCCAGCAGCGGGGCCTGTTCCCCTCGGTCGGCGAATACTCGCAGTTCTACATGATGACCCAGGAGCGGGTGAAGAAGGCCAAGGACGACCTCCTGATCCTCGCCCCCGGCCCGATCAACCGCGGCGTCGAGCTGACCCCGGAGGTCGCCGACGGCAAGCACTCCGCCATCCTCGACCAGGTCAGCAACGGCCTGGCCGTCCGCATGGCCGTCCTCTACCTCCTCAGCGGCAAGATGCCCGCGGGGGAGTGAGGCCGCCCGCCTCGCCCTTCTGCGCCCGGGGCCGTCCCCTCTCCCGCCGGGAGAGGGTGCCGCGCAGCGGCGGGTGAGGGTCGCCGGGGCGCAGAGGGCATTCCGGGCGCGCAAAAGCCGGGATGGACCTGGTCGGGACCGGGAGGGTGGTCCGGGCGGTCCGCCCGGACGTCCCTATCCCCGACGGCCATCGACGTCCGGGCGGACCGCCCGGACCACCCTCCCGGTCTTACTTGACTCCCTCCGAAAGTCCAGCGAACCTCACCCGGCCCTCGGGGCCGCCCTCTCCCGGCGTGAGGGGACTTCAACGTCCGCATCCCGACCCTTCGTCTCAAGGACCCTCGCCTTGCCCACCATCCAGATCACCGGCGGACGGATCATCGACCCCTCGCGCGACCTCGACGCGGTCGGCGACGTCTGGATTCGCGACGGCAAGGTCGTCGCCGACGGCGGCGGCGCGGCGGCCGACCGGGTCGTCGACGCCCGCGGGCTGATCGTCGCCCCCGGCCTCATCGACGTCCACGTCCACCTCCGCGAGCCGGGGCAGGAGGAGGACGAGACCATCGCCACCGGCGCCGCCGCGGCGCTGGCGGGGGGCGTCACGACCGTCGCCTGCATGCCCAACACGCTCCCGCCGATCGACACCCAGGCCACGGCCGAGTTCGTCGTCCTCCAGGGCCGGCGGGCCCGGCAGGCCAACGTCTTCCCCGTCGGCTGCGTGAGCAAGGGCCGCAAGGGGGAGGAGCTGGCGGCGCTCGGCCAGCTCGTCGCCGGCGGCGCGGTCGCCTTCACGGACGACGGGGCCCCCGTCTCCGATGCCGGCCTCATGCGCCGGGCCCTCGAATACTCGAAGATGTTCAACCTGGTCATCATGCAGCACTGCCAGGTCATGGAATTGACCGCCGGCGGCGTGATGAACGAGGGGTTCGAATCGATGCGGCTCGGCCTGGGCGGCATGCCCGCCGCGGCCGAGGACATCATGGTCGCCCGCGACATCCGGCTCGCCGAGATCACCGGCGGCCGGCTCCACGTCCAGCACATCTCCACCGCGAGGGCCGTGGAACTCGTCCGCGAGGGCAAGCGCCGCGGGATCCGCGTCACGGCCGAGGCCTGCCCCCACCACTTCAGCCTGACCGACGAGAGCCTGCGAACCTTCGACTCGAACTACAAGATGAACCCCCCGCTCCGCACCGCCGAGGACGTCGCCGCGGTGATCGACGGCCTGAAGGACGGCACGATCGAGATCCTCTGCACCGACCACGCCCCCCACGCCCGCGAGAAGAAGATGCGCGAGCTGGACCAGGCCCCGTTCGGGATCGTCGGCCTGGAGACCCTGCTCCCCATCACCGTCACCCACCTGATCGAGCCCGGCCACCTCTCCTGGCCCGAGGCGATCCGCAAGATGACCATCAACGCCGCGAACCTGCTGAATCTATCCAACAAGGGCTCCCTCCGCCCCGGCGCCGACGCCGACGTCACCGTCATCGACCCCGCGCTCGCCTGGACCGTCGAGGCGTCCCAGCTCCGCAGCAAGAGCAAGAACACCCCCTACGACGGCTGGCAGGTCCGCGGCAGGGCCCACACCGTCATCGTCGACGGGGAGGTGCGCTACACGCTGGCGGGGGCCGCCGCGACGGCTTGAATCCGCATCCTCCCGCCCTAAACTTGGATCAGGGCGGGAGTTTCCTGCGGCGATCGGGGTGCGCGAGGTCCATGCGCTGGCTCATCGACGGCTACAACGTGATGCACGTCGCCGGCGTCATCGACTCCAAGATGGGCCGCGAGCGGTTCCGCAAGGCGCGAAAACGGTTCCTGGACCACCTGGCGTCGAAGCTGGGGGACCTCGCGGCCGAGACCACCATCGTCTTCGACGCCAACAAGCCGCCGGTCGACTTCCCCGTCGAGTCGACCTACCGGCGGATCTCGGTCATCTTCGCCCTCTCCGACCCCAGTGCCGACGCCCGCATCGAGCGGATCCTGGCGAAGCACTCCACCCCCAAGGCCCTGACCGTCGTCTCCAACGACCGGGAAGTCCGCCAGTCGGCCACCCGCCGCAGGGCCCGCGCCCTCAAGGCCGACGAGTTCCTCGACCGCCTCCCCACCCTCGCGTATCAGCGACGAGCGCCGATGAACGTCCCCGACCCCGAAGCCGTCCGGACCGCCCCCGCCCTCGACGACGCCGAGCGGGCCTACTGGGAGGAAGTCTTCGGCGCGGCCGACGAGGATCCCGCCCCCCGCGAGCCCGCTCCTTCGAAGAAATCGGTCACCCGCGGGGCCCCCCCCGCCCCCGACCGCCGTCGCGTGGAGAAGCCTCGCCGGGTCGACGTCGACGACGTGCCGGACCTCCGCCGGGCCATGATTACGGATGCCGACATCGCCGCGATCCGACGCGAGATCGAGCGCGAGGGGTGAGCATCCGGGGGCTCGCCGCGTCGCGCGAAGTCCCCTCTCCCGCCGGGAGAGGGCGGCCGCGCAGCGGCGGGTGAGGGTCGTCGGAGCACCGAGGGCATGCCGACGGCGCGGTCGCCGAGTGGGCTTACGACAAGCGGCCTTCCCCCCTCGCGGGGGAAGGTGGCCCGGAGGGCCGGATGAGGGGGACGACGAGCAGGACGGCCGTCGGGCTCCCGGGCCGGTCGGGCGGGCTTTCGAATCCCCACGGGCCTCGCGCTTCGCGTCCCCCTCATCTGACGCCTTCGGCGTCTGTCTTCCCCCGCGAGGGGGGAAGACCGTCTTCGACCCGCATCGGCATGCTTTCGACGCAGCACCTCGAGGGGAGGAGGACTTGATCGCCGCGGTCTTCTCGAAATCCGACGACCCTCACCCGGCGGGAGAGGGGACGCGATCGGCCAGGTCCGCCTCTCGATTCATGCGGAGGCGATCCCATCGACGGGGATGGGACGAGGAGGGCGACGCCCTTCGAGCCCGTCGCGTTCGCGTCGCCTTATGGCATCCGGGGCCCGCGCGCGGTTAAAATGCCCCCTTCCATCGCCCGCCGGCGAGCCCGGCGGACGAGGCCGGCGATGCGCGCCGTTCCCGTTCTACCTACTGGACAACAGGGCCGTTCGGCAATGAAGGTTCACGAGTATCAGGCCAAGGAACTGCTCGCCAAGGCCGGGGTCGCGGTGCCGGCGGGGATCGTCGTCTCGACGCCCGCGGAGGCCGCGAAGGCTTACGAGGAACTGGGCGGCGGCCTGATCGTCGTCAAGGCCCAGGTCCACGCCGGGGGCCGCGGCAAGGGCGTGGCCGTCGGCCCCGAGGTCGACCGCGGCCTCGCCCTGGCGATCGCCAGCGGCGAGAAGTCTCGCCCCGACGGCATGGCCAAGGGCGTCCAGCTCGTCAAGTCGGCGGCCGACGCCGAGAAGGCCGCCGCCAGCCTGCTGGGCAAGACCCTGGTGACGTACCAGACCGGGCCCGAGGGCCAGGCGATCAAGAAGGTGCTGATCACCGTCGGCCACGACATCGCCAAGGAGCTGTACCTCGGCCTGGCCGTCGACCGCAACACCAAGCGGCCCGTCGTCATGGCCTCCACCGAGGGCGGCGTCGACATCGAGACGGTCGCCCACAACACGCCCGAGAAGATCGTCCACGAGCCCGTCGACGTGGCCCTCGGCCTCCAGCCGTTCCAGGCCCGCAAGCTCTGCAAGGCCCTGGGCCTCTCCGGCGACTCCGCCAAGAAGGGCGCGGTCTTCCTCAAGAACTTCGTCAAGTTCTGCATCGACTCCGACGCCTCGCTCGCCGAGATCAACCCCCTGATCGTCACCGACAAGGGCGAGGTGATGGCGCTCGACTGCAAGCTGAACTTCGACGACAACGCCAACTTCCGCCACAAGGACTACGCCGCGCTGATCGACGAGGACGAGGAGGATCCGGCCGAGCTGCGAGCCGGCCGCTCGGGCCTCTCGTACGTCAGCCTCGACGGCGACATCGCCTGCCTGGTCAACGGTGCCGGCCTGGCCATGAGCACGATGGACCTGATCAAGTACCACGGCGGCGAGCCGGCCAACTTCCTCGACGTCGGCGGCGGGGCCGAGAAGGACCAGGTGCTGGAAGCCTTCCGCATCCTGCTGTCGTCCGACAAGGTCAACGCGGTCCTCGTCAACATCTTCGGCGGCATCATGCGGTGCGACGTCATCGCCCAGGCCCTCCTGGCCGCCTACGACGAGATCGACTTCCGCGTCCCCCTGGTCGTCCGCCTGGAGGGGACCAACTCCGACATCGGCAAGGCCCTCCTGGAGAAGTCCGGGCGCAAGATCATCACGGCCGACGGCCTGACCGACGCCGCCCAGAAGGTCGTGGCCGCGGCCAAGAAGCACTCGGCCGCCTGACCCGCCCCGGACCCGTCCCAACACACACGGCTCGCATCCACGGAATCGATAATCCCATGAGCATCCTGGTCGGGAAAGACACGCGCCTCATCTGCCAGGGGATCACCGGCAAGTCGGGCGGCTTCCACTCGGAGAAGTGCAAGGAGTACGGCACGAACCTCGTCGGCGGCGTGACGCCCGGCCGCGGCGGCGAGACCGCCGTCGGCGTGCCGGTGTTCGACACCGTCGCCGAGGCCGTGAAGGCCACCGGCGCCAACGCCACGATGATCTTCGTCCCGCCCCCGGGCGCGGCCGACGCCATCGTCGAGGCCGCCGACGCCGGCATCCCGGTCATCATCGCCATCACCGAGGGGATCCCCGTCCTCGACATGGCCCGCGCCGTCGCTTACCTGAAGCTGTACCACCCCGAGAAGCGGCTGATCGGCCCCAACTGCCCCGGCGTCATCACGCCCGGCGAGTGCAAGATCGGCATCATGCCGGGCTATATCCACAAGCCGGGCCGCATCGGCGTCGTCAGCCGCTCCGGCACCCTGACGTACGAGGCCGTCTGGCAGCTCACCAACCTGGGCATCGGCCAGAGCACCTGCGTCGGCATCGGCGGCGACCCGGTCAACGGCACCAGCTTCGTCGACGTCCTCACCATGTTCGAGGCCGACCCCGACACCGACGCCGTCCTGATGATGGGCGAGATCGGCGGCGACGCCGAGGAGCAGGCCGCGGCGCTGAAGGCGTCGGGCAAGTTCACCAAGCCGCTCGCGGCGTTCATCGCCGGCCAGACGGCCCCGCCGGGCAAGCGCATGGGCCACGCCGGCGCCATCATCTCCGGCGGCTCCGGCAAGGCGTCCGACAAGATCGCCGCGCTGGAAGGCGCGGGGATCCGCGTCGCCAAGAGCCCGGCCGACATGGGCCTGGCCCTCAAGGCGGCGATCGGCGCGTGAGCGACCATCGCGAGAACCCGTGGCGGGCCGTGGCGACGCGGCCCGTCTACGACAACCCCTGGATCCGCGTCCGCCAGGACGAGGTGATCCGCCCCGACGGCCTCCCCGGCATCTACGGCGTCGTCGAGTTCAAGAACCGGGCCGTCGGCGTCCTCCCCGTCGAGGACGACGGCTCGATCTGGCTCGTCGGCCAGCATCGCTACCCCCTGGACGCCTACTCCTGGGAGATGCCCGAGGGGGGCTGCCCGCCCGAGGAGTCGCCCGATGAGGCCGTCCTCCGCGAGCTGAAGGAGGAGACGGGGATGACGTGCGACCGCCTGGAGCTGGTCGCCCGCTGCCACCTGTCGAACTCGGTCAGCGACGAGGAGGCGTTCATCTACCGCGCCTCCGGGCTGACGCACGGCCCGAGCGACCCCGAGGGCACCGAGCGCCTGGAGGTCCGCCGCGTCCCCTGGGCCGAGGCCTGGCGGATGCTCAAGGACGGCGAGATCACCGACGCGATGTCGGTCGTCGCCATCCTCCACGAGGCGGTCCGTCGTCTTGAAGGGTGAAATGAGACGACCCGCATCCCTGCGGGCCGGAGATGGAAGGCGAGGCGTGGCGATCGATCAGCGGGCGGGCGCGACCAGGGCCGGGACTTCGAGGTCGCCGTCCTGCATCCGCCACGCGGTCGGCACGGCGCGACGGTCGACGCCGCGCGGGGCCGGCGTGGCGTCGGCCTGGGCCTCGTTGCGCGTCGGGATGTTCAGGGCGTCGTCCGGGAAGTGCTTGCCGGGGCAGACGGTCGGCGTCGCCGCCATGTGCGAATGCGTCTCCATCCGGGCCTGGTCGATCCGGTACTTCTCGCTCAGGTAGGCGATCAGCGCCTTGAGCGCCGCCTGCTGCCTGGGGGTCGGCGGGGCCTTCTCGAAGTCGCCGATCAGGCAGACGCCGATGCCGTACTCGTCGATGTCGGCGCGGCGCGCGTTGCGGCAGTGGACGCCGTGCTTCTGCTTCACCCAGCGCTGGGAGACCTCGATCTGGCCGTCGCCGCTGCCGGTGCCGTTGCCGATCACGAAGTGGTAGCCGCAGCCGTCGGCGCTCCCCAGCAGCTTGCGATGCTCGGCGTCGATGTCGGCGTACGAGCCCTCTTCGGTCGCGCTGTGGTGGACGACGACGTACTTCCACGGGCGGTCGGCCTTGTCGGGGAAGAACAGGTCGTCGGCCGCGTCGCCCGCGAAGTAGCCTTCCAGCGCCCCGCTCGTGCTCGCGCGGCGGACCACGCCGGCCGAGGAGGTCGTCTTCAGCGAGCCCGACCCGCCGGGGCCCATGCTGGTCGGCGAGGTCATCTCGGGCGTGGTCGCCTTGGGCTTGGACTCGATCGGCGGCCGGAGGCTGCGCGAGCGGGTCGTCGAGGAGGCGGCGGGCGACAGGTCGAGGTCGTCGGGCGAGGCCGTGGGGGCGCGCTCGACGGAGGGGGCCCGCCGCGAGCTGGTGGTCGGCGAGGGGGGCGTGATCTCCACGTCCGAGGGGATCGAGCCCGACGGCGAGCTGATGACCGGCTCGTCGGCCGGGGCGGCGAGGGAGCCGCCGCGGATCACCGCGCCGGGGCTCTCGACGACCGTCGCGCCGCCGGCCCCGCCGCAGTTGGAGCAGCCGGGGGTCACGACCGCGCGGGGCGCGGGCATCACGGGCCGGAGGACCGATCGCCTGTGGTTGCAGCCGGCGGTCAGCAGGGCGCCGACGGCGGTCATCGCGAGGCACGCCTTGTGGGCGCGCACCGCGAACGGGGCCGAAGTCTTGTCAGCCATCATCCCATCTCCTCGTCGGGCCGGTCATACGCTCGACATCCCGGGTCGAGCCTCGACACCCACGAATCGCAAGAGCGATGCCGAACCATCGATCGTGCTTCCGTGGCGAGGGACCAGAAATCCCGACTTCGACTGAAGTCTACACGCCGTTCGGCCGATGGGCGGGAATCCCGGGAAATTTTCCAGGAAATCCTCAAGTCGCGGGGGCCAGGCCGCCGTCCCACCCTTGTAAAAACTTCAAACGCCTGCAAGATTCAGCATTCTTCGACGTATGGAAGCGACGGTTTTTCGGGTCGCGAGGGCGGCGCAGGATGCGCGGGCGATCCCGCCCCGGCCCTCTCCCCTCATCCTCGGCCGAGGACGAACTCCGCCAGGCCGGAGAGGTCCCGCCCCTCGGCGTGCGGCCGGACGCCCAACTCCTCGACGGGGGCCCCGAGGCGGTTCGCCCAGTACGTCGGGAATCCGAACCAGGCGGCGCCCGCCGCGTCCCAGCCCGCGAACGCCGCGAAGGCGACCTCCTCCGTTCGCAGCCCGAAGGCGTCCGTCGCCATCCGGTAGGCGCGAGGGTCGGGCTTGTACGTCCGGATCCGGTCGGTGCTGAGGACGTGTTCGAAGACCCCGGCGAGCCCCGAGTTCGCGATCCCCGCCTCCAGGATCGCGGGCGTCGCGTTGGAGAGGAAGGCCAGGCGGATCCCGGCCTCCTTCAGTCGGGCCAGCGTCGGGGGGGCGTCGGGCCAGGCGCGCAGTTCCAGATAGGCCGCCATCAGGCGCTCCCGCTTCTCGGCCGTCATGTCGAGCTTGAGCGACGCCGCGGCGTAGATCAGGGCGTCCTCGGTCGCTTGTCGGAAGTCGGCGTATCGCCCCGCGAGCGCCCGGAGCCACTGGTACTCGAACTGCCGCGTCTTCCAGGCGTCGCCCAGGGCCCTGCCATGCCCCGGGAAAAGATCCTCGGCGAGCGCGAAGATCGGACGAGGATCGAGGATCGGGAAGGCGTCGAACGCGACCGCTCGTATCGGCCGTCGCTCGCGCCCGGACGACGCGGCGGCGACGGCCCCGGCCGCTCCGGCCCCGGCGATGAGGTTGAGGCAATTCCGACGGCTGATCGACGCCATGGATTTCATCACCGAAATCTCCAGGTCTGGATGTGGCCTGTGAGGAGTCTACCCCGATCGAGCCACGAGTTCACGGCCCTGGTGCATTGACCCGAACCTCGTCGCGCCAGGGCGGGTCCGGACTGCACGCCATCGCCCGCGCGATGCCGCCCGCGCCACCTCCGGCTCGGTGGCGACGCGCGGCCGGAAACGGTATGCTCGATTCCCTCGGCCCCCGGGAACTCGGCGGGCCGTTTTTCGTGTCCGGGACGGTCGAGTCGAGTTCGAAAAGGTCGGGGCGCGCCGCGACGCGCCGGAGAGGATCCATGCCCGCGTATCACCCTCAGCGGATCGAGCCCAAGTGGCAGGGCTACTGGGAGCAGCACCAGACCTTCGCGACCCCCGACCTCGACCGCGGGCGGCCCAAGCTCTACATCCTCGACATGTTCCCCTACCCCAGCGGCGCGGGGCTGCACGTCGGCCACCCCGAGGGGTACACCGCCACCGACATCGTCTGCCGCTTCAAGAGGATGAAGGGCTTCAACGTCCTGCACCCGATGGGATGGGACGCCTTCGGCCTCCCCGCCGAGCAGTACGCCGTCCAGACCAACACCCACCCCCGGATCACCACCCAGGCCAACGTCGACAACTTCCGCCGCCAGATCAAGTCGCTGGGCTTCTCCTACGACTGGTCCCGCGAGGTCGACACCACGGATCCCGGCTACTACAAGTGGACGCAGTGGATCTTCCTCAAGATCCACGACACCTGGTACGACCCCGACTTCGAGTGGGCCGACGCCCAGGGCCGAGCCCGCCGCGGCAAGGGCCGGCCCATCGCCGAACTCCCGATCCCCGAGGGCGTCGACCCGGTCGCCTACCGCGACTCGAAGCGCCTGGCCTACCGCGCCGAGGTCCCCGTCAACTGGTGCCCGGCGCTCGGCACCGTGCTGGCGAACGAGGAGGTCGTCGACGGCAAGTCCGAGCGCGGGAACCACCCCGTCGTCCGCATGCCGCTGACCCAGTGGATGCTCCGGATCACCGCCTACGGCGACCGCCTGGTCGAGGACCTGGAGATCGTCGACTGGCCGAAGTCGATCCGCGACATGCAGCGCAACTGGGTCGGCCGCAGCGAGGGCGCGGAGGTCGACTTCCCCGTCCTCGTCGGCGGCGAGGCCCCGCCCCGGCCCTCGGGCCCCTTCCCCGCCACGCCCGCCGAGGACGTCATCCGGGTCTACACCACCCGCCCCGACACCCTCTTCGGCGCGACGTACATGGTGCTGGCCCCGGAGCACCCGCTGGTCGACCGCATCACCACGCCGGAGCAGAAGGACGCCGTCGCGAAGTACCGCGAGCAGGCCGCGCGCAAGAGCGACCTGGACCGCACCGACCTGGCCAAGACCAAGACCGGCGTCTTCACCGGCGGCCACGCGGTCAACCCCGTCACCGGCGAGCCCATCCCGGTCTGGATCGCCGACTACGTCCTCATCAGCTACGGCACCGGCGCCATCATGGCCGTGCCCGCCCACGACGACCGCGACTTCGAGTTCGCGAAGACCTTCGGCATCCCCATCCGGGCCGTCGTCGAGCCCCCCGCCGAATGGCTCAGGGCCAACGCCTCGCCGACCCGCGAGGAGGCGCCCGCCGACCCCGCCGCCCTCCTGGCCGCCTACAAGGCCGACCCCGGCGCGTTCGCCGCCGTCTTCCACGACGAGGGCGTCGCGATCCAGTCGCGCAACGATGCCTTCGTCCTGGACGGCAAGCCCACCGCCGAGGCCAAGCCGGCCATCACCGCCTGGCTCGCCGA
>Ga0209958_1000929_pt1 | contig 31333 bp, 26 predicted proteins | sample ThiBio_inoc_plan_FD_183942 | JGI IMG/M metagenome (GOLD analysis project Ga0209958, IMG submission 183942) | Wastewater bioreactor microbial communities from Cape Town, South Africa - Thiocy_inoc_plan (SPAdes) | ecosystem: Engineered > Bioremediation > Thiocyanate > Unclassified | place: South...
TATCCAGCCTCCCCGCCACTGTCGTTATCGCCCCTCACCGCCCGCCTGTCGGCCACGCATTTCGGTGCGCCGACCCGACCTGTCTCCTAGGATCGGCATCATGAAGCTCGAACTCCGCGGGATCACCAAGCGGTTCGGCAGCCTCGTCGCAAACGACCACATCGATCTCGTGGTCGAACCCGGAGAGATTCACTGTCTCCTCGGCGAGAACGGCGCCGGCAAGTCAACGCTGATGAACGTTCTCTACGGTCTGTACCAGGCCGACGAGGGCACGATCCTCCTCGACGATCACGTCCAGAACTTTCACGGTCCCGGCGACGCCATGCGCGCGGGCATCGGCATGGTGCACCAGCACTTCATGCTGATCCCGGTGTTCACCGTCGCCGAGAACGTGATGCTCGGTCACGAATCCACCAAAGCGGGAGGGTTCCTCGACCTGAATGCGGCCCGGCAGCGCGTCCGGGAGATCTCGGAGCGGTTCGGGTTCGACGTCGACCCCGACGCGCTCGTCGAGGAGCTGCCCGTCGGGGTGCAGCAGCGCGTTGAGATCATCAAGGCGCTCTCGCGGGACGCGAAGGTCCTCGTCTTCGATGAGCCGACCGCCGTGCTCACGCCGCAAGAGACCGACGAGCTCATGGCGATCATGCGCCAGCTCAAGGACGCCGGCGCCTCCATCGTCTTCATCACCCACAAGCTTCGCGAAGTCCGCGAAGTGGCTGACCGCATCACCGTCATCCGCCTCGGCAAGGTCGTCGGCGAAGCATCGCCCGAGTCATCGAACGCCGAGCTCGCGTCGATGATGGTCGGCCGGGCCGTCGAACTCACGGTCCACAAAGATCCGCCGCAACTGCGCGACTCCGCTCTCGTGGTCTCGCACCTGTCGGTGCTCGACCACACCGGCCACCCCATCGTCGACGACGTCAGTTTCGAGGTCCGCGGTGGCGAGATCCTCGCCGTCGCGGGTGTGCAAGGCAATGGGCAGACCGAGCTCACGGAGGCGCTGGTCGGCCTCCAGGAGATCGTGCGGGGCTCTGCCACGCTCAACGGAACCGAGCTCATCGGCCGGAGCGTCCGCGGCATCCTGGACACCGGCGTCGGGTTCGTGCCGGAGGACCGCAAGGAAGATGGCCTCGTCGGCCCGTTCACGATCGCCGAAAACCTCATGCTCGATCGCGCTCACGGTGCTCCGTTCGTGAAGGCGGGCACCGTGCAGCGCGCCGCACTGGCAGCGTTCGCGCAGGAGAAGTTCGAGGAGTTCGACGTCCGCGCACAGGGCGTCGATACTCCCGTCGGTACCCTCTCGGGTGGCAATCAGCAGAAGGTCGTGCTCGCTCGTGAGCTCAGTCGCGAGCTGTCGCTGCTGGTCGCCGCGCAACCGACGCGCGGCGTGGATGTCGGTTCCATCGAGTTCATCCACAAGCGTGTCGTGCAGACGCGGGATGCCGGCATCCCCGTGGTCGTCGTATCCACGGAACTGGACGAAGTCGTCGCCCTCGCGGACCGGATCATGGTGATGTACCGCGGACGCATCGTCGGCATCGTTCCGGGGGACACACCGCGCGAAGTCCTGGGCCTCATGATGGCCGGGGAGACCCCGAGCACGGAAGGAGCCGCAGCATGAGCACGACGGCATCCGAGCCCACGCATAGCTCGAAGCCCGGTCTCGAGGAGGTCCCGCCCCCCGGGAAGTGGCACGAGACCTTCCGTCGCATCACCCAGGGCAACGCGATCATCTCCGTGCTCGCTGTGCTTCTGGCCCTGATCGTCGGCGGCATCATGATCGCGTTCACCGACGAAGACGTGCAGGCGGCATCCGCGTACTTCTTCGCACGTCCGATGGACACCATCGCCGCCGTGTGGGATGCCGTGAGCGGCGCCTACATTGCCCTCTTCCAGGGTGCGATCTACAACTTCAACGCCCCCACTTTCGAGCGAGCCATCAAGCCCATCACCGAGACGCTCACCTTCGCGACGCCGCTGATCGCGGCGGGCCTCGGTGTCGCCCTCGCGTTCCGCATCGGCATGTTCAACATCGGTGGTCGCGGTCAGATGCTGATGGCCTCGGCGGCGGCCGGATGGGTCGCGTTCTCGCTCGACCTGCCCTGGGGCATCCACATGGTCGTCGCTCTCATCGCGGGTCTGATCGCCGGTGCGCTGTGGGCCGGTATCGCGGGTCTTCTCAAGGCGCGCACAGGTGCGCACGAGGTGATCGTGACGATCATGCTCAACTACATCGCGTTCTATCTGATTTCGTGGATGCTGCGCACGCCTGGCCTGCTGCAGGCACCCGGATCGAGCAACCCCAAGACGCCGGCGATGAAAGACACCGCGGTGTTCCCGGATCTGCTCGGGCCCTCCTACAACCTGCACTTCGGGTTCATCCTGGTGATCGGCGCGACGGTGCTCGTGTGGTGGATCCTGTCGCGATCGAGCCTCGGCTTCCAGTTCCGTGCCGTCGGGGAGAACCCGAACGCCGCACGGGTAGCCGGCATCAAGGTCTCGAGCATGTACGTCTACGGCATGCTCATCTCCGGGGCACTGATCGGTCTCGCCGGTGTCAACCAGGTGCTGGGAACGGTGACGACCGGCTTCTCGGCTGACATCGACGCCGGTATCGGATTCGACGCCATCACGGTCGCGCTGCTGGGGCGTTCCACTCCGTGGGGGACGTTCGCGGCCGGCATCCTGTTCGGTGCTTTCAAGGCCGGTGGGTACTCGATGCAGGCTGCCGAGCAGATTCCGGTCGAGATCGTCACGGTGGTCCAGGCGCTGATCGTGCTGTTCATCGCGGCACCACCGCTCGTGCGTACGATCTTCTTCCTGCCTTCACCCGAGCGCGACCGGCGCAAGCGTGAGAAGGCGCGGCAGAAGCAGCTGAAAGCGCAAGCCCGCGCCGAAGGGGGTGCTGCATGAGCACCACCGCATCTCCCACGGGCGAAGGGACCGTACCCATCGCCCCGCTGGTGACCGCCCAGCCCGAGAAGATTCGCAGCTGGAAGGTTCCGATCGCGCTCACGAACTTCACGGCGCTTTTTGCCATCCTGCTGCTCGTTGCGCCGCGGGAGGGGGTCACGACCTTCCGGTTGTCAACACCCACCGACGCGATTCAGCTGCCCGAACTCGCCGTGCCCGTCATGGCGACCGCGTGGGTCTGCGTCGTGCTGCTGGCACTGCTGACTGTCGCATCCGTGTTCTTCGTCCGAGCCTTCGCGCGCTCGCCGCTGTGGATCGTGATCGTCTACATCCTGGCGATCGTCGTCGGGTTCCTTACCTGGGCTGCGGCGGGCGCGGCGATCCCGGTCACGGGACTTCTGATGGGCTCGCTCGGACTCGCCGTTCCGCTCATCTTCGGTGCCCTGGGCGGCGTGATCGGCGAGCGTGCCGGAGTGGTGAACATCGCGATCGAAGGTCAGCTCCTGGCGGGGGCGTTCACCGCCGCCGTCGTTGCCTCCGCGACTCGTCAGCCTCTCCTCGGCCTTCTCGCGGCGATGGTCGCCGGAGTTCTCGTGGCCTTCATCCTCGCAGCGTTCGCCATCAAGTACCTCGTCGATCAGGTCATCGTCGGTGTCGTGCTGAACGTCCTCGTGATCGGCTTGACGAGCTTCTTGTACTCGCAGGTGCTGCAGCCCAACGGCGCGACCCTCAACAGCCCGCCGCGGTTTGACCGGATGCCGATTCCGTTCCTTGCCGACATCCCCGTCATCGGCCCGGTGCTTTTCAACCAGACGATCATCGTGTACCTCATGTACATCGCCGTGGCGGCGGTCTACGTGGGCATGTTCCACACCCGCTGGGGTCTGCGGCTACGTGCGGTCGGCGAGCACCCGCAGGCCGCTGACACCGTCGGCATCAAGGTCAATGCGACCCGGTTCTGGAACGTCCTGCTCGCCGGTGCCATCGCCGGCCTCGGTGGCACCGTGTTCACGATCGGAAACGGCATCGCCTTCAACAAGGAGATGACAGCCGGCGCCGGCTTCATCGCGCTTGCAGCCGTCATCTTCGGCCAGTGGGACCCGATCAAGGCGACGCTTGCGGCGCTGCTGTTCGGGTTCGCGTCGAGCCTGCAGAACACCCTCAGCATCGTCGGTTCGCCGGTGCCGAGCGAGTTCATGCTCATGCTGCCGTACGTCGTCACGATCTTCGTGGTCGCCGGTGTCGTCGGACGCTCGCGGGCGCCTGCAGCCGACGGAAAGCCCTATATCAAGGAATAACGGGATCAGCGCCCTCGCCACCGGCGGGGGCGCTGAGACCTGCGTGAGCCGGGAGGATCCGCATGACAGACATCGATTGGGACGGGCTGCGTACCGAGGCGATCTCGGCCATGCGCCGCGCCTACGCCCCGTATTCGAACTACTCGGTGGGAGCCGCTGCGCTCGTCGACGATGGACGCGTCGTCGCCGGGTGCAACGTCGAGAATGCCTCGTACGGTGTCGGACTGTGTGCTGAGTGCGGACTCGTCTCGGCGTTGCACATGAGCGGTGGGGGCAGACTCACGGCGTTCGTCTGCGTCAACGGACAAGAGCAGATCATCATGCCCTGCGGCCGGTGCCGCCAGCTCCTCTACGAACACTCCGCGCCCGGGATGCTGCTGCACACCGTCTCTGGCATCCGCACGATCGATGAGGTGTTGCCGGATGCCTTCGGGCCCCGCGACCTCGAGGAGGCACGCGCGTGACCGAGGCATCGATCGAGCCGTTCGACGCCGTTGACGTCATCCGTATCAAGCGAGACGGTGGTGCCGTTCCCGAAGCGGAGTTGCGCTGGATGGTCGACGCCTACACACGCGGATACGTTGCCGATGCGCAGATGGCGGCGTTTGCGATGGCGACCCTGCTCAACGGCATGCAGCGCGACGAGATCCGGGTCATGACCGATGCGATGATCGCCTCGGGGGAGCGGATGAGCTTCACGGGACTCGGCAAGCCGACAGTGGACAAACACTCGACGGGGGGAGTGGGAGACAAGATCACGCTCCCGCTCGCGCCGCTGGTGGCGTCCTTCGGCGTCGCCGTGCCGCAGCTGTCGGGACGAGGCCTCGGACACACCGGGGGAACCCTCGACAAGCTCGAGTCGATCCCGGGCTGGCGCGCGGCGCTCTCGAACGCCGAGATGACCGCGCAGCTGCGGGATGTGGGCGCCGTGATCTGCGCCGCCGGCTCCGGCCTTGCCCCCGCCGACAAGAAGCTCTATGCGCTGCGCGATGTGACCGGCACCGTCGAGGCGATCCCTCTCATCGCCTCGAGCATCATGTCCAAGAAGATCGCCGAGGGCACGGATTCGTTGGTGCTGGACGTCAAGTTCGGCTCGGGCGCGTTCATGCGGGATGTCGATCGCGCGCGCGAGCTCGCACGCACGATGGTCGCTCTCGGGACCGACTCCGGGGTTGCCACGACGGCGCTGCTGACCAATATGGACACGCCGCTGGGACGTGCGATCGGCAATGCCAACGAGGTCCGGGAATCCGTCGAGGTGCTTGCCGGCGGTGGGCCTGCCGACGTCGTGGAGCTCACGATCGCCCTGGCACGGGAAATGCTGGCTCTGGCCGGGCAACGGGATGCCGACGTCGAGGCGGCGCTGGCCGACGGACGCGCCATGGACTCCTGGCGCGCGATGATCCTCGCCCAGGGCGGGGACCCGGACGCCGAGCTGCCCGCCCCGCGCGAGACGCACACCGTGACCGCGCCTCGCGCGGGGATCGTGACCCGCATGGAGGCCCTGCCGTTCGGAATCGCCGCGTGGCGGCTGGGTGCCGGTCGTGCACGCGCCGAGGACCCCGTCATCCATGCCGCGGGTATCGACCTTCACGTCAAGCCGGGCGACTCCGTGGCATCCGGCGCCCCGCTCTTCACGCTCTCGGCGCAGGATGCCGCGCGGTTCCCGCGAGCACTGGACGCGCTCGAGAACGCATGGGAGATTGGGGAGGCCGAGGTCTCGCGCACCCCCCTCGTTCTCGAACGCATCACCGCCTAAGCATCCTTCGTTCTTCCCCGCCACAGCCATCCCCCTTCTTCCAGGAGCCCTCATGTCGATCGATCAGCACGGTGACCACGTCTTGCAGGGGATGTCGATCCGCAAGCTCCCCAAGGTGTCGCTGCACGACCACCTCGACGGCGGTGTGCGGCCGGCGACGATTCTGGAGCTTGCCGACGAGGTCGGTCTTGAGGTTCCCGAAGACACCGCTGACGATCTCGCCGACTGGATCGCCGAGCGCTCCGACTCGGGCTCGCTCGTCGAGTACCTCAAGACCTTCGACCTCACCGTCGGGGTCATGCAGACCCGCGAGGGGCTCACTCGCGTTGCCCGTGAGTTCGTCGAGGACCTCGCCACCGACGGTGTGATCTACGGCGAGGTGCGGTGGGCGCCCGAGCAGCACCTGTCGGGTGGGCTGTCGCTCGAGGAAGTCGTCGAGGCCGTACAGGACGGCATCGAGGAGGGTGAGGATGCCGCAGAGCAGGCAGGTCACGACATCCGTGTCGGGCAGCTGATCACCGCGATGCGGCACACCGACCGGTCCCTGGAGATCGCGCGGCTGGCCGTGCAGTGGCGTGAGCGCGGGGCTGTCGGCTTCGACATCGCGGGCCCCGAAGACGGATTCCTCCCCTCGCGCCACCGCGAGGCGTTCGACTACCTCGCCAGCGAGTTCTTCCCCGTCACCGTCCACGCGGGTGAGGCCGCCGGATTGGACTCGATCCGTTCGGCCCTGCTCGATGGGCGAGCGCTGCGCCTCGGCCACGGGGTGCGGATCGCTGAAGACCTCGATGTCGTCTCCCGCGCGGGTGACGAGGTGCTGGTTCAGTTCGGTGACCTTGCCCGCTGGGTGCGTGACCGCGAGATTCCGCTCGAGTTGTCGCCGACTTCGAACCTGCAGACCGGAGCGATCTCGGCGTGGGGCGAGGAGCTCGCCGATCACCCCTTTGACCTGCTCTACCAGCTGGGCTTCTCGGTGACGGTCAATGTCGACAACCGCACGATGAGCCGGACGTCGCTGACTCGTGAGCTGGCCATCCTCGCCGACGCTTTCGAGTACGACCTCGACGACCTCGAAGTCTTCCAGCTCAACGCCGCGGCCGGTGCCTTCCTGCCGGTCGAGGAGCGCGAGGAACTCATCGAACTCATCGGCGAGGGCTTCGACCGCTAAGCGGCTGCGGCTGCGGTCGCAGGCCAGGGGTTGCGGCCGAGGGTCGCTAACTCCTCAAGATCGGTCCATCATCCCCGTCGACGATGGCGTCGCGGCGGCATCCAGCCCGGATTTGCGGAGTTAGCTACCGCGACGGCGTGAACGTCGGCGGAGGCGCGACCGGTCGTGCTGACGCTGGATGGGGACGAGCGGCGACGCCTATCGCGCAGCTAACTCCTCACGAGCGGCCAAGTCATGCATCCGCAGATCTCGCGAGTCCGCAGAACCTCGTGGTCTTGCGGAGTTAGCGACGACGAGCACGAACAGGATTACCTCGCTCGATGATCGTGCGAAGCGTCGCGGTTAGCTCATCTCGGTGATGCAGGATGTCTTCCGCGATCGGCCGGATCGTCGTGTAGCCGAGAGTCGCCGCCGCTATATCGCGGCGCCGATCGCGCTTTGCAGCCTCCCAGCCCGCGTGGTGCGCTTCACTGTCGCATTCGACGATCAGCCAGCCATCGACGACGAAATCGACCCGTCCGACCCCGGCAATGTGCTGCTGCACACGAATGTCGCATCCGAGCGTGCGGAGGATGAGCCGCATGAGCGACTCGGTGCCGGACTCCGCCCGTCGATCGAGGAGCCCGCGGAGTGCTCGGTAACGCAGCGGAAGACGCGCGAAGACCTCACGCAGATCTGATTCAGTGACAAGGCCCCTGTGCCATGCGCTATCGAGCGTTGCGATGGCGGACCGTGGATCCTGGCACCGGCAGGCCTGCGCGAGGGCCTCGATCCAGGGCGTGATCGGCGAACAGCGCTGGGCTCCGGTGGCGCGCCAGTGTGCGACGACGTGGTGCGGGCGCGCTGGCAGCCGGCTCGCGCCGATGTCGAGCTGCACGTGAAGCGGCGGTTCGGACGCAATGAAGATGCCTGCCTCGCGGAGCAGAGAGACGCAGTCCAGCCGACCGCCGAAGCGTGCCGCTTCGGAAAGGCATGGTGGCGCATCGACCGCGAGGTACTTGCCGCGCCTCACGCGAAGGAGCTGCCCGGAATCAACCAACAACCTGATGCGCCGTTCCGACAGACCGTGCGCGCGGAGGTCCGACGTCTCCAGGATCTGGTGGTGGAGGGCGGGGGATGTCGCGCTCGGTGCGTTCGGCATGCGTGGAGTCAACCGTCGTGAGGGGGATAACGGCCAACGGATGTCATCGCTGGGGAGAACAGCGCTCAGGAGCGACGTGGGGAGGATCGGTTCTCGCCCGGGGTGTTTGCCCGCAGGGCGTTGCTAACTCCGCAATATGAGGGGCGCGGCCGGGGCTACGAGGCTGAAACGTCCATCGGTACGGCGAGTATGAGGAGTTGGCTGCGGCCGTGGCGTCCGGTGGGCGGATGCGCCGCTCGCCGGTCGGTGGCCGCTAACTCCTCACGATTGCCTCGGGTTAGGGCACGAGCGGACAGGAACTGCCGCTGAGGCGGCAGATGTGCGGAGTTGGCAGCAGTCCCGCAGCAGCCACCGATGCCGCAGTGCCCCCTGCGGGCGTGTCAGTCAGCAACCTGCGTCTGGAAGAAGTGGTCGATCTCGGACGTGAGGGTCTCGGTCATGGCGGCATCGGAGATGGTCGGTGTGCCGTCGCCGGGCTGCAGGCCGTAGTCACCGAATGACGAGTGCGCGGCACCCGCGATCTCGACCATGTCGGCATCCGCCGGGAGGAGCGGGCGGGCATCCGCGATCTTCTCGGGAGTCGAGAGGCCGTCGAGCTCACCGGCGAGGCTGAGCACCGGCAACCCCGACGCGCTGAGGTCGTTCGCGCAGTAGGAAGCGAACAGAATCAGCGCCTCGGCATCCTGCGTCAGCTGGCAGGCACGAACCCCGCCGAGTGAGTGGCCACCAACGGCCCAGGTGTCGACGTCCGGGGCAAGGCTCGTGAAGGCGCCAAGCGATCTGAGATCGAAGAACGCGAGGTTCAGCCACGGCTTGGTGATCACGACGGTCGTCCCCGACTCGACGATGCCCGAGAGCTTCGCGGCATAGGCCCACGGGTCGACCTTCGCGCCCGGAATGAAGACGAGCCCGTCACCGGTCGCGCCTTCGGTGGGTGAGAGCACGATTGCTGCCGAATCGTCAGTGATCGAGATGGCGGGATTCGCCTTCACGGAAGCAAGCGGTTCGGGCTCTGCCGCCATCACGCCCACCTGCGAGTAGATGACGATCCCCACGATGGCGACCATCAGCAGGATGCCGAGACTTGCGGCGATCCATCCGATGACCCGTACCGCGCGGGAGCGGCGTCGTTGCGGCGGCGGGGCAGACTCGGCATCCACCCCTTCAGCGTAGTGAACCGGAGCGGGATCAGCCGTCGATGACCGCGGCCAGCTCGTCGAGGAAACCGGCGAGATCCGTCGACCGGCGCACGATGCGCTGCACGCTCTCACGCTCGGAGAACACTTCGACGAACTGCTCGAAGACCGTTTGGAAAGCGGTGCGGTCTGATTCCGAGAACGCGACCAGTGCGACCACCTGTACGCGGGAGTCACCCCAGGCGATCGAGCTCTCGGAGACGCCGACCGAGATCGCCGTGCGGGTTGCCGTCATCCCGATCGCGTGGGGAACGGCGAGGGCATCCGTGAACGCCGTCGACGAAAGCTGCTCGCGGTGGATCGTGCGCTCGATGTAGTCCTGGTCGATGACGCCGTCCTCGACCAGGGGTGCGCCCAGCAGCCGGATGGCCTCCTCCTCGTTGCCTGCCGCGGCAAGCTCCCGACTGAACGCGCCGGCGACGAAGTAGCGTGCGAGGTCCGCGCGCAGTCGTGCCAGGCGTCGCCCGCGCCGGATACGGCTTGCGGTTGCCTGGACGCGATCGACATCGCTCTCGGTGAGGAACGGCTGCACCCTGACGATCCGCTCCGACGGCGTCGGCGGGTCGATCGTCGAGAGCACGAGGTCGGTGTGGATCGAATCCCAGTCGGGGTCTGCGCGGGTGTCGACCCCGATGACCTCGATCGCGCGGCCGAGAGAGCGGTCGACGCTCGATCGCAGCAGCTCGTGCAGTTCGTAGTACCCGGGACAGACGATGGTCGCGGTCAGCAACTGTTCGCTCCGGCGGCTGCGCTCGAGCCGCCCCCCGACGTGCATCGCGATGTAGGCGATCTCGTCATCGAGCAGCGGAATGCCGAGCCGCTCGTGGAGCTGCCCCGCGATGAAGACGGCGACCTCGAACACCATCGGGTAGCTCGTCTTCAGTGACCGGGTGAGCGGGTTTCGAGACCATGCCTGGGCCGCGGCGCGCTGCCGGAGGTTCTGCACGTGAAGCGCGAGGCGCACGACGAAATCCTCGTGCGCGATGTCGACGAGAAACTCGGATGCCGCGTCCTTGACGATCTCGCGAACGACCTGTTCGAGGTGGGGATCGAGGTTCTCGCGCGCCCGCTCGCTCGGCGCTGCGGCACCCGGAGCGACCACCCGCGTCAGGACGAGGATGGCCAGATGGTCCAGGTCCCCGTGTCCGAGATCGACCCCGATGTGCTCACGCACAAGGGCATCGAGAACCTCGGCGACGGCGCGACGATCTTCCGAGATCGGCGAGCCGGTGGTCGCCTCCAGTGAGCGGCCCTGGGAGGCTCGGTCGGCGGTGATGGCGATGTGCATCAGCACATCCGCGATGCCGAACTCGTTGACGTAGTACCCGAGATCGCCCATGCGGGCCACGAGAGCGGGCTTGAACGGTCCGAACACATTGGCGCCCATGGAGGATCCGCCGAGAGAGCGGCGCAGCGCATCGAAGTCGAATGCGCCGGCTTCCATCTCGTCGTGCGCGAGGGAACTCAACAGGCGCCGCTGCGCGACTTCCGTGCCGCGAAGACGCGCGATCGACGCGGAACGCTCGAGAGTGATGCCGGTGCCTCCGAGCAGGCTCCGCACGCGGCCCAGGTCGGCCTCGAGGGTGGCGGGGCTCACGTGCAGTGCATCCGCAGTTTCGAAGACGTCGATGCCGCCCGGATCATTCAGGAGCGCTCGGATGAGCGTGTGCAGTCGGTCGCGCGGTGTGCCGGCGTCGGCTGCCGCCGAAGCGCGGAGTGCGGCTGCGGCATCGACGCCGGCCCGATACCCGGAGGGGCCGGACTCGATGGCGGCGCCCGAGGGGACTCGCGCGTTGACGGCGGTGACATACGAACGGATGCTGCGCGGAGTGACGCCGAGGGCGTCGGCAAGGGTCGCCGCAGTGACCCACTCACCCTCGCGAACGAGCAGGCTGAGCATCCGGTCTTGTCGTGGTCGTGTCACCGAACTCCTCGCGCGAGGCCGCACCAGGCGCGTCCTCGACCGTGTCAGTCAACCACGCCGGGCGTCCGCGCAGGGCTTCGTCGTCGCAAACGCTCTTCCGCCCCCGCGGAAAAAGGACTGGTTGTTGCCTCTCAGCGTTCTCACAAGAATCGATCCCGAAGGAGGCGGGTCGATGAGGATCCTCGTGGTCTGCGGCGCAGGTGCGTCCAGCACATTCGTCGCACAGCGGCTCAGAAGCGCCGCCGTGCGCAGTGGCGCTCACGTCGACGTCGCCGCGGGAACCGAGGACACGCTCGCGGGTCTCACCGAGCCCGTCGACATCGTGCTTGTTGGTCCTCATCTCGAATCTGAACTTGAGCGGATTCGGGTGGCGGCCGCAGCCAAGCACGCGATCGCGGTGCTTCTTCCGCCCGACGCCTTCGAGGACCGCGATGGTTCGCGGATCCTCCAGATCGTCACCGCGGCGCGCGCCGCATCCGTCGCCGAATAGCCAGTTCCAGGGAGGGAACCATGTCTGAGATCACCCGCACCGTTCGCATCGGCTCGTCACACGGTCTGCACGCACGCCCGGCGAAGCTGTTCGCCCAGGCCGCGAAGGATGCCGGCATTCCGATCACGATCGCGAAGGACGCTGGGGCTCCGGTGAACGCGGCGAGCATCCTCGGGGTGATTTCGCTCGGCGTCGAGCACGGCGACTACGTCACGCTGACCGCCGATGGTGACGGTGCCGAGGCGGCCTTGGACACACTCGCTGAATTGCTCACCACCGACCACGACGCCGCCTGATCATGGCGCAGTTGCGAGGAGTCGGCATCGGTCTGGGCGTTGCCCAGGGCCCCGTCGCACGGATGGCGGCGCCCCTGCCGGCACCCGATGACACCCCGAGTGCCATCGGGGTCGACGAGGAGCGGGTCCGGGTTCAGGAGGCGCTCGCGGCAGTTGCGCGGGAGCTGGAGAAGCGCGGCGAGCAGGCCGGGGGAGCGGCTCAGGAGGTGCTCGAAGCGCAGGCGATGATGGCCGAAGACCCGACGCTCACCGACGAAGTCGATTCGTCGCTCGCGCAGGGAAAGACCGCTGAGCGTGCCGTGCACGAGGCTTTTGCGTCCTTCCGAGCTCAGCTCGAGGCTGTCGGCGGCTACCTCGGGGAGCGTGCCGCTGACCTCGACGACGTCGCCCAGCGTGTGATCGCTCGGTTGCAGGGGGTCGCCGCCCCCGGAGTTCCCGAGCCGGGGCATCCGTTCGTTCTCGTCGCCAAAGACCTCGCCCCCGCCGACACCGCGTTGCTCGACCTCGACCAGGTGCTCGCGCTTGTGACGACTGAGGGAGGCCCGACCTCGCACACCGCGATTCTCGCGCGCGAAAAGGGAATCGTCGCGGTCGTGGGCGTTGCGGGCGCCGCCGACCTGGCCGACGACGAAACCGTGATCGTGGATGCCGCCGCTGGCACCGTCACGACCGAGCCGTCCCAGGAGGAGCTCACCCGGGCCGAGAACAGAGCGAACGCGCGCGCAGCCGCTGCGGGTGCGCCCCTCACCGACGGAGCTCTTGCCGACGGCACGCCGGTGCCGCTGCTGGCAAACCTCGGAAACCCGGCCGGGGCCGCAGAAGCCGTGGCCCTCGGGGCCGAGGGTGTCGGCCTGTTCCGCACGGAGTTCCTGTTCCTCTCCGCCAGCTCGGCGCCCACGGTCGAGCAGCAGCGCGTCTCGTATTCCGAGCTTCTCGCGGCGTTCGCCGGCAAGAAGGTCGTGGTTCGCGTGCTGGATGCCGGCGCCGACAAGCCCCTGCCGTTCCTCAACGACGCACACGAAGAGAACCCGGCACTGGGCCTGCGCGGCCTGCGGGCGCTGCGCGCCAGCGAAGACATCCTGCGCGAGCAGCTCACCGCGCTCGCCGAAGCCGACCAACTGACCAAGAAGGTCGGTTCCGGTGCTGACCTCTGGGTCATGGCTCCCATGGTGTCCACGGTGGATGAGGCCGATTACTTCACCGCGCTCGCGCGGGAGTACGGCATCCGTACCGCCGGGGTCATGATCGAGGTGCCGTCCTCGGCACTCCTGGCCGAGCACATCTTCGCGCACGCGGACTTCGCCTCTATCGGCACAAACGACCTGACCCAGTACACCCTCGCCGCCGACCGCCTGCTCGGTTCGGTCGCGGGATACCAGGACCCGTGGCATCCGGCGGTCCTGCGCCTCATCCGCGAGGTCGGTGCAGCCGGCGCGCGAACGGGCAAGCCCGTCGGAATCTGCGGAGAGGCCGCAGCCGATCCGCTGCTGGCCGTTGTGCTCGTCGGGCTCGGCGCCACCTCGCTCTCGATGGCACCCACCGCTCTCGCCGACGTACGCGCGACCCTGCTCACCCACTCCCTCGACGATGCCAAGCGGGTCGCCGAGGCCGCCCTGGCCGCAACGGATGCGGCAACCGCGCGGGAAGCGGCACAGACCGCTTCCGCATCATAGAAAGAGAGAATGCAATGACAACGACGTCGCCTGGAGTGGCGAAGCAGGGAGGAGCGCGGGTCGCGGTTCAGCGATTCGGCACCTTCCTCTCCGGCATGATCATGCCGAACATCCCCGCGCTCATTGCGTGGGGCATCTTCACAGCGTTCTTCATCGGTGTCGGCTGGACGCCGAACGAGGATCTCGCGACCATCGTGGGTCCGTTCATCCACTATCTCCTGCCGATCCTGATCGCCTACACGGGCGGGACCATGGTCTACGGTGTCCGTGGTGGCGTCGTGGGGTCGATCGCGACGATGGGTGCGATCGCGGGTTCAGACCTGTTGATCGCCAACTTCAACGCGGCGCTCCCCGAGGGCGCTGATCAGCTCGGTCAGATCCACATGTTCATCGGCGCGATGATCCTGGGGCCCCTCGGGGCCTGGACCATGAAGCTGCTCGACAGCCTGTGGGAAGGCAAGATCCGCGCCGGCTTCGAGATGCTCGTCAACATGTTCTCGGCGGGAATCTGGGGCTTCGTCATGGCGGTCGTCGGGTTCTATCCGATCGCGTGGCTGGTCAATGGCATCATGCAGGTTCTTGGCAACGCGGTGAACTGGCTCGTCGACATGAACCTGTTGCCGCTGACGAGCATCATCATCGAGCCAGCCAAGGTGTTCTTCCTCAACAACGCCATCAACCATGGTGTCCTGACGCCGCTGGGCCTCTCGGAAGCGGCCGAGAGCGGGTCATCGATTCTGTTCCTGCTCGAGGCCAACCCCGGCCCCGGTGTCGGGCTGCTGCTCGCGTTCACTTTCTTCGGTCTCGGCGCGGCTCGCGCGTCGGCCCCTGGTGCGGCGATCATCCAGTTCTTCGGCGGTATCCACGAGGTGTACTTCCCGTACGCGCTCATGAAGCCTGCCCTGATCCTCGGTCTGATCGCCGGTGGCATGACCGGTGTCACGACCAACATGCTGCTCGGTGGCGCTCTGCGCGCACCGGCTGCGCCGGGAAGCATCATCGCCGTGATGCTTCAGACTGCTCCCGGGGCATACTTCGCCGTCATCCTGTCGGTCGTGCTCTCCGCAGCTGTGACCTTCCTGGTCTCGGCGCTCATCTTGCGAGCCTCGCGCAAGCGTGACCTGCAGGCTATGGCAGACACGGACGACGCGTTCGGCGCGGCGATCACGCAGAGTGAGAACGCGAAAGGCAAGGAGTCGGCCTACCTCCAGGGCCTTCGCTCGGAGAGCGCGGGAACGACCACACAGAAAGAGATCAAGAACATCGTGTTCGCGTGCGACGCGGGTATGGGGTCGTCTGCCATGGGCGCGAGCGTGCTGCGCAACAAGATCACGAAGGCGGGGATCACCGGGGTTACGGTCACCAACAAGGCGATCGCGAACCTGGACGACTCGGCTGATCTGGTGATCACGCAGAACCAGCTCACCGACCGGGCTCGGCAGAAGACTCCGGGTGCCGTTCATGTGTCCGTCGACAACTTCATGAACTCGCCGAGGTACGACGAGGTCGTGGAGCTGGTGCGCGACCAGCACCAGGATGGTGCATAAGCGATGAGTCGGTGCGGGGCGGCGCACGCCGCCCCGCACCCTCATCCTTCGTCTCGTCACCCGGATGCGACGAGACGGCGAATTTCCGGGGAGGAAGGTTTCATCATGACCAGTGAGGTTCTCACAAGCGACCGCGTGCGGATTCACGCGGGTTCGGCCACGCGCGACGAGGCGATCCGGGAGGCGGCAGATCTGCTCGTCGCTGCCGGCGCAGTGACGTCGGCCTACTACGACGCGATGCTGGCCCGAGAGCAGACGGTCTCGACCTACATGGGTAATGAGCTCGCGATACCGCACGGCACGAATGACGCGAAGGATGCCATCCTCGCGTCGGCGCTCTCGGTGGTCCGCTACGACGGCGGCGTGGACTGGGATGGCGAATCGGTGACATTCGTCGTCGGCATCGCCGGCGTTGGCGATGAGCACCTCGAGATCCTCTCGCAGATCGCGATCCTGTTCTCGGACGAGGATGACGTCGCGAGACTGAAGGCTGCCGCGACAAGCGAGGACCTGTTCGCCATCGTCTCCGCTGCCGGCGTCTGAGGAAGGGACAGTCATGAAGGCCGTCCACTTCGGCGCGGGCAATATCGGACGCGGTTTCGTGGGGCTGCTGCTTCACGAAGGCGGTTACGATCTTGTCTTCTCGGATGTCGCAGCGCCCCTCGTCGATGCGATCAACGCGGCATCCTCGTATACGGTCCACGAGGTCGGCGAGGGCGGCGTCGACAAGACGGTGACGGGGTTCCGCGCGATCAACTCTGCGACCGACCCCGAGGCTCTCGTGGCCGAGATCGCAGCCGCAGATGTGGTCACGACCGCGGTGGGCCCCACGGTCCTTCGCTTCGTGGCACCGCACATCGCAGCGGGGCTCGCCGCCCGGGAGGCCTCGCGGGCGGCGTTGCAGGTGATGGCGTGCGAGAACGCCATCAACGCGACCGACCTGCTGCGAGACGAGGTCGCTGCGGCCGCAGGGGAGAGCTGGACTGACCTCCAGAACCGCGCCGTCTTCGCGAACACCGCCGTCGACCGAATCGTGCCGGCACAGCCTCAGGACGCGGGTGTGGATGTCACCGTCGAGCCCTTCTTCGAATGGGCCATCGAACGCCCGCCCTTCGGCGACAATCCGCCGCAGATCCCGGGAGCCCACTTCGTCGAAGACCTCGCGCCCTACATCGAGCGCAAGCTCTTCACCGTCAACACCGGGCACGCGGCAGCCGCGTACCTGGGAGCTCGCGCCGGGCACGTGACGATCGCGCAGACCCTCGCCGATCCGGCGATCGCAGGACAGGTCATCGCCGCGCTCGAAGAGACCTCGACGCTGCTGACGGCCAAGCACGAGCTTCCCGTCGACGAGCTCGCCGACTATCGGGCGACGATTCTGCGTCGATTCCAGAACCCGGCGCTGCCCGACACGGTGGGCCGGGTCGGGCGCCAGCCGCTGCGCAAGCTGTCACGGCACGAGCGGTTCATCGGTCCCGCAGCCGAGGCCGCGGAGCGCGGCATGTCGGTGTCGGGCCTCTTGGCCGCGGTTGGTGCCGCGCTCGCGTTCGACGACCCCGAGGACCCGCAGTCCCAGGAGCTCCAGCAGCTGCTTCGAGACACGGATGCCGCGGCCGCTGTCACCCGGATCACCGGGCTCGGGCCGGAGCATCCGCTGTTCGTCGACGTTCTCGAGGCCGTTCACGCGCGCCAGCGCCAGCTGTGACCCGCAGCTAACTCCTCAGTTCCGCCGGCATCCCGAGCGTTCGCAGTGTCGGCAGCGGTATCCGGACCTGGATGTGAGGAGTTAGCCACGGTATGCGTCAGCCGACGGCGGCGAGCAGATCCCGGGCGCCGTCGGCGAGTGCTGCGAGTCGCTCGGATGCCGCATCCGCCGTCTCGGCCCGCACATCCAGATACACCTTGAGCTTGGGCTCGGTGCCGCTCGGACGGATGATGATGCGAGACCCGTCCTCCAGCCACAGGCGCAGCACGTCGCCGGGCGGAAGGCCGTCGACTCCGTGCAGGAGGTCGTCGATCCGGTCCACCGAGATTCCGCCGACCGTCGCCGGGGGAGTTGCGCGCAGCGCCGACATCATCCTGCCGATAAGCGACACGTCGCTTACCCGCAGCGAGATCTGGTCACTGGCGAATGCTCCGAATGTCGCGTCGAATTCGGCCAACAAGTCGGCCACGGTGCGACCGGATGCCCGAGCCTCGGCGATCATCCCGAGCATCGCGACGGCAGCCGAGATCCCGTCCTTGTCGCGCACGGTCTCGGGATTGACGAGGTAGCCGAGAGCCTCCTCGAACCCGTAGATCATCCCCGGGGCGCGGGAAATCCACTTGAAACCAGTGAGGGTGGCGGCAAACCCCAGCCCGTAGTGCTCGGCGACGGCAGCCAGCCCTGGCGAGGACACCAGCGAGCACGCGAGGGTCGCGCCGGATGCCGCGTCTGCCGTCCGTGCCGCACGCCATCCGAGCAGCAGCCCGATCTGGTTTCCGGTCAGGCGACGCCACCCCTCCGGCGCAGCCGGATCGGGGATCGCGACAGCCAGGCGGTCGGCATCGGGGTCATTGGCGAGGATGAACTCCGCCCCGACCTCCCGAGCCGTCTCGAAGGCGAGGTCCATCGCCCCGGGCTCCTCGGGGTTCGGGAACGATACGGTCGGGAACCGCCCGTCGGGCTCGATCTGGGCGGCTACCGGCGTCGGTGCCGGATATCCGGCAGCGACGAGGATGCGGGCGAGAGTCTCCCACCCGACGCCGTGCATGGCTGTGTAGACCCACCGCATACCCTCGGCGCCGGGACCCGCGGGAGCAACCGCCGCCGTTGCCTGGACGTAGGCTTCGGTGACAGACTCCGGCGCGATCTCGTACCCCGAGCTGCGCGGCAGATCACGGATGTCGCCGGCAGCCACCGCATCGATCTGAGCCGCGATCTCGGCATCCGCTGGCGACACGATCTGCGACCCGGCATCAGTGCCGCCGAGATACACCTTGTAGCCGTTGTCATCGGGGGGGTTGTGGGAAGCCGTGACCATGACGCCGGCTGCAGCATCCAGGTGGCGCACGGCGAACGCGAGCACGGGAGTCGGAAGCAGCCGTGGCAGTAGCACGGCATCGAAGCCCGCCCCCGCGAAGACCTCCGCGGAGTCGCGAGCGAAGACATCGGAGTTTCGGCGGCCGTCGTATCCGATCACCACGCGTGGAGCGGCGTCAGTTCCTGCTCGCTCGCGCAGATACGCGGCAAGCCCTGCCGCTGCCTGTGTCACGAGGACGCGGTTCATCCGGTTCGAGCCGGCACCCAGCGCGCCCCGCAGGCCAGCGGTCCCGAACGCGAGGCGGGTGCCGAAGCGGTCCTCGAGTTCGGCGAGCGCGACAGCGTCACCGGCATCCGCGGCTTCCAGCAGCGCGCCGAGTTCTTCCCGCGTGACCGGATCGGGATCTTGCTCGAGCCAGGTCCGGGCGGTGTCGATCACCCCCATCACAGCTCGCCGATGACGCGCGCCAGCAGCCCCGAAATCACCGGCTCAGCCTCCTTGCCGGCCTCGATCACTTCCTGGTGGCTGAGCGGGGTCGTCTGGATGCCGGCAGCCATGTTGGTGATGAGTGAGAATCCGAGGATCTCCATCCCTGCTTGGCGAGCCGCGATGGCCTCGAGAGCGGTGGACATCCCGACAATGTGTCCGCCGATGGTCTTTGCCATCCTGACCTCTGCCGGAGTTTCGTATTGGGGGCCGCGGAACTGGCAGTAAACGCCCTCGTCGAGGGTTGGATCCACCATCCGGGCAACGTCACGCAGTCGCAGCGAGTAGAGGTCGGTGAGGTCGATGAACGTCGCGCCCTCGAGGGGCGATGCGCCGGTGAGGTTGATGTGGTCGCTGATGAGCACGGGCTGACCCGGTTTCCATGACGGTTTGATGCCGCCAGCACCGTTGGTGAGCACCATCGTTTTCGCGCCGGTCGCCGCAGCCGTGCGCACGCTGTGTACGACACGGCGCGTCCCGTGACCCTCGTAATAGTGAGTCCGTGCACCGATGACGAGCACATGCTTTCCCTTGGGGGTACGGATGCTGCGCAGCGACCCCACGTGCCCTTCCAATGCCGGCTTACTGAAGCCCGTGACATCCGTCGCCGCAATCGTCGCGACGGTCTCGCCGATGAGGTCGGCTGCCTTACCCCAGCCGCTGCCCAGGGTCAGCGCGATGTCATGGTGCTCGACGCCGGTGAGACGAGCAATATCGGATGCAGCGGTTCGCGCGACCTCGAACGGGTCGGCGTGAGGATCATCGAGCGGGTTGCTCAGCGTGTCTGACATGCTCCTACTCTAAGAACCCGCGACTGGCGGGAACAACGGGGGCTTCCTGAAACAATGGACACATGTCTTTGAGCTTCGAGCGCACCCAATCCGTCGCGATCATCGGCGGGGGCCCCGGCGGATACGAGGCGGCGCTTGCGGCAGCGCAGCTAGGGGCGGATGTCACGCTCGTCGAGCGGGCCGGCGTTGGGGGATCGGCGGTCATCACCGACGTCGTGCCGTCCAAGACACTCATCGCGACGGCTGACGCTGCTGTCGCTATCGCGGGCGCCGGGGAACTCGGCGTTCAGCTGTTCGCCAAAGGTGGCGACGGGCGCCCTCTGAAGCCGGAAATCGCGATCAATCTCGCGCAGGTCAATAAGCGGCTGCTCGCCCTGGCGCGCCAGCAGTCCGAAGACATGCGTGCGTCCCTGCTGCAGGCGGGGGTCACGATCCTCGAGGGGCACGGTCGCGTTGAGGATGACAACGCTGTGGTCGTCTCGACGGGCCCCGGCGGCACCGACTTCGACCGCATCGAAGCCGACACCCTTGTGATCTCGGTGGGCGCCTCGCCGCGGGAGCTTCCCAGCGCCAAGCCCGACGGGGAACGCATCCTGACCTGGACGCAGCTCTACGACATGAAGACGCTGCCTGAGCATCTCATCGTCGTCGGCTCGGGTGTGACCGGCGCGGAGTTTGCCTCGGCGTACATGAACTTGGGGTCCAAGGTCACCCTCATCTCCAGCCGCGACCAGGTCCTGCCGGGCGAAGACAAGGATGCCGCTGCTGTCATCGAGAGTGTCTTTTTGCGCGGGGGGATGACGCTTCTTCCCAAGTCCCGAGCCAAGTCGGTGGTGCGCGAAGGTGACGGTGTTGTCGTGACCCTCTCGGACGGCACGCGCGTCGAGGGAAGCCACTGCCTGATGGCGGTTGGCTCGATTCCGAACACCGCGGGCATCGGCCTCGAACAGGCGGGTGTGCAACTGACCCAGAGCGGCCACATCCGCGTCAACCGAGTGGCACGAACCTCCGTCCCGAACATCTACGCAGCCGGCGACTGCACGAACTTCTTCCCGCTGGCCTCGGTCGCGGCGATGCAGGGGCGTACCGCCGTCTTCCATGCGTTCGGTGATGTCGTCATCCCGCTCGAGAAGCGCCGCATCACCGCCAACATCTTCACGGCGCCCGAGATTGCAACCGTCGGGTGGGGTGAGGAAGACATCGCCGCAGGCCTCATCGGCGGTGTCGTCCACAAGCTGCCCCTGTCGTCGAACCCGCGGGCCAAAATGATGGGGATCTCCGACGGCTTCGTGAAGCTCATCGCGCGCGAGGGCAGCGGTACGGTCGTGGGCGGCGTCATCGTCGGGCCCCGTGCCTCCGAGCTCATCTACCCGATCGCGATCGCCGTCGAGCGGCGCCTCACGGTCGACCAGGTCTCCCGGGTATTCGCGGTCTATCCGTCGCTCGCGGGCACGATCACGGATGCCGCGCGCGCAATGCACATCGTCGACCGCGACGAGCCCGAAGAATAAGCCTGCGTCTGGGTTCGGTCGCGCCGTCGTGCGGGTGTTCGAACGCTGACCCCGCAGATCGGCGCGACTGAGATTCGGCACTCTTCCGGTTCGGTCGCGCCGTCGTGCGGATGATTGCGCGCGCACCTCGCAGGTAGGCGCGACTGAACGGGACGCGGAGTCCGGGCTCAGGAGATGGTGAGCAGGGGATGCCCCGCCGACACCGTCGCACCGGGCGTGGCATTGATCGCGCCGATGACGCCATCCTTGTGCGCCTGAATCGGCTGTTCCATCTTCATCGCCTCGAGCACGAGCACCAGGTCGCCCTTGACGACCTGCTGGCCGTCCTCGACGGCGATCTTCACGACCGTCGCCTGCATCGGCGCCATCACCGCATCGCCCGAGGCGCCTGACACGGCGTTGCCTGCGTGCGAGCGGCGCGAGGGCGGCACAACAGCCGGGCGCCCGCGGCCGGCGGGTGCTGTCACGACGCGGTCGGGCAGGCTCACCTCGAGGCGCTTTCCGGCGACCTCGACGACCACGGTGTGTCGCGGCTCCTCCGCGCGCGGCGCGCCAATCTCGCCATCCCATGCCGGGATGTCGTTGTCGAATGCGGTCTCGATCCAGCTCGTGTAGACCCCGAACTGACCGTCCTCGGCAGTGAAGGCAGCGTCTCGCACAACCTTGCGGTGGAAGGGCAGCACTGTCGGCATCCCGGCCACCTCGAACTCGTCGAGTGCCCGCCGAGCGCGATCCAGCGCCTCGGCGCGATCGCGACCGGTCACGATGATTTTCGCGAGCAGCGAGTCGAACGCACCGCTGACGGAGTCGCCCGCTGTCACGCCCGAGTCGAGGCGGATGCCGGGACCACCGAAGGTCTTGAAGACGTGGATGTCGCCGGGCTGGGGCAGGAAGTTCCGACCAGGGTCTTCGCCGTTGATGCGGAACTCGATGGAGTGGCCGACAGTTTCGGGGTCGTCGTAGCCGAGCGCTTCGCCCTCGGCGAGGCGGAACTGTTCGCGGACGAGGTCGATCCCGGTGACCTCCTCAGAGACGGGGTGCTCGACCTGGAGCCGCGTGTTCACCTCCAGGAACGAGATCGTGCCGTCGGCCCCGATGAGGAACTCACACGTGCCGGCGCCGAGGTAGCCGACCTCGCGCAGGATCGCTTTGGAGGACTCGACGAGGATGCGGTGCTGCTCGTCGCTCAGGAACGGTGCCGGCGCCTCTTCCACCAGCTTCTGGTGGCGCCGCTGCAGCGAGCAGTCACGGGTGGAGATGACGACAACAGTGCCCTCGGCATCCGCGAGGCACTGGGTTTCGACGTGACGGGGTCGGTCGAGGTACTTCTCCACGAAGCACTCGCCGCGCCCGAAGGCGGTAATCGCCTCCCGCGTCGCTGATTCGAAGAGCTCGGCAACCTCGTCGCGGGAGCGGGCGACCTTCAGGCCGCGGCCGCCGCCACCGTACGCTGCCTTGATCGCGATCGGCAACCCGTGGGTATCGACGAACGCGAGTACCTCGTCGGCCCCCGAGACGGGCCCGGGGGTGCCGGGGGCAAGCGGCGCGCCGACCTTCTCGGCGACATGGCGGGCGGTGACCTTGTCGCCGAGTGCCTCGATGGCCTCGGGAGAGGGGCCGATCCAGGTCAGGCCGGCGGCGATCACGGCACGTGCGAAATCGGCGTTCTCGGCCAGAAAGCCGTAGCCGGGGTGGACCGCGTCGGCGCCCGAACGCCGGGCGATAGAGAGGATCTTGTCGATCGAGAGGTACGTCTCGGCGCTCGTTGCGCCCTCCAGCGCATACGCCTCGTCCGCGAGGCGGACGTGCAGTGCGTCGCGATCCTGGTCGGCGTACACCGCCACCGAGCCCTTGCCGGCGTCTCGTGCTGCTCGGATTATGCGGACGGCGATCTCGCCGCGGTTCGCTACGAGGACCTTGGCGATGTGAGGCATGGATGTCAGCCTACCGAGGCCCTCGGGTGCGAAATTGGATTGATCCGACAAGAAACCCCGATGAACGTGCAGCGAGGTCTACGGATGCTGCGCTGTATCTTCCGAGCGATTCCACAGCTCCGTCCATGCAACGCCGAGCTCTCGAGCCAGTTTTCGCAGTGTCGACAGCGACATCCCGACCACCGTTGAGGGGTCGCCCTCGACGCGGGAAATGAACGGGCCACCGAGACTGTCGACCGTGAACGCGCCGGCAACAGCAAGGGGTTCGCCGGTGGCGACGTAGGCTTCGACCTCGGCGTCGGTCATGTCATCGACGAACGTCACCGACGCGCGAGCCACAGCGTGCGCTTCGATCGGAGTGTGACCCGGGACGACGCGATACACACTGTGCCCGGAGTGCAGGATGCCGGTGCGCCCCCGCATCGCGTGCCACCGCTCGGTAGCCACTGACGGCTCGTGCGGCTTTCCGAGTACCCGGCCGTCGAGTTCGAACATCGAGTCGCCGCCGATCACGAGTCCGTCGAATTCCGCGTGCTCGAGCGCAAGCCGCGCAACGACATCCAGGGCCTTGCGTCGTGCGAGCAGCAGCACATGCTCGTCGGGCGGCAGCGTTCGTCCTTCGGCTGTCTCGACGGCGTGGATGACCGCGTCTTCATCGACCTCCGGAGCCATGGTGAGCGGTTCGATACCGGCCTGGCGCAGCAGTGCGCGCCGGGCGGGGGAGGTGGATGCCAGCAGGACGCGCATCGTTCCACGGTAGCGGGCCGTGAGATCCTCGAAGCATGACCGGCGAAGTGGGACAGATCGTCGACCTCGAGATCACGGATGCCGCCCACGGCGGCGTGTTCGTCGGCAGGCTCGATGGTCGCGTGGTGTTCACGGCAGACGCGATCCCGGGTGAACGGGTGCGCGCCCGGCTCACTGACGCTTCGAAGGCGTCATTCTGGCGCGCGGACACCGTCGAGGTGACCGACCCATCGCCCCATCGTCAGCGCCACATTTGGCCTGAAGCCGATGTCGATCGCGATCCCGCGGATCGGCCCGGGGGCGCCGAGTTCGGTCACATCGAGCTCAGTCACCAGCGTGACCTCAAGCGGCACATCCTGGCTACCGCCCTGCAACGCACCGGCCACGTGGCGGTGCCCGTCGAGTTCGAGGGCCCCCGCGCAGCATCCGTCGGCAATCACGTCGTTGCCGAGCAGCCTGATGGCACGCGGTGGCGAACCCGGGTCTCGTTGCACGTGGACGATGACGGGCGCATGGGTGCGTATGCCGCGCGCAGCCATCGCGTCATTCCCACTGAGAGCATGCCCCTGGCCACGGCCGCGATCGAGCGGGCAGCCGCCGCGCTCGGGCGTCCTGCACCCGGCCGCGTCGACCTGGTCCAGCCCGCCGACGGCCACGTTCGCGTGCTCCCTCGCCCCGACGGCGCCGAGCGTCGCGGTGGCTCGACCCGACGACACAGCGAGGTCGTGGTCGAACACGTCGGTGCCCGGCGCTTCCGCGTCGATGCGGGCGGGTTTTGGCAGGTTCACCGGCTGGCGGCATCCACCCTCACAACCGTCGTGGCCGAAGAACTCGCGGACGGTGTCGACCCAGACGGGTGGCACCTCGATCTCTACGGCGGCGTCGGCCTCTTCGGGGCGCTTCTGGGCGACCTGGCCGGCCCCGCGGCGCGCATCACCTCGGTCGAGGGCAACGAGCGGGCCACAGAGCACGCCGGCGAGAACCTCGCCGAGTGGGTCGGAGCGCGCGCAGAGACCGCGCGGGTAGACCGCTGGACACGGGCACTTCGCCAGAAGATCAGCGACCGGGACCGGCAACGGCTCGCGCGCGGCACCGTCGTGCTCGACCCGCCCCGCACCGGCGCGGGTGCTGCCGTGGTCGACGATCTGGCAGCTCTGGGGCCGGCATCCATCGTCTATGTCGCGTGCGACCCGGTCGCCCTCGCCCGCGATCTCTCCCGCTTCGCCGACCATGGATACCGCGCCGACCGGGTGCGCGGCATCGACCTGTTTCCGCATTCGCATCACATGGAGGCTGTCGCACTGCTGCGACGCGATGCCGCTCGGTAGAGTGACCCCATGACGCGGGTGGCTCTGATCGATGACCATGAGTCCGTCCGCTTGGGGGTAGAGGCGGCGTGTGTGACAGACGGGGGTCCCGAGGTGGTGTTCTCGGGAAGCACTGTCACCGAGTACGTCCGCTGGAGGCGTGCCACGAGCGCTCCGCCGGTCGATGTGGTTGTGCTCGATCTCACCCTGGGCGACGGGACGACAGTACGAGAGAATGTCGGGCGACTTGTCGCCGACGGGTCCAGCATCCTGGTGCACTCGGTGGCCGATCGGCCCTCGGCCGTGCGAGAAGCCCTCCTGGCCGGCGCGATCGGCGTCGTGAGCAAGGCCTCGCCGATCGACGACGTGATTTCGGCGATCCACGCCGTGGCCAACGGCGATCCGCTGAACAACGTCGAATGGGCAAGCGCCATTGAGGGTGACCGTGAGTTCGCCGACGCACAGCTGTCGGCGCGAGAACGCGACGTGCTGCGTCTGTATGCCGCCGGTTTGCCTCTGAAAGCTGTTGCGGAGCGCCTGGGCATCGCGTATTCGACGGCGAAAGAGAACATCAGCCGCGTGCGCGTCAAGTACGTCGAGGTCGGGAGATCGGCTTCAACGAAGTTCGACCTCATCCGCCGCGCACTGGAAGATGGCCTCGTCTCGGCTGACGGGTTCGCTGCCGGAGCATCGGACAAGCGATGAGCGCCGACACCCACCCCCGCGAGCGAGCGCTGGCCGCCGCGTGGGCGCAGATCCCCCTTGCCCACGATCCGACGGCGGGCCTCGGCTCGTTCACCCGGCGGCGGATCGAGCGGATGATCAGCATCGTCTTGGCGGTCGGATCGCTTGCCCTCGGTGCGCAAGCCTTCGTCGCGGCGCTGGGCTCGGTGCAGGAGCCCGAAGCTTGGCATGTGGCCTTCATGGTCGCGAACTTCGGATCGCTGGCGGCCCTGCTCGTCACCTATGTCGTGGGTCGGAGCATCGCACCCGCCGCCATCACCTTCTGCGCCGTCTTCGTCGCGACGCTCGTCGCCTGGCCCTTCGTGGTGGCGGGGCAGGACATCCCGCCGTCCGATCCACCGTGGACATGGTTCCTCGTCAGCGTGGTCACCGCCTCCTCCATCATGTTCCTGCCGTTGGTGTGGCAGATGGCGTGGACGATCTTCGTGCCCGTGCTGTTCGGGATCACCCGCTTGGCCCAGGCAGGATTCGCCGTCGACTTCTGGTGGCCGACGCTGCTGGATGTGTCCTTCGCCATCATCCTGGGTGGGGTTTTTGTGACCCTGGGGTGGATGTTCCGGTCGATCGCCGACAACGTCGACGAGTCCCGTCGCACGGCGGTGGAGACGTACACCGCTGCGGCGGTCACCGAAGCGGCTGAGAGCGAGCGCGTCGCTGTCGCCGCTCTCATGCACGACAGCGTCCTCGCAGCTCTCATCGCCTCTGAGCGTGCGCAAACCCCCCGGGAGCAGGGTCTCGCCGTGGCGATGGCGCAGGAGGCATTGACCCGACTCGCGAACGCAGAAACCGATGCGGGTCTGGGCAGCGATTCGCCACGACCTTTCGGGACGCTCGTTGAAGAAGTGGAACGTGGTGCGCGCGGGCTCGGTGTCGATCTTGTCGTGGAACGCGCGTACGGCCGTGACGCGCCCGAGATCCCCGGTCGGGTCGCGAACGCGCTGATCCTCGCGGCTATGCAGGCGATTGCCAATTCGATCGAGCACGCCGGCGGTATCGGCTTGATGGTCTGCGCGCGTCAGGAGCCTGACACCCAGCGACTGCACCTCGAGGTGCAAGACCTCGGCGACGGGTTCGATCTCGACACGGTCCCGGACGATCGACTCGGAATACGCGGATCGATCATTGCTCGAGTGGCAGCCGTCGGCGGCACCGTGCACATTACGTCCGACTCGAGCGGGACGCTCGTGCGCCTCACGTGGCAGGGGGCCCGAGCATGATCAGTGTCCGCCGCCTGCTGATCGGTTTGGCCTTCGCGTTCACGGCCTACCTTGCCGTGCGCGGGCTGTGGTGGACCGGTCCGTTCACCGAGCCACTGGTGCTCGTCGCTGCCGTCGCACTCTATGTCGTGACCACCGGCGTCGCGCTGCTGTGGGGCAACCGCGACCCCGAAGACGACGATGTGACGCCGGCCGCACCCGGATTGGCGCCGCGCGCATCATCCGACCGGATGCCGCTTGCAGCCGCGCTCATGGCGTTGGGAACGACGGTCATCGTCCCCAACGCGCTGTCGCTGGCTGTGCCGCGGGAGGCGATCGAAGAACCGTACGTCGTCTGGTATCTCGGTGGCATCGGCGCTCTGATGGTCATCGTCATGGTGAGGCGTCGCCCGATCTTCGCGTGGGTGGGCATCGGTCTCCTCGCCGCCGTCTCGTGGTACTGGCTCGGCATCCTCGATGCGCTCGAGAAGGGACTTGTCGGCTCGATCCTGTGGGTGGGGTTGGCGCAATTGCTGGTGATGCTGACAGATCGTGCGGCCAAAGACACGGCGAAGCTCGTTGAACTGCAGCGCGCGGCATCGGCGTGGCAGGCAGCCCACACCGTGCGTCAGCGGGAACGCCGCGTGCAGATTCAGCGAGCACTGTCGGTTGCAGGCCCGGTGCTTGCGCGCACGATCGCGCAGGGCGGCGCATTGACCCCCGATGAACGCGTCGAGGCGCGACTTGCCGAAGGGAGTCTGCGCGACGAATTGCGCGGAGCTCGCCTGCTCGACGATGCGGTGCGCTACGAACTTGAGTCAGCCCGCCGCCGTGGCGCGACGGTCACGGTCCTCGACGAGGGAGGCTTGGACGGCATCGACCCCGAGAGTCTGGCAAGCATCCGCGAACGTCTGGTCGCCGCGCTGCGCTCGGCACAATCGGACCGGCTCTACATCCGCACGTCCCCGCACGAGAGCGTGGCAGTAACGGTCGTGGGTCGCTCGGATGCGGGCCGGGGCCTGAGCGACGAAGACACCGTCGACCTGTGGACCGAGATCACTCGACTCCCCGGGGAGCACGACGCTCGGGAGTGAACGTCCTCCGAAAAGGATGGTGGGGGTGGACAGATGGTCCACCCCCACCGGTGCGGACGGTTACCCGAAAACCGGCCGCGTGGCCGAACCTGGGCCGCGTCACACGAGAGGTGACGGCGGTTCAGCCGAACGCTACTGCGTTCCAGCTGTTCCAGTCTTGCCGAGTCGCAACGATTCGTCTGTAGGTATTTTGGGGGACAAAATTGGACTGCCCGCAAACCAGGCCAATTCTGTCGGCGCGGGTCAACAGGGCGTGCGGTTCCAGCCCAGTTCGCGCCGGAGCGGCTCCCGCAGTGCCCGCTGCGAGAGTGCCCAGGCCGACCGCTGAGGCTCGTCGGCGACGGCCTCGGCGTGCTCGGTGACGTAGTGCTCAGCCACGACGGCGACGACTGCCGCGATCTCTTCGGCAGTCGCGTCGCCGCGCACGATGTTGATCGGCACGGCGGGCTCGCGCTCTTCGGGCCCTGATTCTCGGGTACTCATCGCGTCCTACAGCGGGATGTTTCCGTGCTTCTTCGGCGGGAGGCTTGCGCGCTTGCCGCGCAGGGACCGCAGCGCCTTGGCAATCGACACGCGCGTCTGGGCCGGTTCGATGATCCCGTCCAGCTCGCCGCGCTCGGCGGCGAGGAACGGGGATGCCACGTTGTAGGTGTACTCGTTGGCAAGCCGCGTTCGCACGGCAGCGACATCCTCGCCGGTCTCGCTGGCCCTCTTGAGCTCGCCCCGGTACAGGATGTTCACCGCACCCTGGCCTCCCATGACCGCGATCTCGGCGGTTGGCCAGGCGAGGTTGACGTCGGCGCCGAGTTGCTTGGATCCCATGACGATGTACGCGCCGCCGTAGGCCTTGCGCAGGATCACCGTCACGAGCGGCACTGTCGCCTCGGCGTACGCGTACAGCAGCTTGGCGCCACGGCGGATCACTCCCGTCCACTCCTGGTCGGTGCCTGGAAGGTATCCCGGAACATCGACGAGGGTCACGATCGGAATGGAGAACGCATCGCAGAAGCGAACGAATCGGCTGGCCTTCTCGCCGGCCTCGATGTTGAGGGTGCCCGCCATCTGAGAGGGCTGGTTCGCGATGATGCCGACCGTCCGTCCCTCGATCCGGCCGAAGCCGATCACGATGTTCGGGGCGAACAACGGCTGTACCTCGAGGAAATCCCCGTCGTCGACGATGTGGCCGATGACGTCGTGGATGTCGTAGGGCTGATTGGCCGAGTCCGGGATGATCGCGTTCAGAGTGCGGTCGGCATCCGTCGTCTCCCACTCGAACGGGCTCTCGTACTCGGGGATCTCCGCGAGGTTGTTGTCGGGGAGGAAACCCAGCATCGTGCGGACGTAGTCGATCGCGTCGTCCTCGTCTTCTGCAAGGTAGTGCGCGACCCCTGAGCGGGTGTTGTGGGTGTAGGCGCCGCCGAGTTCTTCCATCCCGACGTCCTCGCCGGTGACGGTCTTGATGACATCGGGGCCGGTGACGAACATCTGGCTGGTCTTGTCGACCATGATGACGAAGTCGGTGAGGGCGGGAGAGTAGACGGCGCCGCCGGCTGCCGGGCCCATGATGATCGAGATCTGCGGGATGACACCCGACGCCCGCGTGTTGAGGCGGAAGATCTCGCCGTATTTGCCGAGGGCGACCACTCCCTCCTGGATGCGGGCGCCGCCGGAGTCCAGGATGCCGATGATCGGCATCCCGCAACGCAGAGCCAGCTCCATGACCTTGATGATCTTCTCGCCGGCGACTTCGCCGAGCGACCCGCCGAACGTCGAGAAGTCCTGGGCGTAGACCGCTACCGTGCGGCCGTGGATCGTTCCGGTTCCGGTGACGACGGAGTCGCCGTAGGGCCGCGACTTGTCCATCCCAAAGGCTGTCGTGCGGTGGCGCACGTATTCGTCGAGCTCCGTGAAACTGCCGGGATCGACGAGCAGCTCGATGCGCTCACGGGCCGTGAGCTTGCCCTTAGCGTGCTGCTTCTCGCGGGCTGACTCCTCGGCGGAGACGACAGCCTCCTGGTAGCGCGCGCGCAGGTCGGCGATCTTGCCGGCCGTCGTGAACAGGTCGTTGTCGTCGGTCACGCCTCCACACTATCGGCGTGTCGCGGGAAGCCCTTGGAGACCAGCGACAACGCGCCGCGGCATCCGTTATGCCTTTCCCGATGCGGAGGCGGTGGTCATTGCCCTCCCGGAGGTAGGCGATATCCCCGGCGTAGGCCATTTGGTGGGGGAATCTGCCTACCTCCGCGATTTCTCCTACCGTCACGATTCGCGTCGGGGTGGCCGAGACCGGCGGCCCTACAGTGAACGGATGCAGGCAGTCGACTTTCCTCGGGCGGCGATCATTGCGGGCCGGCTGGATGTGGTCGCCCACACCGGGTCCACGAACGCCGATCTTCTGGTGGCGGTGGCGGGGGAGCCGGATGCCTACCCCCACCTGTCGGTGCTGATCACCGACGACCAGCGGGCAGGACGAGGGCGCCTGGATCGCACGTGGACTGCACCGGCCGGCGCTGCCCTGGCGATCTCGGTTCTTGTCCGCGTACCCGGCATCCGCACCGACCGGCGCGGGTGGGTGCCACTGATCGCCGGCGCGGCGATGACGCTCGCGATTCGGGGTCTGTTCGCGCCTCCAAACGAAGGAGACGGCTCACGCGTTGCGCTGAAGTGGCCGAACGACGTTCTCATCGACGGCGCAAAGGTCTGCGGCATCCTGTCGCAGATGGTGCCAGGGAAACCTGATGCCATCGTCGTCGGGGCGGGGGTCAATACGCGGATGACGCCCGGGCAGCTCCCCGTGTCCACGGCGACCTCGTTGGCGATCGCCCGAGCAGACCTCGACCTGGATCGCCTGCTCGCCGACTATCTGCACGGTCTCGACCGGATGCTGGCAGCTGCGGCATCCGCCGATGCATTCGCCCGTGTGCGTACCGAGGTGCGGGGCGTCTGCGCGACACTCGGGCGCCAGGTTCGCGTGATGCTGCCGGACGATCACGTGTTCGAGGGATCGGCCACGGCACTCGATGACGCAGGTCGGCTGGTCGTCACGGTGGGTGGTGAATCGGTGCCCGTCGCGGCGGGGGACGTCATCCATGTCC
>Ga0209958_1000930_pt1 | contig 31315 bp, 22 predicted proteins | sample ThiBio_inoc_plan_FD_183942 | JGI IMG/M metagenome (GOLD analysis project Ga0209958, IMG submission 183942) | Wastewater bioreactor microbial communities from Cape Town, South Africa - Thiocy_inoc_plan (SPAdes) | ecosystem: Engineered > Bioremediation > Thiocyanate > Unclassified | place: South...
GGGGGGGGGGGGGGGTCGCCGTCGCTGATGATGACGATGTGCCGCGTCATGGCGTCGCGGACGGCGTTCAGGCCGTTCATCGCCTTGACCAGCGACGGGTCGAAGTCGGGCATGTCGCCGGGCGTCATGCGGTCGATGGCCCGCAGCATCACCGGCCGCCCCCCGCCGATCGCGCGGAGGGTGAACAGCCACGCCTCCTGCCCCTCCCAGTGGAGCATGCCGGCGAAGTCGTAGGTGGACAGGGCGTTGATGGCCGCCTTGGCCACCACCTTCTGCCAGTAGTTCCCCTCGGGGATCTCGCTGGCGTGCATGATCAGGACCATCGCGCCCAGGCCCTGGACCTTCAGGGCCTTGATCTGCATGTCGACCGGCAGGGCCTTCTCGACGGGCGTGTTCATCCAGCCGCCGGCGCCGAAGCTGTCGCGGCCCCCCAGCATGATGAGGCCGGCGCCCATGTCGTGGCAGTTGGACGCGAGCAACTCGTGCTGGGCCTCGGTGAACGACTCCTTGGGGACGTTGGCGAGGATGACGGCGTCGAACGGCTGGAGCTGGGCGACGTCCGTCGGCAGCGGGTCGCCGCCGACGCCGCCCGAGCCGTCGATGCGGGGGGCGGTCAGCGTCTTGACCTCGATCTCCTTCTCCCGCAGCGCCTTGACCAGCTCGGCGTGCTCGCCGGTGGTCCCCTCGATGAGCAACACCTGGGCCTTGCCGCGGGCGTGCGTGAAGCCCTCGGCGACGTTGTTGATCGCCCGCCGGTCGCCCGAGCCGGCCTCGGGGGTGAACTCGGCGGCGAACGTGTAGAAGTTGGGCTCGGTGATCTGCTGCTTGAGCGTGAAGACGTTCACCCCGCGCTGGAGTTCCACGGGCGTCGGCTTCTCGTTCCCCTCGGCGACGCCCGTGTGGCCGTCGGCCTTCTGGAAGATCTGGAGCGTCCCGCGCGTGGGCTCGCTGGCCCGGACGACGACGTTGATGTTGACCGTCTCCCCCTTCTTCACGTCGGGGGGGATGGCGACCTTCTCGACCAGCACTTCCTTGTCGTAGTGGTAGTCGATCGGGACCACGTCGACCTGGACGTTCAGGCCCTTCGCGGCGAGGGCCTGCTCCAGCAGGCTGCCGCGGTTCTCGTTGCCGTCGGAGACGATCACCACCCGCCGCGCCGTGTCCTCGGGGAACGAGGCCAGGGCCAGCTTGAGCGCCGCGGCGATGTCGGTGTTCTCGGCGTCGATGGACGACTCGATCCCCAGCAGGTTCAGCTCGCTGGGGGCCGGCGGGACCTCGACGCGCGGGCTGGAGCCGAAGACGACCACGCCGGCCAGGTCGTCCTTACGCCGCTTCTTGGACGCCTCGGCGACGTAGTCCAACGCCGCCTTTTCCTGCTCGCGGGGGACGCTGTGCGAGGCGTCGAGCAGGAACATGGTCGTCAGCCGGTCCGACCGCCGCACGGCCTGCATCTCGGCCAGCGCCAGGACGATCAGCGCGACGACCGTCGACCTCAGCGCGATCGCCAGCAGCCGCCGCCCCCGCCCCATCCCCGACAGCCCGCCGCGGGCCATGGCGATCAGCGGGATCAGGATGAGCGGGATCAGGAGCAGCCACCAGGGCTGGCCGAAGCTGATCGAGGTGTTTCCGAGCATCCCCGCCGCGCCCTCCAGAGACTTCGCCGATGACTTACGCTCGCAGCTTGAGGCGTCCTGTCGAGATCCCCCCTTCTCCCCTCGTGGGAGAAGGTGCCCCGGAGGGGTGGATGAGGGGGGCGCGACCGGGAGCCGGCGACTCCCCCTCATCCGGCCTTCGGCCACCTTCTCCCACGAGGGGAGAAGGATGCTCGGCGTCAGCTTGTTCGGACGGTTTCGTTGCTCACAGCCGGAACCTCTGCACGCGATGGTTGCTCGAGTCGACCACCGAGACCTCGCCTCGCGAGTCGACGGCCAGGGCCCAGGGGTTGTACAGCTCGCCGGGCTGGCGGCCGGCGCCGCCCCAGATCGCCAGGGGCTTGCCGTCGCGGGTGAACTTCTGGACGCGGCTGTTGCCGTACTCGCAGACGAACAGCGAGCCGTCGGAGCCCAGCGACAGGTCGTAAGGATAGCTCATCTCGCCGACGCCCGCCCCCCGCGCGCCCCAGACCTTCAGGAGATTCCCCTCGACGTCGAAGACCTGGATGCGGTGATTGCAGCTGTCGGCGACGTAGATCCGGTCGTCCTCGTCGATGGCCAGGGCGCGGGGGCGGAGGAATTCGCCGGGCTCGAAGCCGTGGCCGCCCCACTGCCGCAGCCACTTCCCCTCGGGCGAGAAGACCTGGATGCGGTCGTTCTCGCCGTATTCGGAGACGTAGAAATTGCCCGCCCTGTCGATCACCACGTCGGTCGGGTAGCCGAACCGGCCCGGGGTCGTCCCCTGCACGCCGTCGCCGATCTGGAACAGCAGCTTCCCCTCGGCGTCGTAGACGAGCACCCGGTAGAAGTGGGTGTCGGCGACCAGGAGCCGGCCGTGCCGGTCGACGGTCAGGCCGCTGGGGCCGTCGACGTTGAAATCCGGCGTGCGCCAGCCGCGCAGGTACTTGCCGTCGCGGTCGAAGACCTGGATGCGGTCGGTGAGGTCGGCGAGGTAGAGGCGATCGCCGCCGTCGAACGCCGCCGTCCGCGGCTTGTGCAGCCAGCCGGGCTTCGTGCCATGGATCCCCCAGACGAGTTCCGGCGAGGACGACCCGCCCGGCCCGCAGCCGATCGCCCCGCAGGCGACCGCCAGCCAGGCGGCCCACGTCCTCGGCGTCCGTTCGTCGGCCCGTCTCCACCCCACGCGACCGCCCTTCGCCGAACCGATGGATCCGCCCTCGCGCCGCTCTGCTAGACTCTAATGGCGGCGGGCCCTCGGACGCAAGTCCTAGGCGGCCGGGGGGCGATCCGATGGACGGCTGGACCTATCTCTGCCGGGTGGACGAGGTCGCCGACGGCCGAGGATTGACCGTCGAGGCGGCCGGCGCGCGGCTGGCGGTGCTGCGCGACGGCGATACCATCGCCGTGATGTTCGACCGCTGCCCGCACGCCGGCGGCTCGCTCGGTTCCGGCTGGGTCGAAGATCGCGAGGCCGTCTGCCCGCTCCACCGCTGGCGCTTCCGCCTCCGCGACGGCCGCTGCGACGTCCCCGGCCACTCCGCCCACATCGTCGAACACCGCGTCCGGTCGGGCGAGGTCTGGGGGCGGATCGGGCCGAGTTGATTTCCGGGGGGGCTCGTTCGACAATGCTGGGAGGATGGACCGGGCTCGACGGAGGGCGGCGATGAATTACTTGCACCAGGAGTTCGACGCCGGGCCCGACGACCTGATCGAGGTCGCGCTCGATGGGCAGGCGAACGTGATGCTGCTCGACCCGGAGAACTTCGAGCGTTATCGCCGTCACGAGCCGTTCCAGTATTACGGCGGCCACGCGACGGTCACGCCGACCCGCCTGGTCCCCCCGCGTCGCGGGCGTTGGCACCTGGCGGTCGACCTCGGAGGCCGGGCGGGCACGGTGCGGGCCGGCGTCCGCCTGGTCCGAAGCGCCGGCGCGGCGGGGTGATCGATGGCCCGCAAGCCGAACGACCCGCGACCCGCCCCGCCGATCGTCCTGTACGCCCCTCTGGGCGAACTCAAGGTCTACGAACTGTCCGAGGCCGAGCTTGACCAACTCGCCGCGGGCCCGTCGGACCAGCTCCACCTGAATTTCGCCCTGGCGATGCTGCCGACGGCCCTCTCGATCCTCATCACGCTCCAGACGGCCGAGATCGCCTCCGACCGGGTCTACGTCGCCTATCTCGTCGCGTTCTGGGCCCTCGCCGTCCAGGGGACGATCTCCTTCGTGCGCTGGTGGCGATCGCGGAGGTCGCACGATCGCCTGATCGAGTCGATCCGCGCCCGCATGCCCGTCCGCCCCGTGATGGCCGAGCAACTCGTCTCCGCATCGACGCTCACCGATCCGGCGGGTCGTGCGGAGCCTTAAGGCGTCAAGCAGGACGGATGATGCGAGCGAGGTTCGCGATGTCTCCATTTCGCTGGAGCCTGCGGTCGATGATGTTCGCGACGGCCGTCGCCGCCGCCGCGTGTCGGTGGCCGCTCGCGGCGATGTTGCTGGGGGTGGCGTTCGGCGGGCCGGTCGTCGGCGCGTGGCTGTGCAGCCGGGAAGGGGGGGATCGGATCGTGGCCGGGGCCGTCTTCGGCGGCGTGTCTTCCTACGCGGCGATGGCGACCCTCTTCTTCATCGCCCTCAAGTCCCTGACCGCGAGCGGCTGGTCCGTCGGATTCGCGTTGGCCACGGCGGCGCTTGCGCTCTTCTACGCCTGTGTGGGGATGCTCGTCGGGGCGATCGTCGGGGGCGTCTGGCTGTCGGTCGTCGGTAGGCGACGGACTTGAGACGACGCCGTCAGCCCGATTTCGACGACGCGGGGCCCCCCTCGGCCGGTGTCGACCTGGGGGCGGGCTTCTCGCGGTCCCTGTCCCGCTCCCGATCGCGGGCGCGGGGGGGCTCGCCGGGCTCGCTCTCGGCGTCCTGCCACTTCATGGCGCGGGCGTGGCGCATGGGGGCGATGCGGAGGATGACGTCGCCGTCCTGGAAGATGCGGACGGAGCCGGTCGACTGGCTGACGACCACGGCGACGGACTTGGTGACGCTGGTGATGGCCGCGGCGGCCCAGTGCCGCGTCCCCAGGCCCTTGGGGAGCGTCAGGCCGGCGACGGGGGCGTCGATCAGCCGGCAGGCGGCCTCGACGGTGCCGTCGCGGCCCACCACGAAGGCCCCGTCCATTTGGGCGATCTCCTTGATCGCCTCGCGCACGCGCAGGTCGCGGACGTTCCGCTCCTTGCGGCGGTAGCCCTTGAACGGGTCGAAGCCCAGGGGGCGGGTGCGGGCCAGCACGTTGCGGGCGTCGCCGACGACGATCAGCGAGCCCACCGCCTTCCCCTCGCGGCCCTCGCGGCCGATCTCGACGGCCGCGTCGACCACGGCCTTGAGGGTGTCGAACGGGACCGAGGTCTCCAGCGCCCGGAGGTCTCGCGCGGTCAGCCGCTCCAGGTGCTCGCCCAGGCGGATGACGCTGATGGAGTCGAGCGCCTCGGCCTCGAAGCCCGAGTAGACGACGGCCACGCGGGCACCCGCCTTGACGTGGTCGTTGGCCACGGCCTCGATCAGCGCCAGCGTGATCCGCTCGGCGATGGCCGCCTCGGTCGGCTCCAGCTCGATCCCGACCAGACCGGCCTCCCGGATCGCCTCCAACTGGCGTTCGGAGGACGTGGCGATCAGGAAGGTGACGCCGCCGTTGGCCACCGAGCGGACGAGGTCCCACTCCAGGGGCCCCTCCGGCATCACCAGCACCGCCGACGCCCCCAGCCTCTGCGCGCTGCCCGACGCGATCGACAGGATCGGCAGCGGGGCGGTCCCCTTGGACGTGTTGGGCGGGGTCACGGATTCGGGCCTCGGGCGATGCGGTCGGGTTGACAATGAAGCACGCCCGGAAGGTCGTCCCGGGCGCGAAGGCCGACGAGTGGCGATGGGGGAGCGAGCAGGAATCCCCCCTTCTCCCCTCGTGGGAGAAGGTGCCCCGGAGGGGCGGATGAGGGGGGGGCGACCCGATGCCCCGGACTTCAAGCCTCGTAGGCTGGGTCGGGACCCAGCCCGGGATATGCGACGCCTCCTCCGGGCTGGGTCCCGACCCAGCCTACGGGGAGGGCGGCCAAGAGGGGCGACGGCGGTCGTCCCCCTCATCCGGCCTTCGGCCACCTTTTCCCACGAGGGGAGAAGGATGATCGCCGAGGCCGGCGAGGACGTCGCACTCGCTCGCCGGCTCAGCCCTTGGGGGCCTCGGCCGGCTTGGCCTCCTCGGCCTTGGGGGCCTCGGCCGGCTTGGCCTCTTCCTTGGGGGCCTCGGCCGGCTTGGCCTCTTCCTTGGGGGCCTCGGCGGGCTTGGCCTCCTCGGCGGGCTTGGCCTCTTCCTTCTTCGGCTCCTCGGCGGGCTTGGGCTCCTCCTTGGGGGCCTCGGCCGGGGCCGGGGCGGCTGCGGGGGCCTTCTCCTTGCGGACGGCCTCGATGTGGCGGTTGAGGATGGCGGCCCGCTGGTCGAACAGGGCCTTGAGGCCGGCGTTCGGGCTGAGGATGCGGACGTCGTTGACGTAGTTCACGCCGTCGACCTTGCCGTAGCTGGTGAACCAGGCGGCGAAGACCTCGGGGGAGACGGCGTAGGGCTTCTTGCCGTCCTTGTTCTTCAGGAGCTTGCCGTCGTCGGCGTAGCCCTTGACCAGGATGTCGAGGACGGGCGGCGGGTCGATGGAGCTGTCGACGAGCCCGGCGTCCTGCGCGGCGACGATCGCCTCGGCGACGGCCTTGCGGGCGGCCTCGAGCTTGGCCTCGACCTCGGGCGGGATGGTCGGCGGGGCGGACTCGGCGGCGACCTCCTCCTTCTTCGGCTCCTCGGCGGGCTTGGGGGCCTCGGCGGGCTTGGCCTCCTCCTTGGGGGCCTCGGGCTTGGCCTCGGCCGGCGGGGCCTCGACCTTCTTCTCCTCCTGGGCGGACGCGCCGGCCGTCCCGAGGACGCCCCACGACACCACGAGGCCCGCGGACCAGGCCAGCCAGAGATTGCGGCGCAGCACCATCGTTCTCCTTTACTCGACTCGATACCTTCGCCGGTCGTCGCGCGGCGGCGAGGCCGGCCGCGGCGGGGGCGTCGTTCCCGACGTCGACTTCATTCATCCTTCCCCGCCACCAGTACGTCCCGGCGGTCGCTTTCCGCCAATGTAACGGCCGTAATTCCCGGCCGCTAGGGGACGTCGGCCGCGCCGCGCGGGCTTCGCGACGCCCCGCGGAGGCCGCCCGGCGTGCGCATGTCCCCCATTTGCCGCATGTTCCGCGGGCCGCGATCGCATGCCTCGCGGCGATGGTCGGGGCGGGATGAGTTATGCGGGAGGCCCGGATTGCCGAAATGATAGGTGGTAGGCCATGGAAGGGCGAGGGCGGCGGCATGTTCGCCCGGCAAGTATCAGGAGGGGATGCGATGGGACGCTCGCCGTCGGACAACAGGAGGAGCCTGCTGCGTCGGGCCCGCCCCATCATGGAAGGGTTGGAGGAGCGCCGGGTCATGAGCGCCGACCCCCTCGGCGCGATGTCGACCGGCGCGAACGTCGACCCGATGACGACGGCCAAGGTCGACCTCCCGGCGACGACGGCCGAGGAGGCGCCGACCCTCTACGCGGCGACGGCCGCCGGCGTGCGTGCGGCTTCGCCGTCCGCGTCGCGGGCCACGCCGGCCGTGCAGTCCGGCGGCGGGACCTTCGCGAAGAACTACCAGCAGTTCTCGTACACGACGCCCCGCGGGGCCCGCGTCGTCCTCTCGATCCAGGGCCGCGGCAGCCTGGAGGGGACCTACGTCGACTCCTCCGGCGCGCTCAACCTCCGCTACGGCCTGTCGAACTCCTACACCAAGATCGTGGCCAACGTCCAGGGCGGGAACGGCCGGGCCGACCTGGCCAGCGTCTTCAGCCTGACGCAGGCGGAGGCCGGCGCGCAGAACAGCGTCAGCGGCGTGGGGTCGCCGGTGATCGGCATGATCAACCTGCGGCAGTTCGACCTGATCCCCGGCGGCACGATCAACGCCGAGGCCGGCATCGGCGTGCTCGGGCTGCGGTCGGCGGCGGCCGGCTCCCAGATCCAGCTCCGCGAGCTGACCGGCCTGGAGGACGCCTCCCAGCGCTACGACGCGCGGGGGAACTCGCCGACGTACAACGCCAGCCTGGCGAACATCATCGCGACCGACACATCCACCTCGTCCTCGTCCTCGTCCTCCTCGACGAGCGGCAACACGGTCATCACCGACGTCTTCCTCGTCCAGACCCTCGCGGGCGGCGACGGCGAGTTCCTCTCGGCGGGCAACATCGTCCTCCAGTCGACCAACGGCGACCCGGGCCTGCCGCCCCCGCCGCCGGGCGTGGTCATCACCATCGACAAGATCGACGGCGACCTGGCGACCGTCCCCGACCTCCAGACCGACCCTCGGATCTTCGGCTACGACCCGACGACCGGGCGCGTGCTGCGGTTCCAGCTCGACCTCAACGACGGCGAGGGCGCCGTCGACGGGACGTTCGCGCCGATCTCCGTCCCCGGCTCGCCGGCCGACGTCGGCCTGTCGCTGGGCCGCGACGGCGGCCGCCTGGTCCTGCTGGTCAACACGGGCTCGGCGATCTCCGCCTACGACGCCACCTACGGCACGGCGCTGGGCTCGTTCACGGTGCCGGCCGGGTTCTACGCCACGGGGTCGACCGACGCCTACACGGTCATCGGAGACCCGGACGCGAACCAGCTCCAGCAGGTCGACGTGACGGCCAGCCTGGCCGCCGGGACGGCCGTCGCGCCGGCGGGGAACCCGTCGCCGTACACGCCGCCGGCCGGGCTGTCGCTCCTGGGCGGGATCACGGGCATCCCGGGGTCGAACAACATCTACACGTCGGTCGCCGCCACGTTCAACTCGCTCCAGCCGCTGGAGAACCAGCTCGGCTACCTCAACGTGGCCGTGACCGGGACGCAGGCCGACCCGAGCGGCGGCCAGGACCTGGTGAACCGCTTCTCGACGGTCCAGCAGCGGGCCTTCACCCCCTACGTCCCGATCCCCTCGGGCAACCCGGACGACGTGGCGACCTCGGTGGGGAGCGTCGACCGCAGCTTCGCGGTCAACACCGGCACGGCGAACGGGGCGTCGGCGCCGAACACGATCCGGCTCTACAGCCAGGTGACGCAGACGTCCCGCGGCTCGATCGTCCTGGACTACCCCAACCAGCTCTCCGACCTCAGCGAGAGCTTCCGGCCCGACCTCGCCGGCTCGGTCCTGATCGACGTCCAGGGGACGATCCAGTCCATCCGAGGCTCGACCGCCGACGGCATGGTCCTGAACGACAGCGGGCTGCTGAACCTGATCTCGTTCCAGAGCGTGACGAACTCGACGATCGTCGGCCAGCCGGTGGGCCACGTCCGGATCAACCGCCGCGACAACGTCTCGATCCTCTCCACCGAGCGGCCCTACGCCGGCCGCGGCGGCGTGACCTACGTCCCCGGCCTGGAGCAGATCGGCCCCCTCTCGCAGACCCGCAACCGTCCCCAGGCGTGACCCCCTCGCCCGGCGGCCGGGATCGGGCTATGATGACGACGTCTTCATGGATGCGCGGACACGGCCTCCGGAGTCGTTCGTCATGGCCCGATCATCGCTCCTGCCGGCGCTGGGGCTCCTCCTCGTCGCGCCCGCCCTCGCCGACGAGCCGGCGGGGCGGCGTGTCGACTTCGAGGCCGAGATCCGGCCCATCCTCGCCGCCCGCTGCGTCACCTGCCACGGGCCGGAGACCCGCAAGGCCGGCCTCCGCCTGGACCGCAAGGCGCCCGCCCTCCGCGGCGGCGACGAAGGGGCGGCGATCGAGCCCGGCGACGGCGAGAACAGCCTGATCGTCCAGCTCGTCTCCGGGGCCGACCCCGACCGCGTCATGCCGCCGAAGGGCGAACGCCTCGCGCCCGCGCAGGTGGCCGCGCTGAAGTCCTGGATCGACCAGGGCGCCGAGTGGCCCGAGGACGGCGACGACCCCCGCTCGTGGTGGTCGCTCCGGCCCCTGAAGCGGCCGGCCGTCCCCGCCTCGCCCGCCTTCGCCGACGCCCCCGCGCCTCGGAACTCGATCGACGCCTTCCTCCGCGCGAAGCTCGCCGAGAAGGGCCTGAAGCCCTCGCCCGAGGCCGACCGCCGCACGCTCGCCCGCCGGCTGTTCTTCGACCTGACCGGCCTGCCGCCGTCGCCGGAGGAAGTCGCCGCGTTCGTCGCCGACCCCGACCCGCTGGCCTACGAGAAGCTCGTCGACCGCCTCCTCGCCAGCCCCCGGTACGGCGAGCGCTGGGCGCGGCACTGGCTGGACGTGGCCCATTACGGCGACTCGCACGGCTACGACAAGGACAAGCCCCGGCCCCACGCCTGGCCGTATCGCGACTACGTCGTCCGCTCGCTCAACGCCGACAAGCCGTTCGACCGCTTCGTCGCCGAGCAGGTGGCCGGCGACGCCCTCTTCCCCGACGACCCCGACGGCGTCGCCGCCCTCGGCTTCCTCGCGGCCGGGCCGTGGGACTTCGTCGGCCACGCCGAGGTCCCGGAGACCAAGTCCGACGGCAAGGTCGCCCGCCATATGGACCGCGACGACGTGATCCAGAACGTCGTGAACACGTTCCTGGGGCTGACCGTCGGCTGCGCCCAGTGCCACAACCACAAGTTCGACCCGATCGCCCAGGAGGACTACTACCGCCTCCAGGCCGTCTTCGCCGCCGTCGACCGCGCCGACCGGCCGCTCTACGCCGACCCCGCCGCCGCCCGCAAGGCCCGCGAGCTGATCGCCCGCAAGGCCGACGTCGACCGCGAGCGCAACCGCCTCTCGGCCGCGATCGCCGCCCAGGCCGGCCCCGCGCTGGCCGAGCTGGACCGCCTCGTCGCCGCCGCGAAGTCCCCCGCCGACCGCCCCGAGTACGGCTACCACAGCGGCCTGGCGGCCCGCGACGACGACGCGAAATGGGTGCAGGTCGACCTCGGCAAGCCCGTCGAGATCGCCCGCGTCGTGCTGCATCCGTGCCGCGACGACTTCAACGGCATCGGCGACGGCTTCGGCTTCCCTCCCCGCTACAAGGTGGAAGCGTCCGACGACCCGACGTTCGCGCGCGGCGTCGTCGCGATCGCCGACCGATCGCACGACGACGAGCCCAACCCGGGCGTCGCGGCCCAGGAGTTCCCGGCCCAGGCCGCGGCCCGCTACGTCCGCGTCACGGCCGTCCGACTGGCCGAGCGCCAGAGCGATTACCACTTCGCCCTGGCCGAGCTGGAAGTCCTCGACCGCTCCGGCGCGAACGTCGCCGCCGGGGCCGCGGTCTCGGCCCTCGACACGATCGAGGCCCCTCCGCGATGGCGCGCCGCCAACCTCGTCGACGGGATCGCCCCCGGGCTGTCGGGCGGGAACCTGGAGGCGTTGCAGGCCGCGCGCGAGGCGTATCTGGCGAGGGCCGTCGACCCGGCCTTGCTCGCGGGCCTGAAGGAGGCCGACGCCGAGTCGGCCCGGATCGACGCCGAGCGTTCGGCCCTGCCGCGGCCGGGGACGGTCTACGCGGCGACGATCCACGACGGCGGCGACTCCCCGTTCCGCGGCACCGGGCCCGACGGCGGCCGGCCCCGCCGCATCTTCGTGCTCGATCGCGGCAGCGTCGACCGGCCCCTCAAGGAGGTCGGCCCCGGGGCGCTGGAGGTCTTCCGCGAACTCCCCGGCGACCTGCACGTCTCGCCCGACCGCCCCGAGTCCGAGCGTCGCGCGGCGCTGGCCCGATGGCTGGTCGACGGCCGCAACCCGCTGACCTGGCGGGTCATCGTCAACCGCGTCTGGCAGTACCACTTCGGCCGGGGGATCGTCGCCACGCCCAGCGACTTCGGCAAGATGGGCCAGGCCCCGACGCACCCCGAGTTGCTCGACTGGCTCGCCGCCGAGTTCCGCGACGGCGGCCGTTCGCTCAAGGACCTGCACCGGCTGATCGTCGCCAGCGCCGCGTATCGCCAGTCCTCCGCCATCGATCCCGCCGCCCAGGCCGTCGACTCCGAGAACGCCTACCTCGGGCGCGGCCATCGCCGCAAGCTGGAGGCCGAGGCCGTCCGCGACTCCGCCCTCGCCGCCGCCGGCCTGCTCGACCCGACCATGTACGGCCCGGCGTTCCGGGACTTCGTGATGGAGCGGCCCGAGCACTCGCCGCACTACGAATACGAGCTGATGCGGCCCGACGACCCGACGATCCGACGCCGGGCGATCTACCGCTTCCTCGCCCGCTCGCGCCCCGAGCCGTTCATGACCGTCCTCGACTGCGCCGACCCGTCGATGCAGGTCGAGAAGCGCGGCGAATCCGTATCGCCGCTCCAGGCCCTCGCCCTCTACAACAACGGCCTGATGCTCACCGCCGCGAAGGCCCTGGCCGCCCGCGCCGAGCCCGCCGGCGACCGCCGCGCCCAGGTCGCGCGGGCCTTCGCCCTGGCCCTCGCCCGCGAGCCGACGCCCGCGGAGCTGGACGCCCTGGACTCCCTGGCCGCCGAGCACGGCGTCGCCAGCGCGTGCCGGGTGATCCTGAACATGAACGAGTTCGTCTTCGTGGATTGACGGCCGACGGCTGGACCGTCTTCCCCCCTCGCGGGGGAAGACAGACCCCGAAGGGGTCAGATGAGGGGGACGCGAAGCACGGGCCTCGTCGGATTGCGAGAGCCCGTCCGACCGATTCAGGATTCCGACGGCCGTCGCGCTCATCCTCCCCCTCATCCGGCCCTCCGGGCCACCTTCCCCCGCGGGGGGGGAAGGCCGTTATGATGGCCCCTTGAGAATCCTTGGCCGACATAGGGACGAGGTGGCGAGTCTCATGAATCGTCGCGATTTCCTCTGGCAGAGCGGGGGGGGCCTGGGCGGCCTGGCGCTGGCGAGCCTGCTGGGGGCCGACGGCCTGCTGGCGGCCGACGCGACGGGCGGGCTGAAGCTGCGGCCCGACGGCGGGCTGCACCACGCGCCGAAGGCGAAGCGGGTCGTGCAACTGTTCATGGCCGGCGGGGCCAGCCACGTCGACCTGTTCGACTTCAAGCCGGAACTCGTCAAGCGCGACGGCAAGCCGTCCAGCTTCGGCGAGAAGGTGGAGACGTTCCAGGACGGCCTGGGGCCCTGGCTGCGGCCGTTGTGGGACTTCAAGCCCTACGGCCGCACCGGCAAGATGCTGTCGGACGTCGTCGCGCCGCTGGGCACGGTGGTGGACGACGTCGCGTTCATCCACAACATGGTCGGCAAGACGGGCGTCCACAGCCAGGGGACGCTGTTGCAGACCACCGGCTTCAACCGGCCGGGGTTCCCGTCGATGGGCTCCTGGGTCTCCTACGGCCTGGGCCGGATGAGCGACGACCTGCCGTCGTTCGTCGTCCTGCCGGATCCCCGCGGGCTGGCGTCGAACGGGTCGAAGAACTGGGACGCGGCGTTCCTGCCGTCGCGGCACCAGGGGACCGTCGTCGACCCCTCGGCGAAGCGTCCCATCGCCGACCTGTTCCCCGACGACCGCGTCGCCTTCGCCACCCGCGCCGGCGACGAGGCGGGCGTCGCCCTGCTGAACCGCCTCAACCGCGCCCACGCCGACCTCCGCCCCGGCGACGACCGCCTCGACGGCCGCATCCAGTCGTACGAGCTGGCCGCCCGGATGCAGCTCGCCGCGCCCGAGGCGCTCGACATCTCGAAGGAGTCGCCCGAGGTCCTGAAGCTCTACGGCCTGGACCATGTCCCCAATTCGTTCCCCGCCGAGATCAACGACCGCGAGGAGACCATCGTCTTCGGCCGCCGCTGCCTGGTGGCCCGGCGGCTGCTGGAACGGGGCGTGCGGTTCGTGCAGATCTGGAGCGGCAACGACAACGGCTTCCCGCGCCGCAACTGGGACTCGCACGAGGACGTCAGGCGCGACCACGGCCCGCTCGCCCTGGGGATGGCGCGGGGGGCGTCGGCCTTGATCCAGGATTTGAAACGGACGGGCCTGCTGGACGACACCATCGTCCTCTGGACCACCGAGTTCGGCCGGATGCCGTCGAGCCAGGGGGGGAAGGGCCGCGACCACAACCCCCACTGCTTCACGTCCTGGATGGTCGGCGGCGGGGTGAGGCCCGGCGTGAGTTATGGGCCCAGCGACGAGACCGGCTTCAAGCCCCTCGACCGCTCGTCGCCGACCGAGGTCTACGACCTGCACGCCACGATCCTGCACCTGCTGGGCGTCGACCACACGCGGCTCACGGTCCGCAACAACGGCGTCGACCGCCGCCTCACCGACGTCCACGGCCACGTCATCCGCGACCTCCTGGCCTGACCCGACCGGGCCCCAGCGACGAGGGAAGCCATGAAGACCGAAGAGACCGACGCCGTCCGCGCGGTCGTCCGGACCTCGCAGATCATCGTCGGGGCCATGGTCGCCGGCGTGGCCTTCTTCTGCGTCCTCGCGACCACCGTCCTGAGCGACGCCGGGCGGCCCGGCCCCCCGGCGAAGCCCGACGTCCTCGGCCTGCCGCTGATCACGGCGATGTCCCTGGGGTTCGGCGTGATCTCGATCGTCGCCTCGCTCGTCGTGCCCCGGGTCATGGTCGAGGGGGGCCTGCGGGCGATCGCCAAGGGGCCTTCGCTCGACGACATGAAGCTCACCGAGTCCGGCCAGCGCCAGGTCTACCCGGCGAGCGACGTGGGCCGACTGCTGCCTCTATTCCAGACCCAGCTCATCGTGGCCTCGGCCCTGAACGAGGGGGGCGCGTTCTTCGGGGCCCTCGCGTACATGATCGAACGCCAGGCCGCCGCGCTCGCCGTCGCGGGGACGCTGGTCGCCCTGCTCCTCTCCCGCTTCCCGACCCTGGATCGCGTGCAAGGCTGGCTCGACGCCCAGCTCGAACGCCTGTCCCAACTCCGCCGCGACGAGTTCTCGACCGGCCCGTGAGATTGGGGTTATTCCCGGAATCCCCGGATGAATCTGAAAATTTTCCTGCCGATTTCTTGAAACCACGCGCCGCCGGAGTCCATAGTGACGCTGGTGATTTTGACATGAGAGCGTTTGGCTCGCAGATGTCGATCCCGGAGCCCTTGATATGACGACCGGTCGCCTCGGCTTCATTGCCAGCAGTCTTGGGGCCGTGATCCTGTTGGCGACGGCATGGCAGTCCGTGGCCGTGACACGTCCAGGCGTCCGTCGCGGCTTGTACGCATCTGAAGCATTCATAGACTCCACAAAGGATTCGAGGTTTTCCGGAAGCCTCAAGATGGTGCTCGCGCCGTATGAACTGACGAATGACGGCGACGTCCCCATCCGGATCATCAAAGTGGAAAGCAGCTGCAATTGCTCGGCTCCCAAGGTCGAGCCCTGGACCGTCGAGCCCGGAGGGAAGGCGATCGTTTACACGGAAACCAAGCGACCTCCGCTGGGCGAGCGGGTGGTGAGCTTCACGATCCATACGGACTCGCAGGTTTCACCCACGCTCAACCTCCATCTCAAAGTGGCGAGCGACCGCAAGCCTCCCTACCTGAGCGGTGTGAGAGGGGATGCCAACTTCCAGGGCTCTCCGGGCGTCGGAGATCGGTCCGAGATCGTCGTGTATACGCTCAGCGAGCGCGAGGTCGATCGAGAGCCCAAAGTCCTCGTCCATCCGGCCGGCCTCGGGCTCGCATGCACGCTCATCGGGTCGAACGCCTCCAGGGCGGACGGCCTTCAAATTTGGCAGCATGAATATCAATACAAACTCGAATTCGACAAGGCTCCCCCCCCGGGGATCTCCACCGGTGAGATCGTCGTCGAGGACCCCTGGGATCCGAAGCATCTTGAGCGGTTGCCCGTCTACATCAACAACAAAAATGGCCTTCAGCTGTTTCCTAGTACAGTTTCGTTGGCGCGGGCCGATCCGCACGACGACTCGTGCGAAGCGAAGATCGTCGTGAAAGGCGGTGCGGTCGATTCGATCGCGGCGACTTCGGCCGGGGGACGATCGTCGGACGCCCTGATCCTCGAAAAGAGCCAAGGTGCCGAGGACTCGGGGGTGTCCTTCATCACCGTGCGACTGCGGGCCGGCCGAGAAATCCTCGATGGCGAGCACCGCATTCGAGTGAAGGGCGCAAGCGGCGAGGAAGTGGAGGCCGTGGTCATGATCAGGACCGAGGCCAAGCCATGAACGCCTCGAATCGTCTCAGGGCCTCGCGGCCGAAGGGGGGGGCGATCGGCCCCGTCCTCCGCGACGGCGTGACCGTCGTGGAGTTGCTCGTGATCGTCGGGATCGTCTCCCTTCTCGCGGGGTTGATCTTGCCGGCGGTGCAGGCCGCGCGGGAGGCGTCACGCCGGGCCACCTGCGCGAACAACCTCCGGCAGATCATGCTCGCCGCCCATGCCTACGCCGGGGCCTGGGACGGCATGCCGCCCGGCGCGATGAGCGTGCGGCTGGGCCGAAACTCGGCGAGCAACTTCTCCCTGCACTCCAGCTTGCTGCCGTATCTCGAACTCCAGGACCTCTACGCCGGCATCAACTTCTCCCTCCCGGGCCCTTCATTGTCGTTCGTGCGGAGCCTGGTCCCGGGCAACGCTTCCCTCCTGGACGTGAAGGTCGCGACGTTCCTCTGCCCGAGCGACCCCATGGCCCATGCGAGCGGAGGGGCCGTCAGCCATCGCAGCAACATGGGATCATGTTCGAGCTGCCGCGAGTCCGGCTCGGGGGCGTTCGTGCATTTTCGTGCGACGGGATTCGCCCAGTACGCGGATGGGACCTCGAACACCCTGGCGTTCTCGGAGAAGCCGATCGGCTCGGGCCGCTCCGCCGGCTCCGCCTTCCGCGACTGGGCGAAGTATAGCGGCCCCGTGGGCCGGTTCGATTCGGCCGATGCGTGGCGGTCGGCCTGCGACGGCCAACGTTCCGCCTCCCGGGATTGGTCCACGGACGGGGGCGGGACGTGGTTGCTGGGCGGCGCCGTCTACACGGCGTTCTTCGTGGCGGGCCCGCCGAACGACCCCATCCCCGATTGCGGCGAGATGTCCCATGCCGGGACGGGGCTTTTCAGCGCACGGAGCTTCCACCCCGGAGGCGTCAACATCGCGATGGTGGACGGCTCCGTCCGGTGGTGTCCGTCCAGCATCGACCTACTTGTATGGAGGGCCATGGGCAGTCGCGCGGGCGGAGAAATCGTGGAGCAGCGTTGATCGTCGACGCCTGTTCCGACGTCGCATCTTCACTTCGGAGGCATTCTCATGGAGCGGATTCGATCGATCGTCCTCGGATTGTCCCTGCTCGGCTTCCTGGCCGTCGCGACCTCGCGCATGGATGGCGGTGAGGTTTGCATCAACAACAACTACTCTTGCTCCCAGTGTTCCAGCACCATGAACTACTACTGGTGCGACAATCCGACGTTGCCGGGGACCGGTGGATTCTGCGGAAGCGTGTCTGGCGACACCCCCGGCTGCACCAATGGGACCCATCAGTGCGGCACGAAGCTTGATTGTCAATGGAACATCGATATGGGACCTTGCAGCTCGGTGGCTTTCTGCAACAACAACCCCTGATGTTTTGCGAACCGGCCATCGCTGATCCCGGCGCTCGACGCTGCGAATCGATCCACCGGAGGCGTCTTCCGCCCTCCTCTTCCCTTCGCGGGAGGAGAGAGGGTTGATCGACGGCCTGTGCCACACCAGGAGAAACCGCCGTCGTGGCGGCCTGGCGCTTCCACGCGGATCTCGCGCAGGATCGGTGCCCAATCACCGAAGACGACTCGGAAACCGAACCGACCGTAGCATGTTCCCCTCGGGGTCGAACTCGGCCCAAAGGGTTCCTGTTTCGGTCGATTCGCCGGTCTCGCCCGGCATCCCCCGATCAAACCGCCGCATGCGGAGAGGACGACCCATGAGCGACCGCCAAGCCATCATCGCCAAGACTGCCGAGTGGATGCATGGATGGAAAACGATCAAGCTCGACGTCGCCCAGACCCTCGAGCATTCGGCGGAGGCGCTCGCGATCATGAAAAAGGACGGCGGGGCCCTCGCCAAGCGGACGGACTACCATTACGAGGAGACGGCGACCGGGGAACGAAGCCTCTCGGTCGTCTTCACGCTCGAAGACGGTGCCGTCCAGCGAACGGATCACACCTTCGACGGTCGCAAAGGGACGACCCTCCGGTATGAGAAGGGCCGGTCGGACGTGCCGACGTCCGCCACGATCGGCAAGTCGTTCTCGAACGAAGGGTCGAACGCCGGCACGGACCGGCCGACGCCGTTGAAGTATCAGTACGTCGAGAAGCTGCCGTTGTACGAGGCTCTCGCGAAGGCCCGCGACATGGGCGAGGCCGAGGTCGACGGCCAGGCGTGCGACAGGTTCATGTTCGATGACGTCGTCGTCGGCCAGACGCGGCAGAACTTGCTCTACTCCATCCGTCGGGACGGCGCCGTCCCCGTCCGCATTGAATCGTTCGACGGCCCCGACCCCACCACGGCCCGCAAGTTGGGGACCTGGGAGGCGCAGAAGGTGGACGTCGTGCAGGGGCGTCCGATCGTCGTGAAGTCGACGCTGACCGCGTTGGACCGCGACGGCAACGTCCGGATGACCGTTCACTCCGAAGTCGGGCGCGTCGCCTTCGACGAGGCGATCGCGAAGGAGACCTTCCGGCCGGTCATCGCGCCGGGGGTGGAGATCCACGACACGATCACCGGCAAGGTGCAAACGCCCCCCCGCAAGGCGGCGGAAGCGGCCCCCAGGCCCCCCGATGTCAAGGGGGCCGACGCGGTCGCCGACCCTCCCAGGGTCGCGGAGGCCGTCGGGGTCGCCGAACAGCCCGTGGGATGGAATTCGGTGGCCACGAACGCCTTCCTGGTCCTGGGGGGCGTGTTGCTGATCGCGGGCCTCGCACTCAAATTGCCGACCCTCTTCGCCAAACGCCCGGGATGAGGGGGGCGACGCGGTGCAAGGTGTTCCGGGGCCTGGGTCGCCGAAAGTTTCTTGGAAATCCTGAAACCGAGACGGCCCAAGGCGTGATCTTCCTCGTCGGACGGTCGTTCCTTGCCAATTCGGAAGCAGAGACCGCAAGCGGAAGCCCGCGGCCAATGCCCCGCAAGAACCTCGCGAAGCGATGCCGCTTCGGTCGAATCTGCGGGCGGGCGAGCCGTTGGAAGACATCCTCGATCCATCAGGCTCGGCCTTCGGGATCGATCAAGAACGGTGGCCCGACCGGCCCGGCCGGGCGTCAAAGCCGGAGGCGGGGGCGGCTCGCCACAGGGACGCCCGGCCGGGCCGGCCGGGCCACCTTTTCCCCAAACGATTGACGTCGATCCCTGGTGGTGATTCGCGAGGAGTATCCGATAATTCCTGACCGTCACGGATTTTGGGGGGGTCGTCATGACGGCCTTCCCCCCTCGCGGGGGAAGGTGGCCCGCAGGGCCGGATGAGGGGGACGACGAGCGAGACGGCGGTCGGACTGCGCGACGGCCGTCCCGGGCGGGCCATCGGATCCCCACGGCCTCCGCGCTTCGCGTCCCCCTCATCTGACCGCTTCGCGGTCTGTCTTCCCCCGCGAGGGGGGAAGACGATTCTTGTCGCCCCCCCAAAATCCGTGACGATCAGGATAATTCAAATCGACTTCGACGATCGAAGCCAAAGGATTTCGTCGCAATCTGATGTGGAGAAAGTGGTTGTGTCGTTGGTTTCCGCGTCGCCGCGGGCGAATGAAGCCATCGTCTTCTGGGCTCGCGGCGACCCCCGTACCTTCAGGCGGCTCGCCGCGTTATCCTGTTGGAGAACGGTTGAACCACCCTTCCGGACCGTCGAGGATCGTCGCGATGCGCAGGATGATGACGGCGGCGTGGCTGATCGGGGCGACCACGGCGACGGCGGCCGAGCCGCCGAAGCCTTCGAAGGGGGAGGCCGTGGTGGCGTCGGCCTGCGTCCGCTGCCACGTGGCGGAGTCGAAGAAGGGGGGGCTCGACCTTTCCACCCGGGCGCTGGCCCTGGAAGGGGGCGACTCGGGCGGGGCGTTCGAGCCCGGGAAGCCGGACGAAAGCCTCATCATCGAGAAGGTCGTCGCCGGCGAGATGCCGCCGAAGACCCCGCTGAAGCCGGAGGAGGTCGACGCCCTCCGCGCCTGGGTCGAGGCCGGCGCGAGCTACGTGGCCGAGCCCCTGAGCCCGCCCAAAGCCGGGGCCGACTGGTGGTCGCTCCGGCCGATCGTCGCCGCGGCCCCGCCGAAGCTCGACGCCGCCGACGCCGACCGGGCCCGCACGCCGGTCGACGCCTTCATCCTGGCCAGGCTCCGCGAGGCCGGGCTCGCGCCGTCGCCCGAGGCCGACCGCGCCGCGCTGATCCGCCGCGTCTCGTTCGACCTCGTCGGCCTGCCGCCGTCGCCGGAGGACGTGGCCGCGTTCGTCGCCGACGCGGATCCTCGGGCCTACGAGAAGCTCGTCGACCGTCTCCTCGCCAGCCCGCACTACGGCGAGCGCTGGGGGCGGCACTGGCTGGACGTGGTCCGGTTCGGCGAGAGCGAAGGGTATGAGACGAACATGCCCCGGTCCAACGCCTGGCCGTATCGGGATTACGTCGTCCGATCGTTCAATCGCGACACCCCGTTCCCCCGGTTCGTGGCCGAACAGTTGGCCGCCGACGCCCTCCCGCCCGGCGAGGACGACGACTGGCTGGTCCAGGCCGCCACCGGCTTCCTCGTCGGCGGCACGCACGACATCGTCTCCAACCTCGCCCCCGAGGGGATGAAGCAGCAGCGCGTGGACGACCTGGACGACGTCATCACGGCGACCGGGACCGCGTTCCTCGGCCTGACCGTCAACTGCGCCCGGTGCCACGACCACAAGTTCGACCCGATCCTTCAGAAGGACTACTACGGCCTGCAAGCCGTCTTCGCGGGCGTGAACCACGGCTCGCGCGAGGTCGAGGCCGAGGACGTGGCCCAGCGTAGGGCGCGGGCGGCGGCCGTCCGATCGGAGATTGCCCGGATCGACCTGGACCTGGACCGCACCGAGCCCCTCGCCCGGCCCGACGCCGACGCCCCGGCCCGGCCGATGGTCGACCCCCGCCGCAACGTCGAGCGGTTCGCGCCGGTGAGGGCCCGGATGGTCCGCATGACGATCCTGGCGACGGCGGATCCCAACGAGCCCTGCATCGACGAGATCGAAGTCTACTCGGCCGGCGATGCGCCCCGGAACGTGGCGCTGGCCTCGGCCGGCGGGACCGCGTCGGCGTCGTCGGAGTTCCCCGGCGCGGCGATCCACAAGGTCGCCCACCTGAACGACGGCCTCCACGGCAACGGCCATAGCTGGATCTCCCAATCGACCGGCCGGGGCGTGGCGACCGTGACGTGGCCCGAGGCCGTGGAGGTCGACCGGGTCGTCTGGGGCCGCGACCGCGAGGGGGCCTACAAGGACCGCCTCCCGGTCCACTACGTCATCGAGGCCGCCGAGTCGCCCGACGCCTGGCGCGTGGTCGCCACCTCGCTCGACCGGGCCGGCTACAAGCCGGGGGCGGCCGAGGCCCCGCCCGCGAATCCCGAGGCCGCCCCCCTCCGCGCCCGCCGGGCCGAGCTGGCCGCGGAGCTGGCGAACCTGGGCGACAAGATCGCCGTGTACGCCGGCACGTTCAGCCAGCCGGGCCCGACCCACGTCCTCCGCCGCGGCGACCCGATGCAGCCGGCGGCCGAGGTCGCGCCGTCGGGGATCGCGGCGATCAAGCCGGGCTGGTCGTGGCAGGCCTCGCCCGGCGCGCCGGAGTCGGAGCGTCGGCTGGCCCTGGCCCGATGGATCGGCGACCCGTCCAACCCGCTGCCGGCGCGGGTGATGGTGAACCGGTTGTGGCACTACCACTTCGGCCGGGGGATCGTCGCCACGCCCAGCGACTTCGGCTTCAACGGCGCCGCGCCGTCGCACCCGGAACTGCTCGACTGGCTGGCCTCGCGGTACATCGCCGAGGGTTGGCGACTCAAGCCGATCCACCGGCTGATCGTCCTGTCCGCGGCGTATCGGCAGTCGTCGCGGATCGACCCCAGGGCCCGCGAGGTCGACGCCCAGAATCGCCTGGTCTGGCGCATGACCCCCCGCCGCCTGGAGGCCGAGGCCGTCCGCGACGCCATCCTCGCCTCCAGCGGCCTGCTCGACGACCGCATGGGCGGCCCCGGCTACAACATCTGGGAGAAGAACTCCAACTACGTCGCCATCTACAAGCCCCGCGCGGAGCTTGGGCCCGACGCCTTCCGCCGGATGGTCTACCAGTTCAAGCCCCGGAGCCAGCAGGACCCGACGTTCGGCTCGTTCGACTGCCCCGACGCCGCCCTCGTCGCCCCGCGGCGGAACACCTCGACCACGGCCCTGCAGGCGCTCGACCTGCTCAACAGCCGGTTCGTCGTCCAGCAGTCCGAGGCGTTCGCCCGCCGGATCGCCGCCGAGGCCGGGCCCGACCCGGAGCGGCAGGTGGAGCGGGCCTTCGCCCTGGCCCTCGCCCGGACGCCGACGACGGCCGAGCGGTCCGCCGGCGCGGCCCTGATCCGGGCCCGCGGCGGGCCGACGTTCTGCCGGGCGCTTTATAACGTCAACGAATTCGTTTACGCTCCCTGATCGGCCCGGGAATCCTCGCCGTCCCATCGGAGCGCCCCACCCATGCCGCGCGTCGCGCCGTTCCTCGCCCTGCTCGCCGTCGCCGGCCTCGCGCCGGCCCAGGAGCCGACGGTCCCCGTCCCCGACACGATCCGGGCCGAGGGGGTCCCGCCGATCCCGAGGTCGATCGCCGCGGCGCTGAACCGCTACCAGAACATCCGGTCGGCCGCCTTCCAGGGCTGGGACGACGAGGAGGGCCAGCGGGCCGTCTACATCACGACCCGGTTCGCCGACACGGCGCAGGTCCACCGCGTCGCCTCGCCCGGCGGCGACCGTCGGCAGCTCACGTTCCTGCCCGAGCGCGTGCTGGGAGTTTCGCCCCGGCCGCATCGCGGCCAGTACCTGTTCGTCATGGACGAGGGCGGGGCGGAGAACTACCAGCTCTTCCTCCAGGACCGCGCCGGCGGCGAGCCCGTCCGCCTGTCCGACGGCAAGAGCCGGCACGAATCCGCGAAGTGGTCGCCCGCCGGCGACCTGCTGGCCTGGAGCAGCAACGCCCGCAACGGCAAGGACATGGACCTGCACGTCGCCGCGCCGGCCGACCCGGCGTTCCGCCGCATCCTCAAGGAAGTCTCCGGCCAGTGGACCGTCTCCGACTGGTCGCCCGACGGCAAGACGCTGGCGGTGGAAGAATATATCTCCATCACCGAATCCTACGTCCACCTCGTCGACGCGGCGACCGGCGCGGTCCGCACCATCACGCCGAAGCCCGCCGAGGGCGAGCCCAAGGTGGCCGTCGCAAGCCCGAAGTTCTCCAAAGACGGCAAGGCGGTCTTCTACGCGACCGACCGCGGCTCCGAGTTCCGCCGCCTCGCCCGCTTCGACCTGGCGACCGGGGGCGAGACCATCCTCACCGATATCGTCCCGTGGGACGTGGAGGAGTTCGCCCTCTCGGACGACATAGGTCTCCTGGTCGCCGCGACCAATGAGGAGGGGCTGAGCGTCCTCCGACGGTTCGACGGCCGCGACGGCGAGTTTGGGACGGCGATCGAGCATCCGAAGGGGCGCGTCACCGGCCTGGAATTCCGCCGCGGATCGGGCGAGTTCGGTCTCTCGCTGGACTCGGCCCGGACGTCCTCCGACGTCTTCTCGGTCGACCTGACCCCCTGGCGTTCCTCGGACCTCGCCATGCCCGACCGGTCGTCGCCGCGGACGTATCGCTGGACCGAGAGCGAGACCGGCGGCCTGGACGCCTCGACGTTCGTGGAGCCGGAGCTGGTCCGGTTCCCCTCGTTCGACGGCACGTCGATCCCGGCCTTCGTGTACCGCCCCGCCGGCGCGGCCGGGCCGAGGCCGGTGCTGATCTCGATCCACGGCGGGCCCGAATCCCAGTTCCGGCCCGGGTTCCTGGGACGGCTGAACTACCTGGTGAACGAGCTGGGGATCGTCGTGATCGCCCCCAACGTGCGCGGCTCGGACGGATACGGCAAGTCGTACCTCAAGATGGACGACGGCTTCAGGCGCGAGGATTCGGTCAAGGACATCGGGGCGCTCCTCGACTGGATCGCGACCCGGCCGGACCTGGACAAGGGGCGGGTGGCGGTGTCGGGGGGGTCGTACGGCGGGTTCATGTCACTGGCCGTCCAGACCACGTACAACGACCGGATCCGGTGCGGGATCGACGTCGTCGGCATATCCAACTTCGTCACGTTCCTGGAGAATACCCAGGGCTATCGCCGCGACCTGCGGCGGGCCGAGTACGGCGACGAGCGCGACCCGAAGATGCGCGAGTTTCTGGAGCGGGTCTCGCCGCTGAACCACGCCGGGAACATCAAGACGCCGATCCTGGTCGTCCAGGGCGCCAACGACCCGCGCGTGCCGCTGTCCGAGTCCGAGCAGCTCGTCGCGGCTGTGAAGAAGAACGGCGTCCCGGTCTGGTACGTCGTGGGGCTGAACGAGGGCCACGGCTTCGCGAAGAAGCCCAACCAGGACTACCAGCAGGCCGTGGAGGTCCAGTTCCTGAAGACGTACCTCCTGGGAGAGGGCGAGTCTTCGAAATGATCCGACCGGCCCTCCGCGGGGAGGAAGCTCGTCGGGACGTTCGCGGGCGTGGCGGGTAAAATGGGCCCGCGACGTGCGTAGAACTCGGCGAGGGGCGATCCGGGGGCGCGGGGGCCGGGACCATGACGTTCGGGGACGGGGTCGGGGCGACCCTGGAGATGGTGCGCGGGGGGCGGACGGAGCGGGTGATCGAGCTTCGGGGGACCGACCTGCACATCGGCCGGCACCCGCAGGTCGGCGTGACGCTCGACCACCCGAAGGTCTCGCTCTACCACGCCCGGGTGGAGCGCAGGTTCGACGGGACGTATCGGGTCGTCGACCTGATGAGCAAGAACTCCACGCACGTCGACGGCGTCCGGCTCCAGCCGTTCGAGCCGACGCCGGTGCGCGAGGGCTCGCGGATCCGGATCGTCGACTACGAGTTCGTCTTCCACGAGCCGGCCGCCCGCGTCGGCGGGCCGGGCGAGGTGGCGAAGTCGACCGTGCTGGGGACGCTGGACGACCTCAGCTCCACCAGCCTGGTCCAGCGGGCCGCCGACCCGGCCGAGGCGCTCCGGGGCGTGCTCGACGTCGTCCAGGCGCTGGGGGGCGCGACGGGGCTCGACGAGCGGCTGGACCGGGCGCTCGACGGGCTGATGGCCATCCTCCCCCGCGCCGAGCGCGGGTTCGTCGCGACGCAGGAGGCCGATGGCTCGCTGCCGCTCCGGGCGTCCCGCAGGGCCGGCGGCCCGGCCGGCCCGCCCCCCGTCCTCAGCCGCACGATCGTCGAGGAGGTCCTCCGCAACGGCCGGGCCCTGCTCATCAAGGACGTCTTCTTCGACGAGCGGTTCAAGGACCGCGAGAGCCTCGCCGGCAGCATCCGGACGGCCGTCTGCGCGCCCTTGATCGGACGGGAGGGCCGGCCGATCGGCATGGTCCAGCTCGACGGGTCGTCGCCCAAGGCCCGGTTCAAGGAGGAGGACCTGGACTTGCTGGCCGCCCTCGCCGCGCCGATCGCCGCGGCCGTCGAGAACGACCGCCTGCAGCGCGAGCGGGCGTCGTGGGCCGCCGCGGCCGAGATCCAGCGGGCCTTGCTGCCGCGCTCGCGGCCCGAGGTCCCCGGCTACTCCTTCTGGGAGTTCTACCGGACGGCCGAGGACGTGGGCGGCGACCTCTACGACTACATCCGGGTCGAGGATCCCGACGCCCCGGCCGACGCCCCCTCGCGCTGGTGCGTGAGCCTGGGCGACGTCTCCGGCCACGGCATGCCCTCGGCCATCATCATGGCCGGCGTCTGCCCGGAGGTCCGCCTCCTCGCCCGCGCGGGGTTCCCCCCCGAAGAGGTGCTGGCCTACGTCAACCGGAGCTGCTACGACTCGGGCGTCACGAACCGCTTCGTCACCATGCTCCTCGCCGAGGTCGACCCGGTCGCCCACCGCCTGACGATCGCCTCCGCCGGCCACCCCTCGCCGCTGATCCGGCGCGTCGACGGCCGGGTCGAGGCCCTGGAGTGCCCCGGCGCGGGATCGCCGCTGGGGGTCGAACGCGACCCGTCCTACGTCCCTTCGCGGTTCGACCTGGCCTCGGGCGAGGTCGTCGTGCTCTACTCCGACGGCCTCGTCGACGCGATCGACGTGGCGGGCGGGGCCTTCGGCCGGGAGCGCCTCGAACGCGCCCTCGCCCGATGCGGGGGCGGTGCCGACGAGGTGGGCGAGTCCATCCTCGGCACGCTCGGCCAGCACATCAAGGACCGCCACCCGCTCGACGACGTCTCCATCGTCTGCATCGGCCGCTCGCGCGACGCCTGACGTTCAACCTGCGAAGACCCGATGGGCGTGGCTGGCGCAGCGGTCGTACCAGGACCGCTCGCGGAACGGCCGGAGCTGCACGCCGCAGGGGATCGGCCGACCCTCGTCGTCCTTCACGTCCCCGCCGTGGCTGTCCAGGATCAGCGGCAGGCCCGTCGCCGACCGCCCGATCGGCCCCACCCACAGGACGACGTGCGTGACCTCCCCCCCGGGCTTCCCCCGGATGAACAGCAGGTCCCCCGACCGCAGGGCGCGGACCTTCCCTTCATGGTCCTCCGGCAACTCGACTCTCGTCAGTCGATGGGGCCGGCCCTCGGGACCGACCTCGACCTCCAGCCGTTCGGCCTGGCGGCCGATCGCCGTGTTCGGGCGGATGCCGAAGCCCTGGTTGTAGACGAAGCCGGTGAAGTTGCTGCAATCGACCCCCTTGCCGTTCCTCCCCGCGCACGTCTCCTTCCACGGCCACTCCGCCGACGGGTCCCAGTCGGGGATGTGGTGATGCTGATACCCATACCCCACGAACCGCAGCGCGACGGCGATCGCCCGCTCGCGACGCCAGGCCGCCGACTTTCCCTCGGCCGCCGCGGCGATCGGGTAATGCCGCGGGCCCGGGCCCCAGGCCCCGTACTCGCGGCGGACCCTCTCCGAGAACCACTCGCGATGCGGGATCGACGCCTGCATCCTCGGATCCCCCCGCTCGGTCGCCAGCAGGTCGCCGATCAACTCGTCCGCCGGGTGGTGGAACTCCACGCCGTAGCCCGAGGCCGCCGTGAACGTCCTCTCCCCCGCCGTCCGGCCCCACGACACCGGGGCGAAGGCCGCCGACGCCGCGGCGATCATCAGCGAGCGGCGGGTCAGGTCCAGTTCCGGTGATCCCATGGGCGCTTCCTCCGATACGACGATTCGTCCATGAACCCTAGGACGCGGCGCGACGTACGTCCAGGGGACGTCGGCCCCCGCCGACAGCCTCCGCATGCCTCGACGACGGTCGGGCGGAAGATTAAAATCGTTCAATGAACCCGCGGCCATGCGCCCGGCGATGAAATCCGCTGAAGGCGGTGCGGTCGGCGTCGCCGGCGAGGGGGCGGGACGATGGGGCGTGGGCGGGCGTCGGGCCGCCCGGGGTTCGAGGTCGGACGGAAGGCGGTTCGATGGTACGCGCGATCATCTCGTGGAGCTTGCACAACCGGCTCATCGTCCTGCTGGGGGTCGCGGCGCTGGTCGCGGCGGGGATCTACTCGGCGCTGCACCTGGACGTCGAGGCGTATCCCGACCCGACGCCGCCGCTGGTGGAGGTGATCACGCAGAACCCCGGTGCCAGCCCGGAGGAGATGGAGAGGCTGGTGGGAATCCCGCTGGAGACGGCCCTCAACGGCATGAAGGGGCTGAAGTACCTGCGGAGCACGTCGCTGGCCGGGCTCAACGACATCAAGTGCATCTTCGAGTACGGCACCGACTACTGGGCGGCGCGGCAGGAGGTCATCAACCGGATCTCGTTCGTCGACGACCTGCCCGAGGGGGTGACGCCGTCGCTCTCCCCCTGGAGCCCGACCGGCGAGATCGTCCGCTACGTCCTGGAGGGGGACCCCTACACGCTCAACCAGCTCAAGGCGGTGCAGGATTGGGTCCTGGAGCGGGCGCTGAAGACCGTGCCGGGCGTGATCGACGTGACGGGCTTCGGCGGGACGGTGAAGCAGTACCAGATCCTCGTCGACCCCCGGCTGATGCGGCAGTACCAGGTGTCGATGCAGCAGGTCGAGGACGCGATCAACGGCTCGAACGCCAACGTCGGCGGCGACGTCCTGATGATGGGGAGCCAGGCGCACAACGTCCGCGCGGTGGGGCTGCTGGGCAAGGGGGTCGACCCGCTCGACCCGGAGAACGCGCAGCGGGCGTTCGAGATCGAGATCGAGAAGCTGGAGGACCTCAACCGGGTCGTCGTCACCTCGCGCAACGGCGAGCCGGTCTATCTCCGGCAGGTGGCGACCACGGTGGTCGGCTCGCGGCCCCGGCTGGGGGTCGTCGGGCGGGGCGACCGCGACGACGTCGTCGAGGGGATCGTCCTGATGCGCAAGGGCGAGCAGGCCCTGCCCACGGCCGAGGCCGTCCGCAAGAAGTTCGAGGAGATCGAGCAGGAGAAGCTCCTCCCCGAGGGGATGAAGATCACGATCTTCAACCAGCGCACCGACCTGGTCCACGTCACGACCCACAACGTCCTGCACAACCTGGTCGTCGGCATGGCGCTGGTGGTCGCCGTCCTGTTCGTCTTCCTGGGCGACTTCGCCAGCGCGGCGATCGTGGCGATCATGATCCCGCTGGCGCTGCTGTTCTCGATCACGGTGCTCTACTTCCGCCACGAGTCGGCCAACCTGCTGTCGATCGGCGCGGTGGACTTCGGGATCATCGTGGACAGCTCGGTGATCATCGTGGAGAACATCCACCGCCACCTGACGTCCGAGCACGCCGACCGATCCCGGCCGCTCATCGACCGGATCATCGAGGCGTCCAACGAGATCGAGCACGCGCTGTTCTACTCGACGACGATCATCATCTGCGCGTTCATCCCGCTGTTCTCCATGTCCGGCCCGGAAGGGGCCCTGTTCGGGCCGATGGCCAACACCTACGCCTTCGCCATCCTGGGGGCGCTGCTGCTGGCCCTCACGCTGGCCCCGGTCCTCTGCTCGTTCTTCTTCACGAACAAGGCCCACGCGCACGACACGTTCGTCGACCGGATCATGAAGAAGCGCTACCTGCACAACCTCGACCGGGTGCTCAGCCATCGCTACCTGACGATGGCCGTCATGGGCGGGCTGCTGGTCGCCACGGCGATGATGATCCCGACCCTCGGCGGCGAGTTCATGCCGCAACTGGAGGAGGGGAACCTGTGGATCCGGGCGATCCTGCCGCGCACCGTCTCGCTGGAGACGGCCGCGCAGATGGCGCCGAAGCTGCGCGAGGCGATCGCCAAGACGCCCGAGGTGCGCGGCGTGATGTCGCACGTCGGCCGGCCCGACGACGGCACCGACGTCACCTCGTACTTCAACGTCGAGTTCAACGTCCCGCTGCGGCCGATGGAGCAGTGGCGGCCGGGGATGACCCGCGAGAAGCTCCAGGAGGAGATGGCCGAGCGGTTCAAGGCGTTCCCCGGCGTGAACTTCAACTTCTCGCAGCTCATCCGCGACAACGTCGAGGAGGCCCTCTCGGGCGTGAAGGGCTCCAACTCGGTCAAGCTCTTCGGCAACGACATCGAGGCGCTGGAGGAGGCCGGCCAGCGCGTCGTCAACGTCCTGCGCGACGTCCCCGGGATCGAGGACGTCGGCCTCTTCCACATCGTCGGGCAGCCCAACCTGGAGATCCAGATCGACCGCGCCGCCTGCGCGCGGCACGGCATCAACATCTCGGAGGTGGAGAAGGCCGTGCAGGTGGCGATCGGCGGCCGGGCGTTCTCGCAGATGGTGGAGGGGGAGAAGCTGTACGACATCGTCCTGCGGCTGCCGCCGAACCTGCGCGACGACCCCGAGGTCATCAGCCGCGTCATGATCGACGTCCCCGGCCGGGGCGACTCGGCCGGCTATCGCGTCCCGCTGGCCCAACTGGCGACGATCCACGCCCACAAGCCGGGGGCGTCGTACATCTACCGCGAGAACAACCGCCGCTACATCCCCATCAAGTTCGGCGTCCGGGGCCGCGACCTGGCCTCGGCCATCAAGGAGGCGCAGCAGAAGGTCGACGACCCCCAGGCCGGCGCGAAGCTGCCGCGGGGCTACTCGATCGTCTGGTCGGGCGAGTTCGCCCAGATGCAGCAGGCCAACGCGCGCCTGATGTGGATCGTCCCGCTGGCGATCGGGCTCATCATGGTCCTGCTGTACATGGCGTTCAACTCGGTGAAGGACGCCCTCTTGGTGATGGCGAACGTCGTCGCGGCGACGATGGGGGGCATCTGGGCGCTCATGGGCACCGGCACGCCGTTCTCGATCTCGGCGGCGGTGGGCTTCATCTCGATCTTCGGAGTCGCCGTGCAGGACGGCGTCCTGCTGGTCTCCTACTTCAACCAGATGCGCGCCGCGGGCATGCCGGTGCGGCCGGCGATCATGCACGGCGCCGAGCTGCGCGTGCGCCCCGTCGTCATGACGTCGCTCACCGCGGCCCTCGGCCTGCTCCCCGCGGCCATGGCCCAGTCCATCGGCTCGCAGGCGCAGAAGCCGTTGGCGATCGTCGTGGTCGGCGGCATGCTCGTCACCCTCTTCCTCACCCGCTACCTGATGCCCGTCCTCTACAGCTTCTTCCCCGGCCCCCTCGGCCACGTCCACAGCCAGGAGGCCGAGATGATGATCGAGGGCTCCCAGTACGCCGAGGAGATCCTGAAGGAAGACGGCGGCGAGCCGCTGCCGGAGGGGGACGATGCGTGAGCGGGGGGCCTCGCGCCTCGACTCGACGCGGAGATCGCCCCTAGAATGTCGAGAGGGAAGGAGGAGGCCATGGTCAAAGTCTTGCGAGGCGTCATTCGAGGCCGGACGATCGAGTTGGACGAGGATGCGGGCATCGCGGACGGTCGCGCGGTCCAGGTCGTCGTCCGATCCGAGGTCGAAGCGCCGGCCCTCGGCCGCCGGTCTGCGGCCGGAGCCATGGCCGAGCACTGGAGCGAGGAGGACGACCGCCTGCTCGATGAGATCGAGCAGGATCGACATCGTCCGTCGACGCGAGAGATCCCCGGGTGAGCTTCCTGCTGGACACGAACATCCTGTCGGCCCATCTGAAACGACCTTCGGGCTTGACCCATCGTTTCGTGCAACACACCGGGAGGCTCTACGCGTCGAGCCTTTCGCTCGCCGAACTCTACGTCTGGGCTTTCGGCCGGTCCATGGGCGATCCGCTCTGGCTGGCCATCGACGATCTCCTGTCAACCGAGGTCGAGGTCGTCGAGTTCGATGGGGCCTGCGCCCATGAATATGGGCGATTGCGGGTCGACCTGAAGCGACGGGGCGTCGGGATCGACAACATGGACCTATTGATCGCCGCGACGGCCGTCGCCCGTGATGCGACCCTCGTCACGCACAATACGGCCCATTTCGCCGGAATCCCCGGCCTGCGACTTGAGGATTGGCTGGAACGTTGAACATTCTCTACCCTACGGCGGCTGTCGCTCGCCTGGGAGACGATCGACGAGCTTGAGACGGCATCCTTTCCCACGAGGGGCATAGATATGGCCACAACTTTTCGACTTGGATTTTGGGCGAGATAGGCGACGGCCGGCCCGACGCCGACGTCCCCTCTCCCGCCGGGAGAGGGTGGCCCGAAGGGCCGGGTGAGGGTCGTCGGACCTGTTGAGACAGCCTCGGTTTACGACCGCC
>Ga0209958_1000939_pt1 | contig 31007 bp, 31 predicted proteins | sample ThiBio_inoc_plan_FD_183942 | JGI IMG/M metagenome (GOLD analysis project Ga0209958, IMG submission 183942) | Wastewater bioreactor microbial communities from Cape Town, South Africa - Thiocy_inoc_plan (SPAdes) | ecosystem: Engineered > Bioremediation > Thiocyanate > Unclassified | place: South...
CGGAAGTCATCTCCACCGGACGGCGCACCGGTCGCGCCGAGTTGGACGAGCACGCCGAGGGCGTCCACTACACCGAAATCGACGTGGACTTGAAACCGTCGGAACGGGGCCGCGAGGAAATCCTGGGGGATCTTCGGTCCCAGCTTGCCCGCATTCCCGGCATCGTCACCAATATCGGCCAGCCCATCTCGCATCGCCTCGACCACCTGCTGTCGGGGGTGCGGGCCGAGATTGCGGTCAAGATCTTCGGCGACGACCTCGATACCCTGCGGTCGCTTGCCGAGGAAGCGCGGATCCGCATGGGCAAGGTGGCGGGCATAGCCGACCTTCAGGTGGAAAAGCAGGTGCTGATCCCGCAGCTTCAGCTTCGCCTTGATCGCGCCGAGGCGAAGAAGTACGGCCTGACGCTGGATCAGTTGACCGAGACCCTGGAGGCGGCCTTGAACGGCAAGACCGTCAGCCAGGTCCGCGATGGCCAGCGCACCTTCAATGTCGTGCTGCGTCTGGCCGAGGACTGGCGGTCCCACACCGCCGATTTCCGCCAGATCCTGGTGGACACTCCGGCGGGCAAGGTGCCGCTGTCGCTGTTGGCCGAGGTTGTCGAGACCACGGGGCCAAACATCATCAACCGCGACAACATGCAGCGCCGCATCGTGGTGCTGGCCAATTCCCAGGGCCGCGACATGGGCGCCATCATCGCCGACGTCCAGCAAACCTTGGGCGAGATGACGATGCCCCAGGGCTATTACGTCACCTACGAAGGCCAATTCAAAAGCCAGCAAGAGGCCAGCCGCCTGATCGCCCTGCTGGCGATGGTGTCGCTGGCCGGCATTTTCGTGGTGCTCTACAGCCACTTCAAGTCGGCCAAGCTGGCTTTGGTCATCATGGGCAACATCCCCATGGCCTTGGTGGGCAGCGTCGCCGCCATCTGGCTGACCGACCAGACCATGAGCGTCGCCAGCCTGGTCGGCTTCATCACGCTGACCGGCATCGCGGCCCGCAACGGCATCATGAAGGTGTCGCACTACCTCCATCTGGTGGAGCATGAAGGCGAGGTCTTCGGGCGGCAGATGGTGGTACGCGGTTCGCTGGAGCGCCTGACTCCGGTGCTGATGACCGCCCTGGTGGCGGCGCTGGCCCTGGTGCCGCTGGTGCTGGCCGGCGGCGAGCCCGGCAAGGAGATCCTGCACCCGGTCGCGGTGGTCATCTTCGGCGGCCTGATGAGTTCCACCATTCTCGACACCATCGTCACCCCGGTCGTGTTCCTGGCTGTAGCCCGTTCCTCGGTGGAGCGGGTGGCCGGCGACGCCCGCCTCAAGGAGGCGATGGCATGATTTGTTCCAACAAGGAGACCAGACCTATGAAGACTCTCGCGGCTATCGCCGTTGCTGCCGCCATCCTCGGTACCTCGCTTCCCGCCGCCGCCGACGGCGTACTGACCGCCAATTACGGCGGCCAAATCACCGAGACCGCCGACGGCTGGCGCATCGAGTTCGCGGTGCGCGACGGCGGCATCCGGGCTTGGGTGCGTGACCATGGCGACAAGCCGGTGGCGGCCTCCGGTAAGGCGACGCTGCTGGTGGGCGGCAAGAAGCTCGACGTGCCGCTCAAGGCCGACGGCGAAACGCTGACGGCCGATACGGCGGTGACCACGGCGGACAAGGTGGCGGCGATCCTGTCGCTGTCGGTGAACGGCAAGCCGGTTTCGGCCCGCTTCGGCCAGGACGCCCTGGTGGTGCCGCCGCTTTCCGCCCAGGCCGTCGCCGGCAAGGCGGTCTTCGATCAGGTCTGCGCCACCTGCCACGGCACTGCTCTGCGGGGTTCCGATACCGCGCCGCCGCTGCTGCACAAGTTCTACGAGCCTGGTTCGGGCCACGGCGATGACGTCATCCTTGCCGCCGCGACCAACGGCGCCAAGAGCCATATGTGGAAGTTCGGCGACATGCCCAAGCCCGAAGGGCTGAAGCCTGGCCAGGAAAAGGACATCCTTGCCTACATCCGCGCCATGCAGGCGGCGAACGGCTTTGCCGGAAACGCCGCGATGCCGATGCCCATGCCCATGGATCATGGCTCCATGCCGATGGATCATTCCGGCCACATGAAGCACTGAAAGGAAAGGCCATGAAGGGACTGCGGACCCATCTGCCGAAGCTGCTGGTCGTGGGAATTATCCTCGGAGGGGTGGGCCTGCTGGTCTCGAACATGCTTGCTCCATCCCGGGAGCAGGGCGGGACGCCTGAATTGCGCCTGCCCGACCTGTCACGCACGGCGGCGGCCGGCAAGCGCGCCTTCGACGCCAATTGCGCCGAATGCCACGGCGCCAACGGCACCGGCACCGACAAGGGGCCTCCGCTGATCCATCGCATCTACAACCCCGGCCACCATGCCGACGAGGCGTTCTTCCGTGCCATCCAGAATGGCGTCCGCCGCCATCATTGGAATTTCGGCGATATGCCACCGCAGCCGAAGGTCACTGAGAAGCAGGCCGAGGAGATCATCGCATATGTCCGAGAGATCCAGGTAGCCAACGGTATCCGCTGGGAGGAACACCGGATGTAGTCGGCCGGCTGCAATTCTTCACCCGCCTCGTCATCCTCAGGTTACAGGCGTGTGGTGAAATCGGATCAGGACACAGAACGAGGATTGCCCTGAAACGCATCTCCATGGGCACCGGCACCGAGGTGGCGATCCAAAGCGCGGGCGTCACCCTGGTCAGGCGACCTTGCCGGCATCGCCCGTGCCCGGCATCTCAGCCGTGCAACCATGCGCAACATCCGCTAGAACCTGTTCCTCGCCTTCGCCTACAACACCGCCGACATTCCGCTAGCTGCCGGCGTGCTCTCTCCTATCACCGCCAGCGTGATACAAACTGTGATATACCGCAGTTTTCTGGCAGGTTCTAATACCTTGAAAATACATAAAAAAAGCCCCAGCGCGAAGCTGGGGCTCAAGTTTAGGGAGGAAACGTCCAAGAAAGGCAACAAGGGAAAAGGTCAGAAGACTTTCCGTTTGTTGCAGTGCAATAATTAGGGTGTTTCCGGGGGGCGCGCAAGGGGAAAATGCACCGAAAATCGGCAAAAAGTGCTAAAGGTACGGAAATGCTGGTTTTCTTGGCTGTGCATTCCAGGCATGTCGTTTTGTGGAATGTAATGATTTTGCAAATGGCACGTTGCGTGCATGTTGTTTTGTGACGTGTAAGGCAAAAGGGACGGAATTGATGGCTGGTTGGCGGCGTCTGATGGTGTTGGCGGTGGCGATGGTGGCCTTGGGGCGCCTGGGGGCCCCCGCGCATGCCGCGCCGTCCGTGCCCTCGGAAGCCCAATGTTCCGACGAAGCCGCCAAGAACGAACGCCTGTATGGCATTCCCACCCGTTTGTTGAATTCCATCTCGGTGGTCGAATCGGGGCGTTACGACCGTGACTACAAGGCAACTCTTGCCTGGCCGTGGACGGTGACCTCGCAGGGCGAGGGTAAATATTTCCCCAGCAAGGTCGAAGCCATCGCCGAGGTGCGGCGTCTGCAGTCCAAGGGCGTCAAAAGCATTGATGTCGGCTGCATGCAGATCAATCTGATGTATCACCCCGATGCCTTCGCCTCGTTGGACGAAGCCTTCGATCCGGTGAACAATGTGGGCTATGCGGCTCGCTTCCTGAAGGGGCTGTACGGCGCCACCGACAATTGGGTGACCGCAGCGTCCTATTACCACAGCCAGACCCCGCATCTGGCCGCCGCCTATCGCGAACGGCTGATGAAGGTGTGGGAAGGTGCCGGCACCCAGGTGGCGGCTTATGTCCCGCCCAAGGCTCTGCAATCGGTCAAGCCCGGCAAGGGGCCCCTGCCGGTTCCGTCCAGTTCCGCCCGGGTGGAAGAGCAGCGCCGTGCCTGGCGGGAGCAGCAGACCGCCATGCAGGACGAAGCCCGCCTGATCGCCGCCGCCTATCGTCAGGCCCGGCTGGGTGAGTATCAGTTGCGTCGCGCCCGCATGGTGGAATTGCGCAAGGCACGCGGCCTGCCCGCCGACGGGTACTGATTGATCTTATCCGGGCCAGTGCGCGGACGAGAGCCCTAGGCGCCGTCGTCTGGCCGGATATGGGCATAGGTGGCGAAGCGGGTGAATTCGCGGGGCATGGCGCCGGCCCGCAAGGCATGGGCCAACCCCTTGACGTCGCGGATCAGCAAGCCGCCCAGGATTTCCAAGCCATATTGATAAAGACGCGGGCTGAGCGGTGTGGCCGGCCCGGCCAAGGCGATGCGTGACCCCTGGGCCAGACGCAGGATGCGTGGCAAGGTGCGGTTGATGATGGTGGAGGACGCGACCACCGCCGCCGCGCAACCGGGCAAAAGCGTGTCCATGGCCACGGTGGGGTATTCCCCGGGGCGCGGTTCGGTTTCGATCACCTGGGGATTGTTCAGCACGTCGGCCAGTCCGGGAAAGGCTCCGATGACCACCACGCGCCCACTTTCGTGACGGAAGCTGTCGGCACCGTTGCCCATTTCGGCATCCAGGTCGAAGCGGTTGTAATGGGCATTGATGGCGGCGATGCCCAAAGCCATTTCCAACGGGTCCCAGGACGACGACAATTCCGCCAGCTGCCGCAGGCTTTGCTTGCGCAGGTCAGGCAGCCGGGGCACCAGGTCCTTGGCCGAGCGCGGCAGATAGGCCAAGCCGGCGCCATGGGGGCCTTCCACCATCAGCCAGCGCGGGCCGACGACGATCTGGCGGACCTCGTCGTGATCGACGCCCAGGGTCAGGTCGCGATATAGCCGTTCCGGTCCCCACCATTGCCACAACGAGCTGTCCTTGGGGGCGACCATGGAACCGCCCTGGCCGGCGAAGTCCAGCCAGTGCTGGACCTGATCGCCGGGAATCGACGACAGCACCGGCAGGGCCAGGCCTTGGCCGGGAACGATAGTGGCCAGCATTTGCTTGGCGGCCTTGGTGCAGGCGGAAAAATCGTCGATGACCACAAGGTCGGAATCATCACGCATGGCGGCGCGGAACGCCTTGGCGGCGTGGGTGGTGACGTCGGACATGGAAAGCTGGGCGCCGCTGGCCAGATCCAGGACCCGATCGCCCTGGCGGACACAACCGGCGACCGCGAAGCCCCGCTTCTTCAAGGTCAGGGCGAAGTCACCCAACAGGTTGCCGACCACCGAATCGGGTTCGTGGATGACCACGCCGGGGCGGATATAGGGGGCCTGGGTCGGTTGAAACTGGTACATGGGATCACGCGACGATTACATCCGCTGCCCAGCCGGGCAATATCCCTAAAGTGCACGAGGATTTCCCGCCAGTCCACCTTTGCAAGCGTGACCTGTCCGCAACCGGCTATTGGGCCGCCTTGGGCAGGTACTGGCTGATGTCGACGTTGTCCACCTGTTCGGGGCGCAGGTACTGGTCGGCGTAATCCTTCCACACCCCCGATTCCAGGAACAGGATCCACAGATCGGGGTCGATGTGCTGGTCCTTGACCATGAAGGACATGATCTTCAGGGATTCCGACAGTGTCTTGGGCTTTTTGTAGGGGCGGTCGGCGGCGGTCAGCGCCTCGAAGATGTCGGCGATGGCCATCATGCGGGCCGGGTCGCTCATCTGCTCGCGCTTCAAGCCCTTGGGATAACCGGACCCGTCCATCTTTTCGTGGTGGCCGCCGGCCCATTCCGGCACCCGGGCCAGGTTCTTGGGGAAGGGCAGGGCCTTCAGCATCAGGATGGTCTGGGTGATGTGTTCGTTGATCTTGAAGCGATCCTCGGCGGTCAGCGTGCCGCGGCCGATGGACAGGTTGTAGATTTCGCCCAGATCGTATTTGTGCTTCTGCGGCCGCATGGAGAAGCCCTCGGCGTCGTATTGCGCCAAGTCGAAGGCCACTTCGTGCGGGATGATGTGCCAATCTTTGTCGGCCAGCAGCTTTTCCTGCACCGGCGGTTTCGGCTGTTCGCCAGGACGGCGGCGCATTTCGTCGATGGACAGGCCCAGCGTGTCGTCGAGCGTGCGGGTCCAGGGGGTCTCGGCGATCTGCTTCATGCGCTCGATGCGTTCGGGGGCCATGAACTCGCCGCCGACGTTGCATTCGGCGATGAAGGCGAAGTCGTCGTCCAACTGCGCCAGTTTGGCGTCCAGAGCCGCCTTCAGCTCGGCTTCCGGCTGTTCCTCGGCCAGCACACCTTGCAGGTAATCGATCACCGCGTCGCGCTTCAACACCTCGAAACGCATGCGCACTTCGTGGATGCGGTTGTAGATGGTTTCCAGCTTGGTCGCCTTGTCGACGATGTATTCAGGTGTCGTCACCTTGCCGCAATCGTGCAGGCCGGCGGCGACCTCAAGCTCGTACCATTCGTCCTCGCTCAGGTGGAAGTCCTTGTAGGGGCCGTCCTTCTTGTCGCAGGCCGCCTTGGCCAGCATGAAGGTCAGCGCCGGGACACGGTTGCAGTGGCCCCCGGTATAGGGGCTTTTGGCGTCGATGCTGCCGGCGATCACCTGAATGAAGCTTTTGAACAGGTTTTTCTGGGCTTCGATCAGCCGCGAATTGTCCAGGGCCACCGCCGCCTGGCTGGCTAGGGCCTCGATCAGCGGTGTGATGTCGGGGCCAAAGGCGATGACGGTGTTCTTGCGGTCGCGGGCGTTGATCAGCTGCAGCACGCCGATCACTTCGTTCTCGTAATTCTTGAGCGGCACGGTCAGGAAGGATTTCGACCGGTAGCCGGTCTTGGAATCGAAGGCCTTGGTGCCGGAAAAGTCGAACTTGTCCACGTCATAGGCGTCGGCGATGTTCACCGTGGTGCCCGACAGCGCGCAATAGGACGACACGTTCTTGTGGTTGGGGTTGCCCTGGTCGTCGTGCAGCTTCAACGGCGGGAAGGGGATCGGCTTGCCGGTGGTGCCACCCATGGCCACGTCCAGGGTGTCGTTCAGCATGATCTCGAACTTCAGGCCGTCCTTTTCCGGGGTGACCAGATAAAGGGTGCCGCCATCGGCGTTGGTCATCGACTTGGCGCCCAACAGAATCTTTTCCATCAGGCGGTTGTGGTTCCGCTCGGCGGAAAGGGCGATGCCCAATTCGATCAAGGTGCGGTAACGTTGTTCTTGTGACGCGGCAGCCATTGCCCACTCCCCAAAACCCTAACAGACACGCGGCTTTCTGCCCTGTGCGTCGAACTCTTCCAGGGTACAGCCAAACTCCATTCAGGCCAAGGGCACTGAAGTCGTAGGGTTGACGCCTGATAAAGGATAAGGCTTACCTGTGGGCATATTTCGCCGGAGGTTTCCTTGCCCTACGAATCATTGCGCGACTTCATGCGTCACCTGGAATCGCAAGGCCGTTTGGTGCGCGTGTCGGCGCCGGTTTCCCCGCATCTGGAGATGACCGAGATCCAGACCCGTCTGTTGGCCGAAGGCGGCCCGGCGGTGCTGTTCGAGAACGTGCGCAAGCCCGATGGCGGCACATATGCCATGCCGGTGCTGGTCAACCTGTTCGGCACGGTGGAACGGGTCGCCTGGGGCATGAACCGCGAGCCGGCGCAACTGCGCGAAGTGGGCGAGACCTTGGCCTTCCTGAAGCAGCCCGAACCGCCCGGCGGCTGGCGCGAGGCCATGGAAATGCTGCCCTTGGTCAAGACGGTGATGGCCATGAAGCCGAAGACCGTGGGCAGCGCGCCGTGCCAGCAAGTGGTGCTGAAGGGCGACGACATCGACCTGTCGGCGCTTCCCATCCAGGGCTGCTGGCCGGGCGAGCCGGCGCCCCTGATCACCTGGCCCTTGGTGGTGACCCAAGGCCCCGACCCCAAGGGCGACAAGCGCGACGCCTTCAACCTGGGCATCTACCGCATGCAGGTGACGGGCCGCGACACCTGTCTGATGCGCTGGCTGAAGCATCGCGGCGGCGCCCAGCATTACCAGCGCTGGGCGGGCAAGTCGCGTGAACCCATGCCAGCGGCGGTGGTTCTGGGCGCCGATCCCGGCACCATCCTGGCCGCCGTCACCCCGGTCCCCGACACGCTGTCCGAATACCAGTTCGCCGGCCTGTTGCGCGGCAAGAAGGTGGAGCTGGTCGAGTGCAAGACGGTGCCGCTGAAGGTTCCGGCCGAGGCCGAGATCGTGCTGGAAGGCCACGTCATGCTGGACGAGTTTGGGCCGGAAGGTCCCTATGGCGACCATACCGGCTATTACAACTCGGTCGAGGATTTCCCGGTCTTCCGCATCAGCGCCATCACCATGCGTAAGGACCCCATCTATCTGTCCACCTTCACCGGCCGGCCGCCGGACGAACCATCGGTGCTGGGCGAGGCGCTGAACGAGGTCTTCATCCCGCTTCTGACCCAGCAATTCCCGGAAATCGTCGATTTCTGGCTGCCGCCCGAGGGCTGTTCCTACCGCATCGCCGTGGTCAGCATGAAGAAGGCTTATCCCGGTCACGCCAAGCGGGTGATGATGGGGGTGTGGTCGTTCCTGCGCCAATTCATGTACACCAAGTTCGTCATCGTGGTGGATGACGACATCAATGCGCGCGACTGGAAGGACGTCATGTGGGCCATCTCCACCCGCATGGACCCGGCCCGCGACATTACCGTGGTGGAAGGCACCCCCATCGACTACCTGGATTTCGCCAGCCCAGAATCGGGCTTGGGCGGCAAGCTGGGCATGGACGCCACCAACAAGTGGCCGCCGGAAACCAAGCGTGAATGGGGGGAAAAGATCGCCATGGACCAGGACGTGGTCGATGCGGTCAGCAAGCGCTGGGCGGAATACGGCCTGCCGGGATCGGGCAAACCCATCTGGAAATAAGATGACGGACAACACCAAGAAGGCCCTTGCCGTGGGTTTTTGCCTCAGCGTGTGCGCATGCTTGGCTGCGGCTTTGCAGGTCTTCTTCGGTTGATTTCACTGCTTGCCGCCTGTGAAATTCGGGCATAGCCTGAAACTTCCGGTTATGGCGGGCAGGGGGGAATCATGTTCGAAGCGGCGGAATTGGGACGTAAGGTCAGCCGAGAGGAATTCGACGCCATCGCGCCGCAGCTGCGCACCGAGCTGTTGGATTTGCAGCGCCGCCTGCGCGAGGCCGACTTTCCCGTCATCATCGTCTTCGCCGGCGTCGACGGCGCCGGCAAGAACGAAACCGCCAATCTGTTGAACGAATGGATGGACCCGCGCTGGACGGTGACGCGGGCCTATGGCAAGCCTTCCGACGAGGAAGGCGACCGCCCGCCGTTCTGGCGCTATTGGCGCGACCTGCCGCCCAAGGGCAAGATCGGCATGTTCTTGTCGTCGTGGTACCACGCGCCGCTGCTGGACCGGGTGCACGAGGAAATCGGCGTCGCCGAGATGGACGAACGGTTGATCCGGATCAACCGTTTTGAAAAGGCCCTGGCCGACGACGGCGCGCTGATCGTCAAGTTCTGGATGCATCTTTCCAAGAAAGAGCAGAAAAAGCGGCTGAAGAAGCTGGAAGACGACCCGTTGACCGCCTGGCAGGTCACCCCGGTGGACTGGCAGCATTACAAGCTGTACGACAAGTTCACCACGGCGGCCGAACGGCTGATCATGCACACGTCGAAAGGCCACGCGTTGTGGCACATCGTCGAAGGTGCGGACGCCCGTTACCGTTATTCAGTGGTGCTGAACATCCTGAAGGAAGCCATCACCGCCCATCTGGAACGCCGGGACGCGATCAAGAAAGTGGCGGCCGAGCTGAAGAAGCCCAAGACGAAGAAAGCCAGCTTGCCGGCCGTCCTGGCCAAGCAGCCGTCCATCCTGTCGTCCTTGGACATGACCCAGGATCTGGACGGCGACGAGTATAACCGTCAGCTGCAGGAACAGCGCGGCCGTCTGTCGTTGCTGCACCGGAAGGCCAAGGAAAAGGGCGTGTCCACCGTCTTGGTGTTCGAAGGCTGGGACGCCGCCGGCAAGGGCGGCACCATCCGCCGGCTGACCAACGCGCTGAACGCCCGGGATTACCAGGTCATCCCCATCGCGGCGCCGACCGAGGAAGAACGCGCCCAGCATTACCTGTGGCGATTCTGGCGCCATCTGTCGCGTGCCGGCCGCGTCACCATCTTCGATCGGTCGTGGTACGGCCGGGTGTTGGTGGAACGGGTGGAAGGCTTTTGTGCCGACGACGCCTGGCAGCGGGCCTATGGCGAGATCAACGATTTCGAGGAACAGATCGTCGAGGCGGGGCACGCGTTGTGCAAGTTCTGGCTGCACATCACCCCGGAAGAGCAGCTGGCTCGTTTCAACCAGCGCAGCGAGATCGAATACAAGCAATGGAAGCTGACCGACGAAGATTGGCGCAACCGTGAAAAATGGGGGGACTACGAAACCGCCATCAATTCCATGGTCGAGCAAACCTCGACCCGGATCGCGCCTTGGACCTTGGTGGAAGCCAATTCCAAGCCCTGGGCCAGGGTCAAGGTGTTGCGCACGGTGTGCGACACGCTGGAGGCCTCGCTGAAAAGACGCAAATAGAATAAGGCACAACCCTTTCCATCGGTATAGTTGACGGAACCTATTCTTTTGGTTAAGTCCCTTCCTCAAATAACGGCGACATAAAAAATTTATCGCCGACGGGGAGGAGAGACGGATGCGTATCGGCGGACGCCTGTGGCTGGTTGTTGCCGTGTCCATGCTGGGCACTTTGGTGGTGGCCGGTCTGGCCTTGAAGCAGGCCCGCGGCGACCTGATGGAAGGCCGCGAGACCAAGACCCGACACATCGTCGAGGTTGGCCGGTCGCTGGTCGCCCATTATCAGGCCGAGGAACAGGCCGGCCGCATGGACCGCGCCCAGGCCCAGGCCGCCGCCTTGGCCGCCGTCTCGGCCTTGCGCTATGAACAAAGCGAATATCTGTGGGTGCACAAGAAGACCGGCACCATCATGCTGGCCCATCCCAATGCCAAGCTGATCGGCACCAGCGTCGACACCATGCAGGACAATGCCGGCGGCTATCTGTTCCGCCGCATGAACGCCTTGGTGGACAGCCAAGGCGCGGGTTTCGTCACCTATGACTGGCCCAAGCCCGGACAAAGCCAGGCGGTGCCCAAATTGTCCTATGTGGCCGGCTTCGCGCCTTGGGACTGGGTGGTCGGCACCGGCATCTATATCGACGACGTGGACGCGACCTTCGCCCGCCGGGCCTGGATGTTCGGACTGGGGGTTCTGGCGGTGGTGGGCGTCGTCGGCCTGATCGCCACGCTGATCGGTCGTGCCATCACCCGTCCGTTGGGCGACGTCACCGCCGCCATCAAGCGCCTGACTAACGACGAACACGGCTTCGACATCGCCCACACCGGCCGGGTGGACGAAGTGGGCGACCTGGCCCGCGGTCTGGTCATCTTCCGCGACCATGTCGAGGCGGCGGCCCAGGCCAATGCCCTGCGTCTGTCACAGCAGGAAGCGGACATGCGCCGTCAGGCGGAAATTTCGCGGCTGACCGCCGAATTCGACCACAGCGCCGCCGGGGTGATCAAGGCGGTGGCTTCGGCGGCGACCCAGATGCAGGCGGCCAGCCAGAACATGAGCGCCATCGCCGACCAGACCAGCCAGCAATCGTCCATGGTGGCTTCCGCCGCCGGCAGTGCCGCCATCAGCGTGCAGACGGTAGCCGCCGCCACCGAGGAACTGTCCGCCACCGAAGCCGAGATCGCCCGTCAGGTGGACACCTCGTCGCGCATCGCTATCAATGCGGTGGACATGGCCCGGCGGTCCAGCGCCATCGTCGCCAGCCTGAACGACACCACCAAGCGTATCGGCGAAGTGGTCAGCCTGATCACCGACATCGCCAGCCAGACCAACCTGCTGGCGCTGAACGCCACCATCGAGGCGGCCAGGGCGGGCGAAGCCGGAAAAGGCTTTGCCGTGGTCGCCGGCGAGGTGAAAAGCCTGGCCAACCAGACCACCCGGGCGACCGAGGAAATCGCTGAACAGATATCAGCGGTGCAGACCAGCGCCCGCGAAGCCGCCGACGCCATCGATTCCATCGTCGGCATCATCGGCGATATCGGCCACGCCTCGACCGAAGTGGCGGCGGCGGTGGAACAGCAGACCGCCGCCACCCACGAAATCGCCCGCTCGATCGAAGCCGCGGCCAGCGACACCCAACAGGTGTCGTCCAACATCGCCCAGGTCAGCATCGCCGCCACCACCGCCGGCCACACCGCCCGCGAAGTGCTGGACGCCGCCGGCGAACTGTCGGCCCAGGCGGAAAGCCTGCGCAATCAGGTGGAAAGCTTCCTGTTCGGGGTGCGCCAAGCCGGCGCGGCGGCGTAAAATCCCCCGCGACGGCGGGCAGGGCTTGCGCTATAAAATCCGCGCCCGGTTGGGGACGTGGTGAAATGGTAAACACTGACGACTTAAAAAAGATTGCGCCTACGTGGATTTACCACTTACCGCATTGATTTAACTGGAAATTCTTGCCGTTGACGCGCGTGCACAGTCCATGCACAGTATTTGCGCGCACGTTGCTGCGTGCGCATGGACTTGGAGCGCGGTATGGCAACAGAAATTACCGTCACTGAAGATATCAGGCTTTATATCCGCGACGGAACCAAAAATTATTCAGCGCGCATTCGTTTGCCAGATGGCAAGTGGAAGCGGATTTCAACTGGCACTTCCGACGAAAACAAGGCGCGGGAACAGGCGCTGCACCATTACGCGGAAATGAAGTTCCGCGTCAGCAACAATCTTGTTCCGGATTCCCGCACGGTGCGTCACGTCTGCGAACAAGCCAAGATGGAGATGCAGGAGGCGCTCGACGCCGGTTCCGGCAAGGTCATCTGGAACCATTACATCTTCACCATCGATAAGTGGATCATCCCCTTCTTCGGCAATCGCCCCATCGACGGCTTGACCTACAAGGACATGAAGGAGTGGCAGGACTGGAAGCAGGCGCAATGGGGCCGACGCATGGGCTACAGCACGCTCCGCAATCACAACTCGGCCATGTCGCAGGTGTTCAAATGCGCGCTGCTGCATGGCTGGATGAAGGACTTCCAGGTTCCTCAGCAATACAACGGCGGCAAGGCCCCGGAAGCGCGCAATGCGTTCCTGGATGACGACTACACAGCCATCATGCAGGCGCTGAGTGACGCAGCGGGCACGGGCCGCAAGGCGCGCAGCCGCGTCAAGCGCGAGATCCTCGAATGCTATGTGGGCGTGCTCTGCACCAGCGGCCTGCGTCCCGGCATCGAGATGAACACCCTGCGTTGGTGCGATTATGATCCGGAATGGGAAGCCCCCGACGGATCGACGCACCCGGAACTTCGCGTCCAAGCCGGTAAGCGCGGCGGACGCGGTGTCATTGTTCGCGCCGCCTGCCGGAAATGGCTCGAGCGGATGCGCGAAATTTCGCCTTCGTCCGACAAGAACGACCTGATCTTCCGCTATCCCGATGGTGAACCCATTGGCGACATGAACCGCACCTTCCAGGTGGTGCTGAAGAATGCGGGCTTGCTGATCGACCACAAAGGCAGAAAGCGGACCCTCTACTGCTGCCGCCACTTCTATGGAACCAACATCCTGGTGTTTCAGCCGGACATCGACCCCATATTCCTGGCGGGCGCGATGGGAACCAGCGTCGCCATGCTGGAAAGGTATTATGCGGACGCTGATCCAAAACGAAAGGCTTCGGCTTTCTCGGGCATAACACGCAAGCCCGCAAGTTTGCCCGGTATCAACATTGACAGCGTTGTCCGTAAACGAAAGAATATCGACTTCTAGCCACGCGGGGACGTGGAGAAATTGGTAAACTCTGGCGACTTAAAATCGCCCGGCTTCGGCCTTGCGGGTTCAAGTCCCGCCGTCCCCACCAATACACAGTCGACCAAACTGTGTACGTTTTGCCCCAAAACACGGATCAACAACGCTTGCGCAGCCCTGCTGTGCTCGCACGCCGCCCGTCGCTGCGTACCCAGCATCCAGGGTACTGGCAGGGCGAGCGCGTAGCCCGTAGACGCCCCGCGCGTTCCGCCGCTATAGCAGCAGCACCGGGCGCAAAGCCCAATCCCGGAAACGTGCCCGCGCAACAGCGAGGGCCGCATGGACCGGACGGAACGTATCGCCACACTCAACGACCAGCTTCGCCGCGATCACACTCGCGGCAAGGTGGTCATCACCAGGGGCATTCAGGCCCTCGGCCACCAAGCCGTCCTGGATGTGCTCGCTGCCGTCGCAGCGTTTTCCGATTTTACTCCCGACAACGATCCGTATGCCGAGCACGATTGCGCGGTCATGAATGTTGGCGATCACCGCGTCATCTGGAAGATCGACTATTATGACCAGGATTTGAATTTCGCTTCGGACGATCCCGCTAATCCGGCAGTGACCATCCGTTTGCTGACAATCATGTTGGCCGACGAATATTGAGAAAAAGGATATATTTCAACGCCCTGAAGCCGAGCTTACTGGAAGTAAGTTCGTTGCCTGACCGCGATTTCCGGGGCAAAGATCGGCCATCGGTTTATCTCGCAAGGGGGCTTCGATGGACGGCGGTGCGGTCACGGTGGGTTTCGATGAGGCGTTGAAGGAGGTCGAGGGCGTCGTTACCGCCTTCAATACGGCGGCAGGTGACGAGGAGAACTCCCAGAAGGCCAAGAACGCGGCCCTGTATGCCGCCCTCGACAGGGCCTTCCAATTTCACCGGACATGGCACGGTAGTCCGGAATTCGGGAAATTGCTGGAACAGCGGAAGGTCAACGCCAAGCCGCGCGGCAAAAACGCCAGCCCGTACATCCCCACCATCAAGGCGTTCTTCGACGCCAACCTCGACAGCTTTGATCCCGCCGATGAGGCCGGAAAGGCCGACAAGGCGCGACGCCAGAAGACCGTCAGCACCTACAGCAAGGTTCTGGAATTCGCTGCCTCGTCCGAGGACGGTTCCAAGGATGTCGCCGCCTTCATCGCGGAACACGGCGGGGTAGAGGCCACCAAAGCCGAGTGGAATGGCCTTCAGAAAAAGACCGACGAGGCCCAGGCCAAAGCCAAGGAGGCCGAGCGGACCAAACAGCAGAACCTTGGTGTCGGGCTTGCCGCGCTGAAGGCAACGATGGCGAAGACGTTACCGCAGGATGCCGCCAGGAAAGACGGCACCGCGCTTGCCGCCCTGTATTTCGACGATGCTGGCGTTGCCCATCTCCTCGGCTTTCCGCCAGTCACCGACGGAAGCAAGGCGCTGCTTGAGAAGTTCCTGCTGGATGCCGTTCCCGAGAAGAAAACGAGCACCGGCAAGGAGCAATCGACTGCGCCGGTTGGTGAACACGGCTTGGACAAGCTGCTGAAGCTGCTCGCGGCCGGCAAGGTGGCGCACGCCAACGACGCCAACGTGAAACTCGTCAATGGAACGGATCGCTGCGAACTGTGGTCATCCCACGGCAGCGCGCAAACCTGCATGGTCCGCGCCGTGCTGCCGCGCCAGGACTACCTGCCCGAGGGCGCCTATTGGTTCGGGGCCAAGGCCATCAAGGCCATGCAGCATCTCGCCAAGCTGGGCGCGCATGGGGCCAAGTTCACGATCAACGGCCCGATGGCGATGGACGGCAAGATCGCGGTGGTGAAGGTGACCGTCACTGGGCATGAGGATGCGGTCAAGGCCTATAACCAGAAGGCGGGCGTGGTGTCGTGGGACTGGTTTGACGCCATTCCCGATGGCGATGGGCGCTGCCGCACCTCCAGCCCCGATGGTTCCTCCACTACCATCGCCTTCCGCTCTGCCACAGAAAAGCTGGCGGTGGCGAAGCCTGTCGAGGAATGGAACGCGGAGGTATCTGTGGCGGGCGACTTCGCCGCATGGCTGGAGCGGACCTTGGCGATCAGCAAGAAGGATGCGAACGCCAAACTGGTCAAGGGCGTGTTTGGTGGAACCGGCGGCAAGCTGACCACGTTCCGGATCGGCGCCAAGGAATGGGTGCTGATGGCCGGGCACGAGGATATGGACGCTCATCCCTTCGATCCTGAAATCGCCTTCGACGGCGGCCCATTGGAGTTCACCGAAGGCCGGGGCGACTTGTTGGCCGCCAAGAAGGCCGTCACCGGACTGGTCGGCGGCGGCACGCCCACCATCACCCTGATCGACAAATTCATGCGCGTCCGCTGCGAGGCGGATGGCTGCGTCTCCGAGGTGTTCATCCCGTCCTTCACGCCGGATGGCCGCTATGCGGGCCACACCGAGTTCCTGACATAGGGCCGGATATTACAGAACGAAGCTCAGCATGCGGTCGTAAAGCGGCGTCTTGCGATAGAGCTTGGGCTGCCGCCAGTCGTCATTGGCGGCGGCATCCTTGCGCTCCAGCAGACCGAACCACCGCAAATAGCGCAGCACCCGAGACTCGAACGCCCAGACCGGCCTGTCGGGCATTTCGGACTTCAACGCCTCCTCGCTGGGCAGAGTGACGCTGCGCATCAGGGCATCGGCGGGGCGCCAATCGTCCGCGAACTGGCCGATCAGATAGAGGATCAAGGAGATTTGCCAACCGAAGAATTCCTCAAGGCCGTTGCGGTCCAGATAGGCGGGATTGAACCGGGTAAAGGTGGTGCGGAACAGATGTACCTGAAGCGTCCCGGCGGCATCGTCGGCAAGCATCGCCTTGCCCTTCTTGGTCAGCTTCAGGAGCCCTTTCTCGGTGCGCGCCAATCCGCCCAGCTTGAGCACGATATGCAGGTAATGCAGCGGGGTGAAATCCGGTTCGTTGATGACCTTGTTCATCTCCCAGATGCGCGCCGGGTCGTAATCGACCCACTGGAAACGGTCCACCAGGGATTCGACCAGTTTGCGGTTGAGATTGCCCTTGGCCGTCAGCTTCGCCCCGGCTCCCTCCAATTCCGCCATCAGGATGCGCGCGTTCGGCACCACGCTGCTCGCCAGAAGGTCGGCCAATGGCACCGTCTGATCCAGGCGCACGGGGCCGGTGCCGTCCCATTCATCATGGATCAGCGCATTGGCTTGCTGTTCGGTGAAGGTAACGATACCTGCGGACATGCTTTCCCCTTTGCATGGCAACGACAGTACCGGGCCAGCATGCCGTCATCAATCCGATGATAGGAATCGCGCCCTTTGCTGGGCGGCGGCCCCATGACAGATAGATTTGAAACATGTACGTTTGCTGCCTGGACTTCAGCAGGCAAATCATCGAGGTCGTTCATGGTGCTGCCATCGGGCCGCGATGGGCTGCGCAAGGCAGTTATTATTGCGCTTTATCCCGTTGTCTGGGTTCTGGCCCATAAGGCGGCGGTGGCGATGAACGTTGGCCCCGGTGTCAGCATTTGGTATCCGCCCGCTGGACTGACCTTTGCCTTTCTTCTCCGCTTTCCCCGGTTCTGGCCGCTGGCTTATGTGGGCATCGGATATGTCGTCCTGCTTGGCCCCTATGCCGTCACCACTCCGGGCGCTTGGCTGTCGTGGTTGATCCCACCGACCGGCTATGTGGTTGGGGTGGCGCTGCTGCGGCGCTGGCTTGGTGGCCCGTTGGACCTCAGCCGTCAGGCCCATATCCACCGCTTCATCGCCGCGTCTCTCGCCTCGCCTGCCATTGTCGCAGCGATCAACGTCCTAAACTTCTGCGCCGATGGCGCGATCCCATGGTCGGAATACGGCCCATTGGCTACCCGCTTCTTCATTGGCGACGCCCTGGGCATCGTCACCCTCGCGCCGACCTTGTTACTGGCGAACCGTCCGTGGCGCTCCCACTTCCGTCAAAGGGATGGGCGCGTCTTGTTCCTTGGCTTGCTGGCGACCGCTTTGATCCTCTATCTGGAGGTGGCGGAACTGCTGCTGGGTCATGACCAGGGGCGCTTTTCCTATTTCGTCATGCTGCCGGTGGCGTGGAACGCGGTGGCCTTTGGCGTGCTGGGCGCGGCCTTGTCCACTCTGCTCGCCAACGTGTCGATCACGGCGGCCAGCCTCTTGCGGCCCGACCAAGCGGTTCTGGCGGGCGCACCCTATTTCATGCTCTCCATCGGCTATCTCAGTCTGATTATCGCCGGGGCAGTGGAAGATCGCGAAGGGGCGTTGCGCAAACTGCGCAAGCAGGAAACGGCGCTGGATAAGGCATACCGCCACTTCACCACGCACGAAACGGCATCCAAGCTGGCGCACGAGATCAGGCAGCCCTTGGCCTCGGCCTCCACCTATGCCCAGGCGCTGCACACCATGGCGGAGCGGGGAAACGTCGATCCGGCGGAACTGCCGGAAATCACCGGACGGCTGGAGCGCGAGGTGCAGCGGGTGCGCGAGATCATCGCCGCTAACCAGGCGCAGTTCGACCAAGCCACCGGCAGACGTGAAGTGCTGACGCTGGCGGCGGTGATGGGCGACGTGGTGCCGCTGCTGCGCCAGATTTGCGACGACAGCGGGGTATCGGCCCAGTTCGAGTTGGACGGATGCGCGGCCAAGGTCTTGGGCGACCGCGCCACACTTCAGCAATTGGCGGTCAATCTGGTTCGTAATGCCTGCGAGGCGATGGGCGCTGTGTCCGAACGGACGTTGCTGGTGGCGCTGACGGAAGAGAACGGCAAGGCCGTGCTTCGTGTGCAGGACAGCGGCCCCGGCTTCGCGGAAGAGACATTGCACAACGGCCACGCCCTGTTCGCCTCGGCCAAGCCCGGCGGCAGTGGCTTCGGCCTACCCATCGCGCGGGCTATCCTGACCGCCCATGGCGGCGACCTGGAGATCGCCAACAATCCCGATGGTGGCGCCTGCGTCACCTGCTGGTTGCCGGTGGCATCATGATCGAAGCGCCCTTTGTCGTGGCTGTCGTCGATGACGATGCCAGCTTCCGCGAGGCTATCGTCTGGCTGTTACGGGCCAGCGGCTATGACGCCCGCCCTTATGGTGATGCGGGCAGCTTCATCGCCCAGCACGACATCCGCGCCATCGGCTGCGCCCTGGTCGATCTGCGCTTGGGCGAGGATTGCGGTATCGCGGTCTTCCGGCGCTCACGCGCCCACGGCCATGACATGCCAGTGATCATGATTTCCGGCCACGGGGACATTGCCACCGCCGTCAAGGCGGTGCAGCAAGGGGCGATGGGCTTCATCGAAAAGCCCATCGACAACGCCAAGCTGCTGGCCGATGTCGCCAGCGCCTGTGCCCACCACCGCGAGTTCTGTGCCCGCTATGGTCGGGCAGTAGACGCCATGCGGCTTTACGGCCTGCTGACCGCGCGCGAACGAGAGGTGTTTTGGCTGCTGGTCAATGGCAAGGCCACCAAGGAAGTCGCAGCAGACCTCGGGATCAGCCTGAAAACGGCGGAAGTCCACCGGGCGCGGGTGTTCGACAAGATGCGGGTGAATGGGCTGGCGGAACTGGTCGGTGCTTCGAGGCATATGGGGCTGGCGTTGCGTCCATAGTGCCATTTCGATGCCGCTAGAAATCCTGTGTCCGGTGGGCGTAGTTGAAATGGAAGTTGTTATCAAGTGGGGGGTCTGAATAATGCGGAACCCCATTCGGGTCATGGCTGTTAAGCACAGAGTGATATGTCGCGCTAACTCCAGCGTTCTGTTGAAGTAAATTTGCAAGTATTTTTGTCATTTCTTCGCGCTGTCTAAGGCTAAATTTAATATCGAATTCCGGGAGATCGACGAGATACCGGCCATCCTGATTTACATGAGCGAGATTTTCTGCCAACAGCGCTCTGACCAAAGGTTGGCGATTGTCTGTGAGCCAGAGCCAGCACCCACCTGTCTCGTGAGCATATGCATGCGCTGGCGGAGGGCTTGCACTCACTGAACGCATTAACGACATATAATTTGCAACTAATTCGGAAATCCGCATCCGAGGCAGATTGAAAAATTCGCGCAGGGAAAATGATGAGCTAGCAATTAGGCCCTCAGAATATTGAGGATCACGAAGGGCAGAAAGATCGTTAATATTTTCACGCGCCACCACAAATTCGTATTGGCAAAACCCGCTGGGCTCACGGTCTGTGATAGTGAGGATGTCATAAATTAGTCGATGAGCTTGCTCGACTGTTTTAACGACTGCGCCGATTCCATCGAAGTTTTGTTGATCAATTTCAAATCCGGGTATCTCGCTGCCGTGAGATATCCCGTCTTCACTGTAAGGCAGGCTCCCTCTAAACGGCCATCGCCACTCACGTTCGTGTGTCCAATCAATACGGGCGTCAGGCGCGTGAGTGACATATCTGTATTGCTCTAGACGGGGCAGAGCATCATCTGGGATTAATCTTTCACCTCCGCCCTGGCCGTTTGGAATATATGGAGATTCGCTGAGTCCGTAAATTACCGGTCGAGCACCACGGGCGTGCAAGGGGGCTTTTGGAAAGACGAGGGCATAAGGGCTCATGGCCTCCCCTTTTGCTTGACGGCCCTCACCTGCCTCAATAAAGGCACCAAGAGGCATCTCGGTGAAACAGACTGCGGGATGTGGGCCATATATTGTCCGGCGACCTTTGCGAAATGACCATGTGGCCCAAATGCGACCAAGGCGCACGGCGTTTCGGAGCAAAAAGAATGGTGAAAGCAGCGTATCTTCAACTATACCACCCGCCCCCCACTCTTCCGGCCCTCCTGGAGAATCGTCACTTTCCAGATCAAGCGGTCGGAAAAAATGGATGAGGCGATTTGAAAGATCGAAGCGCTCGCTATTCGGGTTCATCCTCGATACCTCGCCTTTTGCCAAGTGAAGCAGGTGCTGGCCACATTCAACTCTATGTCTGGGGCGAAGTCGCGATGAATTGTGTAATTCCCGTCCATTGGGGAACTCCCCCAATACCCAGCCTATCCCGACCGTCATAGCGTGCCCGCCCGAAGCAATTGCCATCAGGGCGGCACGCCACAATGCACACCATCTGGATATTGTCGCTGGAACCCATCGAGACGCGCTACACGGCGCAGTGGTTCGCGGGCGTGCCTCGGCAGATCGCCGCCCATGCCGAGGCGCAAGGGATCGCGGCACGGGTCCACATGGATTCGGCTGGCTTCGGTCAGGAAGCCATCGACAGCGGTGTGCTCAATATCGTCAACGTGCCGGGGGATGGCGGCACGCAGCGGGCCAGTGCCGGGGCGTTCCTCAACTTCGCCACCACCAATCTTTGGAAGAACCAGCAGGTCAACCGCTTCATTGGCATGGTCGAGGCAGGCTTGGTCCGTGACGGCGACAAGGTTCTGGTCACCGATGCGTGGCACCCCGGCATCCTGCAACTCGCCTATATGCGGAACTTACTTGATGTAAGTTGGGAAATTTCCGCGATCTGGCATGCGGGTTCCTACGACCCGTGGGATTTCCTGGGGCGGAACATCGCCGACAAAAGGTGGTCCTATGCTGCCGAGCGGGCGCTGTTCTGGGCCATCGACCGCAATTTCTTCACCACCTCGTTCCATTGGGGGCTGTTCTCCCGCGTCCTCAAGATCGACGACGACGAGATGGGTGATCACGCTGCCTATAGCGGCTATCCCAACGAATATCTGTGGGACGAGCTGCCGCCGCACCGCCTGCCGCCCGAGCAGCGGCCCAATCTGATCCTGTTCCCCCACCGGCTGGCCCCGGAAAAGCAGCTCGACATCTTCAAGGACTTGGCCGCCGCCCTGCCGCAATACGACTGGCTCGTGTGCCAGGAGCAAAATCTGACCAAGCCGCAATACCATGCGCTGCTGGGGCAGGCGAAAATGTCGTTCAGCGCCGCGCTGCAAGAGACGCTGGGTATCGCCCAGGCCGAGGCCACCATCGCCGGGGCCATGCCGTTGTCGCCTCGGCGGCTGGCCTATAATGAGCAATACAACGCGCCGTTCCTGTACCCCAGCGACTGGACGGCCAATTGGGAAGCCTATCGGGCCAACAAGGACTTCCTGGTCTCCTATATCCGCACGCTGATGGACGATTACGCCACGCCCAGGATGCAGGCGGAAATCGCTCGGCAGGAGCAGGCGCTGAAGGCGCGCTATCTGACCGCCACGCCCCTTTACCAGTATCTGGTGGGCGCATGATGGCGCGGCGCATGATCTATGTGACCTTCCGCAAGCGCGGCCTGCACCGCTATGCCGGTGCCCCCGCCGATGTCGAATATCTGGCCCACACCCACCGGCACATCTTCTGGTTCAAGGTGTCCATCGAGGTGCGCCACAACGACCGCGACATCGAATTCCATCTTTTCCAAGACTGGCTGGAGCTGCTGTACGACGCCCGCACGCTCAGCCTGGAGGGTCGGAGCTGCGAAATGATGGCCGAGGAGCTGTACGAGCGGATCGCCGAACGCTATCCGGGCCGCGCGGTGGAAATCGATATCAGCGAAGACGGTGAAAACGGAGCAATATTGTCATGGGCGTAGAGATCGATCCCAGCCTGGATTACCGGCATTGGCGCAAGGACCATGTGTCGGTGTTCCCGGCCATTCACAGCAGCTTCGTCAATTACTCCGCACGGCCCGAGGTGCTTGCCGGGCTGAGGGAAGCGGGCTTCGCCTCTTTCGATGCCGTCAATTACCTCAGCGAGGAGGGGCTGTTCCGCTATGACGCAGCCTTGTTCAGTGGTGGCGGCGCCGAACTGGATATCCAGAAATCCAAGGCCATCAATCCGTCCATCTGGAATCGCCGCGCCGACACGGTGTTGATGAGCGACAGCGGCGGCTTCCAGGTTGCCACCGGCATCTTGGCTCCGAAGCAATATTACGAGATGCGCGAGAAGATCACGACCTGGCAGGAGGCGATCAGCGATATCGCCATCGCCATGGACGTTCCCACTGGCAGCATCGGCAATCGCAAGGCCATCTGCATCGACAGCTTCGATGAATGCCTGACGTTGACCAAGGACAACTTCGATTGGCAGGTGCAGAACCGTAATCCCAAGGCGGCGCGCATGCTCAACGTGGTGCAGGGGCTTCGGGCCGAAGGCCACGAGGGCGCGCTGCGCTGGTACGACGAGATCAAAGGCTATTGCGACCGCAGCAAATGGGGCGATAACGCCTTCGACGGCTGGTCCTTCGGCGGCTTCGCCGCCCAGAACACCGCAACAGCCCTGCGGGTGATCGCGCGGATGCTCCAGGACGGATTGCTGGGCAAGGACGGCAATCACCGCTGGATACACATCCTTGGCGTCGCGGCGGAAAAGCGGGTCGCCTCGTTCACCTTGATCCAGCGGGCATTGCGCCGGGTGCTCGACGATGACGGCTTCACCGTGAGCTGCGACGCCTCCAGTGCCGGGCTCATGGTCGGCACCAAGCAGATGTATTACGCCGATGGCCCCGAGGGCGTCGCCCAACGCAAGGTGTTGAACGCCCGCTGGTTCCAGCCCTCCTGTGGTCGAGACTGCGACGAACATTTCGATCCGAACGCCAAGGAATGCGTCGTTTGCGCCTTTGATCGGCAGCTAGACTTCATGCGGGCCATGGGAACCTGTTGCCTCGCCGAGCACCTGTCGTTCGAGGCCTATACGAACTTGGCCACGCTGAGCGAGACCAAGATCAGGGACGCGCTGAAGGAAGCCGAAGAGAAGGATTTGGAGGTCGATCCCAACCTCTATCACCTCTACGGCACCCTCAAGCCCGAGGGCTATGCGCTGTTCACCTTCATCAGCCAGGAAATGTTCCTGCGCAAGGCCTACGGCCAGTCCGCCAAGATCGTCGAGGCGAAAGCCGATCTGGTGGACAAGCTGGCGGCGGCGCTCAAGAGCGAAACGCCGGATAGCGATTTGGCGAAGATCAAGCTGGCGTAACACCAATCCCCTGCTTCGTGCGAAGCCGCCAGGGCGGCAACCGCATGGGCGTCCTTTCCCCCATATACAGAGGTGTTGAACATGTCGAAGAGCTCGCAAAACAACAGGCCAACCGAGCGTCAATTCCTGGAAATTCAGCGGATGCTGGCCGCCGATCCGACGTCAAAATTTTCTCGGGACCATAACCCGCCCCATGGCGAGAATCCGGAGACGAACGACATTTTGCGGGTTGTGGACGCATGGTGCGTCAAGAACGGAGAACCGATTCCGAGCTGCCGCGTGGAGAATGATCTCGCCGGGGCCGTGACATCGGTCTTCTGGGAAAGCGTGGACCGTTATGGCCTGCGCCGACCGGGAGAGACTGACGCCGAAGTTCTTGATCGCATCCGCGACGAAAACAAATCCTTCAACGACAAACTATGATCATCCGCAAGCTGTTCCGGTTCGAGAACGCGCATGTGGTGCGCAACGGCTCGACACGCCGTTGCGCCCTCAGCCTGCACGGTCACAGCTATCGGGTGGAATTGCTGCTGACCGCCGCACGGTTGGACAATGCCGGGATGATCCTTGATTTCGGCCTGCTCAAGGGCGCGATCAAGGAACTGATCGATTCCTGGGACCATGCCGCCTGCTTCTGGGACCGCGATGATCCCGAGTACATCGCCTTCATTCAGCGACACAGCGAGCGGTGGGTGTCCATGCCGGTGAACCCCAGTGCCGAGCAGTTCAGCCGGGTGTTCTTTGTCCTGGTCGATGCCGTGCTGGCCGCGACCGAGTTCGGCAATGGCGAGCAGGGGGTGTCGCTCGACAGCGTCATCGTCCACGAAACCGACACGGGCTATGCCCAATGCTGGCGCGATGATGCCTTCAGTCCCGACATGGGCGGTGCCATCGCGCTGGACAAGATCGTGTTCAGCGACCGTATCCGCGAGGAATGGAGCGATCCGCGCCTGTGGGCCGAGGTCGTGACGGCGGTCCAAAACAAAACACGCCCATTCCGCAATCCGCTTCCCCCGCAGCAAGTGCCATGAAAGCGCGCATCATCTCCTACATGGGCGACACCGGGGCGCTTCAGCAAAAGCGCCTTGCGTGGCACAACCGTCAACTCGACTGGCTGTTAGAGCGCGGGCTTGATGTCCTGGTGTTCGACCAGGGCTACCAAAGCGGCTGGTATCGCGCCGATCCACGCATCACCTATGCCCGGTATCAGGGGCCTCTGCTACGTCCAGGTCCCGCACGCAATCCGCTGCTGGAGGACTTTTACGCCAGCGACGAAACCTGGACCGTCATGGCCGATAACGATTCCGTTTTGATCGACGAAATGGATGGCCGCACGATCTTCGGCCTGCTGCCTCAGATCGCCGACAACATCTACATTTTCAGCCCGATCAATGGGGCCATTCGGGGCTATCCCTGGAAGGCCAAGCCCGACTTTTTCACCGACTTCCTGGTGTTCGAGCGTCTCGTTGACCTCAAGGGCAGCTTCTGGTTTCTCCGCAAGCCACCGCAGCCGGTCTGGTTCTGCGACATGGAGATCGGTGAGGACGGCGATTTCGTCTATCAGTTCGTCCAGCAAGGGCTGGGCACGTTTCAATGCCACAACATCGCCTTGCGAGAATTCGCCGCCTACGAAGGTTCGTCCACATTATATGACATGGAAACCCGCAAGGCGGTTCACGCCAAGGCCAAGGCCCATTTCGCGCGGACATATCCCGGCATGCGATACGAGAATGGACGGCTCAACAAACACGAGTTCATCACCCGGTTCTGGCAGGGCGCACGCGGGCACACCATCGACAAGGGCTCCCTTTAGTCGCCGCGTGCCTGGGCACACCTCTTCGCTTCTTCGGCCTGAATATCTCCGCGCCGAGAGGCCATGCCGGGGAGGTCGAAGACGGCCTGCTTGTAGACCCGGAATGCCTCGCAGTCGGCTTGGTAAACGACCGCGTTGCACTTGCGAATTGCGACCGGGTCGCCGTCGTTGTACTCACGGATGAGATTGACGATCATCTTGTCGTGCCGGTCGGCCATATCCCGGAACTGGAACTGTGCCCAAGTGTCCGTCTCGGCATCGATCTTCATATTGACGTCACGGCTGTAAAGGTGGCGGTCGAGCGCCGCGATCAGTTGCTGATAGATCGGATTGAGCGCCATCCGAATCTCTTCGCATTCGCCGTTGGTCGCGTGGGCGCTGCGGAAGGGGCAGATCGCGGCGGCGATGAAGCCTGCCGCGATTGCGAGACGAAGTGCCCCGGTCCTATTCATTTCTCAAGGCTCAGGCCGTGCGAGCGGTATATCGCGGCTTTATCAGCCATGAGACGTTGCTCGCAATCTCCCAACGCACGCCGACCTTGGGTCACTTGGTCCTGCACCCAATTCCCATCAGCACCCCATTCCCGTCCCATTCGGGCCTGTTGCGTCGCCGATAGCGATCCGTAGTTCTCGCGCGTCAACAGGGCGTCTTCGTACTGTCGGTTGGCGGCAGCGCATCGGGACTGGACGAGTTCGCTAAATTCCTTTTTCGCAGCAATTTCCGCCAGCTCCTGTCGCTCACCGTGGCCGCGCCAAATGAAAGCCGAGACCGCATAAAGTGCAAACAGGGCTGCAATGACCATAAAGAACTTCGACGGGGTTGCGACGTCAGGGTCAGGGCTTCGAAAAAATATCGATGCCAGAAAAAAGGCTAATGCGAACACGCATGCGAAGACGATGGAGACAAGAAGGAGTAGAGACAGCATGGAGCCCTCGGCAATCAGTAGCCACAGCGGCGATTACAGGATTCCAGTTCCCGGTAGCATTGCTGCGCCTTGTCCGGGCTATACGCCTGCCGCTGGCAAGCGGTGTAATTGGATTGGCAGCGATCGATGCACTGGAGAGTGTTCGGGCCTGCTTGGGCCGTTTGGATGTATTCCTGGATCGCCCGCCAGTCATGCGCCCGGTCGGGCTGAGATGTCGGGCTTTCAGCGGCATAGGCAGCCCCAAAAAACATGGTAGCGGCCACGATCATCATGATCTTCTTCATTCATTCCCCCTGAAGTGAGTGGTCTCTTTCTGCGACGCGCATGCCTGCGCCGACAGAGGTACTGTGTACCTCTGAGCAGGGGTGTCGTAATTGTGGCTAACTACGGATTGACGAGCGATGGCCGAGGCAGGAAATGGGCTGCCCTATTCAGGTCCCCGACGCTGCCCGCCGTCATTTTCTCGAAAACGCGCGCCCGGTGGGTTTCAGCCGTCCGAATGCTGATGCCCAATGTCGTAGCGATTTCCTTGTTGGTCAGGCCATCGGTGATGGCCCAGAACACCTGCCGCTCCCGGCTGGTCAACTGACCGTAGCCTTTAAGGGCGTTGATCGCCCGGCCATGCTGGCGGCATTGCTGCTGATGTGCCGTGCAGGCCGTTTCCACGGTGGCGAGCAGCTTGTCGTTGTCCACGGGCTTTTCGATGAAGCCCGCCGCACCAAGCTTCACTGCTTTTACAGCGGTGGGAATGTCGCCGTGTCCCGAGATCATCAACACGGGCGCATCAAGGCCGCGCCGCCGTGCTTCAACGAGCGTGTCGATGCCGCAGGAATCGTCCAGGCGCAGATCGAGCAGCACGCAGCCGATAAATGTTGGATCATGACCGGCGAGGAAGGATGGTGCATCGCCATAGCCGCGCACCCCATAGCCGTTGGCCTTGAGCAACCAGCCAATCGCGTCCCGAAATCCGGCATCATCATCCACGATTGCGACGACGAAGGGTGGTTCTTGCTGCATCTCGACTTTCTATGGCCCATCGCATCCGGCATGGCCGGGCACGAATATGTACTTCTGTGCGTTTCGTTAGGTTTTCCTGGCCCAAGGGCGCGGCAACCAACGCGAGGCGCTGTCCCGCAGAAAAGGTGCGTAGGCCGCTGCAACAAGAACTCATGCCGCATAACCTTGGAATTCATTGCTGATTGCCCGGCTTTGTCTTATTTACAAACGCACATTTTCTTATGTTCTAGCTATCTCATTGAAATAATGCGTGGATCAACGCCGTTGCGACTTCGGGCAATCGGCGCTTATAACGTTTTGTGTGTTGGCGTTGATTTCTCAAGGTTTCAGCCATGAAACAGGCCAAGGTTTTGAGCGAGAGCGAGCTGAAGCGTGTGCTGGCCGTCATCGCCAGCAGGAAGCACGCGGCGCGGAACCGCGCCGCCCTCATGCTCAGTTTCTATGCTGGGATGCGCGTGGGCGAGATCGCCGCCCTGACCGTCAAGGACGTGCTGACCAGTGACGGCCAGGTCAAGGACCAAGTCCTGCTGCGCGGGGCGATTACCAAGACCGGCGAGGCGCGGGCCGTGTTCGTCGGCGACAAGCTGCGCAAGGAACTGGAACGCTATGTGGCCGCGCTGAAGGTGGCCGAGCGTTCCGGCGACACACCGTTCCTGTTGACGCAAAAGCAAACGGCGTTCTCGCCCAACACCCTGTGCCAGTTGTTCACCAACCTCTATGCAGCGGCGGGCATCGACGGGGCAAGCAGCCACAGCGGGCGGCGCTGGTTCATCACCCGGCTTGCTCATAGTGGGGTGTCGGCCAAGGTGATCATGACGCTGGCCGGGCACCGGCACCTCAGCACCACGCAACGCTATATCGAGGTCAACGACGCCATGATGCGGGCGGCGGTGGAAATCCTCTGAATGGGTGCGTCGCTAAATACCGTGGTCATTAACACTGCGGATTTCGAGGCGCTTCCATGAACACCATCACCGACACCCCCACGGCGGCGGCACGCCGGTTTCTCCATGTCTGGACCACAATGCTGGGCCTGACAGATCGGCCCGACCGTCCCCGCGTGGAGCAACTGGTCAAGGACGCATACCGCGCGGCTGGTTTGCCACATCCCCGGCACATCATCTGGTGCGCGTCGCCTTTGACCATGGCCTGGACGCGGTCGGTCTTCCCGCTGGTGGCTGACAGGCCAGTGGGACCAAGCGTGGCGGACCTGCTTGTCCATGAGCCAATGCAACGGGCGCGATCTGCTGCCCGCGTGGAAACCGGCGAGTTGGCGACTCTCTGCGCCGACCTGGAGCGCGGCGTGTTGGCTGCGACCAAAGCGCGGGAGCAAGCCCTGTGGGATGCGTTGGCGCACGACGATCTGCCGTTTCCCGATCAGCCGTCCTGGATCAAGGGCGCGGTGGCCGGAACGGTCACGCTGCACACGCCCTGCAAAGCCGCCGAGGTAATGGCCGCTGCGCCGCGCTATCAGGGCATTGGCGATGCTGTGCTGGGGGCGATGACGCCGGGCACCATCTCGCTGTCGTTCCTGCGCCGCCGCATTGGACTGTTGGCCGAGACCGAGGGCGTTGCCCCGCTGCTCGACCTCCTTATGGAAGCCCACATGCTGATCGCCCACGCGAATGTCTGCTACATCAGCGAAGCCCCGGTGCTGATCGACGAACAGGGTGCATATTACGTCGATGGTTGGGAACTTCCCGTCCCGGCTGGCCGCTGATGGCCGTCCTTTATCTCGATATCGACGGCCCGTTGCTGCGATCCGCTGTGCCCGGCGCAGTGTGGAACGCGGGATGGGAAATCGCCCCGCACGCGGAAACGTTCCTACGCTGGGCTATTGAGCACCACACGCCGTTCTGGCTCTCCACCCGCGACCGCTCAGGATCACATGCAGGGATCGTCAGGGCGTTCCGCGAATGTCGGAATTGGGATGAAGCCCTGGAGCCGCTGTTGCTGCGGATAACGCCCCTCCGCAGGGACGCATCCAAGGCCGCCGCCATCAACATGCAGGCCGATTTCTATTGGATCGATGACGACCCTGGCCCGTTTGACCTCATGCTGTTGGAACAGCGGGGGCGGCGTGACCGTTGGATCGAGGCCAACACGGATGTATTTCCCGATGCCCTGCCAGCGGTCATGGCCGTTATCGACGTTTTGACCGCGCCTTGCGGGGCTTTTTGACGGGCTTGGGTGTTGCTGGAACAGCGTCCTGCGTCCGGTCGAGAACCTTCAGCAAGGTGCGCGTCTGCTTCACCGAAAGCGTGGTACGCTGCTGGTGCCGCAGCCAATAATCCATATTCCCGAGAAAATCCAATTCCCAAGGGGTCAGTTGATTTGCCCGATGGCTGACCCGATGTTGAATTTTGCCCAATAAGCTTCTGATCTCCGTCGTCTTCAATGTCAGTGTTTCCATGTTGGCCTTTCTGATGGTCTATGTGGTCAACGCTCAACTGGCGTTGAGCGGCATCAGCTCCGCGCTCCACTGACGTGTTGCGCGTTCACTGCTGCGATCTGAATTAATGATTGAATGAGCCAACATAGCGAAGTGAGCGACAGCGCGAACGTAAGCGGCATATCCTGATCCGAGCAGAGACAACTATCCCCCCCGCTGCCAAGCAATCCTCTAGCGAGGCCGCCCATCGGGCAGCTTCAGGGAGGAAACATCAAAATCGGTTTCGGTTTTGACGGCTTGGCAGCGGGAGGGAAGTGGTTGTGTGATCGGTTCTGATCGTCACATCGTCTGTAATTCGTTCTAGCTGAAGCGGCGTCCGAGTTTCTTCATCTGTTGGAACGCTTCCCCTGGGACAGCGCGGCACTCATATACGTTTGCCGGACTGTTTGACCCCAACGCGGTTATTCGGTTGACGAAAGCCGTCACCGCCCTGCCTACAGATGGCGGACGGTGACGCACCAGTCAGCCTGTCAGGCTGATACTGGTGTCCTTTTGCACGTTTTGTGGCTTGGGGTTGCGGTACTGTCGTTTCCCGCCCTCTGGATTTTACGTGCCGGTGCCCCGGTTATTGCCTGTGTGTGCCGTCTCCAGCACTATTGAATTTTAAGTGATCCGATGTTGGATCGCCAAATTCGAAATCGTCTAAGGATGGCGGTTCTTTGCCGCAGCGAGTGTGCCAGCAATGGCCGCCTCAATGACTTCCTGTAACGTTGCGGGTTTCCTGTCGAGACCCAGCGTGATGATCTCCGATCTGCTCATGTTTCGCGCTCCAATGAATTGCTGCGTGTGCAGTTATTTATGACGGGAGCGCATTATCGATATCGGGGGCTCACAGATACGCGGCAAAAAAAGGTTTGATATACTTTGTTTTATCCATGCTGCCGAAGACGCGTATCGCAAGGCCACCATTGCGCGTTCGCATGGCGAGATGGCTAACCACGCCTATTTGCCCGTCTGAAATGCCAACAATTTTCGACAAGGACATTCCCATCAAGAAAGTTTCCTCTTCCTTGGCATGAAGGACTAGGGTCAGGACTCATAACCAGTAGCTGACGGTGGCGGCGATGCAGACCGCCGCCATGAAGTTGACGGCGCGGCGATCATATCGGGTTGCGATCCTGCGGAAGTCCTTGAGGCGGCAGAACATGCGC